>WNGH01004609.1_pt1 | contig 19036 bp, 17 predicted proteins | sample 5400631 | NCBI WGS metagenome assembly WNGH01 (sample SAMN13153373, study PRJNA577476) | soil metagenome | isolation source: 115 cm soil or saprolite under Garry oak tree replicate 1 | place: USA:California | collected 2016-06-15
GACCTCGGCGACTTCGCGCCCGCTGAGCCTGTAGGCCGCCAGCCCCTCGAAGTGTGGCACGAGCACCAGCCGATGCTGGCGGGCGAGGAGTCTGGCGAGGCGCACGAGATCGGGATGGCGGCGACCCGCGCGCGAGAGACCGTGCACGAGCAGCAGCGCGCCGCGCGGCGCGCTCGGCCGGTAGAGATCCGCGACGAGGCGCCTGCCGCCGGCCTCGATGGACATTTCCTCGACGACGACCTCGGCGTGGAGAGGCGCGAGCCAGGACTCGGCGCCGGGCAGCGCCAGGGTCAGCGCCAGGCTCAGCGCCGGGCCCATTCGGGCGAGGAGCGCACCGCCGAGCAGCGCCGCGGCAATCGCCACGCCGACCAGCCAGGCGCGCCATCTCGTCGAGGCGGTCATGACGGAGCCAGCGACCGAATTCTAATCCAAGGGCGCTTGACAGTCCGGATCGCGCGGCGTATCTCTCCGGCCAACTCAAGGAGGCAGTTATGCGGTCTGACCGTCAGCGATGGCTCCCGGCGGCGGCAACGGTCGGCTTCTTCCTCCTCCTGCTGGTCGTCCCCGCGCGGGCGGCCGAGCCGGAGATCGACCGGCTGCTCCGGAGCCCGGCGGGCAAGGACTGGGTCACCAACGGCGGCAACCTCACCAACCAGCGGTATTCGACGCTGACTCAGATCAACACCACGAACGTCAAGCAGCTCAAGGGCGCCTGGATGACGCGCCTGAAGGGCTCGGGCGTCGGCGGCAAGTACTCGTTCGAGGCCTCGCCCCTCGTCAAGAACGGGATCATGTACGTGGTCACGGGCAACGACGACGTCTTCGCGCTGAACGCCAAGACGGGCGAGATCCTCTGGGAGTACTGGTCCGGGATCGACCAGAAGATCTCCACCGTGTGCTGCGGCTGGGTCAACCGCGGTCTCGCCATGGGCGAGGGGCTGCTCTACTTCGGTCAGCTCGACGCGAACGTCGTCGCGCTGGACATGAAGACCGGCAAGGTGAAGTGGAAGACGCCCATCGAGAAGTGGGAGAACGGCTACACCATCACGAGCGCGCCACTCTACTACGAGGGCCTCGTGTACAGCGGCATTTCGGGCGGCGAGTTCGGCGTGCGTGGGCGCGTCACCGCGCTGGACGCCAAGACCGGCGAGATCAAGTGGCGCTGGTACACGCTGCCCGGGCCGGGGGAGCGTGGCAGCGAGACCTGGCCGCCCGGCACCGACCATTCGATGCGCGGCGGCGCCACGGTCTGGAACACGCCCGCGCTCGATCCGCAGCTCGGCCTCCTCTACTTCGCGGCCGGCAACTGCGGGCCGGATTACGACGGCTCGATGCGCGAGGGCGACAACCTGTTCTGCACGTCGATGGTCGCGCTGAAGGCGAAGACCGGCGAGTACGTCTGGCACTTCCAGCAGGTCCACCACGACATCTGGGACTACGACGCGGCCAGCCCGGTCGTGCTCTTCGATACCGTGATCGACGGCCAGCCGCGCAAGGGCATCGCCGAGGCCGGCCGGACCGGCTGGGTCTACATCCTGGATCGCACGAACGGCAAGCCGCTGATCGGCATCGAGGAGCGGCCGGTGCCGCAGGAGCCGCGGCAGAAGACGGCGAAGACGCAGCCGTACCCCAAGGGCGACGCGACCGTGCCGCAGTGTGCCGAGCCGATGCCGGCCTACGAGAAGGCCGGCTGCATCTTCGAGGTCTTCTGGGAAACGCCGGTGATCGTGCAGCCCTCGGGCCTGGGCGGAACGAACTGGTCGCCGGTGCCGTACAGCCCCGACACGGGCTACTTCTACGTCCCCGGGACCATCCGCACCGGCGCCTTCGCGCGCTACGGCGACACGTTCCGTGTCGGCCAGCGCTACGTCGGCGGCACGCAGGCGGCGCCGATCGGCACCCAGATGAGCGGCACGTTCACCGCGATCGACGGCAAGACGAACACGATCGCCTGGCAGCACAAGACGCCGTACCGCATCGGGGGTGGCGGCGGCTCGACGGTCACGGCCGGCGGCCTCGTGTTCCGTGGCGAGCCCGACGGCAACTTCCTCGCGATCGACGCGAAGACGGGTCAGGAGCTCTGGCGCTTCCAGACCGGCTTCGGCGCCGATGCGCCGCCCGTCATCTACGAGGCGGACGGCGAGCAGTTCGTCGTGATCGCTACGGGCGGCAATCAGCTGCAGGGCAGCGCCAACGGTGACGCGGTCTGGGCCTTCTCCTTGAAGGGACAGCTCGGGCCGCTGTGGCCGCCGCCTCCGCCGCCGACCGTCGCGGGGCCCGTCGGGCCGATCGCGACCGGCGTCGACACGATCAAGATGGGCGGCAACAACGTGGAGTACAGCTTCGTGCCGGCCCGCGTCCGGATCAAGGCGGGCAGCACGCTGAACTTCACGAACGTCGGCGACCTGCCGCACGGGGCGACGGCGTGGCAAGAGGGCAACTGGGATACCGGCGTGCTTCCGAACGGCCAGGCGAAGTCCATCACCTTCGCGAAGCCGGGGAACTACTACTACATCTGCACACCGCATCCCTGGATGTACGGGCAGGTCATCGTGGAGTAGGCCGGTGCGCGTGACGGGGGGCGCGCGGGTGGTGCCCATCGCCCTCGTCCTCGCTGTGTGCGCTCTCCGTCACGCGTCGCCGGCGGCAGCGGGCGAGCTGTCGCCGACGGTGGCGGGGACGTTGCAGCCCATGATCACGACGTCCGAGCTGGTCGTGGGCCGCAACCGATTCGCCTTCGGGCTGCTCAAGGACGGAAGCCTCCTCGCCGCCGGCGACGTCGCGCTCCGGGTGTACGACATCCGTGAGCCGGAGGCCCAGCTCGTCGCCGTGACGCCGGCCGTCTACCACGCGCTCGAGGTGATCGAGCAGGGCCGTCACATCCACATCCACCCGGACGGCACGCGGCACGCGCACGACACGGCCACCGACGTGCGGGGAATCTACGTGGCGCAGCTGACGCTCGAGCGCCCAGGGCCCTGGGGCCTCGAGATCGTCGTCCGGCAGGCCAACGGCGCGGTCGAGGCGGCGCGCCTGAGCGTCGATGCGCTGCCGGTGCCGCGCAGCCCGATGCCGGGGACGCCGGCCCCACGCAGCCGCAATCTCATCGCCAGCGACGTGAGCGACCTGAGGCAGATCGATTCGAGTGAGCCACCCGATGCGCGGCTGCATCAGACCCGGATCGCGGATGCGATCCGCGAGGGTCGACCGCAGGTCATCGTCTTCGCGACGCCGAAATACTGCACCAGTCGGGTCTGTGGACCGGTCCTGGACGTCGTGCGCACGCTGATCCCCGCCTACGGTCGTCGCGTCGCCTTCGTTCATCAGGAGATCTGGCAGCCGGGGGGCATGGACAAGCTCGCCCCCACGGTCGAGGAGTGGAACCTCCGATCCGAGCCGTGGACGTTCGTCGTGGGCGGAGACGGCGTGATCCGCGCCAGATTCGAGGGGCTGACGACGCGGCGGGAGCTCGAGGCGGTCCTGAGGCAGATGCTCCGGCCGTGAGCCCCTCAGCGGGCGTGCTCGCGCTTTCGCGCGACGACCGCCTGATTGACCATCAGCCTCGCCGCCCGTCCTCGCGCGAGGTACGTCTCGACCATTCTCGCCGCACCGTTGAGGCCGAGCTGAAATGGCCACGGATGGAAGCCGAGATGGACGAGGACCTCCAGGCCGGCCGCCGAGCAGACGTGTTCCAGGTGAGGCCAGGCGACGAAGTTCTCCAGTCCACGGAACGGCCTCAGCCTGAGGCGGCTTGCGGCTCGCACGACGCCCTGCCACGCGCGGTTGGGCGTGGTGAGCACCAGCAGGCCGTCCACTCTCAGGATGCGCGCGAGCTCTTCGACCGCGCGCACCGGGGCTTCGGTGTGCTCGAGCATCTCGCTGGAGATGACGACGTCGAAGCTTTCGTCGCGGAAGGCGAGGCGGCAGACGTCGGCCACGACGCCGTGGCTGCCCGCGCGGGCGATCGTCCGCGTGACCAGTCGCTCCCCGATATCGACGCTGACCACGGCCGCCCCCAACCCTGCGGCGGCTGCCGAGAACGGGCCGTAGCCGCACCCGGCATCCAGCGTCCGCTTGCCGACGAGCCGCGTCTGCCCCAGGCACTCGTCGAACACGACGCTCAGGCGCCGGTGCAAGTCGTCGGGATGGTCGAGGTCCTCGAAGCGGTCAGCGATGGACTCATAGAAGTGCTGGGGCGACTCGCGCGTCACGACTGGCTGTCGTCGCGGGGCCGCGGCGGCCGGTCCCCGGCGCTCCCGTGGACGGCCCGGACGAGGTAGACCGGGCGCCGCTTGACCTCTTGAAAAATGTAGCCGACGTAAATGCCGACCAACCCGACGGCGATCATGAGGGCGCCGCCGACGATCAGCACCATGAACATGAGCGAGCTCCAGCCCGGCACCAGCAGGTGCTGTCGTCCGGTGAGCCAGAAGCTGGTCACCCAGAGTGCCTCGGCGGCGGCCAGAACCAGGAAGCCCAGCCCGACGACGAGCGCGATCCCGATCGGCACGAGCGAAAACGAGAACATGGCGTCCGACGCCAGCCGCGCCATGCGGCTCAGCGAGTACTTCGCGTCTCCGCCGAGCCGCTCGCGCTCCGCGTACGGGAGCACGACCGTCTTGTATCCAGCCCAGGCGACCATGCCGCGCAGGAAGCGATGGTACTCGCGCATCTCGCGCAGGGCCTCGAGGACGGGTCGCGCCACGAGCCGGTAGTCGGCCGAGCCCGCGTTGATCGGCGTGTCGGCGATCGCGCTCAGCAGCCGGTAGAAGATCGTCGAGGTCCACCGCTTGAAGCGCGGCTGATCCGCCGAGACGCGCTGGGTGAGAACCACCTCGTAGCCCGCCTGGTACAGGGCGACCATGTCGACGATCAGCTCGGGCGGATGCTGCCCGTCGCCGTCGAGCGTCACGACGGCGTCGCCCTCGGCTCGATCGAGCCCGGCGGTGAGGGCGGCCTGATGGCCGAAGTTGCGGCTCAGCTCGAGGACGGTGATGCCCGGGTCGTCGGCCGCCAGCTTCGCGAGCTCGTCAGCGGTGTGGTCCACGGAGCCGTCGTTGACGTAGTAGATCCTGACATCGTGCTCGCGTCGCAACGGCGTCAGCACGTCCACCAGGCGCCGATGGAACTCGGCCACGACCTGTTCCTCGTTGTAGAGGGGGACGACGATGTCGATGGCGAGTCTGCGTTCCCCCGCTGTCATGTCGGCCTCTCGACGCGGCCGGCCGCCGGCCGCGCGAGCCGGTGGACCTGCCACCCGTACGAGAACGTCTGGCGGTAGATCACCCCGCGATCGCTCGGGCAGTAGGTGGCGTCGATGCGCGGGCTCACCGGCAGATGGCAGAGGAGTCGGTGGATCCCGAGCTCGAGGACCCGGGTGTGCCGCCCGGCCCGGTACACCAGGTCGCTGCGCCCGCTCAGGAGCGCGTTCATGGCGTTGTCGCCTCTCCCGTCCCGGTTGTGCGGGGCGATGCGCACGGTCGGCCGTGGTTGATCGGCCATTTCCGGCGTCGCCACGAACACGTCGGCCGATGACGGCGCGTCGGGTCCCGCGCGGGCGAGGGGTTCCACGACGACGTCGGGTCGTCGCTTGATCTCTGACAGGTGCATCGGCAGCTCGAAGAAATACTCGTTCACAGGGGTGATGTTGAGGACGACGTGGCTGCGGCTCGGCAGGCTCGCCAGGAAATCGACCAGGTCCGCGTTCGCTCGGTCCACGGCAAGCTGGACCCGCGCGTCCGCCACCGCATTCACCCCCGCGGGAACCCAGAGCAGTCCGCTCGCCACGAGCACGGACCACGCCAGGCGCCGTCTCGCGAGCGGATGCTCGGGACCGCGCGCATACCAGGAGGCGCCGACGACTGTGCCGGCGAGCACGGCGGCCCCGAACGCAAACGGGAGCAGGTAGTACGCGAACGTCGCCGGCCACGGCAGGTAGACGGCGAGCCAGCCGGCCATCCAGACGCACGCGTACAGGATCGGTCGACGCCAGGCCGGCCGGCCGCCACTCCGCTGTGGAGCGCGTACGCCCGCGTGTACGTTCCCTCCGCGAGCCCGAGCGGTGCGTAAGACCATCGCAGCGCGATGAACGTCGCCGCCGCGACCAGGTTGATCACGACGTAGGTGGTCGCGAAGCGCGCCCAGGTTTCCCGTTTCTCGGTCGACCGCCGCTCGATCGCGAGCCAGCCCACGGAGACCAGGACGAGGACGAGGCTCGTCTCCTTCGTCGCATGGGCGAGCAGCAACGTGACGGCGGCCAGCGTGAGCAGTCCCGCCCGTCTCACCGATCGCGCCGCGCTCGCGGCGGCCGCGGTCGCGAGGAGCGACAGGCCGATCCACGTCATCTGCAGCGGTTCGGCCTTCGAGAGGGTGTAGAAGCTCTCGACCGCCGGCCCGGAGAGCGCGAACAGCAGCGCCGCGACCGACGCCTGCAGGCGCGTCCCCCCGCTCGATCGCACCAGTCGAGCGAGCATCGCGAGGACGCCGGCGAACAGCAGGACATTGACCGTGAAGAAGGCGAGCGGCCGAACGCCGACGATGCCAAAGATGACCGAGTAGACGAGCCAGTAGGCCGGGAAGAACCGGCCCGTCTCGGGGATGAGGTGGAGCACGCTCGACCACCGGCCGATCACCTCACGTCCCGTCTGCAGCGTCAGGCCGTCGTCGAGGAGTCCGAACTGCGGTGAGGCCAGCCTGGGCAGCATGACGAGCACGGCCAGGGCCACGGGGCCGAGCATCCACACGATTGACCGGTCCCTCATCGGCTCATGATCCAGTCCCAGTGCTGGTCGGCTCGCTCGAGCACTCTCGGGACATCTTCGCGGAGCAGCAAGCCCGCCGCCACGAGTGACTCGGCCGCTCGAGCCGCCGTCGCACGGTACTCGCGCTTGTCCGCATAGCGGCGCTCGAGGCTCAGCCGGCTGTCGCTCCAGCGCTGGCGCTCGGTGTCGGTCCGCGGCAGCGGGACGTAGGTGCCGAGGAAGTCGACCAGCTCCGCGGCGTCGCTTCCGTGGCCCCCGCGGAGCTGCCAGGGCGTGTAGGTGGCCAGCGGCGCCAGGAGCTCGACGCCTCGCACCCCGGCCACCTCGTTGCCGTCGGCGTCGACCTGCGAGACCAGCGCGGGGAACGGCGCCCCGATCCCGGGCGGCTCCCGCGTGATGATGCCGGCGGCCCAGCGCGGACCGTAGTCGACGCGGTGGGCCTGGTGGATCACGCTCGGGGCTCTCACATCGGGGATCCGCGGGAACTTGAGCGCGTCGATGGAGACGAGCGTCCCCGCCGCGAGGGTGGGATAGACGCTCGCCGGAGGCGTGCGGCCGTCCACCACCCACTCGACGAGACGCGCCAGAAGCGCGCGCAGCGTCACCTGAAAGTCGAGCGGGTTGCCGCGATACGCGCGGCCGGCGCGCTCCGATGTCGTCGGCGGGAAGCCGCCGATGAAGTGCTGGCCGCCGGCGAGATGGTAGATGCGCTCGTTGGGCAGTGGCGTCACGTCGACCCGCCCGTCGGGTGAGGTATGAATCAGCGAGGCGGCCCGTCCCCAGTACTCGTACCCGGTGTTCGTGACGACGATCTTCGGCCACTGATCCGGGCGGTCCGCCGATCGCGCGAGGAGCCCGTCCGCGATGCCCGTCTCGGGATCGGTCTGCGTCCGGCTCGTGAACGGGAAGAGGTCCGTGGGATAGAAGAACGCCGAGAAGCGGTGGGCGTCACGCGAGGGCTGCGCGAAGCGATGGTTGAAGCTCCCGCGCCCCGCGCCGGCGGTGTGAACGAGCAGCCCGTCGAAGACTTTCCGGCCGGCCTCGTCGGTGTTGAACCCCTGGTACAGGAAGTGGCGCAGGAAACGCCCGCTCTGCGAGATGCCGGCGCCGATGGCCGCCGTGACCGGAAATTCCGACCGGGAATCGTAGCGGGCCCATGAGATGACGTCGCGCACGGCGGCCAAGCCGATCCCGACGACGACCGGGTCCCGCGCCCGATAGACGAGCTCGTAAATCTTGCCGCGCTGGAAGCCGCCGGCGAGATGGATGTGCGTCGGGTCGTCCACGAGCCGACCGTCGTCCAGCCGGGCGAAGCGCCACCGGTCGCGCGGGACGATCTCTCTGGGCCCGAGCCGGGCGGAGCGTACCGTCAGCACGTTGTCCGCATGCCGGGGGTCGGCCACCGGATAGGCCACGTGGTCGCGATGGGCGAGCGGCAATGTCGTGGTCGGTCGCTCGACCGTCCAATCGCTGCGCACGAGCCCCTCGATCGGACCGTCGGCGTCGCGCGCGATCGGCGCGCGGAGCCGCAGCAACCCCGGCTGGCGGGGCACGTCGAACTGCCAGCCGACCCAGATGAGCGTGAGATGCAGGCGCATCAGGAGTCGATCGCCGAAGTCCTCGGCCGTCGAGGGGTCGAGGCTCCAGGTCGCGCGATTGAAGTAGGGGAGCAAGGCCTTGCCGCCACGGTTGCTCACTTCGAGCAGCGCCGTCGATCCTCGCGCAGGCGGACGGCGGGGCCGCAACACCATGAAGTCCGCCGAGGCCTCCACGCGGCCGCGCGCGTTGCGGGGCGCGCGGTCGAGATCCACGATGGCCGCATTGGCCGGATGCGCCGGGTCCAGCTCCAGCTCGACGGTCCCGCCGAGCTTTTCGTAGTCGCCGCCCAGGACCTCCTCACGCGTGCTCACGACGAGCCGCCGGACCTCGGCGTTCGCGGTGCCGGCCGCCGCGAGGATGACAACGACGACGGCGAGCGCGAGTCCCGAGCTCCGCGACGGCCTGAGGGTCATCGGGGCGCGTAGCTCACGCGGTGGATACGATCCGCGTGATCGTCGGAGACGTAGAGGCTGCCGTCACGCCCGAGCACCAGGTCCACCGGCCGGCCGAGCACGCGGTCGCGGTGGCGCCAGCCGGTCGAGAAGTCCTCGACCCCGGCGGCGTGTCCGTGGCGGAAGCGGACCCGGGCGATCTTGTACCCGGAGGGCGGCAGCCCGGCCCTCGAGCCGTGGAGGGCGACGAAGAGATCGCCGGAGTACGCCGACGGGAACTGCCCGCCGGTGTAGAACACGAGACCGAGCGGTGCGGCGTGCGGCGGCAGCTCCAGACTGGGCAGCGTCATCGCTCGACAGCCCCCCGCGCCCGCGAAGGTCGGATCGCGCAAGAACGTGCGGCGCTCCGCGAAGCACCGCGGCCAGCCGTACACCGCGCCGTGGCGGACCTCCGTCACGTAGTCGGGCGGCGCCCCACCGTCGGGCCAGTCGCGCTCGTTCACCGTGGTCCACAGGGCGGCCGTGGTCGGGTGAAACGCCAGGCCCACCGGGTTGCGCAGCCCGGTGGCGAAGAGCTGTTCGCCGGAGCCGTCGGCGTTGTAGCGAACGATCGCGGCGCGGCGTGGGTCGCGCTCCTGGCAGATATCGCACGACGAGCCGATCCCGACGTAGAGCTTGTCGTCGGGGCCGAAGGTGATGGACCGCGTCCAGTGATGCGCGCCGTGTGGCAGGCCGCGGACCACGACGGTCGGCTCGACCGCCGTGTGCGTCCCGGCGTGATACCGGTATCGCACGATGCGGCCGGTCTCCGCGACGTACAGGTAGCCGCGTCTGAAGGCCAACCCGTGCGGGCGATCGAGGTCCTTGAGAATCGTGACCACCTCCGTCGGGCGGCCGGCGCCGCGGCCGGCAGGCAGCGCCAGGACCCGCCCCCGGGACGAGATCGACACGACCAGCACGCCTTCGGAATCGACGGCGAGGGCCCGGGCGCCACCGACGTTCTCGGCGAAGACGTCGATGCGAAAGCCGGCGGGCACGGTGATCTCGCCCGCGTCGGCCACGCCGACGCTCAGCAACGCGAGCACCGCGCAGACTCGCCACGTCGTGATGGTCTGTACCGTAGCGCCGAACCACCGCCGAGGGCAACCGTCGCGAGTCCGTTGCCCACGAGCGCCGGCCCGCTTACGATCGTCCGGACTTCCGATGCGTCGCCTGGTGCTCGTCATTCAGCTCATCACGCTGTCCACGGCCTCAGCGGCCGCCGCCCAGGAGCCTGACGAGCCTCTCGCTCGCCTTCCCCCGGTCCGCGTGACAGCGCCGGCGCCCGTCGACGTGCTGGCGCGCCCCACGACGCCGAGCCGCATCGACACCGTCGCCCCGGGCGACATCACGGCGCCGAAGGCCTCGGTGCTGCCGGATGTGCTCGAGCGCCTTCCCGGGGTCACCCTGCAGAACGAGCAGGGCAATCGCTTCCAGCCGAGCCTGACGCTTCGAGGGTTCACGGCGTCCCCGGTGACCGGGCTGCCCCAGGGCTTGAGCGTCTTCCTCGACGGGGTCCGCCTCAACGAGCCGACCGTCGACGAGGTGAATTTCGACCTGATTCCACTCGACGACGTCGAGCGCATCGAGGTGATCCGCGGCCCCTCGGCCCTGTTCGGGCGCAACACGCTCGGCGGCGCCATCAATCTCGTCACGCGCCGGGGTGGCGACGCTCGTGAGATCGTTCCGACGATCGCGGTGGGCAGCTTCGGCCGGCAGGAGTACCGTCTCCGGGCCAGCGGCTCCGCGCGGCCGTTCGACTACACCGCGTCGCTGACCCAGCTGCTGGACGACGGATACCGCGACGCGAGCCCGGCCCGCGTCTCGCGCGCCTTCGGCAAGCTCGGCCTCGGCCTGTCCGGAACCGACGCCACGCTCTCGTACCAGTACAGCAACGATCGCCTCAAGCAGGCCGGCTCGCTGCCGGAGAGCGAGGCCCGTCGTCATCCCCGCCGGAACTTCACCGCGGGCGACTTCTTCAACCCCGAGCTCCATCAGGCGATCGTCAACGCCGAGCAAGCGATCGACGAGAAGATGTCGGTCCGGCTCAACGCCTTCGTCAGGGCGCTGACCAGCGAGCAGTTCAACGTCAACCTGATCGGGCCAAACAGTCGCCTCCACACGGACACGCGCTCGACGGGCGGGACCGCGCAGGCGACCTATCGAGCCGACGCCTTCGGGCGTCCCAACGTGCTCCTGGCCGGCGTCGACTACGTGCGCAGCGACGTGACGACGCGGACGCTCCTGGAGGCGGGCGATCAACCGGGCGTCGTCGACTCCAGTCTCGCCGACACCCAGGACGCGATCGGCGTCTACGCGCAGGATGCGCTGACCATTCTCCGCGACCTGCCGATCCGCGGATCGAGCGTGGTCGTCACCGTCGCCGGACGCTGGGACCGGGTCCGCCACTCGATCGAGGACCGTCTCGGAGGACCGAGCGGCGGAGTCCACGCGTTTCTGCGGCTGAACCCGCGGGCGGGCGTCAACCTGAACGTGAGCGATCGGCTCGCGCTGTACGCCAGCTACTCCGAAGGCTTTCGCGCGCCCGCCTTCCTGGAGCTGACCTGTGCCGGGCCCGGGGCCGTGTGTCCGGGGCTGCAGGCCGGCGTCGCCGCCGATCCGCCGCTGCATGCCGTGACGGCCAGGAGCTACGAGGTCGGTGTGAGCGCCCGCCCATTCGCGTGGCTGGAGGTCGACGGCTCGGCGTTTCGCACGGACCTGAGCGACGACATCTTCTCGGTGGCACCGACCGGGACGACCGGCGTCTTCTTCCAGAACGTCGGCCGCACCCGGCGGGAGGGGATCGAGCTCGCGCTCCGGGCTCGCGCGACGTCGAGCCTCAACGGATACCTGAACTACACCTTCACGCGGGCCACCTTCCAGGATTCCGCCGAGCTCGCCACGCCGCTGCCACCGGGGGTCGAAACGGTGCGCCCCGGCGACTCGCTCGCCCTCGTGCCGCGCCACCGGATCAACGCGGGCGCCGCGTATCACCCCTGGCCGTGGGCGACGCTCTCGCTCGACGTGCGCTACGTGAGCTCGCAGTTCCTGCGCGGCGACGAGGTCAACCGGCAGCGGCCGTTGGCGGACTATGTGGTCGTCGGCGCCGGAGCCTCGGCGCGGATTCGGCAGGTCGAGATCTTCGCGCGCGTCAACAACCTGCTCGACGCCCGCTACGAGACGTTCGGGACGTTCGCGGTGAACGGACGCGAGCCCGGCAACCCGGTCCAGCGATTCCTGACGCCGGCGCCGCCGATCAATTTCCTCGTCGGCGCCGAGTGCATCTTCTAGGATGGGGGGATCGAGGCGCGCCACGGCTTCGCCGGGGCGCGACGAGCGGTTGGGGGGTATGGGGGGCCATTTCGGGGCCCCCCATTTACTACTGGCGCGCGGAGTCCGTCGCGAGCTGCTTGACGTAGCGCGCGATGGCGCGGATGTCTTCCTCGCTGATCAGGCCCTTCCACGGTGTCATGCCGGTGCCGGGCCGCCCGGTCTGGACGACTCGAACGAAGTCCGCCTCGCTGCCCTTGAACGCCTGGAGATTCGAGGCGGCCGGGGTTCCCTTGGCGTCGGTGCCATGGCATTGCGAGCACTGCGTGAGGAACGTCGACCGCGCGGCGCGAAGCTCCGGGCTCAGGGTCGCCCCCGGCGGCCGAGTCTGGGCCAGCGTGATCCCGTAGCGTGCGAGGATGGCCGGGAGCGTCGTGGCCGCCAGCTGCTGGATGGCGCGGTCCACCGACGCCTTGAGGTCCAGATCCGCTTTGCGGACGGCGGCGCCGATCTGGAGATCGCGACCGGGATCGCCGATCTCGGTCGCGACGAAGCCGGCGTTCCGCGTGACGAACCAGCCCGCGAGCGGCGATTCCATCACCACCGCATCCACCTCGCCCCTGAGAAGCGCCTCGAACGTCTCGTCGGGCGTCACGTAGACTTTGCGGTTGTATCCGCGCCCGTAGACCAGCTGATCGCTGAGCGTCATCGCCTGGACGCCGACGACCCTGGATTTGAGATCCTCGAGCGAGCGGACGCCGCCGACACTCGAGGCGACCACGACCTGGCGCATGACATAGTACGGCGCGGACAGGCTCAGCCGGGGCTTGTCGTCCATGAAGCCCGCGGTGATGGGAAAGCCCATGACGAGGTCGCACCGACGCTCGTAGAGCTGCCGGAGCACGATGATCTCCCGCGCGGTGGGAACCCAGTGGACCGTCAGCTCCGCCTCGAGCGCCGCCGCGATGGCGCGGGCGATCTCGACCTCGAAGCCCGGCTCCCCGGCGTCCCGACTGGAGAACGGCAGGTTCGACGGATCCGCGCACAGCCGGAGCCGCCGAACCTCGCCGGCGCTGCTCGTGGTCGCGATCAGGACGATCGCGACCACGAGCCACCACAGTATTCTCACTCGCTCAGTCCGAAGACGACGACGACGTCACTGAAGTTCAGCCTGGTGGCGTGAGTCCACTTGGGCTCCTTGCCGAACCACACCTGGGACCGGACGGTCCCGCCCGCCGCCACCGCGATGTACTGCTTGCCGTCGACCGCATAGCTGATGATCCCACCCGACTGCGGGGTGCCGAGGCTGAAGGACCACAGCTCCTGCCCGCTCTTGGCGTCGAGGGCGACGACCCTGCCCTCGGCGGTGCCCTGGAACACGAGGTCGCCGGCGGTGGCCAGGGTGTGGCTGATGAGCGGCGTCCGGTTGTTCCATTCCCAGAGCACCTTGTTCTGGTTCACGTCGAAGGCCCGCAACACCCCGGCGTGCTCCGTCTTGCTGAAGTGCTCCGTGGTGTTGCCGGTGAAGAGCTGGCCCTTCTTGTAGGTCAGATCCGGCACGTAGCCGTATTTCATGCAGAACTCGTTCGACGGGATGTAGAGCAACCCGGTCCTGGGGTTGTAGACCTTGGGCTGCCACCCGGTTCCTCCGAGCAGCGACGGACACACTTCGACCGGAGGCCCACCCATCGTCGGCCGGAGCCCGGGCGTCTCCACGCCCTTGCCCGTCACCGGATCCGGCGCGCCCCAGTTCAGTGACTTGACGAACGGGACCGCGGAGAGGAACTTCCCCGTGATCCGGTCGAGCGTGTACACGTACCCGAGCTTGTTCGCCGTGACGACGGCCTTCTGGGTCTGTCCGTTCCGCACGACGTCGATGACGTGGTGCTCCGCCACCGTGTCGTAGTCCCAGGGCTCGTTGGCCAGGTACTGGTGGAACCACTTCATCTTGCCGGTGTCGACGTCGAGCGCCACCGCGGACATGGTGTAGAGGTTGTCGCCCTTGCGCATGTCGGCGATCCAGGGAGCCGGGTTGCCGGTGCCGACGTAGAGGAGGTTGGTGGCGGGATCGTAGGTGCCGGTGTGCCAGACGGCGCCGCCGCCGATCTTCCACGTGTCCGCGGCCCACGTCTCGCTGCCCCGCTCGCCGGCGGCGGGGATCGAGTACCAGCGCCACTGGCTCTTCCCGGTGTCGGCGTCGAAGGCCTCGACGAAGCCGCGCGGGCCCATCTCACCGGGCCCGGCGATGCCGACGACGACCTTGCCCTTGATGACCAGGGGCGCCTGGGAGACGAAGTATCCGTCGGAGTAGTCGACGATCTTCGTCTCCCACGCCGGCTTGCCGGTCTTGGCGTCGAGGGCGACGAGATGGGCATCCAGCGTGCCGAAGATGACCTTGTCCTTGTAGAGGGCGACGCCGCGATTGTGCGGGATCAGGCGAACGAGCGCGCCGACGTCCTCGGCCGTCCGACGATCGTACTTCCACAGGAGCTCCCCGGTCGCCGCGTTCACGGCATGCACCCGGTTGAACGCGAGCGACGTCGAGGTCGTGAACATCACCCCATCGTTGACGACGGGCGTCATCTGCTGATCGCCGACGGTGCCGCCGGCGAAGATCCACTTCGGCACCAGCTTCTTGATGTTGGCGGCGCTGATCTGGTCGAGCGGGCTGAAGCGCCAGCCCGCGTACGTGCGGTTGTACATGAGCCAGTTGCCGGCGTCGCGCTCCGCGTTCAGCAGGCGCGCGTCGCTGACGTCCGCGCCGCGGCCGGGCGAGGGCAACGCGAGGAGGAGCGACGAGAGAACCAGGAGAGCTACGAGGGAGAGGCTCGCTGTTCTGACCATCTGACTTGCCTCCGTTCACCTGCGACGTTACGGCGGCGGTCGTGACGCAAGAGCCTGGCGATTCCTCTCACCTCCTCCGGATCATCCCCATCGCTTGAACAGTCCGAACAGCCACTGGCCGAGCAGGCCCATGACCGGCGGCAGCAGCACGCCGGGCACGAAGCGCGCGAGGGTGAGGGGCCAGCCGAGCAGCGGCGCCTCGTAGGTCAGCGTGCGGATGGGACTCACGAGCGTTTTGGCGGTCAGGAGCGTGATGAGCGGCGCCGGCGCGGCCCCATGGCGGAAGAGGTCGGCCGCGATCGGGAACAGCACGTAGGGCCCCCCCGGCATGACCAGACCGGCGGCCCAGCCGATGAGGATCCCGTGGCCGACGCGCTCGGGGCCGAGCCAGCGCGACAGCACGGGCTGCGGGAGGAGAACCTCGATCAGCCCCGCGAGGACGAAGCCGAGCGCCAGCTCGATCCACACGCTGCGCACGAGCCGCGCGCTGGCGGCGAGGCCGCGCAGCGGCAGAGCGATATCGCGCGCGAAGGCGACGGCGACCGCGGCTCCGACCAGCGCCAGGAGGATCCAGAAGCTCGCGTCCATGCGACGACGCCGCTTCACGCGCGCTCGGCCACGCGGGCCGTTCGATACGTGAGGCTGGCCGCCGGCTCCAGCGCCTGGGCCCGAGCCGCCTCGACGAGGGCGTGGGCCGGCGCCAGCGAGCACGCGGGGTCGGTGGCGGCCGCGTCACCGGTGAGGTGGTACGCCTGGCAGCGACACCCGCCGAAGTCGACCGCGCGGCGATCGCAGCTGCGGCAGGGCTCCGGCATCCACGCCTCGCCACGGAAGGCGCCGAAGGCGGTGGAGTGCCGCCAGATCTCGGCGAGCGGCCGCGCGCGCGCGTTGTCGAACGTGAGGCCCGGGAGGGTGTGGGCGGCGTGGCACGGCAACACCAATCCATCGGGCGCCACGACCAGGAAGCGGCGTCCCCACCCGTCCATGCACGCCTTCGGGAACTCCGCGTAGTAGTCGGGCGTGACGAACAGGACCTCCATGCGTCCCTGCAGACGGCGCCGCGCCGCGCGCGCGACGTCGCGCGCGGCGTCGAGCTGCTCGCGCGTGGGCAAGAGGGTCCGCCGGTTCACGAGGGCCCAGCCGAGGTATTGCGTGTTGGCGAGCTCGAGTCGATCGGCGGCGAGCGATTCGGCGAGCGCGATGACGGCGGCGACGCGATCGAGGTTGTCGCGGTGCAGGACCACATTGAGCGTGAGCGGGAATCCGAGCTCCTTCACCCAGCGGGCGACCTCGAGCTTCCGATCGAACGTGCGCGCGCCCGCGATGCGATCCGACTCCGCGGCGGTGACGTCCTGGATCGACACCTGCACGTTGTCGAGGCCGAGCGCCTTGAGTCGCGCCAGCCGCTCGCGCGCGAGGGGGATCCCGCTGGTGATCAGGTTGGTGTAGAGATCGAGCCGCCGCGCGCCCTCCACGAGCTGCTCGAGGTCGTCGCGCAGCAGCGGCTCGCCGCCGGTGAGATTGAGCTGCACGACTCCGAGCGCCTCCGCCTCGCGGAAGACGCGGAGCCAGTCGTCGGTGGTGAGCGCGTCGGCGTGCCGGTTCCAGTCGGTCGGATTCGAGCAGTACACGCAGCGCAGCGGGCAGCGGTAGGTCAGCTCGGCGACGAGCGTGTAGGGTCGCGGCTCCTCACTCATCGCCGCTCCGGATGAGCCCGCGCTCCGCCATCCGACCCAGAAACGCGAGGATCTCGCGCTCGACGTCCTCGCGCGGCTGGGGCGCGTACTTGGCGGCGAGGCGGTCGACGATGGCGCCGACGGTGTGCTCGCCCGTGCACAGCTGCACCACGTCGGCGGCGGTGGGATTGAGCACGAGCCCGCGCTCCGGATAGAGCAGCAGGTAGCGCGACGTCTGCCGGTCCCAGCGGAGCCGCGCCTTGGCCGCCAGCGTCGGGCGGCTCTCCGCCGTGATCGCGCTCACGCGCGGGCGCCGCCGGGGCCCCAGCCCGGCTCGACGTACGCCGTGTACAGGGAGTCGAGCAGGTGCCACAGGATCTCGGTCTTGCGGATCAGCGCCGCCACGCACCGCTCCTGCAGCTCATAGGTCGTCGCGCGTGCGGTCACGAAGTCGATCGCTTCGAGCGAGTCCTGGCGCGCGCGCGGCGGGCGCGTGCGGAAGTAGTCGAGCGTGTCCTTGTCGATCCACGGGTAGTGGCGCTCCCAGGCGAGCACCCGGCGTGTCATGAGATCCGGCGAGAAGAACTCGGTGAGCGACGAGGCCACCGCCTCCAGCAGGCTTCGCTCGCGGACGAGATGCACGTAGCCGTCGCACGCGAAGCGCACGCCGGGCAGCACCGAGCGGCAGGACGCGACCTCCTCCCGATCGAGGCCGACGCCCTCGGCGAGTCGCAGCCACAGCTCCAGTCCACCCTCGCCGGCCGCGTCGCCGTCGTGATCGCGAATCCGACGGATCCACATGCGCCGGAAGGCGGGATCCTCCGACTTCGCCAGGATCAGGGCGTCCTTGATCGGCACCCGCGTCTGGTAGTAGTAGCGGTTGAGCACCCACTGCTGCAGCTGCAGACGCGTCAGCTTGCCGTCGTGCATCAGGTGGTGATAGCGGTGATGATCGTGGTAGCGGCTCTCGCCCTCGCGACGCACCCAGTCGATGAACTCCTCGCGCGTCAGCGGCGGGCGCGTCGATGGGTCGCTCATAGCCGCACCTCCATCCCGTCCCACGCGACCTCCCAGCCGGCGGCGGCGACGGCGGCGCGCTCGCGTGAGTCTTCTCGCAGCATCGGGTTCGAGTTGTTGACGTGGATGTAGATCCGCCGCCCCGCTCGCACACCCGCGAGCTGCGCCAGGCTGCCGGTGGGCCCCCCGACGGGCAGGTGCGCCATCTCTTCCGCGCGCTTGGTCCCGAGCCCTGACGCCGACAGCTCGTCGCTGGACCAGAACGTTCCGTCGAAGAAGACGGCGTCCGCGTGGGCGATCGCCTGGCGCACGGCCTCGGTCACCGACGCCACCCCGCTCAGATAGGCGAGGACGCGACCGGTTCGCGCCTCTCGGATGCGGAACCCGACGCTGTCCCCGGGATCAGCCGGACTCCGGCCCTCGAGGTGCACGGGCGCCTTGCCCGGCACCGCGACCGCTTCGGCCGTCAGGCCGGTCGTGCGCCCGTCGACGTCGACGATGTCGTCCTCATGGCCGACCTTGAGGAGCCGCCACGTCACCTGTCCAGGGAAGCGCTCGAGCGTGCGATAGAGGACGTTGCCGCGCGTGAAGCCGCGCTCGACCGCGTCGGTCGCATACACGATCAAGCGGTGCGACTCGCGGAGCGACAGCAGCCCGAGGCAGTGATCGAGATCTCCGTTGGTCAGGAGGATCGCGGCGATCGGCGAGTGACGCGGCGCACGCGGATGCAGCGCGGGCGCGCTCTCGATCTGGCCGCGGACCTCGGGCGAGCAGTTCAGCAGCACGCAGCCGTCGGATCCGTCGGCGCTCACCGCCACGCACTCCTGTGTGCGCGCGCTCGCCCGGATCGTGCCCTCGCGAACACCGCGGCAGTTGGGACATCCGCAGTTCCACTGGGGGAACCCGCCTCCCGCCGCCGAGCCGAGCACACGGATCAGCATCGTCGTTCCCACAAAGACGACAGCCCTTCCGCCGACCGTTTGGCCGGCGCGAAGGGCTGCCGGTGACCCGCGTGAGTCAGCCGGGTGTTAGAAGCGGTCGTCCTGCTCGGGGCCGAAATCATCCTGGTAGGAGTTGATCTCGGCGTCCATCCTGACTTCCACGAACTGGGGGGCTTCCCACGTCATGGCGCACCTCCAACCGTCGGTCTCGAGGCACCACACACAGAACCCGTTGGTGGCGGAGATGCTAGAGGACCGGCCCCGAGTCGTCAAGTCCTTTCTCGACGCGCCGCGGCGCAATCGCCTCGAGCGACCTTGACATCGTCCGGCGCCGGGACGATTCTTCCGCCACGCAAGGGGAACGGAGATGCGCGACTCACCAGGAGGGCCCGCGCCGGTCGCCTGGCCCGGCCGTCGTACCGTTCTGACGCTGGCACTCGGTGTGGGCGTCGGGCTGCCGTTGGCGCGCCTCGGCGGGGCGCAAGACAGCAGCGCGC
>WNGH01009783.1_pt1 | contig 19023 bp, 7 predicted proteins | sample 5400631 | NCBI WGS metagenome assembly WNGH01 (sample SAMN13153373, study PRJNA577476) | soil metagenome | isolation source: 115 cm soil or saprolite under Garry oak tree replicate 1 | place: USA:California | collected 2016-06-15
ATTACGTGATCCGCTATGAGGACCAGGTTGAAAATGATCAGGTGATGATGAGCGAGGGATTTCCGCGCCGGTTAGCGAACTTTATTCCTGGTTTGCCTGAAGATTTCGAATACGGGATCGATGCCATATTCAAGGGAGCAGATAACAAAGTCTACGCTTTCAAAAACAACCAGTTCCTGGTTCTCTCGGCCAAAATGGATCAAGTCGAAAGCCAGGGCGATCTGGTAAGCAAATGGGGGCTGGTCAGGAATAATATTCAAACTTTCGGTGAAATCGATGCCGCCTTTACGGGTTTGGATGGGTACACCTATCTGTTTAGCGGCGACCAGTATTTCCGGTATAGCGGAAAGGATTTTACCCGAGTCGATGAAGGCTTTCCCCGGACGATCTCCACGGATTGGGGTGGTCTGGAGAGTATCACCTCTGCTTTTATCCTTGACGGGAAAACCTATCTCTTTGCCAAAGGCAAAGCGGAATATATCCGCTATTCAACCCATGATTACACCATCCCGGATGCCAATTTCCCCAAGCCGTTCGACCAGGAGGAGTATTGGAATTTACCAGCGAGCCTGGTGACATCGGGGTTTTCTGAGCCGGACGCGGTCTTAATCGGGTTGGATCATGCCACGTACCTCTTCAAGGGGAATCAATTTGTGGCTTTCGATCATCTCCAACGGTGGTGGTCTGAGCCGCAGACGCTGGCAAGTAAATGGCACGGACTTGAATTCGATAAGATCGACGCAGCTTTCACCGGGCTGGATGGCAAGACGTATCTTTTCTCCGGCAAACAATTTGTCAGGTATTCTGATCGAACTTACAGTAAGGTGGATGATCGCTATCCCAGGAATATCTCCACTCACTGGGGACTGGTGGCAAACAATATTGCCCAATCTAGACGGATCGACAGCGCAGTGGTGGTTGATTCGCGTGTAATGAGCGTGGACGCCAGTGGGAACCAGGTCGAAACGACGACCAGGCACACGTACCTGTTTTGCGGTAACCAGTTTTTTCGATACGCTGGCACGGATTACACCTTCGTTGAAGAGGGCTATCCTCTAACCATACGCACTGCTTTGCAAGAGGTCGAGGCAGCGGTCATTGACGAAGGCAGCCTCTATTTCCAGGATCAGGAGACCTGGTTCCTGAGAAACAACCCGGAGATGGAAACCGCTCAGCAGGTGGAAGAGTTGCCACCGATACTGAGAGACGTCCCGGAATTTTACCAAACCGGGCTCAGTGCCATCCTCCAGGGGACAGACGAGAACACCTACCTGTTCAAAGGGCCCAATTGTTATGACCTGCTTCTCCATAACGCGTATCCGACAGGGGAAGCCTGGGGCACCGTGCGCAACCAGATCGTGGAAGAGAACCGAGTCGAGGCCGCCTTCCTCGGCCAGGATGGAAAAACCTATCTGTTCTGTGGCGATCAGTTTGTCAGCTACCTGCCTGGCACGGTTGTGAATATGGCCAATAATGCGCCCCTTATCGATGGCTTGCCCCAACCCATTGCCGACCATTGGGGCGGCTTGACCAATGTTCGCTACGCCTATGTGCAGAATGGGGTGACCTACCTGGCAGAAAAACCCGATGAAGACGGAAATTTCCACATCGTGCGTTACTCGACCGCGGATTACTCAAAACCGGATAAGGGCTATCCGCGCATGGTTGGCTTCGATTGGTGGGAAATCCCACAGAGCTACCAGGAAGATGGCTTCGTGCGAGTGGACGCCGTCCTGACAGATGAAAACAACCTGTTCCTCATCCAGGGGCAGGAGTTTATCCAGTTCAACTATGAGAAGAATCTCTGGAACTATGCCAGACCCCTCAACCTGGTATGGCGTGGCCTCGCCTTCAATGATGACAACTTCAGCAGCATTCTTGCCGCTTTCCGGGGGAGTGATGGCCTGGTGTACTTCTTCTCGCAGGGGGCCTTTGCGGTGGTTCCGCACAATATCGAAAATCCTGCCCCTGCAGGGTCAACCGCACCATTACTGGAAATTAAGCTTCACTGGGGACACGTCGACAATCATTTCGCTGACAGCGGGATTGTCGATGCGGCCTTTGTCTGGGATGGGCGGGAGACGTACCTGTTCTCCGGTCCCGAGTACGTCAAATACTCGACCAATGATTATCGCCATGTCGATGAAGGGTATCCCAAGCTCATCTGGCAGAGTTTGCGCCAGGAGGAGCCGTTCGCGCAGTTGCCCGACACTTTCGAGAGCACGATGCAGAGCCTGGCAGCGCAAGGGAAAGGTTTGTCCGCCGCGGTAGCCAATAAAGGCTCGGTGTATCTCTTCATCAATAACACCCTGCTCGTCGTCTCGAAAGATCTTCAGCGTTCCTATGGCATCGATGTGCTGGGGAAGATGACAAACCGCATCGTAGAGAACAACGCCATCGACGCTGCCTATGTCAATGCGCAGGGCCAGCTTTTGCTCCTGGCCGGTGATCAGGTTTTCAAATATTCAGATCCGAATTTCGATAGCGTGGACGAGGGGTATCCCAGAAAAATTCGAGAGGTAGCCTTAGAAGAGGGCTTTGCTTCCATCGATCCAGTTTTCACCTACGATCTGGACGCAGTGCTTCGAGCAGGAACGACAGGAACGATCTATCTATTCAAAGGCCAGCAGTATGCCGGTAGTGATGATCCCACAACCCAGAAGCAAATCAACGCCGATTGGGGCAAAGTGCGCAACAATTTTGTACCGGTTGGCACAGCTACCAACATGTCTGTCGATGCAGCCTTCGTTTCTCCAAACGGGATGACCTATCTCTTTAAAGGCGACCAGTTCATCCGCTATTCGAACTTCGCGCAGCTTTTCGTCGATGAAGGTTTCCCTCTGCCGATCCGGGATAACTGGGGAAACCTGCCAGCCCCATATGAGGCCGGGATTGACGGCGGATTCGTGTTTGAGGGCAAAACGTATGTGTTGAGAGATGGAGAGATATCTGGCGACGGCGAATACGTGCGCTATTCCCGCCCGGATTATCGAAAGATCGATACTATTTACCCGCAAAAAATCGCCGATCGCGCTGCCAGGTGGGGGGATTATCTCCTGGATGATATTAAGCTGCTCAGCTTCTTCAAGCAGAAGGTTGACGAAACCAGCAGTGGGAGTAATTCTTTCACGGATTTTCTCAATGAAAGAACCGTTGAACAGACAGACCCATACGCGACGCTGCACGCGATGTTTGGTTGGGACATCTCCGAAGTGGAATGGATCCAGCGAAATAACGCCTTCCTATCGGTCATAGACCCGGAAGAAACCCGCTTCAACCTGGAAATCATTGAGCGAATGACCCAGATCTTCGGCACAACTCGAAAATTGGGAGCAGACCCATCGAAAGTCTATGCAGAAGTCTGGCACAATTGGTTTGACTCTTCCAACTCAACCGATGTCAAGACGGCTGCCGACAATCTTTACCGCTATCTGGCCAACAATACCAGCGCAACAGACTGGGCTACTTTGCAGCAGCAAATTCATGATGAGCTCAACCTCATCCAACGAGATATTCTTATTCCGTTGAGTATTGCCCTGGACTCGTCCCTGAGGCGGCCTAAAGATCTGTACGACCTGCTGCTGATTGATGTCCTGATGGGCAGCCAGGCCAGAACCTCGAAAGTGAAAGAGGCGATCTCCGCCCTCCAGCTGTATTTCCACCGCTACTTTGTCAACCTTGAACAACCACCTGGCTCATCACCGGCCCAGGATCCTCAAACACGCGAACTGCTCAAGGAGCGGTGGAAATGGCTCAAAAATTACCAGATGTGGGAGGCGAACCGCATGGTTTTCCTCTATCCTGAAAACTACATCCGCCCTGAACTGCGAAGTACGAAGACCCCGCAGTTTAAAGATCTCGAAAGCGCTTTACTCCAGGGGGAGCTGAACCTGGATACGGCCGAGGTAGCCTTCACAAGCTACCTGGAAGATTTCGGTATTGTCAGCAATCTGAAGATAGCCGGAGCAAATGTCTATGAAGTAGGAGACTTTCACAACGGTGGAGAAAAGGTGCTCGTGCTCTTCGGGCACACCCGCATGGACCCCCGCCAGTATTATTACCGCACCGCAAGCTATTCGAAACAGGCGGAACCCAATACAGATGACCTGGTCGTTTGGAGTCCCTGGGAAAAAGTGGATCAAACGATTGATTCTGACCGCGTTTTCCCCATCATGGTCAATGGCCGGTTGATGGTTTTCTGGATCGAAATTAAGGATATTGAGGAGCCGGAAGCAAAGTTTAAATCGAAACAAGCCACAGAGACGACATCCCCAGAGACGATTTCCCAGGTCAATGTCGCGCAGAAGCAACTGCTGCACCAGGCCGAGATCAAGTACTCGCTGCGCAAGCACGATGCTCAGTGGACGCCCCCCCAGCAGACCAAGAAAGGGATCGACCTGGTCTATAAGATTGATGCGGCTTACTGCGAGGGCGATAACGACTCGGTCATCGTCACTTTTTGTGGCGAGTATTGTCAAAAAACCAGGCAAGACACACAAGAAGGAGAAGCCAAGCGCATCGAGGAATTTGATGAGTTCAAAAACTTGCCGGAAAGTTTCAAGAGCGGCATCGATGCAGCAACAGTCTTCAAAGGCAAGCGCTATCTTTTTAAGGGAGGGCAGTGTGTCATTCAGGATGTCGTTCAGGAGACGACTGGCCAAGCCCTGCAGTCCCTTTCAATCGGAGATTTAATTGTAATGCCAAATGTAACAGATCCAAGCGCAACGCTCTTAACGGTTTCTCCCGGCACTTATGGAACTGATCAATACATCACGGAGCAATCGGGGGATAACCTGCAAAAGGCAGAGGTACTGCTCAGCGAGGGAGTCTCGGCGGCCTTTGGACTGACGGCCGACATTCTCACCCTGGTCGATACGCAAGGCCATTACTCTTTCTACCAGGAGCAGGATGGGAAACTCTACCCGATGAGTTCCATATTAATCCTCTCTCTACTGGTGACGGAATTGGGACCTGGAGTCACGACCTTATCTTTTCCCCAGATGATTTCTACCCTGACCATGCGCGAAGGCCAATTTCGGCGGCCCGACGCGGTCTTTAAACAGGGCCAAACCTTTTATGTGATCCGCGATGGGCAGTACGAATGCTACAACCAGGTTGGGGACGATTTGGTGCCGCTGGATGGCTTTCCCAAACCGCTTCGAGGGAACCTCAACTTCAATATGGATAATTTCTTTAACCACCTCCATCTCGAAAATAGCCACGACCTCGTTTTCCTGTCCTATACCTCGCCCAAGGACCAGCTGCTTCTCTATGGAAAATTGAAAGCGGATTTCACCTTCCAGGAAATCCCGATCCAGTCCGACCGTGCCTTGCTCATGGTGCTCGGTTGGAATACTCTATTACAAAACAATGTGCGAGACTATTCCCCCTACCGGTCGGTTGCTATTGCGAGCAGTGTGTCCGAATTCATTGCCAATTTTCGGGCGCAACGAGCGAACATTGCGGCGGTGCTGGCGGTTGAGGCAGCCATTGCCCAGCTAAATGAAGCGTTAGATAGCGCGCGGCAAATTCTCCCACAAGAAACAAAAGCAACAACGAATGATGGGCACCCCTGGCATACGCTGCGGCGTGCCGATGGCAGTTGGACGGGTCTGGAAGACGTCCAGGGCAAGTTCGCCATCCCCGGCCCAGTGACGGCAGTAGCCGCCGCTGGCGACGGCACCGCAGGCGAGACCCAGTACATGTTCGCGACCGCTGATGGGCACCTCTGGCATACGCTGCGGCGTGCCGATGGCAGTTGGCAGGGTCTGGGAGACGTTCAAGGTCAGTTCGCCATCCCCGCCCCGGTCAGGGTAGTAGCCGCCGCTGGCGACGGCATCACAGGCGAGACCCAGTACTTCTTCGCTACCGCTGATGGGCAGGATGTGCCCGCGGTTGATCAGTTACAGATAAAGATACTATCAAATTTGCAGGCGATATCGAATGTGCTGGCCCCATTCCAGAATCAAGGCACCTTGCTCACGGAAATCAACACCCTGCTTGGGTTTGTGCCGACACTCGGTCCTGCGATTGATCAGGTCAAAGCGGCTAAGGCGCGGCAAAAACAGAAAACTCTGGATGCTTTAACCGGGGTCATCAATACAGGACTGCAGATCGTTACTCAAACAAATACTGCCATCACCGCCATCTCAACCAGCATACGACGTGAGATTGCTACTGAAGTTCAAAGTGTCACGGCCTACAATCTTTCCACTATACAGCCGGATGCCGCCAGCCATGACGCGACCTACCAAAGTTTCAAGCATTTCCTGACCGTCATACAAGGGTCTATCCCGGTCTGGGGGAGCCTGCTAGGATCCAGTAATGACGGATCCAGTAATGACAACCAGCTACAGTCGATTCTCGCCGGGGCCAATTCAATGATTCTCGCTGGGACCAATCAAATTGAGGAATTCAAGGCGCACAATGAAGCGGTGCGTAGCGACAGCAGTAATGCGATCACTATGCTGGGCAATATTCAGCCGAACTCTCCTTTGGGCGCCATCGCAGCCCGGCTCGATGCGGCGATCCCCCAACTCGGAATGGTCGAGAACGAAATCAACAGTCGGAGCACTGTCCTGGGAGAAGTCAACCTTACCCACCAACAAATTCTAGGAATGGCTACCGGCCTGGTGAAAGATGTCAAAGAACAGCTCCTTGGCACATTCGACCTGTTCCCTCCGCAATTTGGAATTGCCAACACTTCAAACTTCAGCTTCAGCCCGCAACTTTTGAATGCCAACACCTCAAACTTCAGCTTCAGCGCATCGTCAGGTCCCAACTGGTATTGTTTTGAAGCGAAGGACGGCGCTTTCCTCTGCCGGCCGCTGGACGACACGCCAGGCGCTTCACAAGACCCTCAATATGAGATAATCCGCCTGACGACAACGGTTACTCCGCGGCTGAGCAGCATCTTATTTGCCCAGGGCATCAAGGGATTATTGAGTGTGACGACTCAAGAGCAACATGAAGCCCCGTCTTTTGATCCGGGACCCGGCAGCGTCCAATTTAATCGCAACCCTGGCAGCAAGTTCTTTAAGGGACTGGCGAGTGATGGCACCAGTGTGTATAACGTCCCGGTTTCCGATACCCTCGATTTCCACGGCGCGAGCGGCATTTATTACGAAGAGCTCTTTTTCCATGCTCCCTTCCTGATTGCCCAGACGCTCAATACGGCCCAAAAGTTTGAAGAAGCCAAAATGTGGTACGAATTTATTTTCGACCCAACACAAGTCGGTTCGCCCTGGAATTACCTGCCGTTCAGAACGACAACCGAGGACGGCCACTTCCTGATCGACCAGAACCAGATCAAGCGCTACCTGGACGATCCATTTGATCCCCATGCCATCGCGGCCCTGCGGCCGACGGCCTATCAAAAGGCCATCGTGATGAGCTATATCGCCAATCTCCTGGATTGGGGCGATATGCTTTTCCGCCAGTACACCGCTGAAAGCATCGACGAAGCCCGCATGCTGTACACCCTGGCCTCCGATCTTCTGGGTGACAGGCCAGAAGACCTGGGCACCATGGTGCTTTCGCCTCCTAAGAAGCTGGTCGAACTGGCCATTACCAGGGAATATAGCGGGGAATACGAATTTGTCGTTCAACCCGCTGGAGGTGCGGTCCCCAGCAATTTGATCGGCGACGAACCGATCACCATCATTGCAGGCACCCCCAACGACAGCGTTGGGCTGCGTTATTTCTTTGTGCCGGAAAACGGGGTGTTTCTCGACTACTGGATGCGCGGTGCGGATCGACTCTTCAAGATCAGAAATTCGCTGAATATCGACGGACAGGCCCAACCCCTGCCGCTCTTCGAGCCGCCCATTAATCCGATGGATCTGGTTCAGGCAGTGGCCAGGGGTGTCAGCTTAGAGCAGGTAATCTCCGGCCTGGCGGTTACTGTGCCTGCCTACCGCTTTGAATTCCTGGCTGCACGAGCCCAGAATCTGGCTCAGAAACTCATCCAGTACGGTAACGAACTTCTGGCGGCCCTGGAAAAGAAAGATGCCGAAGCGTTAAGCCAGATGCAGACCCGGCAAGAAGGCGACATTCTCAAAATGACCATCGATATCTACCAGGCCCAGATCGATGAAGCAGAACAAACCATCCTCAACCTGCAAGAAAGCCAGCGCAGCGCTCAGCAGAGGATCCAGCTGTACCAACAATGGATTACGAATGGTAGGCTGCCCGAGGAGATCAGCCAGATCGCCCTCCTGAGCGCCGCCACAGCCCTGCAATATGTAAGCTCAGTGTTGAAGACCGGGGCCACTATCGCTCACGCCACTCCCAACGCCAATCTCGGGCCGTTCATCATAGGCGTTACCGAAGGCGGCTCGAATGTCGGCAATTCGCTGAATTCTGCCGCGGATATCGTGCAGGCCGTTGGACAGGGCCTCAGCATGACCGGAGAAATCCTGGGCATGCAGGCCCAATTCAAGCGCACGATGAATGATTGGGATCTCCAACTCAAGATCGCCCAGAGCGAAGACAGGCAAATTGGTTACCAGTTGAGTGGAGCACGCATCGCCAAACTGTCTGCCGAATATAATATGGCCGTCCTGCGCAAACAAATCGAACAAAACCAATCGATCCAGACCTTTTTGAAAGAAAAGTTCTCCAGCCAGGACCTCTATCTCTGGATGATCAGCCAGACCGCCGGCCTGTACTACCAGACCTATCAAATAGCTTTTGAAACAGCCAGAATGGCCGAAAAAGCCTTCCAGTTCGAGCGCGGCCTGCAAGAGCAGGAAGCTTCATTTATCACCGGCGGGTACTGGGACAGCCAGCGCAAAGGGCTGCTGGCCGGTGAACAATTGACGCTGGACCTCGACCGCATGGAGCAGGCGTTTGTCAAGACCGACGAGCGCCGCCTGGAAATCACCCGCGAAGTCTCTTTGCTGGAACTCGATGCGCTGGCATTTCTGCGTCTCAAGCTCAAAGGCTCGTGTGAATTCAGCCTGGATGAAGCGTTCTTTGATTATGACTTTCCAGGTCATTACGCCCGGCAGATCAAGACGATCGCAGTCGAATTCGACGTCCCCAACGGCAAGACCGTGTACGCCACCCTCACCCAGCTCAGCCACCAGACGGTGCTGCAGCCCGACCCCAAGGCCGTCAAATTCCTGCTCGCTCCCAAGGATGAGCCGCCGGCCACCATCCGCAGCAACTGGCGCAGCAGCCAGCAAGTTGCCCTGTCGCATCACGACCAATACCAGAAGAATAACGGCATGTTTGAGCTGAACTATAACAGCGACCGCTATCTGCCGTTCGAAGGAACGGGGGCGGTCTCGCGCTGGAAGCTGGAACTCAACGGCAAAAAAGGATCGATTGACCTGCGTGAGCTGGTGGATATTACGATTCATCTCGAATATACGGCCAGGCAAGGGGGTGCGGTGTTCGCGCAGGCGGTGAAGGGGACGCTGAAACCGTACCAGGCGATGCGCTTCTTCGACTTCATCTTTGATTTCCCGCAGGAGTGGAAAGATTTCCTGGATGGAGACAGCACGGTCTTGACCCTGACCTTCACGCGCGACCAGTTCCCCGGTATGAGCAGCAGCAAGATTAGCGGCATCTTCACCCATTACAACCTGAGCCAACCGGACGACCAGGCGAGCACCATCCTCAATGGTAACGACACCTGGGTCTTGACGGAGAATGCCTATCTCGATACCACGGGCCTCTCCATTGGCCCCAAAGGATCTGATCTGACGTTCGAGTACCGTGGAGACAAGAAGACCTTGCAGAATATCCAGCTTGTCTTCAGCTATACGGCCTCGGTCAGCTAAGGAGGTTCTCATGCTAGCGGTCAAAAAACGCCGGGTGGTGAAGATCACAAAAATACCTGGGCCGGCAAAGCAGGCTGCCAGGCGAAAGACAGCCGAGGCCGCGGCTAAAGTAGAAGCGGACAGAATTTTGCAGGGGGGGATCACCAAAGGCCTCAAGGTGCTCACCCCGCAAGAGATCGCGGCCATGAAAGCGAATCCAAAACTTGCCCGCATGGTGAACGAGGAAGCGGCGGTACAGGCAGCCGCAGCCTACGGAGTGAACATCCGCAATGCGAAGGGCAAGATCGACATGAAGCTGGCCCGCAAGGCCGCGGAGGCCGCGGCGATTCAAGCGGCGGCCGAGATGGGTTTTGACATCACGGATAAGCGCGGCAAAATCAACCGCCGCAAAGCGCTGGAAGCTGCCCGGGCGGCCGAAGCTGCCCGGGCCGGCAAACCCGTCGATGCCCGTGTGTCTGCGTGGCTCAGCCGCCAGGACGCCCTGCTGGCAGATGCGGTGAGAGCTGCCGAGCAGCGCGGCTTTTCGGTGGACCAGTTGCGCATAGAGGAGCTGAAATCCAATCCCGCGCTGGCAAGCCAGGCGGCCGAGCAAGCGGTGATCCTGGCGGCGGCCAAAGCCGGGATTGACCTTTTCAAGGCAGACGGCACGATCGATAGGGACCTGGCCCGCCAGGTAGCGCAGGATTCGGCCATTCAAGCGGCAGCCGAGATGGGCATTGACATCACCGACAGTCAGGGCAAGATCAGCCGTCGCAAGGCGCTGGAAGCCGCCCGCCTGGCCGATGCGGCCCGGGCCGGCAAACCCGTCAGCGCCCAGGTCGCCGCGGCAGTCAGCCGCCAGGATGCCCTGATCATCGCAGCGCTGGATGCAGCGGAACGGCGGGGAACGCCGGCTGTGGTCCCCGCAGGGAATACCAGCCGGCGCGAGGCCTATACGGATGCCGAACTGGCGGATCTGGTCCGGCGCAATATCCAGGAAACGATCAGTTAAGGAGGCAAGATATGCAAATGTTTACAAAACGCCAAAAGGCAAAAGGCCCTGCCACACTTACAAAACGCGGTGCCATACTTGGCGAAGATGAACTACCAACAGTACAAACACCGAGAAAGCTGATAAACCTAGAGAAGCCTCCCGATGTATTAAGCAGCTGGATTGGAAAAAACCCAAGAAATATCGTCCAGCTCGAATCTTCGAAAAAACTTACTGGCTTCAACGAGATCGCCTGGAGAGACCGAGACGGTTCAAAGCTGTATTTGGAAAATCTAGATTCAAACGGTGCGATCAATGAAGGGTTAAAGGTCACCTATCCAGAAGTCCAGAGCCTTGGGAAAATGAGCGGCTGGAAGAATCCACTACCAGATACCATCGTCGTTAAATCAGCAGGCGGCTCCGTGGTAAGGATGGCGGCTAAAAAAATGGTCCTGGGGTTGTTAGACTCCTACCAATCTGACTTGAAACTCCCCAACAAGCCTATATTAAAGGAGATAAAGACTGACAACCCTGGTGGGGAGTTCGCCATAGAGTTCTCTGTCAAAGGCATAACACAGATAGAACCTATCATGGGGCGAGAGACTTATATGCAAAACTACTCGCATGTTCTTTCCGATGATCTCATGGCTGCATTGATGACCTATCAAAACAAGCTGAAGGCAGGAGTTGTTAATGGTTTTCGGGTTGAGGAGGTAGCCTTGACGCAAGGTGGTGCAGCAAGAAAAATGTTTCTAGACATCAAGGATGCTGCCGAAGCTCTCCAAAGCGCCCTTGAAGCAGAGATTGCTGAGAATAAGAAAAGCACAAAAGTTACTGCAGGTCCCGGGTTAGATACATTAAAGAAGTCGTTAGCTACATTAGAGACGTTGCAGACGCAGGTTGAATCAGCTATTAAAGATGGTTTCAGGAATGAATTTGATACTCGGCGCTGGCAGCAATGGCTCACGCTCAATCCAAAGCCACTCACAGAAGATGTGATTGTCCCGGGGACGGGGACACAAATTGGAGCGGGTGTCCAGGGTCCTGTGTTTAAATATGAGCTGGATCCAGCATTGGCAAGAAGGCCTGTTATATTGAAGTACGACAGGAATGGATTGAATGACGATGCCGCAGCGGCAGGTATTCCAGGGGAAAACCCTCAGCAGAGCGTACGAGCCGTGGCTACGTTCAAGATTAGCGAGCATTTAAACCTGGGTGTCATCCCCCGGACGGAAGTCTTTGTGGGAACTGATGATAATGGCCGCCCCAAATTGGGACAGGCGATGGAATTCGTCAATGGTGCTATTGGACAAAGAACGGCTGGTAAAAAAAATGTACCAGGTGATCAGAAGCTTTTACAAACTTACGAGGATATACTCAAAAATCCAGGTAATACCCACCCACTCGAACTCGCAGCTGCTGAATCGATGTTGCCCAAATATGTGAAGGTGAATGGTACATGGTATTCTGCACAAATTTTTCCGGTCGATATTGATTATGGCAATCCCGTTGTCCAAAAAGGTCTATCCGACTTGCAAGTGTTCGACTATATCATTGGCCATGCGGATCGGAACGCCGGAAACTGGATTTACGAAAAACAGGGAGATACCATCATCGGCGTCAAAGGGATCGATAACGATGATACATTTGGTGAAAAATGGTCACAGGAGAGATCGAAAACCCCGGGTATTCCCCCTATCGTGGATATTTCCACGGCCCTAAGCATATTGAATGCCAATTTTAATAAGGACATTCGACCCTTATTGGCTGGTTTATCCGACGAGGAGATAGCCAAAGCTGCAGAGAGATTCGACGAGGTTCAGCGGGAAGTTGGGCAGCGTGTCATGGCTGGAAAAATCGCTTCGATGGGAGACGTAGGGGATCAAGCTAAGTTACAGCAGTTAGGCAACAAAGTGCAAGGCATGGGACCTATGCCAGTTATACTCAGATGGGGTAATCCAGGAATTGCTGGTGATCACACCGATCAAAACAGTTATCTGGGATTACAATTAGCACAAAAAAACTGGTTTGCACAACAATACCCGGAAACGGGGGGTGTTCTCCCACAAAGCGGGCCTGTTGGTTTAGTTTAGCATCGGGCCCAGCTTCAAGCGGCGGGTGATAACTCAAGCAGGTCAGATGGATTGTAATAGACCTGTAGCACGGCAAAAAGGGACGGTATTTATGAAAGACAATTTTCCAGTAGGCCTGTCAGTGTTTTTCTGACGAAAAAGTATCATGTACCATATAACTACGCATGAGCTTTTGATAAAGTGGCTCGAGAGGCCCTTGTACACCGCTTGAAGAGGTTCATTGCGGTGCATTGAACCCGAAGCCTTATGAGGATGCTCGACATCCGACAAAGCCTGCTGGCGAGGAGAGAAATCCGGTTTTCTGCGCAGAGAAGCAGAAAACGGGCAAGCTCAGCCTCAGTTATTTGGTACGACGTCTCTTTTCGTCAGAAAAACACTGACAGGCCAAGCCGGCAATACCTGTACGGGTGGAGAGCACCCAGCCCAGGAGGGTTTGTGTCTGTTCGGCAGGCAGCTCCTGGATACGCCGTTCGGCCTGTTGCAGGAGTTCCTCAGCCGTCTCCAACTGATTGGTAAACATGAGCAATCGTGCGTAGTACACACAGAGGAAGGGGCGTGTGTGCATCAGTGCCTCGGGCAGAACTCCCAGCCACCCGAGCACTGTGTAGATCTGACCCTGGTAGGCGACGGAGAGCGCAATCGGTTCGATCAAGTCAGCAGCACGTCCGAAATCGGAGGCGGCCAGCGCGTGCTGCACCGCTTCGAGCGGCAGATCATGCCGCTCGTACCAGAGGCTGGCACGCTCATGCAGTTCGGGCACCAACAGGGGCTCTGCCTGCTGCAAGCGCCTACGCAGCATGTCGGCAAACAGGTGGTGGTAGCGGTACCAGCGCCGCTCGTCGTCGAGGGGGACCACAAACAGGTTCGCGTTGTCGAGCGCTTCCAGCATGGCCTGGCCACTTCCCTCCCCGTTCTCCTGACCCATTACGGCATCACATAATGATCCACCCAGGCGCTCCAGGATCGAGGTGTGGAGCAGAAACGACTGCACCTGCACAGGCTGCCGCGCGAGCACCTCGTCACTCAGATAATCCAGCACAAAGCGATGACTGCCACTGAAAGCGGCTAGAAAGGCAGCAACATCGGCTCGGCCTTGCAGCGAGAGGGCGGCCAGTTGCAGGCCGACAATCCAGCCTTCTGTACGGCTCTGCAGCGTGGCAATGGCCTCGGGAGGAAGGTGTAGCCCCATCACCATCTCGAGAAACGCCCTCGCTTCGTCCGTTCCAAAGCGTAACTCGGCAGCCCGTAGCTCGCAAAGCTGACCTTGTGCACGGAGCCGTGCCAGCGGTAATGGGGGGTCAGTGCGGGTGGCCAGGATGAGATGCATGTGCGGTGGCAGGTGCTCCACGAGATACCGCATCCCCTGGTGAATGGACTCCATTTTGGTACGAATCCTTGTACTATCCCATTAGCAAGGACATTAGCCAAGACGTTCTCAATAAATGGATCATGATAGCTTGTGGATCGAAACTCATGTATGGTGAGGACGTCTCGTCTGTTCTTCGGGAGGAATGGGCCTCATACCAAGCGGCAAAATGACGGAGGTCACTCAGATAATTGCGCCGAGATGCATCTGTGAGATCTTCATGTTCCCAGAGAAACTGCCGATATTGTACCAGCGCCGCTTCCCCGGAAGAAGAAAGTTGTGGATTGGCTGGTCGCCTCATAAAGCCCACCTCTTTGCAGAGAACCTTAGCAGACATCTGATTCGAGGGATATGTTCAACCTGAGCAGAAATAAGTCCTGGTGGATTGCCTCAATTACTTCTGCAAAGGTATGTTATCTCGACTTCGCGCTCACCGACCCGTCAACCACGTTCACAACGAAGCTCCCTCTTCGCTTCGCAGCCTTGATGCGGGATGCTGCGTGGAGCCTGACCCGCACCGGAAGGGGACGCGGTGGGCAGGAAGGGCGACGTGGGGACCGATTTGGCGGTTCAGTCAACTGGAACCGCTGGGCACCCCACCTCGCGTTTGCCACCCGTTCGCTCCTGTTGGGGGCCTGCTCACATCTTTGGTTCCCTACCTTCGCGGTTTCAGCAGCGAAGCACGCTGGTCATACAAGTAACTCAGCAATTCAGCGGCTTCTCTCCCGCTCAAGATATGGCGTTCTGTTGGAGTCCTGACTGAAAGGACATCCTCATGCCAGAGCACGGTGAAGGGACCCACCTGAAGTCCATCTGGCGTGGGCTTCGGCGCATGTGTGTTCAGTGCCTCGTCTTCAGGGATGGCACTCAACGCTGCTTCGTGGAGATCGTGTGCGGTCTGCTCTAGAGCAGCCAGGGTGAGTTTGGTGGTCATGCCCAGATAGCGCTTGAGCCGCTGCTTGTGAGCTTTCCGGTACGCATACCAGTAGGCATCTCCCCGTTGTTTGCGTTCCTGCCGTGCGGTGAAGTGGCCTGACTTCCCTTGGAAGTGGAAGGAACCCAGGCGCGCTAGCCAACGAAACCAGTCCGGGGAATCGGGCTCAAGCTGCGACCTCGCCTGTGCAGACCCTTCCAGCGTATCCATGAAGAGATAGCGGTTTTCCGTCGCGCTCACATATTCGATCAGATTGTACAGGCGATGCTGTGCCATGGTGTGCCTCTTTCTGGGTTCGGGTGCCTTTTGTGTTCAGGGGGCACGCAACGCCTACCCACCGGATGATAGACCGTTTGATGGGGGCCTGGCGAGATGTGGAGTGCCCCAACAGGTTGGTGACTAGAACTGATCGTACGCTTTGCCTAGAGCCACTTTGAGTTGTTGCTGAAGCTTTCGATTCTCCTCTTCTAACGCTTTGATGCGACGATCTTTGGCAAGGATGACCAGGTCGCGACTCGCATCCGTTTTGCCTAGTGAACGAGTCGCCCGTTCGCGCACCATGTGTTCCACGTCCTGCTGTCGGAGAGCCTCGATGCGTTCTCGCAGATCCGGTTGGCTGTAGAGATAGGCTTTGCTCACCTGAGCTGTCCGCGCCACCGTGTTGAAGTTGATGGGATGCTGTTCGCGTAGGAGGGCAGTAATGGCATCTTCCACTCCCCTGCGTTTGTGCTCTTTGCGGTCCTGTGCATGAGCCGTGATGCCAGCTGTGTTGCGCTTCCAGGTCTTCTCACTCATGGGTCTTCTCCTGGGTGTGTTGTTGACGCTGCTTCCATTCTTCGTCGGTGTATTCGCGTTCATACTTCTCACTTTTCGCCACGATCTGGTCTTGCTTGAGCATGGCGATAGCCGGTCGAACCCGATCATTCAGATTGTTCTGGTTGAGGAGGGTCCAATGCGTATTGCTTGCCCGTTTGCCGATCTCGATCCGTTCAAGGAGTTGGTGCTCGTAGGCTTCGAGTGCGGGAAGATCCTCTGCTGTCAGGACATATGCGGGACAATGAAAACAGGGTAATTCGGTAAATTTGCAGATCAATTTAGGCGATTTGACGCAGTTGCCAACGGGCAATTTGGTGTTGGCGCGGTAATCACGGACACGTGCTGGATCAAATCCTTGTGCTTCATTGATGACCGTGAGCATCTTCTTGCCTGCCACGTATTCTGGCTTGCCTTCGTTGAACTGCACAATGCCCTGCTGTACCGCCTTTTCCCACTGGGTGTGCATCGTTTCATCCAGGATCTTCGCGTAAATCAGTGTCATCTCTGGAGAAGCATGAGCCATCCACTGCTGAACCATGACCAAACTCATCCCATTGTTCAGCAATTCCACGCCTTTCGTATGCCTGAAGGCATGGAGTCGAAAATGAAAGATTTCTCCTCCGTCATCTCGGATCTGGTATTTTTCGGCAAGGTGGCTCAGGGCATAGCTCACGCCTCTTGCTCCGATGGGATCTCCTTGCAAAAAACGTTGGCTCTTCTTTTGCCTCGTGGAGGCTGGGAACAGCCACCCCTTTGGGTTCTCCTCAGAGGTGTAGTGCTGTTTGACCCATTGAATCTGAGCAAAAACGACGGCAGCTACCTCTTTCGTAATGGGAACTTTATGTCCTAAAACACGCGTTTTCTGAATATCGCCTACCAGCCAATATTTGTTGCCATCTTGCTGCAGACAAGCATCGCCTTTGAGATGCAACACATCAGAAATCCTCCAACCACTGGCTCGGAGAAGGATCACAATGGGTATGCAAGTTGGAGGCAAACGCTGCATGTGAAACTCCAGTTGGCTCAGCACAGTTTGAGGAATGTACTTCACGCTCGTTGTCCCTCTCGTCTCCTTCTTCGGGTAATGGTGAGGCCAAAGAAGCCGCGCTGTTGGTTCAGTTGGTTTCAGTGAACTCTGAATACGTTCGAGGTAACTGAGAAAAGCTTCTAGCACCCATACGCGATGGCTGACATATTGATAGCTGTCTTTGAGCTTTCTCGTGACTGCTGTTGCCTTGAGGTAAGCAATGAAGGCATCTATATCCTGTTCACAAAGCGCTTGGAGTGTACAAACATGCGGATACCGTCGGCAGAAAAACGTGAAAAAATCTCCCAGGCAGTACGCAGACCAATTGAGCGTTTTCGCTACCCGGCCAGAGGCCAGTTGAGAGGTCACATAGCCCTTCACCGCAGAGCGAAACACTTCTGGCACACAGAGGAAATTGATGTAGTGACTGTTCCCGTGCGGTTCATACGCAAGGCCGGGAATATTTCGTGCGTCCCATCGATCTTTGGCAAACTCGGCATCAAGCAGAGAAGACACGCAAAGAGCAGAGGTGCCATCGACCAGGCGAAGGGTGTGCGTTTCCATGTTTACCTCTGTTCGTGTGGTGTTCGTGTGAGACTGACTGCGACTTCCGCTCTCTCCCAGGCCGAGCGGAGAGCCCCTTGGGAGGGGTGGATGTAGGTTTGGTACGTTTGCTGAAAAGAAGCATGCCCGGCTCGTTGCTGAAGCAGTTCTGGTGCCCATCCTTGCTCTGCCAGGGCGGTGAGCATGGTGTGGCGAAGCATATGCGGAGTGACTGCAATACCAGTCTGAGAACGGAGTCGCCGAAAGAGTGAGTCTATGTCTGCATAGGTGAGCGCCTGGCCTGCTCGGACTCCGTGCCGCTTGAGAAACAGGTGATTGGTCTCCACATCTGCCGTGTGGACGATCCCAACGTAAGCCACAATTTCGTCAATGAGGTCTGCTGAAACATCAACCGAACGAGGAGCGTGGATCGTTTTGATCTCCGCTCCATTCTCCAGGGGTCCACGATCACAAATATGCAATTGGTTTGCCGCCACATCCACATCCTGCACCCAGAGCGAGAGCGCTTCCCCAACGCGAATCGCCGATTCATAGAGGAGGCGGACCAGAAGGCGATCACGCTGGTTGAGACAAGCATCCAGGAGCTGCTGTATCTGATCCTTGGTGATGGTCTTGGGGCGCTGCCGTTTCGCTTCTGGTTGTTTGAGGATATTTTTCTCCAGAGGCGACCCCTTCGTAATATGATGCAAAAACGATTTGTACCGCCGGGCGCGAGCAGGAAGAAACGTCGTGGTCTTGTCCTTCACATTGGTGACGGTTTCTTCCACGCGCCAATGGTAGTCGTAAAAGCTCCTCACAACCGTGAGTGCATGATTAATGGTTCGATTGGAACGAAGCTGGGGTACCGGATGGACTGGAAGCACCTTGAGTGACCCCGAGGGTACCTTGAGCCAGAGGATAAAGCGTGAGAGATCATCGAGGGTGATCTGTTTCCAGTCAAGCTGTTGTTGGATGAGGTATTCCCAATACAGCTTGAGCGTGAAAGCGTACGAACGGAGCGTTTGGCGAGCGGAGCCAATGCGATCAAGGTACTTGAGATAGCGAACTATCGGTTCCACAAATACTCCTGCGTCATCCATCACCACATACCGTTTCTGACGATCTCCTGTTTCAACCTCAACAACCTGCATCTCCCTTTTCCTTCCACTTTCCAAACCACCCGCTTGGCATTACTCTTCTTTCTTCTCAGTATACCTGCTTTACCAAATGGTGCTCAGCGAGATAAACAATCCATCATGCATGAAAAAAGGCAACAGAAAGTACTTTCTCTACGTTGTTACCTATGGTAAAATCAAGTCGAGATAATGTTGAGTAGCAGCACTATTTCTACCCTCTGTCGCCTTCCTATTATGAGACACCGTAGAGATGAGAGGAAATAGAGCATGAAAGATACTTTAAGCATGTATGCATCTCTTCCCTCTGTCTCATTTTGCGTGCATCTTGGGCTGAGGTCACAACCATCCTA
>WNGH01002043.1_pt1 | contig 19019 bp, 16 predicted proteins | sample 5400631 | NCBI WGS metagenome assembly WNGH01 (sample SAMN13153373, study PRJNA577476) | soil metagenome | isolation source: 115 cm soil or saprolite under Garry oak tree replicate 1 | place: USA:California | collected 2016-06-15
CACCGCCGATCCGGCGAGGGATCAGGAGAAACGATGAAGGCGATCGTCTACGGCACGTACGGCTCGCCTGATGTCCTGGAACTCACAGATATCGACCAGCCGGTAGTCAGAGACGATCAGGTGCTAGTACGGGTCCGCGGCGATCCGTTACCTGGAAGAAGGTCATGCCCGAGGGAAGATTGTCATCACGGTGTGAGGCGCGACCCGTCGCGAGCTCGCGGCCGGCGGAGTGACTGGGGGAACCGGAACCGGCCCGCGCAGGTCACCCAGTCATGGTCGGTACTTCGGGCCCGGGGAAGATCACGCCGGTGAGTGCCTCGGAGGCCTGCCAGAGGCGGCCGGCGAGCTGCTCGTCATAGGCTTTCCTGGCGTAGCGGACCTTGCGGGGGGAGCCCGCGAACCGGGACCGCCTGGCCCGTAGTAGTCGCCCCCGTGCGCCTGGGGGTCGGTAGCGGCTCGCAGCACCGGCAGCGCGCCGCGCGCGGCAGACTGGCCGGCGAACCGCGTGCCCAGCCTGAACACCAGCGCCGAGACGCCGCCACCGCCGCCCAGCCGCGGCCCGCTTGACAGCAGCCCGGTGCGGCTATAGCCGGGATGCGCGCCGATGCTGAGCGGGCCGGCGCCGGCCGCGCGCAGCCGACGATCCAGCTCCTCGGTGAACAGCGCGTTGGCCAGCTTGGACTGGCTGTAGGCGCGCCACGGGCCGTACCCATGCTCGCTTTGCAGGTCATCCAGCCGGATGGAACCCAGCCGGTGGACCAGGCTGCTGACCGTCACGACCCGGCTGCCCGGGCGGCGCAGCAGGGCGGGGAGCAGGCGCCCGGTGAGCGCGAAGTGCCCCAGGTAATTGGTGCCAAACTGCAGCTCGAACCCCTGGGCGGTGACCTGCCGGCGAGGCACGGCCATCAACCCGGCGTTGTTGATGAGCAGGTCCAGCCCCCCGGCGCGGTCCAGGAGCCGGCCGGCCAGGCGGGCGACCGAGTCCAGGTCGGCCAGGTCCAGCTGGACGAGCTCAACGCTGGCCGCGGGCAGCTCTGCCATGATGGCGTCGCGGGCGGCCTGGCCGCGACCGGGGTCTCGGCTGGCCAGCAGCACGCAGGCACCGTGGCGGGCCAGTTCCAGCACCTGATGGAAGCCGATGCCGGAGTTGGCGCCCGTCACCAATGCGGTGCGCCCATGCTGGCCAGCCATATCGGCGGCAGCCCACCGGGCGGGCATGACGGTCCTCCGATCGTCTCAAGCCGGATGCTTGTGCACTTGTGCGGCGACCCGGTGGGTAGGCTTTACTTGCGGTCAGCCGATACCCAGGTATGTTCCGCGTCCGTACCGATGAATCTGCTGTGCGCAGCCGGGATTGACCGGTCTACCTGGGCGGTTATGCCGGCGATAGGCGTAGCGCAGCCCCGGTGATGGCGGGCGCCGGGGCCAGGGCCTGAGAGCGAGAGGGATCCGAGATGGGCAAGGCATTCGCGGATCGCTGGGGGGTTCCGGTCCGGGCGGCCAGCGCCGACGCAGTGGCGCTGCTCGATGGGGCCATCGAGGACCTGGCGGCCCTCGCGGGCGACCCGGTGGCGGACGCCGAGGCGGCGGTGGCCGCTGACGACAGCCTGGTGCTCGGCCATATCTACCGTGCCTACCTGCAGTTGCACGGGACGACGCCGGAGGGTGTCGCCACCGCCGGCGAGATCCTCAAGCGGCTGGACGAGACCGTGATGGGCGAGCGGGAACTGCATCACCTGCGCGCCGCCCGGCACTGGGCCGCGGGCAACTGGGAAGCCACCACCCGCTCATTGGAGCGTGCGCTGCTGCGCCACCCGCGCGACCTGCTCGCGCTCAAGGTCGCCCAGGACCTCTACTTCTTCCTCGGCAACCGGCTCGAGCTCCGCGACACCGCCGCCCGGGTCCTGCCCGCCTGGCCGCACGGCCTGCCCGGCTGGGGGTACGTGCAGGGCATCTACGCGTTCGGGCTCGAGGAGAACGCGGACTACCGCCAGGCTGAATCCCGCGCCCGGGCCGCGCTTGACTACAACCCCAAGGACGTCTGGTCCGTGCACGCGCTGGCGCACGTCTTCGAGATGGAGGGCAGCCAGCGAGACGGCGTCGACTTCCTCACTACCTCGGCGCCCTGCTGGTCTGCGAGCTTCTTCGCCATCCACAACTGGTGGCATCGCGGCCTGTACCACCTGGAGCTGGACGAGATCGACGAGGCGCTCGCCTTGTACGACGATCCCATCCGGGCCGGCCGGTCGACCGCGTGGCTGGACGTGGTGGACGCGGCCGCGCTGCTGTGGCGGCTGTCGCTGTTCGGCGTCGACGTGACCGAGCGCGCCGAGCAGCTCGCCGCCGACATTGACGCCCTGGTCAGCAGCCCGGTCTACATCTTCAACGACTGGCATGCGGTGATGGCGTTCGGCCTGGCCGGAGACGTCATGCGGACGGAGCGGGTGATCGCGTCGAACCGGCACCTGACCGCGCCGACCAATGCGGCCGCCGCCGACCGGGCCGGCCTGGCCCTGCTCGAGGCCTTCGGCGCATTCGCCGCCGGCTACCCGGACCGGGCCATTGACCTGCTCATCGACATCCGGCCCCGGGCCAGCGCGGTCGGCGGGAGCCACGCTCAGCGCGACATCATCGACCTGACGCTCATCGCCGCGGCCGCCCGGGCCGGTGACGACGGCCTGGCCCGCGCCCTGGTCGCCGAGCGGGTCGCGCGCAAGCCCATGGCCGAGGCCGCCGCCCGCCGGCTGATCGCGGAGAACGGCGGCTCCCCCGACACCCTGCGCTGGCGAGTTCCCGGGTTATACCCAGGAACCTGTGGACGAATTGTGAATAAGGCCGCGCGCAACCGCCGTCAAATGCGAATGACCTGCCGCGTTCCGTGAATATCGTGTGGATAGCGGAAACCGGGAATGAACAATCGCAGAACGCTCTCGGCCGGGCGGCGGCCCCGGCGCCGGCCAGGAGCTCGCCGGCCAGCGGGCCGGTCGTCCCGGCGCATCTGGCGCTGCTCTGACAGCATGACCGGTTTATCCTGGCTCGGACGATCAGCGCTGCCGCGCCACCTGGTGATACCCGATCATGAGCGACGAACCAACGTTTCCAGGTTACGCGCGAGGGTAGCCGGGAAGACGCAGAGCGTCCTCGTCGTCCGACTGGACGGCGTCGGTGACGTCCTGCTGGCCGGACCGGCGGTCAGGGCGGTAGCCGAGGGTCCGAGCCAGGCCGTGCTGCTGGCCGGGCCACGGGGCCGGCCGGCGGCACGGCTCCTGCCGGGGAGACCGCCGTTTAGCCCGCGAACGGCGGGGTAGCCGGTCGGCCCGGCGAGGGCGCCGGCGAAGGCCGACAGCGAAGGGCGGACTGATGCGGAACCCTGTCGTGAGGTGCGGGGTGGTGAGGTGCGGGGTGGTGAGGTGCAGGCTCGCCATGGCACGCACCACGGCCCGTTCGGTAAAAAGTCTTTGGCGGGCAGTGGCCTCAGCCTGCGCATTATCGCGGCGTCGCGGTGCACTCGCGCCGCGGCGCCGCGTTGTATTTACAGCATTTACTGAAAGGAAACTCAACCTGATTCGTGAGCCGCTTGCTCCGCTTCTCCCCCGGGGAATAACGCGCCGGGGGCTTCAGCTGCTCGGGGAGGGCAAATGGCACGAGACCTTCGGGTTCACGCCCACGTAGTTGAGCGGGCCCGCAGCAACCGTGGCGATGATCGTGCCCGTGTGGGCGCAGTTATCCGCAGCCGTGCTGTAATAGCCACGCTGGCCGGCCGCGATTGCTCCGATAACCAGCCATATCAGCAAGACGAGCCCTCCGACTCGCATTTCTACCTCCGTAAGACGGGCAGCTCCTGCATTTCAGAAGAGCTGCGGGCGCGGGACGTTCTTACGTCTACCCCGCGTGCGGCTGATACACGCGGACGCGGGGTCCGATGTCCGGCAGATTGGGCATTCCGCGTAATAATCCACATCCTGGCGGGCCGTTTCGCGCGCCGGTGTATCGTGTCTGCTGATGGCCCGGGATGGCAAGACCGCGCAGCGCGTACCTGCGGGACAAGAAGCGCTCCCCGTTCAGCCGGATCCCCGGCCGGACGGCGGCGACGCGCTGCCCTCTCCGGATACCGATGATCCCATGTCGTACACCTACACCACCGACCTGGCCGCGATCCGCGCCATCGTGCACAAGTACGCGGTCGAGGCGGGACTGACCGAAGCCCGCGCCATCGACTTCACGCTGGCGGCCAGCGAGGTGGCAGCCAATACGGTCAAGCACGCCAAGTCACCGGGCAGCCTGAAGATCTGGTACGACGCGAGGGAAATCGTCTGCCAGATCCACGACGAGGGGGTTATCACCGACCCGCTGGCCGGGCGCCGCCAGCCGTCACTGGACGCTGTGGGCGGGCATGGGCTCTGGATCGTCAACCAGGTCTGTGACCAGGTGGAAATGCAGTCGGACGAGACCGGCACGACGATCAGGCTGCATATGATCCTGCCGCAGGCCGACACAGGTCACTGACCCGGTTCTCTCACATGCGGGCCGTATCCCGCCGCTCACCGCCTTGTGGTACAACAAGTGCGTGGATCTGCTGACGGTCTCTGTGACGGCCAGGGAGTCCGCTGGCGAACCATACACACTGGTGGAGATCGCCGGTGAGGCCGACGTGACGAACACGGACGAACTGCGCCGCCTGCTCGATGACGAGGTGTCGCAGCAGCCGCGCACGCTGATCATCGACTTGTCCGGGCTTCGCTTCATGGATTCCTCCGCGCTGCACGCGCTGCTGCGGGTGAACCGCGCGCTCGACCGGCAGGGCGGCGTCCTCGCGCTGGTGTCCCCGCAGTCCGCCGTGGCCAAGATCCTGCGGCTGACCACCGCGGACCGGCTGATCCCCGTCTTCGACAGTGTGGCGGAAGCCGCAGCGGGCTAAGTTACGGCGCTGAGCTGCGGAAACCGCGATAGGTTGACACGCCGGCGAGGCTGGCCGGCGGGGCTGGGTTTGCCAGACCGCAGGATGGGATATGTTCCTTCCTAGTGGTGCCTACGACGCAGGCACGCTCAACGCGACATGGTGTTTCGCGGAGCGCGCAGGTCGGGCACCACTTTTCCGTCTCTCGCTAGCGAACACCGTGACCGAGGTTCGAAGCGAGAGAGGCCCTCATGAAGATCGCCCTAGTAGCCCAGAACGCCACCCCGCTGCACCCCCGCGCGGGCGCCGGCCCTGACCATGACGACATCGGGCTCAGCCAGCTCACTCGCAAGCTCGCCGGCCAGGGGCACCAGGTGACCGTATACACCCAGAAGAACCTGGCCGACCTGCCCGCCCGGGCGGAGCTGCACGCTGGCGTCCGGGTCGAGCACATCAACGCAGGCCCGGTCAACGAGACCGCCGGCACCAAGGCGGGTCCGCTGGGCGACGCCGACCTGCTCGGGCGGGTGCCCGCCTTCAGCGGCCCGCTGCGCAGCCGCTGGCAGAGCGAGCGGCCGGATGTCGTGCACGCGCTGCGCTGGACCAGCGGCCTGGCCGCGCTGGCCGCCACACGCGACCTGGGCATCCCCGTGGTGCAGGAGTTCAACTCTCTCGGCGTGACCGAGCGCCGGGTCAATGCTCTCGCGGACCGGGCCGGCGCGGTGCAGGCGGACGGCGCGTCCGCGGCGCGGATCAGGCTCGAGCCGGCCATCGGCCGCAGCGCCACCGCGGTGGTCGCGACCAACTCCGCCGAGGTCTCCGACCTGGCCAACCTGGGCGTGCGCCGCTCGTCGATCCGGGTCGTGCCCTGGGGCGTCGACACCGGCCTGTTCACCCCGGAGGGCCCGGTGGCCAGGCGGAATGGCCGCCCGCGGCTGCTCACCGCGGCGGACCTGACCCAGCGCAAGCCGCTCGAGACGCTGCTGCGGGCGCTGAGCCGGGTGCCCGGCGCCGAGCTCCTCGTCGTGGGCGGGCCGGCCGAGGCGGACCTTCCCGATGACGACGGCTACGTCAAGCTGGCCAAGTTCGCGGCCATGCTGGGCATCACCGACCGGGTGATCTTCACCGGCGAGGTGGAGTACGCCGCCATGCCGCCGCTGCTGCGCTCCGCCGACCTGGTGGTCAGCACCTGCCAGTACGAGCCTTCCGGCACCACCTCACTGCAGGCGATGGCGTGCGGCATCCCGGTCATCGCTCCCCCGGTCGGCGGGCACGTGGACGCCGTGGTGGACGGGACGACCGGCATCATCATCCCGCCGGACCGGCCGGCCCTGCTGGCCCAGCGGATCCGGCAGCTGCTCGCGCACCCCATGCTGATCGAGGCGTACGGGGTGGCGGCGGTTGACCGGGTGCGGTCCCGGTACTCCTGGGACAGGATCGCCGGAGAAACCCTGGCGGTTTACGACCGCGTCACGGCCCAAGCGGCGTAAAACTAAGATAGGAGCCTGTATCCCCCCCGCAGGCGTCCTAGCTGAGGCCCGGGAAGCGCAAGCTTCCCGGGCTCTCGGTTTTTCCGCGGGTAGCGCCGGTCAGCGGATGCGCACCGCCACCAGGCAGGCGTCGTCGTCGGTGTCGGAGACCGCGGTGGCGAGAATCCGGTCGGCCTGCACCGCGGCGGCCGGATCAGTTTCCCCCAGGCCTTCCGGGGTGGGGGCCACGGTCGCGACGAACTCGCCGAGCACGTCGATGATGGACTCGCCCCGCCGCTCGATCAGGCCATCGGTGAACAGCAGCAATGTGTCGCCTGGCCGCAGCGACTGGGTGGCTTCCTCGTAGGTGGCGTCCGGATCCATGCCGAGCAGCACGCCGCCAGGCAGCGGAAGCTGGCAGGCGGTCCGGCCGCGCACCAGCACCGGCGGCAGGTGCCCGGCGCGGGCCCAGCGCAGCACCCTGGTCTCGGGGTTGTAGAGCCCGCACACCACGGTCCCGACCACCCCCGGGGTGATATCGCACACGACCCCGTTGAGCATGCGGAGCAGTTCGGCCGGGCCAGCCCCGGTGATGGCCAGGGCGCGCAGGGAATTGCGGAGCGCGACCATCCCGGTCACCGCGTCGATGCCGTGCCCGGCCACGTCGCCGACGACCAGCAGCACGTCCTGGCCCGGCAGCAGCAAGGCGTCGTACCAGTCGCCACCCACCAGGTGGCCCTGGCCGACGGGCCGGTAGCGGACCGCGACGTCGATGCCGGCCGCTTCCACCGGGTGCTCGTCCGGCGGCATGATGGCCTGCTGCAGCCGCAGCGCCAGCAGGTGCTCCTCCGCGACGCGCTGCTCGCTGTCGGCGAGCTGGTCACGGGTCGCGGCCAGCGCGACCTGCGTCTGGTAGTGAGCCGAGATGTCCTGGAAGGCCCCGCGCAGCGCCACCACCGCGCCGGCTGCGTCGGCGACCGGCTCGGCGAAGACGCGGATCTGGCGGATGCTCCTGTCGTCGGGATGGACTACCCGGAACGTCGCGGTCAGGGCGTCCCGCTGCTCGGGCAGCCGCTGCCGGAAGCGCTTCACCGCAGGCTTGTCGGCCGCTATCACGTAACTGTGCAGATCCGCCAGCGGTATCTCCGCTCCCGGACGCGGCGCCAGCCCGAACAGGCCGAACGCCGAGTCGGTCCAGCGCACGGTACCGGTGATCAGGTTCTCCTCCCAGCCGCCGAGACGGCTGAGCCGCTGCGCGTGGTCTAGGACCGTAGGCAGCCGGTCCGCCGGCCGCTCCCGATGCCAGGTGAAGATCACGCCATCGAAGAACCTGGCGATCCGCAGGTCGGCCAGCGCGGTGTCGTCGGATTCGGTCTCGGTGACCGGCAGCCCGCTGGCGAGGGACTCGTGCAGCGGGCCGGGGACATGCTGGGCCACCCCGTCCGTCAGGACCTGCCCGGCCCGGGCGAACAGCCCGGAGCCGGCCACGCTGGCGGGATAGGCCTCGAGCAAGGTGAGCCTGGTCAGGTCGATCTCCGTCCGTCCGGCCGGGTCGCGGAAAGCCGGGCTGACGTGCTCGATGCTGAAGTCGGCCAGCCGGCCGGCTTCGTCCCTGATGGCGCGGGCCACGAGCACCGACTCGGCCAGGTCATCGAGCAGCGTGTAGACCGCCTCCTGCGGCTGCGCCGCCGCCAGGTCGCCGTGGGCCAGGCGGGCGGCGATCACCCGCGCGCAGCCGGCCGCCAGCGCGGACAGGTGCTGGCGGACCTCGGCGGTGAACGCCGGCCGCGGCCCCGGCCAGCTGGCCTCCATCACGCCGAGCAGCTGGCCGCGGCGCTCGCGCAACGCGAGTACCACCCGGGCGCCATCCGGCACCCCGATTACCGGGGGGCGGTCGTCTTCGGGGCGGCCCGCGTTCCACCACAGGTCGGCGGCGCCGTGGGCCACCCGCTGAGCGGGGCAGTCCAGCTGGGGCGGGATATGACGCCAGCGGCTTGCCTCCCCGCGGGACAGGCCCTGCTCGCCGAGCAGCGCGAGCGTCCCGTCGGCCTCGATGAGCCAGAGCATCACCGCGACCGCGCCGAGCGGATCCAGGATCTGCGCGGCCAGTGTGCCGGCCAGCTCGGCGCCGTCGGCGGCCAGCTCGGCCGCGGCCTCGGTCAGCAGCGGCGCGGGCTTGGGCCGGCTCCCGGCGCGCCCCTCGGCCCTGATGCCGCCGGCCGGTTCGGCCAGGACCGCGGCGGCCATCTCGGCCGGCCGCATCCCGGTCGCCGCGGACAGCTCGCGGAGCTGTGCCGCGGCCTCGGCCGACGACAAGCCGAGCCGCTCCATCAGGGCGCCCCTGGCCATCGCGACGACGGATTCCTCGGCGGCGGCGGCGCGGACGCGGTCGAGCTCACGCCGCTGGTGATCGATGACGGTGATCAGCCGCAGCATGTCGTCGTCGCGGCCCGCCACGATCACCCGCCTCCCCTGCGTCACCCGCTTCCCCGTAGTGGGCGACCTTCCCAGCTCCGGCGCTGCTATGCAGTCTGTTCGGCCCATGATAGTTACTTCCGGTCTACCATCTGTATAGATGGCATGACGGTGCCGAACGGGCGTCGCGGCACGTCGGCACACCTGATGGGAGCGCTTGGTGACTGATACGGTCCAGTCCGGTCCGCGGCTTGACAAGTCGGGACTCGAGCAGTTGCTCGCGGGCCTGACCGCGGTACGAGGCGGTGACTTCAGCACTCGCCTGGCCAAGACGGGCGATCCCCTGATGGACGAGATCGCCACGGTCTTCAACGGGATGGCTGACCAGCTCGACCTGTTCACCTCCGAGGTGACCCGGGTGGCCCGCGAGGTCGGCACCGAGGGCAAGCTCGGCGGCCAGGCGGACGTCCCCGGGGTGTCAGGCACCTGGAAGGACCTGACCGAGTCGGTGAACGCGATGGCGGGCAACCTCACCGGGCAGGTGCGCAACATCGCGCAGGTGGCGACCGCGGTGGCCAAGGGCGACCTGAGCCAGAAGATCGGCGTGGACGCGCGGGGCGAGATCCTGGAGCTGAAGTCGACCCTGAACACGATGGTCGACCAGCTGTCTTCCTTCGCCGACGAGGTGACCCGGGTGGCCCGCGAGGTGGGCACCGAGGGCCTGCTCGGCGGCCAGGCGGACGTCAAGGGCGTCTCCGGCACCTGGAAGGACCTGACCGAGTCCGTCAACGTGATGGCGGCCAACCTGACCGGGCAGGTGCGGTCCATCGCCGAGGTGACCACCGCGGTGGCCAAGGGCGACCTGAGCCAGAAGATCCGGGTCGACGCGCGCGGGGAGATCCTGGAACTGAAGGAGACCATCAACACGATGGTCGACCAGCTGTCGGCGTTCGCCGACGAGGTGACCCGGGTGGCCCGCGAGGTGGGCACCGAGGGCAAGCTCGGCGGCCAGGCCGTCGTCCGCGGCGTGTCCGGCACCTGGAAGGACCTGACCGACAACGTCAACTCGATGGCGCAGAACCTGACCAGCCAGGTGCGTAACATCGCCCAGGTCACCACCGCCGTCGCCCAGGGCGACCTGTCCAAGAAGATCGACGTGGACGCCCGGGGCGAGATCCTCGAGCTCAAGACCACCATCAACACCATGGTCGACCAGCTCTCCTCGTTCGCCGCGGAAGTCACCCGCGTCGCCCGCGAGGTCGGCAGCGAGGGCCGCCTGGGCGGCCAGGCTGAGGTCGAGGGCGTGTCCGGCACCTGGAAGCGGCTGACCGAGAACGTGAACGAGCTGGCCGGGAACCTGACCCGGCAGGTCCGCGCGATCGCCGAGGTGACAAGCGCGGTCGCCTCCGGCGACCTGACCAGGTCCATCTCGGTGGAGGCGCAGGGCGAGGTCGCCGAGCTGAAGGACAACATCAACGCGATGGTCCAGTCGCTGCGCGAGACCATCCGGGCCAACCAGCAGCAGGACTGGCTGAAGACCAACCTCGCCCAGATCGCGGGCATGATGCAGGGCCACCGGGACCTGGCGGTGGTGGCCGAGCTGATCATGGACGAGCTCGCCCCGCTGGTCGGCGCGCAGCACGGCACCTTCTTCCTGTCCGAGCCGGTCAACGGCCACACCCAGCTGCGCCTGATCGCCGGCTACGGGCTGCGGGCCGAAAAGGCCGCGCCGATCCAGTACCGGCTGGGCCAGTCGCTGATCGGCCAGGTAGCCAAGAGCAAGCGCCCGATCGTGGTCGCGAACCTGCCCGAGAGCTACGTGAAGATCTCCTCCGGGCTCGGCGAGGCGCCCCCCGCCAACCTGGCGGTGCTGCCGATCCTGTTCGAGGACCAGGTGCTCGGCGTGATCGAGCTCGCCGCGTTCACCCCGTTCAGCCCGGTACAGACCGACTTCCTGGAGCAGCTGACCGAGACCCTCGGGATGAACTTCAACACGATCATCGCGAACGCGCGCACCGACGCGCTGCTCGCGGAATCGCAGCGGCTCGCCGCCGAGCTCCAGGCACGGTCGGAAGAGCTGCAGGACCAGCAGGTGGAGCTGCAGCGCTCCAACGCCGAACTGGAGGACAAGGCGGCGCTGCTGGCCACGCAGAACCGCGACATCGAGACCAAGAACGCCGAGATCGAGCGCGCCAGGCAGGAGATCGAGGAGCGCGCCAGGCAGCTGGCGCTGGCCTCGAAGTACAAGTCGCAGTTCCTCGCGAACATGTCGCATGAGCTGCGCACGCCGCTGAACAGCCTGCTCATCCTGGCCCGGCTGCTGGCGCAGAACCCCGGCCGGAATCTCACCGCCAAGCAGGTTGAGTACGCCAACGTCATCCACTCGGCCGGCTCAGACCTGCTGCAGCTCATCAACGACATCCTGGACCTGTCCAAGGTCGAGGTGGGGCGGATGGACATCCACGCCGAGCGGTTCCCGCTCAGCGCGCTGCTCGAGGACATCCAGGCCACGTTCCAGCCGCTCACCGCGGAGAAGGGCCTGGAGTTCTCGGTCGAGGCGGACGCCGGGGCGCCGGCCGAGCTGCTCACCGACCGGCAGCGGCTCCGCCAGGTCCTCGGCAACCTGCTGGCGAACGCGGTCAAGTTCACCCAGCGAGGGCACGTGCTGCTGCGGGTGACCCAGGCGGGCCGGCGCACCCGGGATGACGGCGATGTACTGGCGTTCTCGGTGGCCGATACCGGCATCGGCATCGCGCCGGAAAACCTCACCACCATCTTCGGCGCGTTCCAGCAAGGCGACGGCACGCTCAGCCGCCGGTACGGCGGGACCGGGCTCGGCCTGTCGATCGCCCGCGAGGTAGGCACGCTGCTGGGCGGGGAGATCACCGCGGAAAGCGAGCTCGGGCATGGCAGCACCTTCACCTTGTACTTGCCGTGCGAGCTGCCCGGAGTCGCGGCCGACGCGGCGGCCCCGGAAAGCAACGCCGCCAGTGCCGCGCATAACGGCGGCGCGCAGGCCGGGGCGACCGAAGCGCTGCAGCTGCAGTCGGCCCTGCCGGACGATACCGCACCGGACGGCCGGCGCCTGCTGGTCCTGGAGGGCGCGCGCGGCGGCCTGCTGACGCTGCTCGCCTACAGCGCGGTGTCCGACCTGACCGGCATCCACGGGCCCGTGCAGGTGGACACGGCGGCCAGCCCGGAGCAGGGCATCGAGGCCCTCAGCTCGGCTCCGCACCAATGCGTGGTGCTTGACCTGGGCCTGGAAGACGCGTCCGCGTTCGCCTTCCTGGAGCGCCTCCAGGAGGAGCCTGAGCTGCGGGACGTCCCGGTGCTCGCGCATACCAGGGACAAGATCGACAGTGCGCAGGCCCGGCTGGCCCGGATGCGTTTCGGAGCGCAGCCGCTCGAGCTGCTGCCCTCGCTCGACGAGTTGCGTGAGCGCATCACCCTGCACCTGTCCGCGGCGCAGCCCGATCAGGTGCCCGCGCTGATCAGCGAGCTGACCGGGGAGCTGACCGCGGCGCGAGGGGTGGCGCAGGCCGAGGGGCACGAGACGCTGCGCGGCCGGCGGGTCCTGGTCATCGACGACGACCCGCGCAACGTGTTCGCGATCACCAGCACGCTCGAGCTGCACGGGATGACCGTGACCCAGGCGGCCAACGGGCGCAAGGGCATCGAGGCGCTGCTCACCGCCGACGACACCGACCTCATCCTGATGGACGTGATGATGCCGGAGCTCGACGGGTACGCGACGATGAACAAGATCAGGCAGATGCCCGCCTTCGCGACCTTGCCGATCATCGCGGTGACCGCGCGGGCCATGCCCGGCGACCGGGAGAAGAGCATCGCCGCCGGGGCCAGCGACTACGTCACCAAGCCCGTCGACACCGACGAGTTGCTCGCCTGCATGGAGCGCTGGCTCACCCGCCGGTTAGGGCTCTAGGGACGCCTGAGTCACGTGTCCGCCTTGCGCCGACGCCCGCGATCCCCGCGCGGACGCCGGAGCGGCGGCTGACGCCTGCCGGGCCCGGCGACGGCCGGGGCCGCGCAGAATGCGTCCGCGATGCCCGTTTGTCAACCCATGCACCGGGCAAATGTGACGAGCGTCACACCCCTTTACGTTTATTCGCCTCCGGCCGGGCACACCGTACTCGTCCGTAATTCCCAGGGCCCTAAGGAGGCCACCGTGACGAGGGGAACCCCCCGGAAGCCTGCGGCAGCTACCCCCGCCGCCGGCGCTACGGCCCTCCGCGCCGCCCCTGACACCAGCATCCTCCCAGGGTCGCGCGCGGAGCTGAAAGAGCTCTCCGACAACGCCCTGCTAGCCAAGGTCCGCGCGCTGCCGCGAGACAGCGAACTGCGCGCCATCGCCTGCGAGATACTCGTGGACCGCTACCAGAAGCTGGTCCGTTCATGTGTCAGGCAGTACCGCGGCAGCCCTGAACCCACAGAAGATCTCATGCAGGTCGGATACGTCGGCCTGCTCAAGGCGATAAACAACTACGACCCCGAGGTCGGCGACAGCCTCTCGGCCTACGCGCAGCCCTGCGTCAGCGGCGAGATCAAGCGTCACTTCCGGGACAAGCGGTGGCAGATCCACGTCCGCCGCTCGGCTCAGGAACTGCTGCTCGAGCTGCGCAAGGCCACCGAGGAACTCACCCAGCAGCTCGGCCGGGCACCTGAGGAGGCCGAGCTGGCCGAACGGCTCGGGGTCAGCCGGGACGACATGCAGGAGGCCCGCCAGGCGGACCTCGTGTTCAGCACCTACTCGCTCGACGCCCCGCTGTCCGACCGGGACGACCCGGCCCTGCTCGCCGACATGCTCGGCGACGACGACCCAGCGGTCGCCCACACCATCGACATGGAGGCGGTCAACGCGCACTGGGAGGAACTGCCCGAACGCGAGCAGCGCATCCTGGTCATGCGCTTCTACGGCAACCTGACCCAGACCGAGATCGGCGAACGGCTCGGCATCTCGCAGATGCACGTGTCCCGGCTCCTCGCGCGGGCGCTCGGCCACCTGAAGAGCCGCCTGCTCGATCCGGCCGAGACCGGCGACACCCCTCGATCAGCTGCCATGGCCTGACGAGCTACGGCGCCCTGACAGCGGAAGGAGCATCATGAGAACCGGAGTAGGACTCGCAGTGACCGCCATCGGCGCGATCCTCGCCTTCGCCGTGACGACAAATACATCGGTCTTCAACCTGCACACCGCCGGCTGGGTGCTCATCGTCATCGGCATCCTCGGGATCGCGATCCCGCGCCGCGGCTACGGCTGGGTCGGCAGGCGCGTGTTCACGCGGCAGACCCGGTGGCGGCGAGGGGCCCGGGTGGAGGAAGTCACCTACCCGGCCTACGTCAACCGGAACCCGGCCAACACGCGCGTCCAGGCGGGACTGCCCGCCCCCGGCGCGCTGGGCAGCCCCGAGGCGGGCAGCCACATCGATGCCGCCGCGAGTACCCGTGACCTCGCCGCCGAGGTCCGCCCCGTCAGCGAGCGGGAGGTCATCGAGGACGTCTACGACGAATGAGGCTGGCGCTACAAAACGCTGGCAACGAGCAGGCGCGCGGTCGGAGGGCCTGGTCCCGTTACGAACCCAACCGTAATAAAGCCCCATAGGAGAGGGTCATGACACTCACGCTTTCCGTCATCATCTGGTGGATTCTCATCGGACTCGCGGTCGGCGCGGTAGCGCGCCTGGTCATACCGGGCCGCCAGCACATCGGGATCATCATGACGATCCTCATCGGGATCGTGGCCGCCATCGTCGGCGGGATCCTCACCGCCGCCCTGCTCGGGGCCGGGCACACGGTGATCACGTTCATCGTCGCCGTGCTGGCCGCGGCTCTGATCGTCAGCCTGTTCACCACGCGCGGCTACGGCCGGTCCCGCAGCCGCAGCCGCCGCCGGCCGGCGTGGCGCCGCTGGTAGGCAGCCGTCAGCCAGATAGATCCGCCGATCCGCCGGGGTACTGAGGGACGATCCCGCCCCGGCGGATCTTTGCTGTCCGGGGCAACGGCTAGTTACTGGTCTTGGCCCGCGGCTCCTCGCCGCCATAGGCGGCCACGACCTCGGTGGCCACCTCGGTGACCTTGACGTGGCGGCGCTGTGATTCCTGGCGCAGGCGCTTCAGCGCCTCGTCGGCATCGCAGCCGAGGGCGTGCATCAAGATGCCCTTGGCCTGGTCGACGACCGACCGCGCCACCACTGCGTCCTTGAGCTGGCTGGCGGTGCGCTGGGCCTGGTTGTAGGCGGTCGCGTTGGCGAGCATCGCGCCGCCGAACGCGGCGAGCATGTCGGCCATCGGATTGGCTTCGGCGTCCAGGACGCCGGGGCGGACGCCGAACAGTGACAGCACCAGGGCGCCGCGCGGCAGTTCCCGCACCAGGTGAACCGAGCAGCGGACGCCGCGGCGCAGTGCCGCCTCGGCGAAGTCGGGCCAGCGAGCCTCGTCGAGGGTCTCGGGGCAGCTGACGGCGATGCCGCCTTCCGCCGCCTCCAGCAGCGGGCCGGACCCGGTCCTCAGCTGCAGGTCCGCCAGTTCAGCCAGGTCAGGATGGGTTGCCGCGGCGCTGACGACCTCGCCGTCGCGCCAGACGGCGGCGTGCGCCCCCGAGCATGAGGGCACCTGCCAGGCGGCGAGCTCGGCGAGCTTGTTCAGCGACCTGGCCTCTCCGCCGTTGGTGAGGCTCAGCAGTTCCGCCGCCTCATGCCCCAGCTGCTCGATCGGCAACAGATCCTCCGTCCCTGGCTCATTTCTAGCACATCCCGGGAGGGCCAGCCGCTGCCGCGTAGGCTCGCGCGGCCGGAGGAAGCGCCTGCTCATTGCCGGTCAGAGCGGTGAACCGGGCGGCCTGCCCGGCGCTGGCGCAGGCGAGCCGCGCGGTGCCGGATATCTTCTTGCGGACCGCGTGCCTGGCGACCGTCTTGGCTGACACCATGCACGAGGGATGGCTGGTCAGCGGGGACACGCCGCCCACCGAGTAGCTGGCCTCGCAGGCGGCCGCGCTGCGCGCGCCGCCGCCGAGCAGCGCGCCGACGATGATCGCGGCGAACATGACGGGAATCAGCACGATCGCGTACATGGCCGTGCCCGGCTGCAGCCACCGCAGCCGTTTGCGCGCGAGCCGCTCCGCCCCGATGGGCTCACCGGCGTTGAGACGGGCGAAAATCGCGTACATGGACGTCAGATGGGGCTCGCTAGCGCGCAGAGCGCCCTCCATACGATCTAGTGCGCGCTGCTGGCAAGCGGGCAGGCTCATCTTTAACATTCACATCCTCACCATGGCTCCAGCGCCGCAAGGATCGCGGCCGCGGAGACCATCGCTTACCCGCGCCTAGAGACAGCAAACGGGCGGACGAGCGGGGTATCGAGCCGCATACGGCAGGGTCTCAGTAGTGTAACGGGCACGGCGACCCAGTCGCGCACGGAACGGGATTGGTCGCGCACGGAGACGGTAACTTCGCCGACGCGCGCTGGCTCGGCGCATGGGTCCACTGGCGCGTACAGAGGACGCCGGGGCAGCGCGGCGGTCAGCGGCGGCCGAGCAGGCGGTCGAGGGCGCGGCCGACCTCCTCGGCCAGCGCGGCATCGGGGCTGGCCGCCGCCCTGCTGGCCGTGGCGGGGCTGGCCGCGGCGGGGCCGGCCGCGGCGGGGCTGCCCGCATGGACCAGGGCCGCCTCGGGCTCGCGGACCAGGCCGCAGTCCAGGCACTCGACCTGGCCGAGCCGCCGGATCAGGTGCACGCTGGCGCACCTGGAGCAGCTTTCTAGTTCGGCGGTCCAGTCACCCGATTCCTGGCACACCGGGCAGACCAGGACCAGCTCGTCGCGCAGCACGCCACGGCGCCAGGGGCTCTTCCCCCGCTCCGGATCCGTCTGCCGCACGCCGCAGCGGTAACACGGCAATCCCCCAGGCCTCCCTCAGGCTGAGGCGCTAGCCGAGCGCGGCGAGCGCCTTGGAGTATTCGGCGAGATCGCGCGCCTGCGGGATCGGGTTGACGACCTTCCACCGCACCACGCCGTCTTTGTCGATGATGAACGTGCCCCGGATCGCGAAACCGCGCTCGGAGTCGAACACACCGTACAGCCTGGCCACGTCCCCGTGCGGCCAGAAGTCCGAGAGCAGGCCGAACTGGAAATGCTCGGCGTCGGCCCAGGCCCGGTGGGCGAAGGCGGAGTCCACCGAGACCGTGAGCAACTCGACGTCGTCCCTGCTGACCTCGGGGAACTCGTCGCGGATGGCGCACAGCTCACCGGTGCACACGCCGCTGAACGCCAGCGGGTAAAAGACGAGCACGACGGTGCGGCGCCCGCGGAAGCCGGACAGCCGCACGGGCGTGCCGTGCTGGTCCTTCAGCTCGAAGTCGGGCGCCTGGTCGCCTACTTCCACCGCCATGGGGGATCCTTTCACCGCATCCGCGAATGTGCCTTGCTTGCCTGGCCGCCTGCGGCGGCGGGCCACCCACCAAGTCTGCCACCTATCCGGGGGCGCGGAAACCAGGACCGTTCGGGATAAAACCAGCCGAACGGCCGGTCGGCGGCGAACCGAGGCCGACCCGGTTACGCCTGGTCAGAACCTCATCGGCGCGCCTTGGGAGCGACCAGCCGCGTGCCTGACCAGTCACGGGCCGCGCTCACGCTCGAGGTCTGCGACAGGCCCGCTGTGGGTGCGGCCTCGCCGATATCGCTCGGCTCGACATGACCTGACCTGCCCGCCTTCGGCGTGAGCAGCCAGATGTACCCCCCGTCGGCGAGCCGCGGGAGCGCGTCGACCAGCGCGTCGACGAGGTCCCCGTCCCCGTCCCGCCACCACAGCAGGACCACGTCGACCACGTCGTCGTAGTCCTCGTCGACTAGCTCCACACGGTCTATCCGGGTGATCGCGCCGCGCAGCTGCTCGTCGCAATCATCGTCGTAGCCGATCTCCTGCACCACCTGGCCCGGTTTGATACCGAGCCGCTCGGCCTGGCCGCGCTCGTCCTGCGCCTGGCCCGCGGTCGCGCTCACTGACGTCCTCCTCGAGTCCCTCCCCGCGCCGCCGCGCCCGGGGGTTCGCAGGCCCACGGGAACTGCGGGCCCATCCCCTGACGGCGACGACACGTCAGCACTTCTTGTTGGGACAGTTCACACTGGGTCGGCCCGGTGCGCAAGTGGCAATCGCTCCAGGCCGGCAAACCGCCGCCATAAATTGACCTGCCCGCCCCCCCTATTGGTTACGCACAGCAGCTCTAATCACGTAGAGTAACCAACAGATCCGCCCGCGGCGAAACGGCCCCCCGCTAAGGCGTTGGCCGCCCGGGCGGTGCGTGAAGTCCTCCGCGTTCCGGTTACCGTCGAGTAGAGATGCGCGATCGACCAGTTCGTACGACGATTGGCCTGGACAACACATCGAGGGATCCGTTCATGCGGCCGACCGGCCGCCCGACTTACAGCGGAAGGCGAGGCTACCCCGTGGCTTCCGGACGTCAGCAATTCTCCATCATCAGCGACGGGTTGCCGACCCAGTTGCCCGACATCGACCCGGACGAGACGCGCGAGTGGGTCGAGTCGTTCGATTCGGTCGTGCGCACCAGAGGCCGGGCCCGCGCCAGGTACGTGATGCTCCGCCTGCTCGAGCGGGCGCGCGAGCAGCAGGTCGGGGTGCCCGGCCTGCGCAGCACCGACTTCATCAACACGATCCCGCCGGAGCGCGAGCCGTGGTTCCCCGGCGACGAGCACGTCGAGCGCCGGATCAGGGCCTACATCCGGTGGAACGCGGCCGTGATGGTCTCCAGGGCGAACCGGCCCGGCATGGGCGTGGGCGGGCACATCGCCACCTACGCCAGCGCGGCTTCGCTCTACGAGGTCGGCTTCAACCACTTCTTCCGCGGCAAGGACCACGGCGAATCCGGCGACCAGGTGTTCTTCCAGGGTCACGCGGCGCCGGGCATCTACGCCCGCGCCTTCCTCGAGGGCCGGCTGACCGAGGACCAGCTCAACGGATTCCGGCAGGAACTCTCGCACCCGGGCGGCGGGCTGCCGTCCTACCCGCACCCGCGGCTGATGCCCGATTTCTGGGAGTTCCCCACGGTGTCGATGGGGCTCGGCGCGCTGAACTCGATCTACCAGGCCAGGTTCAACCGCTACCTGCTGGCCCGCGAGCTCCACGACACCTCGCGGTCGCACGTCTGGGCGTTCCTCGGCGACGGCGAGATGGACGAGCCCGAGGCGCTCGGTGCGATCGGGCTGGCCGCCC
>WNGH01004141.1_pt1 | contig 19018 bp, 19 predicted proteins | sample 5400631 | NCBI WGS metagenome assembly WNGH01 (sample SAMN13153373, study PRJNA577476) | soil metagenome | isolation source: 115 cm soil or saprolite under Garry oak tree replicate 1 | place: USA:California | collected 2016-06-15
TTGCAGCTCGGTCCTCTCACGCTCACCGGCTATGGCCTGATGATGATGGTCGCCTTCCTCATGGCCGGGTGGGCGATCCAGCTCGACCTGCGCCGCCGTCGCCTGAACGAGGACTACGCCGCCGACATCGTCTTCGCCGCGGTGATCGGCGGCATCATCGGCGCGAAGCTGTGGTACGTGCTGCTCACCGGCGACTGGGACTCGCTGTTCCGCCGCGGCGGCTTCGTCTGGTACGGCGGCTTTCTGGGCGGGCTCGTCGCCGTCGTGCTTAACGGCTGGCGCAAGGGCGTGCCCCCCCGCTGGACGCTCGAGCTCACGGCGGCCGCCCTGCCCCTGGGCCACGCCCTCGGGCGGGTCGGCTGCTTTCTGGTGAACGACGACTACGGCGTCCCGTCCCGCCTGCCGTGGGCGATGAAGTTCCCCGAGGGACTTCCCCCCACGACCGTCGCGAACCTCGAGCAGATGCACGTGACATTCCCGCCGGGCACGAACCCAGCCGAGGTGGTCGCGGTGCATCCCACGCAACTCTACGAGACGGCGCTCCTGATGCTCGCCTTCTGGTGGCTGTGGCGGCTGCGCGACCACCGCCACGGCACCGGGTGGCTGTTCGGCATGTACCTCGTGCTCGGCGGCGCGGAGCGGTTCCTCGTCGAGTTCGTGCGGGCCAAGGACGACCGGCTGCTCGGGCCGTTCACGCTCGCCCAGGCGACGAGCGCGCTGCTGGTGCTCGTCGGACTCTACCTCCTGCGGCGGTGGCGGCAGCCGGACGCCGCAGCGACCGTGCCCTCGGCGCTCCAGCCCGTTCCCCGCCCCCGGCCGGCCTGAGTGCGCCGCAGCGTCGCGTCCCTCGCCCTCGCCGCGGCGCTCGCGTGCGCGAGAGGCGGCGGGCCCGACCAGATCCTCGTCAACGGCAAGGTCTTCACGGCGGACCCGGCCCACCCGTGGGCTGCCGCCATCGCGATCCGGGGCGACCGGATCGTCGCGGTCGGGCCGAGCGACTCGATCCGCGCCCTCGCCGGCCCTCACACCCGCGTCCACGACCTCGCCAGGCGCACGGTGATCCCGGGGATCAACGACGCGCATGCCCATGTGGGCCCGGCCCCGCGCGCGGTCGCCGTCGCGACCACGCCGGAGGCGGGGCTGCGCGAAGTGGTGGAGTCGCTCGCCGTCGCCAGCCGCCGCCGGCCGCGGGGCGTCTGGCTGCTGGCGACGATCGGCGACCGCGTGCTCGACGAGCCGCGCGCCAACCGCTTCTTCCTCGACAGCGTGGTTCCCGACGACCCGGTCGTGCTCGAGAGCTGGGCGGGCCACGCGGCGATCCTGAACAGCGCCGCGCTCGGTGCCGTGGGCCTCGGGCACGATACCGGCGACCCGCTCGGGGGCCGCTACGGACGGGCGCCCCGGTCGGGCGCCCTCGACGGGCGGCTGTCGGAGTACGCGTGGTGGAGCATCCGCCGCCGGCTGTCGAGCGGCGTGGGGGACTCGGCGAGCCGCGCCGCCTTCCGCGACTACGCCGCTCGGGCGGCGCGCCTCGGGATCACGTCGGTGCAGGACATGAACAACGCCCTCACGGCAGCGCGCGCTGTCTTCCTGCTCCACGCCGCCGACCTGCCGATCCGCTGGCGGCTGATCCGCTTCCCCCTCACCCGGCCCGAGGGGCGCGACGCCGCCGAGACCCGAGATCCCCGCCCCCGTCCAGGCGGGATGCTCGACGTGTCGGGGACGAAGTACATTCTCGACGGCACGCCGGTCGAGCGCGGCGCGCTCATGCGCGCTCCCTACGCGGACCGCCCGGGATGGCACGGCGCGCTCAACTTCCCGCCCGACACGCTCGCCGCGATCGTCGGCGAGGCGCTCGCGTCGCGCGACCAGCTCATGGTCCACGCCGTGGGCGACAGCGCCGTCGCCGCGGTGCTCGCGGCCCTGAGCCGGGCGGCGGCCGATTCGACCTGGCGCGCGCTGCGGCCGCGGATCGAGCACGGCGACTTCCTCACGCGCGACCTCGTTCCGCTCGCGCGGCGGCTCGGCGTGATCGTGGTCCAGAACCCGGCGCACTTCACGATCCCCAACCTGCTGCGCCGGCGCTTCGGGCCGGCGGCGGCCGCCGCGGCGCAGCCGCTGCACTCGCTCCTCGCGGCGGGCATCCCGATCGCCCTCGGCTCGGACGGTCCCATGAACCCCTACCTCAACATCATGCTCGCCGTGACGCACCCCGCGAATCCGGGTGAGGCGCTCACGCGCGAGCAGGCGGTCGCGGCGTACACCCGCGGCTCGGCCTACGCGGAGTTCGCCGAGCGCGACCTGGGGACGCTCGCGCCGGGGATGCTCGCGGACCTCGCGGTGCTGTCGCAAGACATCTTCGGCGTGCCGGTCGGAGAGCTGCCGAGCACCGCAAGCGTCCTGACGCTGGTTGGCGGGAAGGCGGTGTACGATGCGGGGGTCGTGAACTAGTGGCCCCCAGAAAGGAGTCGCGACGATGAACTGTCCGGCCTGCGGCACTGCGATGACCGAGCTGACGGCGGGCGACGTGAAGGTACAAGCCTGCAAGGGCGGCTGCGGCGGGCTGTGGTTCGACGAGTGGTCGCTGCGCAAGGTGGACCAGCCGAACCAATCGGCGGGCGAAGCTCTGCTCCACATCGAGCAGAACCCCAAGGTGAAGGTCGACCCGAACCGGCGGCGCACGTGTCCTCGCGACGCCGACAACGTGATGATGCGTCACTTCTGGAGCGTCAAGCGCGACGTCGTGGTGGACGAATGCCCGAAATGCGCCGGGATCTTCCTCGATCCCGGCGAGCTGGCCGAGCTGCGCGCGGACTACAAGTCCGACGATGAGCGCCACAAGGCCGCCCGGGATTACTATCGGGAGATGTTCGACACGCAGCTCGCGGGGATGCTCCGCGAGGACAAGGCGAAGGTCGCGAGCGCGCGCCGGGTCGCCAACATCTTCAAGTTCATTTGCCCGAGTTACTACATCCCCGGGAAGCAGGGCTGGGGAGCGTTCTAGCGGAGGCGATCGTCCGTGTCCCCAGGCCGCCTCGCCTTCCTGCGCTGGTATTACCTCGCGACGCCGCTGTTCTGGCTGGCGGGGGCGATCTGGGGTGTGCACGTGCGCGTCGCGTTTCTCGACGACTTCCCAGCGGGCCGCAACGCATACTACGTGCTCTGCTTCCTCATCGGTGTGGTGGCCCTGCGCGCGCCGCAGTACGCGCGCCGCCTCGCCTTGGTCGAGAGCGCCGCGAACCTTGGCCTGCTCGTCCTCAGCGTCGGCCTGTGGTATCTCCGGATGCTCGACTGGGCAGCCAGCCCACTTCGTGCTGGCGGTGGCGGTCGGGACGGTGAGTTACGGGATACATCGGACAGACGTCTAGAGGGAATGACTGCCTTTTCAGCGGTGCGCGACAGCCCGAGCGCGATCCGTTGGGCGGCGGCGTGCGCACTCATGGCCCAATGGCTCCCGGAAGCCGACCCCGGAGGCTCTCTCTCTGAAGCCGGCGATCTGCTACCGATTCGCGCGGTCCCCGCTCAATGCTCGCCCGTCTCGCGCTCCGCTTCCCCCCGCTTGTCGAGTCCCTTCTCGTGGAGGAACTGCGACATCAGGTCGGCGATCTGGACGTTGTTCACGTCCGAGTACATGAAGTGCGTGTTGCCGTAGATCCCGATATCGGGCAGGTGGATGAGCGACATGTCACCCCCGTGGCGGTTCACGGCAGCTGTCATGTCCCCCGAGTAGTGCAGGTTCAGGCGCATGCCGTCCACCCCCGGAAACGGGCTGGGTTGGGAGATGCCGTCGCCGTAGAAGATCCGGATCGGCATCTTCGTCAACTGGAGAAAGTCGGCAAGTGGCACTTCCGTGCCCGGGACGCTGGGCGTGCCGTCGTAGCGCGGGACCACCGGCGGCAACTCCCCTACGGGAAAGAAGGACCCCCCCTCGTAGGCGACGATGCCCCTGACGTTCCGGCTCCTGATGGCTGTCAGCCACCCCAAGGTTACAGATTGCGAGTGGGTCACGAGGATCGCCGGGCCGATTTTATCGAGCAGGGCTACGAGGCCGTCGACGATCACAGTGGTGTTATCCACCGTGGGGACGAGATGTGAGAAGAACTGGTCGAGCGCGCCGGGCGCTTGGGGGAACTGCGAGTTCGGAAAGTACTGGAGGTAAGCCAGGCCGAGGCGCCAGCGGACGAAGGCCAGCTGATCGCCGCTCCGATTGGTCCTGTTGGCAACGAGCGGCGTGCCCGCGAGCGTCCCGAATGGTCCGTTGAACGACGGATAGCCAGCCCTGCCCCGCCGCGGGAAGTCCACGATGTACACGGCGAAGCCGCGACGGAGAAAGATCGTCTGGTACCCTTCACGCCCGTCCGGGGTGGACTCCCAGACCTTTCCCGTTCCTCCGCCGCCGTGGATCAAGACCAGCGGGTACTGTCGCGCACCAGGTGGGATCTGGTATTGGGCGTAGAGGCGATCATAGTGATAGATCTGACCATCATCTGACGCGTTGGCAGTAGGAGTGAAGGGGTCGAGGGTCCCGGGAACCTGAACCTTGACCCCCCCTACGAAGAAGCTCCCCTGCTCGGCGACGACGAACGGCTCATGCTTCGCCTTACTCGAGTGCGCGTTCTGCGCGAGTGCGGCGTCCGATCCTGCACCGAGTTTGTTTCCCTGCGCCCTGACATCGCGAATCCCTGACCCCACCAGGACAACCAGCGATGCTGCGCAGGACAGACTCAGCGCCCGCAGGCTTTTACGTGTCCCGCTCATGCTATCCTCCCTTCGCATTGGTGGGCTGGGCTAGAAGCACACACCTTTCCCAAGGTCTCGCGGAGCCCGGTTGACCGGGGGCCGACCGCGACGCTGCTCCTCAACCGAGGTTGCTGATTCGGCAACTGAGACAAACGGCGACCCCCCCATCGTATGCGGCTCGCTGCAGGGGTCGCCGTGCTTTTGAATACCGAGTGCTTCGCAAAATCACCGGCATGGCCGGACTCCCAAGCACTTCTATACTTTGGCACCGGTGTGTGCAACCCCAAAATGTCCCATCTCGACCCAAAGCGTCGCGCTTGCCTGCCGAGGAGTGGTGTGTGGAGCCAACGGACGGGCCCTATATTCGCGCTGCGGACTCGCAGTCAGCTTTGCTTCAGGTGGACGGCGCAGGGCTGCGCATCTGGTCCCCAGCCACTCTAGGGAAACGAGGGCCGCCGCCGCTCCGGGGCGGCCGCCGTCCGGTTCCGCTGTAGCCACACCACGGCGACCAGCAACAACACGATCAGCAGGAGCTGCAGCGACAGCGACTGCACGGTGGGATAGATCCCGAGGACGGGAATGCGCGGCGCCCACTCGACCACGCTCGTCCGGACGAGCCCCGCTTCCTGCAGATCGGCGATCCCCTTCCCCGCGAACACGAAGGCCATGTAGTAGAGCCAGAAGCACCGCCGCCGCGCCCGTGCCGCTGGCCGAGGTGAGCAGCGCCTTGTAGAACAGGATCGTCTCGAAGCCCTCGCGGTACACCGCGAGGAACGCGACCGATGCGAGCGCGAAACCGGAGCCGGTCGAGAGGGCGTCCTCCAGCCGGCCCTGCACGAACGAATGCCACTTGGCCACCTCGATCTTCGAGAGCAGCCAGTAACTCACGTAGAACAGCACCCCCGTGGCGAGGAGCATGGTTCCGCCCTCGAGCGCCTCGCGCTGGCCCGGGGTGATCTCGAACAGCAGCTCCAGGACCACGGCGGTCACGATGCTCGCCGCGACGGCAGCCCAGGCGCCCTGCGCGACGTGCCGGCGTCGCTCCAGGGCCCCCGTCTTCGTGAGGAAGGCCATCAGCGCCGCCACGATGAGGATCGCCTCGAATCCCTCCCGCACCAGCAGCACGAACGACTGCATCACCAGGTTCGCGCCCGAGTTGCGGTCGGCGACGAGCCGCTCCGCCCGCTCGAGCCCGGAGAGGAGCCGCGCGTGAATCGCGTCGAGGTCGGCCGGGCTCGCGCCCGCGGCCGCCCGCGTGCGCAGCGCGGCGAACGCGTCTTCCAGCTCGCCGGCGAGCGCGGCGTTTTTCGCCCGCACGTCCGTCTCCACCTGCTCAAAGGTGAGGTACGCGTCGAACGCGAGCTTGTCGGAGCGGAGCGCCACGGCCGAGTCGAGCTGGCGTCGCACGGCCGAGAACGTCGCCGCCGCGGGCGACGCCTGGTAGTGCTGGCGCTCGGCGCTCGGGAGGATCCGCAGGAACGCCACGATCTTCCCCGCCTCGTCCTGGCCCAGCGCCGGCGCGAAGCCGGGCATCGGCGTGCCCGCCCGGCCGCGCAGGATCAGCTGCGCGAGCTCCTGGTCCGTGAACCGGCCCTGGACCGCCAGATCGCGCAGCGCGGGCGGCCGCACCGACAGCGACCCCGCGAGCGGTCCGTCCCCGCCGCCCGTCGCGCCGTGGCAGGACGCACAGTGCGCCGCGTACAGCCCCTCCCCTTCGCGGAGCAGGCGGTCGTCGGCGCGCAGCGTCGCGACGTAGGTCGCCACCGCCCAGCGGTCCTCGGGCGACAGGGTCTCCTCGAACTGCGGCATCGCCGTGCCCGCCACGCCGATCGTGAGCTTGCGGTACACGTCCACCGGCGAGACGGCGCTCATCGCGTCGCGATCCGCCAGACTCGCTGGCGGCGGCCCCTCGAGCTGCTTGGCCTTGGGTCCGTCGCCGCGGCCCGTCGGGCCGTGACACTGGACGCACTGCTGCTGGAACACCGCCGCGCCGCGCGCCAGCGACGGCGGCCGCAGCGGAAAGGGATCGAGGGCACCCCCCGCGGCCGCGGCGATGCGCTGCACCAGCGTGGCCGCGCGCTCGGCGACCGAGTCGGGCGGAGCGACGCGCTCCAGCATCGCCCGCAGGGCCGCGAGCTCATTGTCCGCCGCGTCCCGCACCGCAGACGGGAGCGCCCTGATCTCGGCGCGGGCCCCATCGAGGAACTGCTTGGCTTCCTCCACCTCGGCGGGGGCCGTCACGCGCCCACCCCGCGGCGACACCCCGTTCGCGTACTCCTTGGCCGCGAGCGACGTCGCGGCGACGATGCGGCGCGCGACCGCGAGCGAATCACTCCCCTGCCCCGCGGCACCGGCCGCGACGCAGACGCTCAACAGCAAGCTGAGGAAGGGCTTACAGTAGATGAGAATGATTCTCAAAAAGGAGGTCTCAAATACTAGAGCAAAACACTCGGGAATTCAACCCGACGCGGTGCCACCCTGCTCAGGCGTCACGCTCTAACACTGCCATCGCGACCGCCGCCTCGTGGGTGTGGGAGAGCGACAGCAGCACCCGGCTCACGCCGAGCTGCCGGGCCCGCTCGGCGGCGAGCCCCGCGAGCCGCACGCCGGGCCGCCCGTCGGGCGCGCGCATCACCTCGATCTCCCGCCACCCGATCCCGCGCGCCTCGTCGTTTCCCTGCAGCGCCTTGTAGACGGCCTCCTTGGCCGCAAGCCGCACGGCCACGTGGGTGGCGGGGTCTGGGCGGCTCTCGCAGTACGCCCGCTCGGCGGCCGTCAGCAGCCGCTCGAAGACGCGCCCGCCCTTGTCGGCGATGATGGCCGCCACGCGGGACACCTCGACCAGGTCGACACCCACGCCGATCGCGCTCACGGCGGCGTCAGAAGCCCAGGCGCGCCGCAAGCCACGCGGGCGCGGGCAGGTAACCCCCGAGCACCAGCCCGAGCCACACGAGCGCCGCGGCGACCGGCACCCACAGCGCGACTGCCGGCCAGAGCGGCGGCCGCCAGCGGGCGACCGCCTCGATCTCTTCGGCCCAGCGGCGCCGCTCTTCCGCGACGGCGGCCTCGAGGGTGAGCCAGGCGGCCTCGAGCCGCCGGGCCGCCGTGCGCAGCGCCTCCTGCCACTCCCCGTGCGCGGGCTTGTCGAGCACGCTCGCGTCGCCCACGCGCGCGGCCGCGGCGTCGAGCGCGTCGAGCGCCGCGATCAGTCCCTCGCCCCCCGACGAGAGTCGCGCGGCAATCGCGCGGTGCTCGGCCGGAGACAGCAGGCGGCGCCGGCGCCGCAGCGGCGGCATCCGCACTCGCTGCGCGGCGCGCTCGATCTCGCCGTCCACCGCCCGGCTCACCCGCTCTCCCGCGCGCTGCACGGCGTGCTCCCACGCCGCGAGCCACGCGCGCCGGCTCACCGCCTCCAGCACAGCCTCGCGCTGCTCGCGCACCGCGGCGGCGCGCGCCTCCCCCCCGAGCTCCAGCACCCGCGTCACGAGCTCCTCGCGCACGTCGTCGAGCGGCACCCACGGCGGCTCGAGGCGCCGCGGCACGAGCAGCCGCCCCAGCGACGGGGCCAGGTCGGGCACGCGCAGCGGCATCGGGATCTTGAGCGGGGCGCTCATCCGCCCCGCTCCGACAGCCGGGCGCGCTTCCCGGTGCGCGCCTCGTAGGCGCGGACAAAGTGCGGCAGGGACTCCGCCTGAAACCGCTCGCGCGGGAGCCCCGTCGCCGCGATCGCCCGTTCGATTGCCCGCGGCGCGCCCTCGACCTCAACCAGTGTGTCCATGCGGGGATACTGCTCGATCCGGAGCACCGCCTCCCCGACGCGCCAGATCTCGACCCGGCGGTCGATACGCAGCGACTCCTTGAAGCGCAGCTGCTCGAGGATCCCGCGCATGGCGTCCGGCTCCGAGGTCTGCGCCTCCAGCTCGCGCCGGTGCCGGTAGGCGCCACGGGCGCTCGCCGCGCCCTTCCACGCCAGCACGCCGTACGCCGGCGCGCCGTCCGCGGGACGGTACACGCGCAGCCGCAGCACCTCGTCCCGCTCCTCGAGCTGTCCCTTGCGGTCGAACCGCGTATCGCTCATCTCGCCCCGGAACTCGAGCACCGCTCCGGCGTGCGCCAGCGCGGCGCGCAGGGACTCGGGGTCGTCGACCCGGGCCTTGACCTCCAGCTCATCCGCAGGGGAAGCCGACGGACGACTCAAGCGAGGATGGCGTCGAGCACCGCGGCCGTGTCGGCGAGCGTTTCGAACACGTACGTTGCGCCAGCCGCGCGCAGGGCCGTCACGCCGTAGGACCCGGTGGCGACCGCCAGGCTGCGCGCGCCGATCGGCTGGCCGCAGGCGACGTCGTCCGGCGTATCGCCCACGATCACGACCTCGGCGCCCGCGAACGTCCGGCCCGTGAGCGCGCCGGCGCGGGTCGCCGCCACCGCCGGGAGCTCGGCGCGGCGGTGTGAGTCTGAGCCGTACGCCCCCACCCGGAAGCGCGCCGGGTCGAGCCCTGCCGAGCGGAGCTTCAGCGTCGCGCCCGGAGCGAGGTTCCCGGTGAGCAGCCCGACCAGCGCCTGCCCCGCCGCCTCATGCGACTGCAACCGGTCGAGCAGCTCGGCGACGCCCGGCAGCAGCTTTGTCAGCTGCGTGGGTTTCGCCAGCTCGGCGCGCAGGTGGTCCACGTAGCGACGGCACACCGCCCGGATGCGCGCCTCGTCTGCCGCCGCAGGATGGCCGGCGAGCGACAGGAGCTCCCGCACGATCTGCGGGTCGGTCTTGCCATCGAACCGGTAGCGCTCGATCGGCCCCGCCGTCCCCGCTTCGTCCAGCAGCGCGCGATGGATGGCCCGCCGGCCGGCGCCGTCGGTCCAGAGCAGGGTCCCGTCGATGTCGAACAGGACGAGCTTCATGAACGAAAGATAGACGGCGAGACGGACAGACGGATAGCGGCGGGGCAGCACACCCTGATCCCGTCCACCTCCAATCCGCTCGCCGTCTACCCGTCTATCCGTCTCTTCGTCTCTCCGTGCACCCGCCTAACCGCCACGAGGTACTCGCGCAGCCGCTGGGCCGCCGGCGTGTCCGCGTGCAGGTCGTCGGAGCCTACGCCGCCGCGCGAGAGCGCCGAGTGGACGATGCGGCCGGCCCCGGCCCAGAGGGCCACGTGCGAGATGCGGTGGCCGTCGGCGAAGCAGAGCATGTCGCCAGCCTGGTAGCCCCTGCCTCGCGAATCGAGCTCCACCTCGCGTCCGGCGAGCGACTGCAAGTCGCTGTCCCGGGGGAGCGTCACGCCGCGCGCCGCGTACGTCGCCTGCACGAGGCCAGAGCAGTCCACGCCCCACTCGGTGCGCCCGCCCCACAAGTAGGGCGCGCCCGAGAACCAGCGGAGCGCCCACTCGGGCGGAGCGACGAGCCGCGCCTCGGCGCGCATTTCCGCCTCCAGGCGCATCAGGCCCGCGGCGACGTTCCAAATCCGCCCGTCCGCCGTCTCCCACTGGCCGCCGCGCTGCGGCGCGGCGCGCGCCCCCACGGCCAGCCGGAAGCGGGCGTCCTCGAACCGGAGTTCCGCGCCGAGCGATCGCGCTGTGGCGCGGGCGGCCCAATCGTCCGCCCAGTCGCCCGGGCCCGTCGCCACGTACCCCGCGTGGACCCACGCATGGTAGCCGTCGCCGGTGCGGACGCGGAGCCACACGCCGTCGCGGCGCTCGAGCAGCGTCAGCGTCTCACCGTGCAGCAGCTCGCTCACCCGGTCGGCCGAGACGCGCGGCTCGCGCAGCAGCGGCGCCACCGCCGCGGTCGCCACGGCGGCGACGTCGTCCCCGAGGGAGTCGTCCGGGAGCTGCCGGACGGCGTCGCTGAGTCCGGCCGCGGCGGCGATGCGGCGCAGCGCGGCGAGCGCCGCGCGGCTCGTGGTGCATCCCGCGAGCGCCCCCTGTTGCACGCCGACCTCGAAGACGCCGAGGCGCCGATCGGGGACCCACCGCTGCGCCACATCGGCGATGTCGCGCTCGAGCCGCTCGCTCGTCACGCCGCACCGTCCGCCAGTCCTGGAATGTCCTGCATCCCGCGCGCCAGCCGCACGGCGCGCTCGACTGCCTCGGGCACGGCCAGCGCCGCGAGCGCCTCGACCTGGAGCGGCGTGGCGGGCGCAACCGCCGCCGTGCTGACCGCGAACACGACGTCGCCGTCGAACAGCGTGCCGTATGGCACGATGCGGCGCGCCAGCGCGTCGCCCGCCGCGTGCGCCAAGCTCTCGAGCCCGGCGCGGTCCAGCGCCGCGTTCGTGGCCACCACCGCGAGCGTCGTGTGACGCCCCGCACCGAACGGCGCGCCACCCGTGGCGAAGTACGCGAGCGCGTCGGCGAGCGTGCCGTCGGGCCCGCGCGCGCCGGCGAGCAGCTTCCCGCCGCCGTCGAGGACGTTGCCGACCGCATTCACCACCACCAGCGCGCCCACCACCACGTCTCCGCCCGTGGCCGCCCAGGTGCCGACGCCGCCCTTCATCGCCCGCCGGGGCCCAAGCGCCTTGCCCACCGTCGCGCCGGTGCCGGCGCCCACCGTGCCTTCGGCGATCACCGTGCCCGCCGCGGCGCAGGCGCGATACGCGTCCTCGGCCGTGGGCCAGCGGTCGGCCTTGGAGCCGGGGGCGAGGTCGAAGTCGAAGATCACGGCGGTGGGCACGATGGGCACCACCCCCGCCGGCCCCACCGGGAACCCGCGGCCGCGCTCGCGCAGCCAGCGCATCACGCCGTCCGCGGCCCCGAGGCCGTAGGCCGACCCACCGGTGAGCAGGATCGCGTCGACGTGGCCGACCACGTGGCGGGGGTTCAGGGCGTCGAGCTCACGGGTCCCGGTCGCGCGGCCGCGCACGGCGCACGCGGCGCGCATCCCGCCGGCGGGGGCGAGGACCACCGTGCACCCGGTCGCGCGCGGCAGGTCGGTCCAGTGCCCTACCGTGATGCCGGAAACCGCGGTGAGGTTCGACGCCATGGGAGCGCGAAGATAGCTTGGCTTGCTCGGGTTGTGGAGGGCACATACGTTAGCGCCATGACCAAGCCCGACGCGCAGTCCGGTCCGACCACGGTCCTGGTGGTGGACGACGAGGAAGGGATCCGCCAGGCGCTCGACCGCTTTCTCACCCGTCTCGGCTACCGCGTGCTCCAGGCCTCGAGCGGCGCGGAAGCGCTCGACCGCCAGGCGGCCGAGCAGCCGCACGCGATGCTCTCCGACATCCGCATGCCCAACATGAGCGGCGTCGAGCTCGTGCCCAAGGCGCTCACGGTCGACTCGGACCTCGCGATCATCATGCTGACGGCGATCGACGAGCCCCGCACCGCCATCGAGTGCATGAAGCTCGGCGCCTACGATTACCTCATCAAGCCGGTGGATCTGGACGAGCTCGAGATGTCGCTGCAGGGCGCGCTGCGGCTGCGCCAGCTGGAGATCGACCGCCGCGAGCTCGAGCAGTGGCTCGCCCGCGAGGTGGCGGTGCGCACGCGCGACCTGGAGGAGCGCACCACCGTGGTCGAGGACGTCGCGCTCGATGCGCTGGCGGCCGCCGGAGAGTGGCCGGGCGGCGACGCAGCGATCAAGAAGCTGGCGACGGAGCTGGGCACGTCGCCCGACGACGTGGCGCGCGAGGTCCGGAAGCGGCGCGGGGCGCGGGGTTAAGCCCGCTGCGACGCCTTGGCTTTCTCCTCACACGCCTTGCAGCGCGTGATCCCGCGGAACGAGCAGATCAAACAGATGAACGTGCCGCAGTCCGAGCAGGGGTAGCCCTCCGAGGCCCGCTCCTCGTTGCCGCAATAGCGGCACACCATCCCGTCGTGCTCCATGAGCTTCGGCTTGTCGGTCATAGTCCGCCTCAGAGGTCGAACCCGTAGGTCTTAATCTTATCAGCCTAGCAGCCACGCTCAAGAACCTACTCCTAGCGAACGCTTCCCGCCCCCGTAGTACCAACACCACTCCGATCCCGTCAAAATCAGCCGACGCTCTATCCAGGCTCTCCGAAAGAATTCTCTTGTCGCACTCTCGCCCCCTCCTGCCGCAAGAAGCCCCTAGTGCAACAGGCCCGTTCGCAGCAGTTTCACAGCGGCTGAGGTCAACAGACGGGATCAGGCCGCGGAGCGGGGTGTTCGCTCGCAGCACAATTGCTAGTTCGACCTCGGGAAGACGACCGATGGCCAGCAAGTCGCTCAACGTAAGGCGTGGAACCCACAATCGCTCCAGCAAAGGCGCTCTCGTCAAAGGCGTCTCGGCGCGGCTCCCGATCGACTTGCTCGAGGAGGCCACGTTCAAGCAGGGCCTCCAGGAAATCACACGCGGATATTCCGGTATCTACCTTCTCTAACAAGCAGAAGACCCTCTACTACATCGGCCTCGCCAAGAACCTGTATTGGCGACTCCTCGGCCACTCAGGCCGCAGCCAGCAGGGCGCCTATCTCTCTCCGCAACTTCCGTTGCTCCGCTTCGATGTTCCCTGCGAGATCGTACGCATACTGAAAAACCCTGAGTCCGCCCACCACACCGACTAATCGCAATCCGCCCGATTGAGTATCAGCGGCAGGGTGTACAAGCACAACAGTTGGCGCTCTATAGGAGGTCGCGTAGGTAATGCCCTGATTGATGTCCTCGCGATCAGGCATCTCTTTGTACTTGACCTCCAAGATCGCCGCAACACTCTCCCCTGCATGGATTACTACGTCCGGCGTCGCTTCGGGTTTGTCCTGACCATCAAACAGACCTTTTCGTGCACCGGTCGGTGGAGCACGATTACCATCACGCACCGTGAGGCCCGAGCCAGCGAAGGTGTCGCGCAGAGTCTCTCGGATGTAGCTCTCGAACACCACCTCCATGTCGATGATTATGGACGGGAGTGTCACAGTCTTGCCCGAAGGACCAAAGCTAATCACCCGCTTTTCGGCGACGAGCAACGCGAGTTCTAGCGCGGGCGTGTAGTAGCTCCGATGAGACGGCAGCGCGCTCGGAAAACAGAGCTCTCTTTGCTTCAGGAACAGGCGCCCGCGGTCTAACTGTACACGGTCCATCGCTAAGTAGAGACGTGTAAGCTGCGTGAGGAGTCGCCGGTGCCCCTTTCTCAGCACGGCACCGCCGTAGTGAGCACCCAGCCACCAGAGAGCGTACTTGATCAATCGATTGGGGACTATGTCGAAAGTGGGTTCGTACCAAGTCGTGCCGACTCGATGGCTGATACCGCGAGCGCGGTAATGCATGGCGCGCCTCATGACCACGCGACCCTTCGGAAAGGACGTATCTTCCTCACGGTGGAGGTACTCGCGATGGAGACCGCGACGGACTACGCGGTCAACTGCGGCGATTAGTGATAAGGCCAGCACATCCAGTATCGAGTCGAACGGACCCCGCTCGGTGGCGTAGTCTCTCACGAAGCGCTCTAAGGAGATCGGATGCCACTTAGCCAGATGCAGGATTTGCATCAACTGACCGACCGGTACCTTCGGGGTCACCTCAAGCGCCACACGGTCATTCAACGGGATGAGACCAATGTATCCGCCCGCTCTGAAGCGAATGTGATCCCCTCCCAGGCTCACCTGCAGATAGTCCCTCCTGGTCAAGTCAGGATAGAGATCCAGACGAGCGCCAACCATCATCGCTTCGATGGAGACCGGGACTTCGGCGTGCTCCTGGACACGGTAGACCGTTCGCATGGGTGAGCCCGAGGGAGGGTGTCTTGCGCTACGGGGTAGCCGTGTCTGTAGGCGCTGCGGGAGTGGCTGCCTCTGAGGCCAGGACGGTGGTTACTAGGGTCTCCCACCGCTCCTTCACCTGAGGTAACCCTTGCTCTTGCTGTTGATCGAACGAGAAGGCGCGTTCGAACACGAACCTCAGCTGGTGGTCCCACAGACGGCGAAGAGAACCGCCGTCGCGTACGGTACTGAAATACGCATGGCCGATGTGGCAGTAGGGATTGGAATGATGCAGCAACCACTCGAAGAACTGGACGATGAGCGCAGCCGTCGCCGCCCGAACCTCATTCTTCTGGAGGATTGCGCGCAGGCGTTCAGGATCAGGATCCATAGGAACGAAGCCAAGCCTCCGCTCCAACGCGGCATCCACCTGCTCCACTCCGCGGTCGTACTCGTTCATCGTGCCGAGGAGAAACAGATTGCCAGGGATCGCAAACGGCCTGCCGGATACCAGTGAGAACTCCACGCCCCGTTTCGACTGCTCGATATAGGTCAACGCCTCGCCAAAGACTCGCGCCGGATCTGCTCTACTCAGCTCATCGACCACCAGGACACACACCTTCTCCGGGTGTGACTGGGCCACTTCGCTGATGAGCAAGAGGTGCTTGGCTTGGAGCTTGAACGAGCCCTTGTCGTCCGGTACGAAACCCTCAACGAAATCCTCGTATTGATAAGACGGGTGGAACTGCACAGTGCGAACGCGACTTTCGTCGCCCCCCGCGAGTCTTGCGGCGATCGCCTGAGCATACCAACTCTTGCTTGTACCCGGAGGCCCACGGAGAATGACGCCACCGTAACCGTCGTCACGTAGGGTTTGGACCTGCTGGAGAATTGGATCGTCGTCGGCGATCAGTTCGGCCACGTCGACCGAGCGGACGTCCGACTCTGACCCTTGCACCTCGGGTGGAGCATCGGCTGAAGGTGCCACGCGTAAATCTGAAGCGGTCAAAGTCCTCACCTTTTCACCAGACCGGTAGCGGCTCTTAGGGAACTCGGGGTTCGTCATCTTGCTAGCACCGCTCACTCATAGAGGTTGAAAACTCTGTTTCAGCTCAGCGTCGATCCCTGCAGTCGAGTAGACGTGGTCAAACTCCGCATCGGCAGCGCCCAGGGGGTAACCGAATTCCTCGCGAAATACCGAGACAAGCAGTGCAAGCCTCGCGGCGTCGGGGAAATCAAACGCGAAATCCCGATACAAGAACAAAGCCAATGGAAGCACAGGCAGTTGTCGCCCGAACAGGAGATACTGGCGCGCACGTTCCCAGTGTTTCGTCCTCAACGAATAGCGCCCGCGGTCGATATCAACGACCTCCATGAACCGCGGAATTCGCTCCGCAGAACTCGGGGCGTAAGTGCCGGCCACGTTCTTGTGGTACCACACGCGGTCCTTGCTGCCCAGCAGCTCATCCCAGAACGGGCGACAATAGGGCTTGTTTTCCGGCCCGCCGGGCACGCGGAGAAACGTTTCGTGGAATTCCCAGAAGTCAGGCCGGAGCTTGTCGTCATGTCCCTGTCGCGCCGCCTCGCGCTTGATGCAGAGGTAGCCGACGAAGGTAGGATGAACCTGCCTTGTCAACAGGGCGTCAACAGCCCCAGCTGCAGCCATGGGCCGTACGACAAGCTGGGCCAAAAAGGCTGTTACGCCTGAGCCACGGGCGTGGTGGGTTTGCTGCGGCGGTACCGCCCTGACGTTTCGGGACGCAGGTCGACGCCGATGCCGATCCGGTTCATGGCTTCCGCCACCTCCAAGGTCGTTCCACTTCCGCAAAATGGATCCAGCACCGCGCCTGGACTGAAGCCAGCCTGGCAGCCGCAGTCCGTGAAGCCGACGGTGACCTTCTTGGCAAAGGTGAATTCGCGGAAGTAGCCACCGAGGACCCGCTTCGCCTCGGCCGCGAGCTTCTGAACCTGCTTCGCATTACGACCAGTGCCGTTCTGAATCTTCATGGCCTTCCCGGCGTCCGAGATTCCGGTCGCCTGGACAGCCGCGATGTGGTCTTCGGTAAGACCAGCCTGCTTGGCGATTTCCATTGCTCGCTTTGCCTGGGGCCGCCGTTCGTCAAGCTCCATGGTCCGCTTAACGATCCGCCTTCTAGGTTGCCCACATTTTCGGCACACTGCTTCCGGGCAAGCCAGAATGATACCCCGCTCTACCAACTCGCGAGGGAAGGGGGCAAGGTGATCTTTCTTGCTCGGAGCGAACTTGATGTGCCACACATCGCCGGGATTCGCAGTCCTGCCTGAGTACTCAGCGTACCCTTGCAGATCGTAGTAGTAGTCCGTTCCTGTCGTGAGGTGATAGATGTACTCGTGCCTGCTGACGAGCCGATTCTTCGCAGGAGAGGGGAGACCGAATCTCTTTGCCCAGATGATGCGATTCCTGATGTACCACCGCTCTTGGCGAGCGCGCACTTCGAGCAGGCCCGGAATGCCAGCGAGACTGTGGCTGTGGTATGTGTCACCTATGTTGAGAAAGACAGACCCCGTTGGCCGCAACACGCGGCGCCACTCCCGCAGCGCGGCAACTAAGGTTTCGACGTACTCCTCTGGAGACGCTTCCTGACCGATCTGGGTCGCGAATCCGTAGTCCCGCGTCCGCCAGTACGGGGGCGAGGTGACTACGAGGTCAACGGTGGACGGGGGGAGAGGCAGAGCGCGCGCATCACCGCTGAGAGTAACGATCATCCGCGAGCCAGCCCCTCCGTCAGCCCTGTTTTGTTCAGGAAACGATGGCGGTAACATAATGTGCTTTCCTCGATGGGAGTCAACCACTCAGATCAGAAGAAAGTCTATCGAACCCCTCGCAGCCGAACAGGCTCTGAGGCTACTCGGATCATTGTCTCCCCAATCGGGCTGTTGGTAGATCGTTTGGGGACAGGTGGGGTCGGTCCACCCTCCGAGGTGCATCAGGTCCTGAACCGGGAGGCCTTCCGAGTGGTGGCCCACCCGCGACGATAGGCGTGACACAACAAACCCTCTTGCTCGGGTACCCCGGCGCGCGTCTCGGCCTGGAGAAGCCACTTGTCGGCCAACTCTTTCGAGACGGACCGCGAGGGATCAAGGGGCGATGGAAACAACGGGGCTGCGGCGATCCCAGGGCGTTCAGCGAGTATCAACCGCCGCCCGAATTTCAGCGTTGATGAAGTGCTCTGCCACGCGCGCCCATGTTACTTCTGTGGTTCATCGCTTGCGACAGCGCAGAGGTAGCACTACGTTCGCACGACGTCGTTCACGCGAAGTCAGCATTCCTTCGGAGTCTGCCCATGAAGCGAAGGACAACAGCGGTTTTCTCAACTGGTCTTTCGCTGGTCTTCGGGGTCGCCGCGGCTCAGACGTTGCCCAAGTGGAAGATGGACTCGACCGTAGACAAGATGAGCGACAAGCAAGTCATCTGGGCAGAGCTTCCGGCGGTTCACACGCTCGACTACCGATGGGGCAGTTTTCGCCCCTCGCTCATGGTGCTCTGCTTCACGGGATCGGAGAAGACCTCGTGGAATGACGGTCTTGCGCTGCGCTTCGTGAGTCGAGTCTCACCGACTATCGCGGAGCTCGACTACGTTAAGAAAGCGCACATGACCGTGCGGTTCGACTCCACCCAGGCAGAGCCCTTCGAATTCACAATCACCGACTTCGGTGACGGCTCCTACATGGAACCATGGAGCTCTTTCTCCAAGGTGGATTCTGCAGGCCACGTGTATTTTGAGAATGACCGCACTCAATTGCGCGACGATCTTGTGCGCCGGGTGCTTGCAGCGCGCCGCCTGCTCGTGCAGTACACGCTCATCACGGACGAGACGGTGATCGCGGAGTTCAGCTTCGGCACCAAGACCCCTAGCGTGGTGGAACGTGTGTTCGGGGCCTGCGGACAGCAACCACCTGCGGTTCGGTGAGGATCGGGTATCCGGGTTTCGGAGAGAGCTTCAGAGACCTGTCAAAGAAGCCTTAGATATCAAGGTTGTAGCTCTTAATCTTATTGATCAGCGTCGCGCGCGAAATCCCGAGCTCCTGGGCGGCCCGCGTCCGGTTGCCGCCGTGGAACTTGAGGGTCTTCTCGATCTGCTGGCGCTCCACGTCCGCCAGGCTCTGCGGCACGTGCCGCCGCTCCCCGCCGCCCCCCTTCCGCAGGTCGGCGGGGAGGTGCTCGACGCCGATCGCGGGGGAGCCCTGCGCCAGGATCATGGCGCGCTCGACGACGTTGCGCATCTCCCGGATGTTCCCCGGCCAGGGCGCAGACAGCAGGCGGTCCAGCGCCTCCGCGGAGCAGACGTTGGGGCAGGTCGTGAGCTCCGCGTGGAGCGTCGTCAGGATGCGCGTGAACAGCGCCAGCCGGTCTTCGCGCGTCCGGTCGCGCACCGCTGGCAGGTGCATCGGCAGCACGTTGAGCCGGTAATACAGGTCCTCGCGGAACCGACCCGCCTTCACGTCGCTCAACAGGTCCCGGTTGGTGGCGGCGATGAGTCGCACATCCACCGTGACCTCGCGCGTGCCGCCCAGCCGCCGGAACGTCTTGGTCTCGAGCACCTTGAGCAGTTTGGGCTGCAGCTCGAGCCCCAGCTCGCCGATCTCG
>WNGH01005644.1_pt1 | contig 19012 bp, 15 predicted proteins | sample 5400631 | NCBI WGS metagenome assembly WNGH01 (sample SAMN13153373, study PRJNA577476) | soil metagenome | isolation source: 115 cm soil or saprolite under Garry oak tree replicate 1 | place: USA:California | collected 2016-06-15
CGTGGGTGCTGACGATGAAACGATGTTCCGAATATGCTCGTGGTTCCGCTCATGTCGTCAGCGCCGCCTCGACCTCCATCATTCCCGGTCTGGGTCCCGAAACGTCCATGTGCCCCGAGACGTTCAGCACGTCGTCGATTCGCCCCATGATGCGGAAGTAGCCGTCCATGTCGCGGCTCGCGCCGTCGCCGGCGAGGTAATACTTGCCTTTGAACTCGGGCGGAAAGTAGCTCTTCTTGAAGCGCTCCGGATCGCCCCAGATGGTGCGGATGATCCCCGGCCAGGGGCGCTTGATGACGAGGATCCCGCCTTTGCCCTTCTCGACGTCGTGGCCGGTCTCGTCCACGATCGCAGCCATGATTCCCGGCAGCGGCATGGTGCAGGATCCGGGCTTCAAGGCATGCACGCCGGGAAGCGGCGTGATCAGATGGCTGCTGGTCTCGGTCTGCCACCAAGTATCGACGATCGGGCAGCGCTTGTCGCCGACGGTGTTGAAGTACCACATCCACGCTTCGGGATTGATCGGCTCGCCGACCGTGCCGAGGATGCGCAGCGACTTCAGCTTGTATTTCTTCGGCAGCTCCCCCCCCGCCTTGATGAGAGTGCGGATCGCGGTGGGCGCGGTGTAGAACACCGTCACTTCGTGGTCCTGGATCATTTTCCAGAAGCGCCCGGCGTCCGGCCACACCGGCACGCCTTCGAACATCACTTCGGTCGCGCCCACCGCGAGCGGGCCATAGGTGCAGTAGCTGTGCCCGGTCACCCAGCCTACGTCCGCGGTACACCAGAATACGTCCGTGGGCTTGTAGTCGAACACCCACTTCATGGTGATGATCGTCATCAGCAGGTAGCCGCCGGTCGAGTGCTGCACGCCCTTCGGCTTGCCGGTCGAGCCCGACGTGTACAGGATGAACAGCGGGTGTTCGGCGTTCACCCAGGTCGGCTCGCAGGTTTCGGCCTGTCCTTTGATCACGTCGTGCCACCACTTGTCGCGCGGCGCCTGAAACGCGACCGGAGTCCCGGTGCGTTTGTACACAATCACGTTCTTCACGCCTTCGCAGCCGCCCAAGGCAAAAGCTTCGTCAACCGCGGGCTTGAGCGGGATTTCCTTGCCGCCGCGCATCTGCCCGTCGGCGGTGATCACCGCCACCGCCCCAGCGTCGATGATGCGCTCCTGCAGGCTCTTCGCCGAGAAACCCCCGAACACCACCGAGTGCGTCGCGCCTATCCGCGCGCAGGCCTGCATCGCCGTCACCACCTCGATCGACATCGGCATGTAGATGACGACGCGGTCGCCCTTCCTGATGCCGAGCGCCTTGAGCGCGTTCGCGAACTGGCAGACCCCATGGTAGAGCTGCTTGTAGGTGATTCTCGTCACCTTGCCGTCGTCCGCCTCGAAAATGATGGCGGTCTTGTCGCCCTGCGTTTTCAGGTGCCGGTCGAGGCAGTTGTACGACGCGTTCAGCTCGCCGTCGCGGAACCACTTGAAGAAAGGCGCGTTCGTTTCATCGAGCACCTGGGTGAACGGCTTGCTCCAGAGCACGTGCTCCTTGCCGAGCCGCCCCCAGAAGCCTTCGAAGTCGCGGTTGGCCTCGTCGCACAGAGCCTGGTAGGCCGCAGCACCGGATACGTTCGCCTGCTTGACGAACTCCGGGGACGGCGGAAACAGCCGGTCCTTCTGGAGCACGGACTCGATCGTTGCGTCAGCCATTTGCAAATCCCCCCTCTGGAAGTGCTGATATTACCGGTCCCGGCGCGGGCTTCGCAACCAGGCAACCGCATCTCGCGAACGCCGAAAAAAAACCCGCAGGAGGTCGGTGTCCTGCGGGCCTAGCCGTCCGCCCGGGAGGGAGGGAGGAGTTGAGGCGGACGGTGATCCTGCAATGCTTTAATCGTCTACGATAAGTTGATTATCAATCCATATTTTTATGGGATAACTACCCGCATTACCCGATACCCGATTCGGTTAGGGAATGACTTTGAGCACTTCGTTCGAGTAAGCGCTTTCGTCGCCCTGCATATCGTAGGCGGTGACTGCAAAGTAGTACGTGGTCCCGGTGCTCAGGCCGGTGACCTGATAGGTGGTCGCGCCATTTCCTACGGGTAGTCCCTGGCCAGGGGATTGGAGATATGTTCCAGCGAAGGTGCCGTAGTAGACTCGGTAACCGTGTAGATTCGGGGCTGTCACGGCATCCCACGCCAAGGTGGCGGTGCCCGCCGTGGTACTGGGGGCACTGCTGACACTGCTGGAGGAGCCTCCACAAGCAATCAACAAGCTGGCAATTGCCAATAGCAGCAGGGCGCCTGAACAGCGTCGAGCGGAACTCCCGCAATCCGCCCCGGCGGAGCGGTGTGGATGTTCGATGTTGTGTCCTCCGTCCCGTCGGACCTTGCGTCAGTTCGTAACTTTTTCCAGGTAGTGGCAGCGTATTCGCAACACCCGTGCCATCAGCATTTGTTCATGCTGCATCAGGCAATTAGCGTTTTAGTGCAAGGAAGCGCGCGCGGAGAAATGTCGCCGCGGGACGACGCAACAATGCAGCGAATCGACTAGTGGACTGATTTCGCAGCCCTTGGACCTGTCTCAACACCGCGACACCTCTACGCGGGCGAAAAGCCTCTGTGGGTATACTTGTCGTCTTCAAAGCCGGGATTGGACATGGCCGCCATCAAACAAGAGGACTTGGTCCAGAGCGTCGCCGACGCGCTGCAGTACATCAGTTACTACCATCCGCGCGACTACATCCAGCACCTAGCGCGCGCCTACGAGCGCGAGCAGTCGCCGGCAGCAAAAGACGCCATCGCGCAGATCCTCAGCAACTCGCGCCTGTGCGCCGAAGGGCACCGGCCGGTTTGCCAGGACACGGGCATCGTCAACGTGTTCCTGAAAATCGGCATGGAGGTGCGCCTGGACGGTTTCAAGGGGTCCGTCGCGGACGCGGTGAACGAAGGCGTGCGCCGCGCTTACCTGCACCCGGACAACAAGCTGCGCGCGTCCATCGTCGAGGATCCGGTCTTCGGCCGCAAGAACACGAGGGACAACACCCCGGCAGTGATCCACATGGAGCTCGTGCCGGGGAACACCGTTGCCGTGGACGTCGCGGCCAAAGGGGCCGGCTCGGAGAACAAATCGAAGTTCGCGATGCTGAACCCCTCGGACTCGATCGTCGATTGGGTGCTTAAGACCGTGCCCACCATGGGAGCGGGCTGGTGCCCGCCGGGGATGCTCGGGATCGGCATCGGCGGCACTGCCGAGAAAGCCATGACGATGGCCAAGGAGTCGCTCATGGAGCCGATCGACATGCACGAGCTGCTCGCGCGGGGGCCCCGCGACCGGCACGAGGAGCTGCGCCTTGCGCTCTACGAGAAGGTGAACGCACTCGGCATCGGCGCGCAAGGCCTCGGCGGCCTCTCGACCGTGCTCGACGTCAAGATCAGGACATTTCCGACGCACGCAGGGTCGCAACCCATCGCGATGATCCCGAACTGCGCTGCGACCCGGCACGTCCACTTCGCGCTCGACGGCTCGGGCCCGGCGGAGTTCGAAGCGCCGAGCCTGGAAGACTGGCCCAAGGTGACGTGGACACCCGCCGCGCAGTCCAGGCGCGTGAAACTCGACACGCTCACGCGCGAGGAAGTGGCGAAGTGGAAACCCGGCGAGACGCTCCTTCTTTCAGGGAAAATGCTTACCGGCCGCGATGCCGCGCACAAGCGCATCCAGGACATGCTGGAAAAAGGAGAGAAGCTCCCCGTGGATTTCACCGGCCGCGTGATCTATTACGTCGGTCCGGTCGATCCGGTGCGCGACGAGGTCGTCGGCCCCGCGGGTCCCACCACGGCGACCCGCATGGACAAGTTCACCGAGATGATGCTCGGGCAAACCGGCCTCGTCGCCATGATCGGAAAAGGCGAACGCGGTCCCGCGGCGATCGCGGCGATCCGGAAGCACAAGGCCGCCTCGCTTATCGCGGTGGGCGGCGCCGCCTACCTCGTCGCCAAGGCGATCCAAAAGTCCAGAGTGCTGGCTTTCGGCGATCTTGGTATGGAAGCGATCTACGAGTTCGAGGTGAAGGACATGCCTGTCACAGTCGCCGTCGATGCGAACGGCACCTCCGTGCATCAGACCGGCCCGGCAGAATGGGAAAAACGCATCAAGGATTTCAAGATCCCCGTCGCAGTCGCATAGCACTACCGCCTCAGTTGCCGCGGTTTGGGGCTTCCATCATGCGCTGCAATGCGAGGAACTCTCCGTTCTGGCCGGGAACGAAGGGACTGGTCCTCAAGCGTCCGCGCGTCTGCACGGCGAGAGGGGACGGGTCGCTGTTGAGGGCGATCGCGGCCTGGCGCAGCTTCGCACGCAGCGGTTCGGAGACCGACCGGTGGGCGATGAGCGCGAATCCCGGGCCGTCGAGAGTTTGTCCCGCCATGCGATAGTTGGACGGTTTCTCGGCGGCGATCTTTTGTCCCAAGCGGTCGCGCATGACAGCGACATCCACCACCCCGTTGTCGAGAGCGAGCAACATGCCTTCCGCCGAGTCGAGGTGACGGCGCGCCTCCGGCTGCAGGACGATGTTCTCCTGCGAAAGAGTCGCGAGAGCCAGGATCGCGAGCAGCAGCTTCGGAGAAGGCATGGCCACGCGGGTGCTCGGAGTCATGTCCCGCACGTTTTGGATCTTGCTTTGCGCTTTCACGACGAAGACGCCGCGGATTCGTTCCTGCTCCACGGCGATCGTGACGAAATCGGCTTTCTTGATGGCTTCGGCGGCGAAGACCGGCGGACCGAAGAAGAGTTTGTAGCTCGTCCCGTCTTCGATCATCCGCCGTATCGCCGCACCAGGTACTCTCACCGGAACCAGCATGATCACGGCTCCGCTCTTGGCCGCCAGGTATTGAGCGAGCGGCATATAGCGATCGAGTATTTCGAAGGATTCGGCGGCGTCCAAGCCGGGAAACACCCCCAGGGTCAGGCGCTCGGTCTGCGCCGAGGCTCCGCTCGCGACGAAAAGGGTCAGGGCCCCGGCCCCGATCACACCAGCAAACTTCGACATTGAATCTCCCTCTTTTTAGCTACGGTACAAGCCTCACCAAGAAGGCGAGCCCGATCAACGATATACCTCGCTCCCGCTTGCCGTCCATCGGGGAAACCCGACACCTCCTGTCAGGGAACCACCATGCCAGATCGGACAAGGGCTGATTCGCGCGCGGAACGTGACAATATCCTCGGGCCGGTCGGGCGACAGTCCGTGCGGAAGCGATCGCGCCCGCTTGCCGTTTCCTTTCGCCGGCCCCATCATTCCCACGGAGTTTCTTCCATGGCAAAAATCCTCGGCGGCATCGGCACCTCGCACGTCCCCACGATCGGCAGGGCCTACGACCGCAGCAAGCAGAACGATCCCGACTGGGCTCCGCTTTTCATGGGCTATAAGCCGATCAAACAATGGCTCGCCGAGAAAAGGCCCGACGTGCTCGTGTTCTTCTACAACGACCACGCGACCACGTTTTTCTTCGATCACTACCCGACTTTCGCGCTGGGCGTCTCCGCCGAATACCCGATCGCGGACGAAGGCCTGGGTCCCCGCGCCGTGCCCTCACTCAAGGGCCATGCGGGCCTCGCGCGGCACATGGCCGATGCGCTGGTGAACGACGAGTTCGATATTTCCGTTTTTCAGGATCTGCCGATCGACCACGGCGTGCATTCGCCGCTCACCATGTTCTGGCCGCCTTCGCTCGACTGGCCCGGAAAGATCGTCCCGATCGAGATCAACGTCCTTCAGCATCCGCTGCCCACGCCGCTCAGGTGCTACAAACTCGGGCAGGCGGTGCGCCGCGCAGTGCTCTCCTACCCCGAGGACGTGAAAGTGGTCATCGTCGGCACCGGAGGCCTCTCGCACCAGATGAACGGCGAGCGCGCCGGCTTCAACAACGAGAAATGGGACAGGAAGTTCCTCGATCTGATCGCGCGCGATCCGAGGAAACTCGCCGCGATGCGGCACGCCGACTACATCAGACTCGGCGGCACCGAAGGAGCGGAGGAGATCATGTGGCTCGCGATGCGCGGCGCGCTCTCGCCGCGCGCGAAGAAAATCCATGAGAATTACTACCTGCCGATGACCACCGCGATGGCGGTGGCGCTGTTCGAGGAACCGCAGGCGAAGCTGGCACCGAAGAAAGCGCGTTCCGCGCGCAAGTCTCCGCGAAACGGCGCACGCCGCACCCGCGCCTCCGCCTGAGAGATCTCCCACAAAGTGAACCCCCAGCTCAAAGGCGCCGAAAAGCTCGAAGGCACCTACCTCTTCGACCTCGCCACCAGCGCCAAGGCGTTGCGGCTCAACCGCTTCCTCCACGGATTCACCGTGCCCGGCAACCGCGCCCTCTTCAGGGACGAACCCGAAGCGGCGTTCAACAAGGCTGGCCTCAGCGCCGAGGAACGCCGCATGGTGCTCGAGCTCGACTGGGCCGCGCTCATGCGCTACGGCGCGAGCTTTTTCTGTCTCGAGAAACTCGGGAGAGTCACAGGCGTATCCAATCCGGAGATGGTCGCGGGCTTCCGCGGAGAATCGCTGGAAGAATTTCTCAAGACCCGAAACGTTCCCGGGGCCCGCTAGACTGGCGGCCCGATGCCGCGCGGGGTTTCACCCCCGAGAAATCAGACACTTCACCTTCCGCGCGCAATCTATCACGACTCCTTATCCAAAGCCCACAACACACAAGCATGATTTTGCGGGGCATTTTCCGAGAAGCGTAGACTGACACGCCAGATTAGATGGTTTTTCGGAAGATGATTGAACGTTAGAGCGCTTATGCGAATCATTTTGGCAATAGCTTTTTGTACTCTTATAGTGGCAACGCTCCCTCCTGCGTATGCAGATTGGACACTAGTGGGCGCTGCCGCAAAGTGCGACGAAAAGGAAGGACTCACGATCGCAGCCACCGTTGACGGAAGTGAGGGTATTTTCAAAGTCCCGCCAGAGGAAGGTTTCTATCCATTACCTGACGGCGAGAATAAGATCGAGTGCACCGTGGGAGGGGCGCACGTTTCTGCATCTATCGCCGTGTTTCCCCCTTCTGCAACGCATTGCATGGGGAGCGGGATGGTCATGATGAAACGCTTCGCCATCGGAACCGTGCCCGTTGTGCAAGCACATCGCCCCTTTCTTTGGCATTGCTATTCCGACCCTTCTGGGGGGCCCCAGCCACTCTTCATCGGAGTTTCGGCAAGTTGGAAGGACGATAGGTTCGTAGTCAAGAAGTGCTATGCATCGGATTGGGATGATTCGCGCGGCTATTCCGCGGTCGAGTGCACGGCCGAAGATCCTGGTCGCTTTCGCGCTAGCTTCGATTGCGCGAAGGCCAGTACCAAGGTTGAGAACCTGGTGTGTAACGATCAGAACCTGTCCCGCCTAGATCAGATCCTTTTCGCTAGCTACAGATACGCAATGCGATTTCAAAAGACCGAAGCGCCGCTTAGACGTTCTCAGCGGCTGTGGTTGGAGAAGCAGCGCGACTCCTGCGCAAATCAATCATGTCTCCAGAGAGCGTACGAAAAGCGAATCAAGGAACTACGGGCCCTCACCCCCAAGACTGATTCGAATCAGATGGGAAACTACTGATGGCACATGTCGCTCTAACTATGCGCTGGCGCCGACGGGCTGCCAGCATTGCGCGTGAGCAATCGGCTGCACCTGCCCGCGGCACAGCGCGGCGTTAGAACGCACCGTTGACGAACTTCATCGGATGATACCTTTCCTGAAATGGTTCGCAATATTTTGGACTGCTTGCGCAGTAGCAATCGTCATCGCGTCCAATCTGATAATCGCTAACCGTTGGCTTTCCGTGATGGGGATACCGCCGTTTGATGTGCAGAATCATTTACGTGTGGCGCTCTTGCTCGCTCCTGGACTCGCCGCCGCCATTGCTCAATTGGCGTTAGAGAAATGGAACAAGAGGAACATCAGTTGAGATCTTATGACTCGCGCTTCGAGCGTATTGCGCTCTAACAACGCGTTCGAGAGCGGACGCGCCGATAAGCAACGCGCGTTTGGTTTGCTTCGGGGCGGCGCGCCGCTCAACGCAAACGTTAGCCACATGGCCAGGCACGGATCCTCGCCCATTCAGTCGCCTTCCTCGCCGCTTTCCTCGGCGCCTCTTGCATCACGCTCACGACAACGCAGGAACCGCCGCTGACGCTCGTGAACTGGGACGACCTGCCCATCGAGCTGAAGAAGATGTCGGTGCCGCCCTACTCCGCCATCTCCTACTGCGCGGTGCGCGCCAGCTCACACGGTTCGGCCCCGGAAGCGGTGAAGGCGGATCTGGCGGAGTGCTCGAGCGTCGACCTGCTGGCAACGCACGGCACCTTCCTCGTTTGCCACCTTGCCGCCAGCAGCCTGCAAGGAAAGGCGTATGCTGAGCAGCGCAGAAAGTGCCTTCTTCAAAGCGGGGCGAAACCGGCTGAGCCTTCGGCTAAACATTCATAGGAGCCCGTCATGCGAAAACCTCTCCTTCTCCTCCTCGGCGCTTTGCTCGCCGCATTCGCGGTGGCCGCGCCGCTTCCATACGATGAATCGGCCGACGCCAAGGCAGCCGTTCAGCAGGCGCTGAGGGCCGCCAAGGAGAGTCGCATCCCCGTTTTCGTCATCTTCGGCGCGAACTGGTGCGAAGACTGTCGCGCCCTGGACCTCGCCATCAAGAGCGGCAAGAACGCGGAGCTGCTCGCTCGAGAGTTCAAGGTGGTCAAGGTCGACATCGGGAACTTCGACCGAAACCTCGACCTCGTTGCCGCGTACGGCAATCCCATCAAGAAGGGGATTCCCGCTGCCGTGGTTCTTTCTCCAAACAACGAGGTTCTCTACGCCACTCGTGCCGGTGAGCTCGCCGATGCCCGGCGCATGACCGAAAGCGGCATCTACGACTTCCTCAAGAAGGTCACGCAAACAGCGAAGGCGAAGCAATAGCTAGCGCGCTCGCGCTCCGCGCCAGCCCTGTGGAATCGAGGACAGCAGCTTCTTCGTGTAGGGGTGCTGCGGGCTCCGATAGATGTCGTCCGAATTGGCGACTTCGACGACCTCGCCTTCGTTCATGACCATCACCTGATCGGCCATGTATTTCACCACTGCAAGGTCGTGCGAGATGAAGATGTAGCTCATGTGGTACTCGTCCTGCAGGTCCTGCAGCAGATTCAGGACCTGTGCCTGGATCGAGACATCGAGCGCCGATACCGCCTCGTCGCAGATGAGCGCGTCCGGCTTCATGGTGAGGCAGCGGGCGATCGCGATCCGCTGTCTCTGGCCGCCGGAGAATTCGTGTGGATACTTGAAGAACGAAACATCGGGGAGCCCCACCTCCTCCAGCAATTTGTAGACCCTGTCGCGGCGCTCGTTCTCGCTCGACCCGATGCCGTGCACCTGCAGGGGCTCCATGAGAAGCTGGCCGATCGTGAAACGCGGATTGAGCGAAGCATAGGGATTCTGGAAGACGATCTGGATCCGCCGCTTGTACGGCATCAACTCTTTCTGCGGGATGGACAGCAGGTCCTTGCCGTCGAACAAGGCCTCGCCGCTCGATTCCCCTCGCAGGCGCAACAGCGTCAGCGCGACCGTCGTCTTGCCCGAACCCGATTCACCGACTATGCCCAGGGTTTTCCCCCGGGCCAGCTTGAAAGAAACGTCCTTGACCGCCTTGAATTCCCTCCTTCCGAACAAGCCCTCGCGCGAAAAGAAGCTCTTGCCCAGGTGGCGCACCTCGAGAATGATCTCCTCGTCGCCGCGCAGCCCGCGACTGCGTTCCTCCAGACTTCCCCCGGTGAGCGCCCCGGGCTTCAGGAAATCGTCGATCACGGGCAGCCTCTTGGGACGACGCTCAAGCTGCGGCCGGCAAAGCAGCAGCGCCCGCGTATAGGCGTCCCGCGGCGCCTCGAATATCTGCTCGACTCTCCCCTGTTCCCTGATCTCGCCGTCGCGCATCACCACCACGTAGTCGGCGATCTCTCCCACCAGGGCGAGATCATGCGTGATGAACAGCACCGACATGCGCAGGCGCTTCTGCAGCGCGGCGATCAGCTCCAGGATCTGCTTCTGGATGGTCACGTCGAGCGCGGTCGTCGGTTCGTCCGCGATCAGCAGCTTCGGCTCGCATGCGATCGCTATCGCGATCATCGCGCGCTGCTGCTGGCCGCCCGACAGCTGGAACGGATAGGCGTCGATCTTCGTCTCGGGCTCGGGGATCCCGACCTCGCGCAGGAGCTCGAGCGCGCGCGCCCGCGCCTGCCTGCCCGTCATGCCGAGATGCCTGGTCAGGACCTCGGTGATCTGGAAGCCGATCGTGAACACGGGGTTCAAGGAGCTCATCGGTTCCTGGAAGATCATCGAAATATCCGCGCCCCGCAGTTTCTGCAGCTCCCCCGACGCGAGGGCGAGAAGATTGCGACCGCCGTACAGGATCTGGCTGCCCGAAGGCACCGTCGAGTTCTCCTTGGGGAGCAGGCCCAGGATCGCCAGCGCAGTCACCGACTTGCCGCTGCCGGATTCCCCGACCAGGGCGACCGTGCTGTTCACCGGTATGTCGAAGCCGATGCCCTTGACCGCGTGCGTAACGGTCGTCCTATCGAGGCGAAAATCCACCTTCAGGTCGCGGATACCGATCAGAACGTCGGCGCTGTTCACGAAGGTCATTTGAGCTTCGGGTCGAGCGCGTCGCGCAGGGCATCGGTAAACAGGCTGAACCCGGTGACGAGCAGCGCCATGGCGAGCGTCGCTGCGGCGAGCTGCCACCAGTATCCGAGGATCAGCTCGCTCTGGGCTTCGTTGAGCATGCTGCCCCAGGATACCGTGTCCACGCCGACGCCGAAACCGAGGAAGCTCAGCACCACCTCCGACTTGATGAACAGCACCACATGCAGGGACAGCTGCACCAGGATGACGTGGCTCACGTTCGGAAGGATGTGCACGAACATGCGTCGCGCATGCGAAGCGCCGATCGCGTCCGCAGCCTGAATGTATTCGCGCACCTTGTGCTTGAGATATTCCGCGCGGACGAGGCGAAAGATCCCGGTCCAGCCGGTGAGGCCCAGGATCAGGATCACGGTCAGCGTCCCCTTCTGGTTCAGCACCGCGGCGATGGCCAGGATCAGCAGCAGATAGGGTATCGACGTGAAGACGCTGTAGAACCAGTTGAAGAAATCGTCGATCCAGCCCCCGTAATAGCCGGCGAGCGCGCCGAAGACGGTGGCGAGAAACGCCGCGAGAAACGCCGCGACCAGCCCCACGAACAGCGACGTCTCCGTTCCCTTGATCGTTTTTTGGAGGACGTCGCGGCCCCATCTGTCTCCGCCGAAGGCGAGCGTGGGCGCCTGAGCTTCGGCGACCGACGCGGCGCCGGATGCGGCCCTGATCTCGGCGAGCACCTCAGCCAGCGGATCCACGATCTCGATCTCGCCTTGGCCGGCCGAAGGCCGGATCCCTGGGGGCTCCGCCGCGACCGGCGCCGTGGGACCACTATCGCTGATCGCCGGCCCGACGAAAGTCGGCGGCGCGAAGTTGACGCCGACTTCCTTCGACCAGTCGGCTGCGATGAGGTGCAGCCCCGATGCCGCCATAAGGCCGAAGAAAAAAACGACTATCAGAAATGATGCGAGCCCCACGCGGTCGCGGCAAAAGCGGCGCCAGGCGAGGGTCCATAGCCCGGGGGATTCGGCGCGCAGCGCGCCGATGCTCAACGCGGCGTCCGGGGTCATTTGAGCTGCACCCGCGGATCGACCACCCGGTACAGCAGATCGGCGATCAGGTTGATGATCATCGTGGCGATCGCGACGTAAATGGTCACCGCCTTGATCACCGGAAAGTCGCTTCGCTCAACGGCCAGGATCACCTCGCGGCCGACGCCGGGAATCGAGAAGAAGCGCTCGATCAGAAGCAGCTGGATCATCACGTTGGTGATGATCGGAATCGAGGCATTGCGCAGCACGTGCACCCACATCACGCGCGTCTCGCTCATGCCCTTCGCCCGCGCGGTGCGAACGTAGTCCTGATTGATCTCATCGAGAAAAAAAGTCCGGTAAAGGCGCGTATCGGGGGCGAGCGAAACGATCACCCCGACGATGATCGGCAGCAGGCTGAACCTGAAGAGATTCTCGGCAAAACCGCTGCCCCAGCCCTGGACCGGGAACCAGCCGAGCTGGTACGCGAGCACGTACTGGAACACGATGATGTAGACGAGGATGCTGATCGACTGGCCGACGGTGCAGCCGATCATGACCATGCGGTCCGTCAGCGACCCGCGCACGTAGGCGACCAGCATCGCCGCGGCGATCGCTAGCAGGGTGTCGACCGCGAGGAGCGGCACGAGCACCGTCAGCGAAGGGCCGAGCCGGGTGGCAAAGATCGCCGATACTTTCTCGTTGGTCGACCAGCTCTCGCCGAAATCGCCGGTCACGATCTGCTGGATGAAGATCCACAGCTGGATGTAAACGGGTCGATCGATGCCCAGCTGGCGGCGGATGTTTTCGATCTGCTCCGGGTTGGAGATCTTCCCGGCAAGCAGATACGCCGGATCGCCGCCGAACCAGGTGAACAGGAAAAAGACCAGCAGCACGACCCCGAGCAGGGTCGGAACGATTTGCCAGAGACGGCGGACGACGTAGGCTAGCATGGGGATTCAATCGCTTCGCTGTCCGGTGATCTCTTCGAAGAAAGCCCTGGGAGAAGGATCGCGGCCGAGAAACTCGCGCACGATTTCCGCGGCGGGTCTTTCACCGCCCCTGGAAAGAATCAGCTCGCGAAAGCGCCGGCCGACCGCGGGATTCATCAGGTTCCCCCCGTATGCGGACAGCATGTCGAGCGCCAGAACCTCCGACCACATGTAGCCGTAGTAGCCGGCACCGTAACCGCCGACGATGTGCCCGAACGTTCCCGGGAATTGGGTATCGGGAACATGGCCGGCCGGTGTTTCGCTTTCCATCCGGATCCACTCCTGCATCGGATCGAGCTCGCGCTCGCCGAAAAGCGCCATGTCGTACGACGCGTACAGGTGCTGCCGCCCGTAGCGGATGCCCTGGCCGAACGAGTGCGCGGCACGCAGCCGCTTGATCAGCGCATCATCGACCTCGGGACACCCGCTGCAATATCTGCGCACCAGCCGCAACGGCTCCTTGCGCCCCCATTCTTCGTACATCTGCGACGGCGCTTCCACGAAATCGCGCTCGACGTTGGTGCCGCCGTGACTGGCATAGCGCGTCCGCGACAGGACTCCGTGCAGGATATGGCCGAACTCGTGCAGCAGAGTCTCCAGCTCGCGGTGATCGAGGCCCTTGGGATTGAAGTTCGCCACCAGCACGCTGAGAGGCGTGCGCTTGGCGAGCACGCTCGCGCTGCGGACCCCGAAAGCCGCTGCATTGCCGTACTTGCCCTCGCGCGGAAACAAATCGAGGTAGATCCCGCTCAGGAACGCGCCCGTCCCGCCGTCGATCACGTCGTAGTAACGGACCGAAGGGTGCCAGAGCGGCGCCTTCGCCGCAACGAACTTGACCCCGTAGATCTCGCCGGAGATCGCGAACACCCATGCAACGCTCGCATCGGTCGGGAAATAGGCACGCAAAGCCTCCTGATCGACGTTGTAGCGCGCGCGCTTGAGCTGCTCCTGATAGTAGGGAACGTCCCAGCGGTTGAACGTCACCTCCTGGACGCCCTTGCCCGGACGCTCGGCCTTCAATGCGCGCAATTCGCCGATTTCCTTGCGCTCGAGCTCCCGGACCCTGTCCTTGACCTCATCCAGAAATCGGTGGACGGTCTCCGGTTTCCCAACCATTCGCCGGCGAGCGGCGAAATGCGCGTAGCTCGGCAGCCCGTACAAGCCCGCTATCTCGCGCCGCAAACGCGTCGTCTCGCCGAGCAGCTCCAGGTTGCGGGGCGTGCCCCGGTTGCTGAAAGCGACGTAATAACGGCGCCGCGCCTCCTCGTTTTCCGCGTTGGCCATGAAGGGCTCGTACTCGGGGTACTCGAACCCGAGCAGATAGTTGCCCTTGTCGTCGCGCCGCGCGCTCCCCAGGTAGGAAGCCGGCAGGCCCTTTACTTCTTCCGCTGAAAAAGCGAGACGCGTCTTGTTGTCCCTGACGTTGCGATCGAATTCCTGGCGCACCTCCTCCAGCCGCTGCAGGATCGCCTTCATGCGGGCGCGCTTCTCCGGCGGCAAGGCCACTCCCGTGTCCTCGAACGCCTCCACCACGTCCCGCCTGAGCTTGCGGTCGACGCCGTCGGCGGGAGCGGCGCGTTGAAACCGCGCGTAGATCTTTTCGTTCTGGAACATCTCCGTGTTGAACTCGCTTATCCTGAGCAGACAGGCCTCGCCTGCCGCGCGTGTCGCGGAATCGGGCGACATGTTGGTGAGCACGTCAACCGGCCCCTGCGTGTCCTCGATCAGGATCTGCAGGCGGTCCCAGGGAGGGAACACGCGCTCGACCGTTGCCTGGGAGAGAGGTAGCTTCTCCAGCACGGCGACCCGGGCCCGGGCATTCGATAGCATCTCGCCGCACGCCGCGTCGATGTCCCGCGCATTCCAAATAGGAATCTGCGGATGCGGCGCCGTCCAGCCGGCCGAGGCGAATGCGCCGCAGACCACGACGACTACGAGCAGGCGGGTGCCCATTACTTGCCGGCGCTCGAGTCGAGGTCGAGGTACATCCATTCCTGATGCAGGGCCGGATGCTTCTTGAAGCCGATCACCTGCGGCTGCATCAGCATGTTGCGATAGCGGCTGTCGCCCATGATCCAGACCGTATCCGCCTCCATCCTGCGCGCCATCGCCTGATAGAGCTTGTTTCGTTCGGGACCGTCGGGCAGCGTCCTAGATTTCTCGTAGAGCCTGTCGAACTCGGGGGACTGGTAGCACGCATTGTTGCTTTGCCCGGTATTCGGGCCGTAGAGCAATTGAATGAAATTATCTCCATCCGGGTAGTCGGCGATCCAGGCTGCGCCATGCGTCATCAGGCGGCAGCGCTTCTCCAGCTTGAGCAGGTCGGCGAAGCGGTCCTTGTGGATTTCCAGGCGGATCCCGATCGAATCGAGCGAACGCCTCATCAGTTCGTCGAACTGGCGGTCGCGCTCGTTCGGGATCGAAGAATAGCGGATGACGAGAGGCTTGCCGTCGGGCAGCGTCCGATAGCCGTCCGTTCCCCTCCGATAGCCGAACTTGTCGAGCAAGGCATTGGCGGTCCTGGGATCGTACGGGATGCCGAACTTATAGTTGGGATCATGGCCGGCGACGCCCGGTGGGACCGGAAACTCCGCGCGGACCGCCTGTCCCTTGCGGATGATCTTGATCTGGTCGTCGATCTTGTACGCCATCGCGATGGCGCGGCGCAGGGCGATCTTCTCTTTGCTGTATCCGAAAAGTGGGTTCGGCTGGTCGCCGATTTTTTCCTGCATGTTGAAATAAGTGTAGGTGATTTCAGGATCGACGGTGCGGTTGAGCTTGATTCCGCGCTTGACGAACGCAGGCCTCAGCTTGCCGTCTGCGGTCATGAAAGTCGGCGCGATGTCCCACAACTGGTACTCCATATCGGTCTCGCCCTTTTCGAAGGCGAGCCACCGGCTCTGCGTCTCCTCCATGATGCTGATCTCGACGTTGCCGATCGCGGGCAGCCTCTTGCCCTTCATCTGCGCCGCGATCTCGCGGTCGACGGGGTCGTCGCCGGGCTGGAAATCCCAGATTTTTTCGCGGTAACCGGGATTCGCCTCCAGGACGATCTTCGAGGAGCGCGTGTAGTGCTTCAGCCGATAAGGTCCGGAACCGACCGGGTGGGCGTTGGTATCGTCACCATAAACTTCGATGACTTCCCGCGCCACTGCGCCGCTGAGATCGAACGCGAGGATGTGCGGAAGGCCATAGTCGATTTCCTTGAGATGAATTCGCAAGGTATACCGGTCCGGGACTTCGAGTCCCGGGACCTTCGCTTCGTAATCGAACCGGCCTGCCTTTCTGGCCCGCGCGCCGGCCTCATCGAGGCCGACGATCTTTCCCTCGAACAGGAACGCGTACGGCGAACGGTTCCTGGGATCGAAAAAACGCTTGATCGAATAGGCGTAGTCCTCCGCCGTGAGCTCCCTCTTCTTGCCTTTGAACGCCGGGTCGGGGGTGAAATAGATGCCCTTCTTGATCCTGAACGTGTAGGTTTTGCCGTTGTCGGTGATCTGCGGCAGCGATTCGGCCGCGAGCGGTACGAGCTTCGCGGGACGCGCCAGATAGTCGTAGGTCAGCAGCCTGTCGAATATGGCTTCGATGACCATGCCCGAGTAGTAGTCGTTTGTCCGGGCCGGATCGAACCCGGTTTCGGCGACCTGGAAGGTGACGCGGAGCGTCTTCCCCGGGTCCGCGGCATGGGAACCTGTGGGCAGGGCCAACGCCGAGAGCACCAGCGCCGCTCCGAACCCAGTCGATCTGTTCATGGCCAAGGCAAGCCCGCAAAGGAATGGGCCGTAATCTAGCATCTCTGTTTTCGGCAGGCTATGGTTTCGATGCACGGGTCCCATGATTTGAATCGAGCCGAATCCGCTACAATCCCGCGAACTCGAACCAGAAAGGCCGAAACAAGATGGGGTTCCTCGCGGGCAAACGCGTGCTGATCACGGGCCTGCTCTCCAATCGTTCGATTGCCTACGGCGTCGCCAAGGCGGCGCGGCGCGAGGGCGCAGAGCTCGCCTTCACCTACCAGAACGAGCGCTTCAAGGACCGCGTCACGGAGATGGCAGGAGAATTCCAAAGCACGCTCGTCTTCCCCTGTGACGTCGCGAGCGACGCCGAGATCGCGGCGCTCTTCTCCGAGCTGGGCAGGAAGTGGAGCGCACTCGACGGCCTGGTGCACGCGATCGCCTTTGCGCCGCGCGAGGCGATCACCGGCGATTTCCTCGAAGGCCTGTCGCGGGAGGCGTTCCGGATCGCGCACGACGTGAGCAGCTACAGTTTTCCGGCGCTCGCCAAGGCCGCGCTGCCGCTCATGCAGGGAAGAAGCGGAGCATTGGTGACCCTTACCTACCTCGGAGCCGATCGGGTGGTTCCCGGCTACAACACCATGGGACTCGCCAAGGCGAGCCTCGAGGCGAGCGTGCGCTACCTCGCCGCCTACCTCGGGCCGAAGGGGATCCGCGTCAACGCCATCTCCGCCGGCCCCATCAAAACCCTGGCGGCGAGCGGGATAGCGGGATTCAGCAAGATCCTCAGGTACGTCGAGGAGAATTCTCCACTGCGCCGGAACGTCACGACGGGAGACGTGGGCAACGTAGCGGCGTTTCTGCTCTCCGACCTGTCGGCCGGCCTGACCGGCGAGATCATCTACGTGGACGGTGGATTCAATACGGTCGTGGGCGCCATACCCGCTTCCGGAGCATCCGAGTAGCTCTCTTACTGCGTCTTTTTTTCCAGAACCGCCTTGTTGATCTCGACCTTCGCGTCTGCCCGCAGACCGTCGAGGAAGGACTTGAATTCCTGCGTCCCGCCCGCGCGCCCCAGCTCGCTCTGGACGCTGCGCGCTCGCGTCTCGTCCGGCTGAACGTCCACGGCGCGGGTGACGCGATAGATCACGTAGCCGTTATTCGACTCCAACCCGGCGTACACCGGCAGCTTGGACGCATCCGCCCCAAAGATCTTCGAGAGGGCGTCGGCACCCAGATCCTGCGGTTCGTCCCGGCTGACGAGCCTGGTTGCGCCGAAGCGCAGCGCAGAAGCATCGCCCTTTCTCAGTTCTTCGAGGCGTTCGGCGCCCTGCCTTCTCGCGAGCACCAGGGCTTCCTGCTGGGCAAGCTGCTTCGCGATGTCGCCTTTCACTTCGTCGAACGGGCGCTGGCTGGGCGGCTTGTGACCGAGCACGCGCGCCGAGACCAGAACGCTCGGGGCCGTTTCGACCGCCTCGGTGTTGCGCCTGTTCTTGATCGAATCGTCGGCGAACAGCGCCGCGAGGAGGCGAGCGTTGTTCAGCGCCGCCACAGGCGCGGATTGCCGGGTCACGCCTTGAGCGCGCTGCACGCTGAGCTTGAACCTTTCCGCAGCGGGTCCCAGCGATTCCGGCTGTTCGTAGACCAGGTTGCTAAATGCCTCCGCAGCCTCGGCAAAGCGCTTGCCGGCCCGCTGCTTTTTCAGCTCGCGCTCGATTTCCGGCCGTACAGCCTCGAGGCTTTTCATTTTCCCCGGCTTGATGCCTGTTATTTTGATGATGTGGAAGCCGAAATCCGACTCGACGAGGTCGCTGATCTGATTCGGCTTGAGCCTGAACGCTGCGTCCTCGAATGGGCGCACCATCATTCCGCGCGAGAAGAAGCCGAGGTCGCCGCCCTGGGACGCCGAGCCCGGATCGCCCGAATCTTTCTTCGCGAGCTCCGCGAAGCTGCCCGGTGACTTGCGCAATTGCGACAGGATCTGCGCGGCGCGCTCGCGTGCGCCGGCCTTTTCCACATCGCCCGAGCCGCTCTTCACCGCGATCAGGATATGGCTCGCACGGCGCTGCTCCGGCTCGCCGTACTTGGAAATGTTCGAATCGTAATACGCCTTGATCTCGTCTGCGCCGACGTGCTCCGAAGCAAGCAGTGCGTCGGTGCTCAACACGAGGTATTCGACTCCCAGTTCCTCGGGCACCTGGAAACGGGCTGGATTGCCGTCGTAGAACGCGCGCACCGCGTCGGAGGTGATTTTGGACTGTGCGAGCTGCGCGTCGGCATGGATTCGATACTCGGCGATCTCCCGCTGCTGCGCGCGCAACTGCGCAAACTGGCGCGAGACCGCTTTCGATGCGAGCCCGGAATCCGCCAGCGCGCCGGTGAGCTGCTGCATCAGGAGATCGCGACGCAAGGCCGCGTCGAACGCCTCCGAGCTCATTCTCTCGTTTCGAAGCGCCGCGTCGTAGCGATCTCTGGAGAATTTCCCGTCCACCTGGAAGGCGGGAATGGACATCGTCGTCTCGACGAGCATCTCGTCGGAAACGGTGAGATGATTCCGCGCCGCGTGCTGCATCATGAGGCGCTGCGAGATCATG
>WNGH01008416.1_pt1 | contig 19007 bp, 19 predicted proteins | sample 5400631 | NCBI WGS metagenome assembly WNGH01 (sample SAMN13153373, study PRJNA577476) | soil metagenome | isolation source: 115 cm soil or saprolite under Garry oak tree replicate 1 | place: USA:California | collected 2016-06-15
GCGGCCGCCACAGCTCTCTTGATTTGCGCTTTGGTATCACTCGCCTGGTGGTCGAGGCATTGGCAGCGGACCCGGCAGCCGAATGTCGTCGCTATCGCACCTTCAGGCGTCGTCCCGGATCTCAAACCTTCAGAGGTGGCCCCGGCTAGCAAAGTAAGCCCAACGCCTAGTGGAAGTGAACCTAAGAAGCCCGCATCGACAGAGCATCGCTTTGAAGTGAGCGCCAGGCTGCGCGCCGAGCGATTGGCGGCTCGCCAGGAAGCAAACTTGCTCGCCAACGCGAAAAAGCAAGCGACGGCGATTTCCAGTTGGCAATCGCCAACCGCGACGCTTTTGAGTTCACCGAATGACGACCTGCTAAAGTCGCTTCCGCAACTAAACGAGAGCACCAACGATCTGAAATCATTCTTACCGAACACACCGAAATAAGGAGATGGCAATGAAAAAAAGAATCGCACTCTTAATCTTAGTTATGGCAGCGGGAGCCCTGCTGGCAGTTGCTCTGGTTTCTGCCCAACAACCGCCGCAGCAACCGCCGCCGCCGATGGATCCGCTGGGTGACGTCATGTTTCCCCCGGAATTGATCATGGGACACACCCGCGATCTCGGGCTAACCGATGAGCAGAAGACTTTCATGCGCGCCGAGATTCAGAAGTCAACGACGCGCTTCAATGAATTGCAGTGGCAGGTGCAGGATGCGATGGAGGCGCTGCACGCGCTTATGAAGGCAAATCCTGTCAGCGAGCAGCAGGCGCTGGCTCAACTCGACAAAGTCCTGGATACGGAACGGGAAATCAAGCGACTGCATTTTGGACTGGCGATCGCGCTCAAAAACAAATTGACTCCGGAACAGCAGACCAAGTTGCACGAGCTAATGATGGAAATGCACCAGCCCGGTGGTGGGCCTGGCCGAGGGCCGGGTCCTGGAGGCCCGGGCCGAGGTCCCGGACCTGGCGAGCCAGGAGGGCAGGGCAGACCGCCGGGCGAGCCGCGACCCGATGGGTTTTAAACCTGAATTTTAGGAGCGTTTGACATGCTTCGCTTTGTCGCTTGAGGCACGACAAACGAAAGCTTGTCGGACCAGACCAAAGGCAGGCGCGAAGCTCAGACAGCTTTGGCCTGCCTTCTCCATATCAGATAAACGGGAATACCTGCGAGCACCAAAAGATATCCAAACCCCGATGTCGTTGGCGTCAGATAAGCCAAATCGATTACCAACAACAGCGCAATCAGAATGTAAATAACCGGCACGACCGGGTAGCCCAAGGTGCGATAAGGCCTTTCGAGTTCAGGCGCTTTGCGGCGCATCACGAAAACCGCTCCGACCATTAGGGCATAAAAGATGAGATCCGCCGAAACGACGTAATCAAGCAGTTGACCATAGACGCTTCCGTAAATGAACTGCCCTGTTTTTGAATCTGTGGTTACGGTACGCGGCAACGTCAGGAGGCACGCCCAAATGCCCTGCGCGATCAAAGCGGCAACGGGAACATGACGCGCGCTGAGGTTGCCGGCCTTTTTGAAGAAGACACCGTCACGCGCCATCGCGTAATAAATACGAGCGCCCGCCAAAATCAGTCCGTTATTGCACCCGAAGGTGGAGATCATGATCGCGATCGCCATCAAGATCATTCCCGTTGGGCCAAGCGCCATTTTCATCGCTTCAGTCGCTACGGTGTTAGGAGGAACTCGCAAAGCCGGGAATACATTCAGCGGCAAGGTGACTACGTAAGCGAGATTCGCGAGCAAATAAAGCAGGACAACGGCGCCGCAACCGATCAAAAGGGCGCGCGGCAAATTGCGTCCGGGGTCGCGTATCTCGCTGCCCGTGAAAGTGACGTTATTCCACGCCGACTGAGCGAACAGCGGACCGACCATGGCGATGCCCAAGAGCATCACCAGCCAAAGTCCGTTCGTGGTTTGCAAACCAGATTGTGCTGCGCTCGGGTTCCATCCCGCGTTGGCCCATGGATGCCACCAGTTAGAGGCGTAAGCCGCACTGCCCGCATTCCGACCTAACAAAAGGCCGACCACGATCAGACCAATCAGTGCCGCAGTCTTCGTGAAAGTAAAAGTGTTCTGAATAAGCTTGCCGGTCTTAAGTCCGCGCGTGTTCGTTAAGGTGAGAAAAACAATCAGCAGAATCGCGACGAGTTGTTGCGTCGAAAGCGTGATCGCGTAGCTTCCCAAATGGATCGGATGAATGATGTACGCGTTCTCTGAAATTGTCGGAGTCAGCACACCCATGAAGATCGCAAAGGCTACCGCGACCGCCGCAATCGTTCCGGTTTGAACCACGAAGAAGAGCGTCCACCCAAACAGAAATCCAGTTGCGGATCCGTACGCTTCACGCAGAAAGACATATTGACCACCTGCCCGCGGCATCATCGCCGCCAGTTCAGCACAGCACAACGCGCCAGTGATCGTCAGGACTCCGGCAATGGCCCACGCTGCGAGCAACCATCCGGGGGAACCTAGAATCGTCATCGATTTGGCCGAGACAATGAAAATGCCCGAGCCAATCATCGACCCGACCACAATCATCGTCGCATCAATCAGACCGAGACCTCGTACTAAACGCGTGGCCTCGGTAGGCGCTTGTCCAGTCGGTGAATCCATCGGCGTTTTCCCTCAAGCAGAGGTGGTCGAAGAACTGCAGTTTGTCGCCAAGACGCGCGGACGATATGCCAACTAGGGCGAAAGATCAATAACTAAGAGAAGGTTTCTGAAACCAGACGCAGGCTGGCGGCGTGTTGGAAGAGCAGCACAGACGCTAGTCTGTGACTCGCGGGTGAGAAATCACAGACTGAGGGCTGTGCCACTTTGTTGGCAACTGTGACAGTCGCGGCGTTATCTAACTAATCCGCTGCTTGATCGGCCGCGTGATATACTCCGACTTCGAAAGATGGCTGAATTTGTTTGTCGTTTAGGAACGCCTGGGGGCGAGATTGTGACGCGCACGGTCGAGGCGGTGGCGGCGAATGAAGTGCGCACGCGACTCGAGCGCGAAGGCTTCGCGGCGTTGCTGCGCGCGGGCATTCCCATCCTGCAAGCGATCACAATGTTACGGCGCCGGGCCACCTCAGCGCGTCTGCGCACGGTGCTGGCGGAAATCGAAGAGGCCATTCGTGGCGGCTCGGCGCTGTCACAGGCATTTGCGGCTCAGGGCGCGACGTTTCCGCGCATCTACACGGCCTCGATTTTGGCGGGTGAGCGATCCGGCGCGCTCGACGAAGTGCTCTCGCGATATGTGAACTATATGCGGCGGTCAGTCGGGCTGCGGCGAAAAATTCGCGGCGCGCTTGCTTATCCGACGTTCTTGCTGATGGCCAGCCTGGGAATGGTCGTATTTTTGACAGTTTATGTCGTGCCCCGAATGTCGGGACTATTCGCCGGCTTCGGCGGCAACTTACCCTTGCCAACCCAAATCGTCATGGGCATTTCCGGTTGGCTGACGGCCAATATTTTCTGGGTCGCGCCGTTAGTGATTGTGGGCAGCGTGGCGACGGTCATCTGGTCACGCACACCGCCGGGACGTCTCACAATCGACGCCTTGATGCTGAAAATTCCTTTGGTGGGAAAGCTACTCGTGCAGATGACGACGGCCCAGGCCGCGCGCTCTCTGGCCACTTTGCTGGCAGGCGGCATCACGCTGGTCGAGTCGTGGGAGATCGCGGCTGAATCGATCACCAATATGGAATTACGGCGGCGCAGTGCCGGCATTCTGCCGCTAATTCGCGAGGGCCGCTCGTTCACAGAGAGTTTGGAAACCGCGGCCTGGATGCCCGAATTGGCGATGGACATGGTCGGCATCGGCGAACGCTCCGGCAGTTTGCGCGAAATGCTGGACGAGGTGGCAACGTTCTACGACGCCGAAGCCGAAGTGAAGTTAGAGCAGTTGACGACCACGCTTGAGCCTGCGATTCTTGTGGTGATGGGCGGGATCGTCGTGCTGATTCTGCTGGCAATCTATTTGCCCATCATTCAGTCGATTTCGAACGGGCCGATGCTGGGAAGATGAGGCAATGGGAATCTTTAACGTCCAATGCAGAGTTGAGAATATCGCCATACCGGACAGGTCAGGGCAGATTGAACTGATCGTGGACACGGGTTCTGAATTCACTTGGATTCCAGAGGGTATTTTGAAAGCCGTGGGCGTCGAAGTCCGGAAGCGCGATGAGCAATTCGTCATGGCAAACGGCAAGATCATAACACGCCACATTGGTTACGCGATTCTCAGGGTCGATGGATTTGAGACAGTTGATGAGATTGTGTTCGCGCGTAATGGAGACTTGAGCCTTCTGGGCGCGCACTCGCTCGCAGGATTCGGCGCGGTGGTCGATACCGAAAGAAAGAGATTAGTAGCAGCAGGTCCGCATCTCGCTGCGGTAGTGGCGAGGGCGGGTGATTAAGAAAGAGGCGGGCAGGATGCCCGCGAACCGCCGACAGGATGTCGGCGCTCCTTTTATGAAGCAATTCACCGAAGAACAAACTGATGCCATGGCCGCGGATGCGATCAAGGGCATGACTCCAGCGGGCGACGATTCAACGTTGGTGCCTGAAGGAAATGATCCTCCCGAGATGCGTCAGGCCAAAGCGCTCGCGCAGCGCTATCGTCTGCCCTTTGTCAATCTATTGCCACAGGACGGCGATTCGCCCATCGACTATTCACTCCTGTCTGAGATTCCGGTTGACCTGATGGTGCGTAATCAGTTCGTGCCGTTGCGCCGCGAAAATGGAAAGCTCCATATCGCGATGGCCGATCCGACCGACCTCGATCGGCTGGACGATTTGGCGGGCGCCCTCCGAATGCGTCTGGTGCCGCACGTCGCCACGGCAGGCGCGATCGACGTCGTGCTGCGCAAGGGCGACGCGACGCAAAGAGTTTTGCAGGAAGCTGCATCAGGTTTCCGCATCTCGCTGGTGCGCGAAACGGAACAGGGCGAGGAAGTGCTCGACCTCGATCGCCTGGCGACCGATAGCGAGATGTCGCCAATCATCAAGCTGGTCGACACGATCATTTACAACGCGATGGAGTCGCGCGCCTCCGACATTCACATCGAAACGCGGGACACAGAAGTGCAGGTCAAGTACCGGATCGACGGCGCGCTATATCAGAAAGTCGATCCCATCGATCTCGCCTATCACCAGACCTTGATCTCGCGCATCAAGGTCATGTCTGAACTCGACATTGCCGAGCGCCGCGTGCCGCAGGATGGCCGTTTCCGCGTGCGCTATAAAGGACGCAACGTTGACTTCCGCGTTTCGATCATGCCGACCGTGCATGGCGAAGATGCGGTGATTCGTATTCTCGACAAAGAACAGATCAACGAAGCTTTTAAGAATCTCGATTTGAATGTTGTGGGTTTCGATCCTGACGATTTGCGTAAGTTTCGCCGCTACATTGCCGAGCCATACGGCATGGTTCTGGTGACGGGCCCAACCGGTTCGGGAAAAACGACCACGCTGTATGCCGCGCTTAATGAAATCCGAAACGAGGAAGACAAGATCATAACGATCGAAGATCCGGTCGAATATCAATTACACGGCATCACGCAAATACCGGTAAACGAGAAGAAAGGCTTAACCTTCGCGCGGGGCTTGCGTTCTATCTTGCGTCACGACCCGGACAAGATCATGGTCGGCGAAATCCGCGACGAAGAGACGGCGCAGATTGCCATTCAGTCAGCGTTGACGGGCCATTTGGTCTTCACGACCGTCCACGCGAATAACGTCATCGACGTAATTGGGCGCTTTTTGAACATGGGCGTAGAGCCTTACAACTTCGTTTCATCCTTGAACTGCGTGCTGGCGCAGCGTCTGGTGCGCGTGCTCTGTAACGTTTGCCGGCGGGCGTTTCAGCCTTCAGACATCGAGTTGATCGAATCCGGTCTCCGTCCGGAAGAACATCGCGGCCGGGTCTTTTATGCAAACACCGGTTGCGACGCCTGCAATCACACGGGTTACCGCGGGCGCACGGCAATCCATGAATTGCTCGATCTCAGCGATAACATACGCGAAATGATCGTCGAGCGCCGGCCCGGCTCGGAAGTTCGTCGCTCCGCCGAAGCCGAAGGGCTGACCAGCTTGCGCGAGTCGGCTTTGAAGAAAGTGTTTGCGGGCGTCTCAACGTTGCATGAAATCAATCGGGTAACTTTTGTCGAGGAAATTAACTTGAATGGCCAGCATTGATAGGGGAAGAACCATTTGCCCAGACTCGGCAAAAATCGTTAAGATGACCCATCATTCTTCTGTCCCCCCCCTTTTATCGATAGGCCTGATTTTCTGTTAGACTGCATCGAGGTTTACCATTGCGGAACCGGTCAAGATTCTTCGCGTGTAAGGACAAGAGGCTGGCATCTTCATCGCCGTCCCGCTCCAGAAAGGCAACAAATATGAACTCAAAAAGCCGTTCACTGCTAGCGCTTATTATCGCAACTTGCTTACTGGCTGTGCCGGTGAGCGCCTTCGGAAAGAAGGGAAAAGATCACTACGATCGCGGCATGAAGGCCGAGCAAAACCAGCAATGGGAGCAAGCTGCTCAGGAATTCACGCTGGCGCTGGCCGCCGACGCATCGAACGTGGACTATCGACTGCACTATCAACGGGCTATCTTTAATGCGTCGCAGATGTTCATGCAGAAAGGACGCTCGCTTGCGGAACAGCGAGATTATGTTGGGGCCTACAACGCCTTCCGCCAGGCCCTGGGCTACGACCCCGTGAACCAACTCGCAGTGTCTGAAATGGAGCGCATGTTGCGCCTTCAGGAAGTGAAAGAAGGAAGAAGTCCGGCGCCGGCGGCTGGGGGAGGCTCGGAAGACAATGGAACCGGAGGAAGGCCGGCTGGGCCGTCGACCGCGCGCACGCAAGAAGCGGTGCCCGCATCTAAGCCAGAGGTAAATCGCACGGTTGCTTACAGTGGCGATCTGAAAGGCTTTATTAGGAATTACGCTCAGGAGCTGGGTCTCAATGTGATTTTCGATCGTCAGTCGTTCGCCACGCCCCGCACGATCGATGTTAATCTTCAGGGCGTAACTACCGCGAAGGCACTTGACTATATCTTTCTACAGGAAGGGTTATTTTTTCAGAAACTCGACCGTCGCACCATTTTGGTTGCCGATCAGGCACGCCGCCCGCAATACCAGCAGTTAGTGGTGCGGACGTTCTATGTTTCAAATGCCGATCCGGAGAAAGTGAAAGGTCTAATCGGTTTTGTGCTGCCTGCATCGGTGGGACGCCCGCAATCGATCGTGGTGGCAGACAAGGACACGAACAGTCTGACGGTTCGCGACACGGCCGAAAACGTTCAGCTCATTGGCGAGCTAATTAAGAGCATCGACAAAGACCGCGCCGAAGTCGTAATGGACGTTAACATCTACGAAGTGTCGCGCACCAATCTGCTTCAGTTGGGCAATCAGCTTGGCAGTGGAACCTTCAGCCTGGGCGGATCGCCCGGACTTTCCGTGCTGACTTCAAATGCCGTTACCACCGCGGCGCAAACCGGCGTCAATGTCGGCAGCATACTGGCCGGTGTTCCTACTGCCGCAGCGGCGGCGTTGGTTATTCCGCCTTCGGTGCTCACCGCCTTTCAGAGCAAGAACAACGCGCGGCTGCTGGCATCAACCCAGATTCACGCTTTCAATAACGAAGAATCAACTGCCCGCATCGGCCAACGCGTGCCCGTGCAGACCGCGAGTGTGTATGGCAATTTTTCAAGTCCGACGACGACGACGGGCCAGGCGCCTGGAGTTTCCAATGGAGTGTTTGGCAGCAATGGCTATCCCGTGATCAATTATGAACCCACCGGCTTGACGTTGAGCTTTACGCCCATCGTTTTTCCCAATCTCGATGTGCAAGTCAAGATGAAGATCAATTCGAAAGACGTCGCTGGAGCCAGCGGGCTAACGCCGACGTTTACCGAGCGTGAGATTACCGGCACGGCGCGCGTTCAGAATAACCGCACGATGATGCTGGCCAGCGTCACACAAGATGTGCAATCGAGCGGCCGGCAGGGACTTCCGATACTGGGTGGGTTGCCAGTTCTCGGCCGGTTCTTCACCTCGCCGACCAGAGACAATCGACAGGTTGACATTGTCATCTCCGTAACTCCAAGAGTGCTGCGTGCGCCCGCGGTAACGCCGCGCGATGAAGAGATGCGGCAGAGCGGAACACTGCAATCGCCGACTACGGGCTCGATCGCGACCTTGATGGAAGATATTCAGCGGGAAGAACAGATCGCGGCGGCCCGCAGAATCCCGAAGGAAGTCAATGTTCAGTTACCTGACGCGCCGGTGACATACGAGCCCGCGCCGAATGCCGTTGCGGCTAATCAGTCGAATGCAAATGTCTCGACGACCGAGAGCGCTGCTCAAGTCACACCGGCTGTCTCAAATAAGGTCGTGGCCCCGCCTGAAAATCAGAACGCTGGGTTGACCGCGTCTACTAAACCAACCGAAGAGACGAATAAAGTTACGGCGACAAACTCCGCCGTTGCTCAACCAAAGGAAACTCCGGCAAACCAAATACAGCAGACGACGCCGAAATCGATGGATGTCGCGACTGCGATCAAGAGCGTCGTATCACAAGGTACGGAGGTTGCCGGAACATCAGCGAGTGCTAAGTCGGATGTGGTGGTTGCGCCCGCTGTCGAGCAACTCGCGCCGAAGAGTGAAAAGACCGACGTCGCAAAAGCTGGCCAACCGGCGGCGGGTGTGATCGAGTTGAGTCTCTCACCCGAAAAAAGTGAGATGCAATTGGGCGAGAAGCGGCAGATTGCGGTCCATGTAAGTTCAGAAGCGCCGCTTGCCCTGGCAGTCATTGCTTTGCGCTTCGATCCGCAAGTCGTAAAAGTCAAATCAGTGTCCGCCGGCAGCATCTTTGCAAATGCGAAGACCGCGCCGACGTTAACGCAGTCCATAGACGAGCACGGCGTGTTGCTTGTCTCGCTTGCGCCGGCCGATGGATCCACGGTGAATGGCGAAGGTTCTTTGCTCAACATAGATGTCGAAGGGAACGGGGTTGGTGATAGCGTATTGGCTTTCGACCTGGCGAATGTTCATGTGGTAGCGAAGGACGGCAGGCCAACCGCACTTCAGATCGAGCAGGGCAGCTTGACGGTGAAACCCGCGGACAGTTCGACGGACAAGCCACCGGCTCCGAAGCCCATTCCCGAAGAGACAAGCAAGGCCGCGCCGCCAGTAAACGCGGAAAGGGAAACGGCCGCCGCAGTCAGCGCTCTGAGCGCAAACGGTGAGCTTGGCGCCGCGACCGCAATGGGAACGAAAGTCGCGGCGAGCGAAAAGACGCCGCCAACGGCCAGTAAGCCAAAAACTTACCTGGTGCAGAAGAGAGATAATCTCTGGAGGATCGCTACTGAGCACGGGGTAACCGTCGCGGCGCTGCGCCAGGCGAATCCCAGGTTGCGTGGCGAGGTGTTGTCCGTCGGAAGCGAGCTGGTAATTCCGTAGCATGAGCATCGGTAAAAAGATTTCGGATTGCGGATCTCGGATTGCGGATTTGAAAGGCGCGCCGAAGAATCAGCAATCAGCAATCAGCAATCCTCAAGGAGGAGTGACAGGGTTGTCTACGGCGCAACAGGAGCAGGGGCCGCGCCTGCCGCAGAATCCGAATCAGCCAGGAGGAGGCGTAAACGTGTTCGGCGATCCGCGGGTGCGCGTGATGATTACGGATCAGACGATTTTCACGACTGATAACCCCGACCGCTACCCGCCGGATCTTGACACGCTGGTGAAGGGTGTCAGCGTCTTGCCGGTTACGGTCGGAGGTTTGGGCCGGCGTGGTAATCTGAATTACACGGCCACGCAAGCGGCAACTGAGGAATCAACCATACCGAAGACGAAAGTCTATCTGCGGCAGATTCCGATCGATCCAATGACCGGCAAAGCGGATTGGGATTTTCGATCCTGTTACGATGCCGTCGATTCAACCTCGTGGGGCGGCGAGAATATCTTCGATGTGCATTCGAAGTCCGGCGGCAAAGCGCTGAATGGAGAGAAGTATAGTGACTGGTAAGAACAGGAGGCAGGAGGCAGGAGGCAGGCGGCAGCACAAAAGCAAGTTGCTTTCAGGCCACCATGTCTTCCTTGTAGCAGCAGGGTTCACATTGCTCGAATTGATGATCGTCATCTCGATCATCATCGTCCTGGCAGCCGTGGCGCTGCCGCAATATCAAAAGACAGTCATGCATGCGCGCGAAACTGTGCTGAAAGACGATTTGTTCAGGATGCGCGCGCTAATCGATCAATACGCTGCGGACAAAGGCAAGCTGCCGCAGTCGCTTGATGATCTGGTCACGGCGGGATACATCCGTGAGGTTCCAAAAGATCCAATAACCGACAATAAGGATTGGAACGCCGACACCGGTGAAGATCCCTACTCGACCGAAGGCGGTAGCGGCGTCATCAACGTCCACAGTTCATCGGCCGACGTCTCGACCGAAGGCACTCCTTATAGTGAATGGTAGAGGCCATTTTCCATTTATCATTTGCGATTTTTCATTTGCCATTTGGTGTCTCCGATTTCGGAGTTCAGAGTTCAAGCTTTAGCTTGCGTCGGTTAGCGGCAACCTAAAGGTTGAACTCTGAGCTGTGCTTCCGCGGGAGCAATGGCAAATGAAACATGTCAAATGACAAATGGAAAATAAATTAGGCATTGATGTTCGACAAACTCCTCAAACCACGATTCCCTTCCTGTGCTGTCGGCATCGATAGTGGCGCTGCTTCCGTCGTTCAACTGGATCGTGCGCGGGGCGGATTTGTCGTCAAGCGCGCCGCTTTGATCGACGTGCCGCCTGATTTGATTCGCGCCGGATTCGATGAAAGCAATATCGGCGACCCGACAGAATTGGCAAGCGCTCTTAGGGATCTCGTGACCAGCGCCGGCCTGCTGCGTCAGCGGAAATGGTCGGTGTCCTTGCCGGAAGCAACCGCGCGGGCGGCGATTGTGACCATTGAAGGAACTCCCGGTTCGCGACGCGAATTGGAAGAAGTCCTCGAATGGAAGATCGAGCGCAGCTTTGGCGCTCCGCTCTCCGAGCTGCGCGTCTCGAAAGAACAATTGAGTCCTGGTCCACAGCAGCAAACTCGTTACCTGGTGAACGCAGTGCGTTTGTCCGTGCTCGCCGAATACGAATCAGTGTTCGCCGCTCTGGGTTGGTATGTCGGTCTTATTCTGCCTCGTCACGATGGCGAGGCGCAGTGGCTCCGCAACGGTCATCAAGGCGATGGACTTCTCCTGACTGCGCACGACGAGGGCTTCACAGCGGTCTTGATGCGTGGAGCCAGGCTACTTACTCTGCGTTCGGTCTTTTGCGAAACGGAAGAGTGCGATGACGAACTGCATCGAGTGCTGCTGTTTTATCGGGAACGATCAGGGTCGAGCGGAGAATCAGAAATCGCGACCGTCGATCGCTTACTTGTCTTGGGTGATGGCTTGGACAAACGGCGGGTCGCGGAGATCGCAGGACAAACCCTCGGCATAAGTCTCAAGCCCGTCGGTGCGGCAGACGTAGGATTGACTCTTCCTACCGGAGATCTGGCGTTTGACACGATCGCAGCGCCCGCGGGCCTGGCGCGATTGGCGTGGTGATAATTTCTATTCATCATCCGTAAACGAAGTGAACTCCATGTGCTTTTTAAGAAGAAAGCGTAGTGTGTGCCGCCAAGTTCTTTCGGAAGAAAGCCGCGTAGCGGTGGAATGTTTATAGAACAGCAAGGCGAATTGAGTTCCAGAAGCTCCTTCAGGAGCGAAACTGATTCTGCTCTCACCCATAAATGGGCTCCCAGGCCAAATGGCCACCACTGTTTCTATAAACATGACCTCCCTACGGGGTTTTGGCGACGATACTTGCCGCTTCTGCTTGTTCTGGGTCTTCTCACGTTTTGCGCTGCCTGCAGTCAAACCGCTCGCCGCAGCGGAATGCCGGCAGGCGCACAGACCGTACTCGACGCGTCGATTGAAGACATTGACGCAGGGCGTTACGAAAAGCTTTATCAGGAAGCCGCGGATGAATGGCGTCAGAGCGCGACCCTCGAGCAGTCTGAGGCAACTCTCAAGACGCTGCATGAAAAACTTGGTAACGTGCGCGTGAGAGACTTTGAAACTGCGCGGGAGGAGCAGACTTCAACCGCGCCGATTCCCGGCCATTCTTTGATTGTCGTTTATCAAACTTCCTTCGAGCGCGGCCAGGGCATGGAAACATTCACGTTGGTTGAGCATGGCGGCATGTGGTATCTGGCTAGATACTTTGTCAGTTCGACGGCCCTGAAATAGGACAAGAAATCCGCAGATTTCGCAGAGAAGCAAAACCATGCCGAACAGGCTCGCGGTTTTATTTGGCTCTTTTTCTCCTTCCTTAAATCGGTGTAATCTGCGTAATCTGTGGATGTAACCGCCCAATGATTGAACGATACACTCTGCCCGAAATGGGTGCGCTTTGGTCTGAAGAGACCAAGTTCCAGAAATGGCTGGACGTAGAGATCGCTGTCTGTGAAGTACACGCCGAGATGGGGACGATCCCGCGCGAGGCACTCGAACAGATTAAGAGCAAAGCCAAGTTTTCTGTCGACCGCATCCATGAGATCGAAAAGACTACCGACCATGACGTCATCGCCTTCACCACGAATCTGGCGGAATCGATCGGTGAGGCGGCGCGTTTTGTTCATTACGGTCTGACTTCATCCGATGTAGTTGATACCGCGAATGCTCTGCTCCTGCGCGATGCCTGCGACATTCTGCTGCAGAAGATCGATGGGCTGCTCCCCGTGCTGAAGCGGCGCGCGCATGAATTCGAAAACACTCCACAGGTCGGACGAACGCACGGCATTCACGCTGAGCCGACATCATTCGGTTTGACGTTTGCACTTTGGTACGACGAGATGCGACGTAATCGCGAGCGGCTGATAAAAGCGCAGGCAGCAGTCGCCGTCGGTAAAATCAGTGGCGCGGTGGGCGCATTCGCGCATCTCGATCCGCAAGTCGAAGAGAGTGTCTGCGAGAAGTTGGGACTGAAGCCGGCGCCGGTTTCAACTCAGATCGTGCAGCGCGATTCTTATGCGGAATATCTCTGCACGCTGGCAATCATCGCGTCGTCGCTGGAGAAGTTTGCTTTGCAAATTCGCCATTGGCAGCGCACCGAAGTCCGCGAAGCGCAGGAAAAATTCAAGCAGGGGCAGAAGGGATCGAGCGCGATGCCGCACAAGCGCAATCCGATCCTCTCGGAGCGCATCTGCGGCATGGCTCGGCTCGTGCGCGCAAACAGCATCGTGGGACTAGAGAACATAGCCCTCTGGCATGAACGCGACATCTCGCACTCGTCCGCCGAACGCGTTGTGCTCCCCGATTCGAGCATCGCCGCCGATTACATGCTGGACAAAATGGCTTCGCTCATCGACGGTCTGATCGTTTATCCGGAGCGCATGCTGGAAAATCTTCAGGCGACGCGAGGATTGATCTTCAGCGGACAATTGTTGCTGGCCCTCACCGATGCCGGTGTCGCGCGTGAGACTGCTTATGATTGGGTGCAACGAAATGCGATGAAGGCGTGGGATGAAGGCGGCGACTTCAAGTCTTTAGTTTCGGCGGACAAAGACATCACGGCTAAACTGTCGGCCGAACAAATAGCCAAAGTGTTTTCGCTCGATACTTACTTGCGGAATGTCGACGCAATCTTTGCGCGAGTGTTTGGGTTACAGAACCGCGAGCGGTAGCGACCGGCCTTTGTTTATTGAAAAGTCCGTACGGTACAGAAGGCCGGTCGCTACCGCTCGCGGTTTCGGTAACGGCAATGCCCGACATTAGCCGCTCGTCCATTTCTCAGCCATGTTGCCGATTATCGGAAGCTTGAATTGAGCTCCCTGATAGGATTTGACCGCCGCGAAGATCAGCCCGCCAATGTAGGCGACAATCACGACCAACCAAATGAGCCCGAAGAGCATGCTCAACAGTCCGCCAATCGCGCCCCCTGCATTACTGGCTGCGCTGGCGGCGACGCCGGCGATTAGCAGCACAAAGCCTATTATCCAAATGGCGATCACAATCACGATAAAACCAACGTGCAGCAAGATGGACTGCAGCGCATGAAACTTCACGAAGCGGTTTTCCTTTTCCATGATGAGGCAGATAATCGCGATGATGCCGATCGGATAACCGAGCGCGGCGGCCACGTTTCCATCGAGGCCAAGAGCAGACTTACCTGTATCCATACCGTTCCTCCCCTTCGAGTTTAGTTGTCGTGGATCGGTTACTTGTTAACAGTGTTCCAGGCAAAATTTCCGATTACCGGCAGCTTGTACCATTGACCGCCGTAAGCTTTCACGCCCGCGATGATCCAGAACACCGCAAAGATCAAGACGAGGATAAGCCTGAGTCCCAAGATCATAAAAAAGGCCAGCAGCTCGAGGTCAGCCATGTCGAGCGCGAGCCGAAGCAGCAGACCAAGGATGCCTATGAGGATACCGACGGCAATCTGCGCGGCTGCCAGATAGAGCGCTTGTACGGCGTGGAATTTGACGAAGCGGTTTTCTTTTTCGGTCACCAGAAATATGATGGCCAGAATCACCCCGATACAACATAGAAAGTTAGCGATATAGCAGAGCATCGCTCCGACGTTGGACTCAAGCCCCAAACTCGTCTTGCCGCCGGGAACGCCCGATGGCGGTCCGCTTTCTGAATATGGTGTTGCCATTTTTGCTGCCCTCTTAAGTGACGTTAACGAACAATGGCGGGAATACTATGATATCGACTACGCGAAAAGCAACATTTGGCGTAATATCTTGCGTTCGCTAATCGTGTGAGCTTTAGCCTTTCCGAACAACTCCCTCTCCCTTTGGGAGAGGGCTGGGGTGAGGGCCTGGCAGCGAAGGCAAAAAATTAGATTACTTTTTCTCTCTAGCTCGGAGAGCGGAGAAGCCGGCAAAAAGGAAGAGGGTTCTTGGCTAGTCTCAGCTAAACCTTCACCCAACCCTCTCCCAAAGGGAGAGGGCACTATTCGGAAGAACGCTAAGGATTATCGAACACAGAAAGCATGAAGGCCAAAGTTTACGTCACCCTGAAAACAAGCGTGCTCGATCCGCAGGGCAAAGCCATCAAGCACTCGGTTGAATTGCTGGGCTACGAAGGCATCAGCGACATTCGCCAGGGAAAGTATTTCGAAGTGGCGCTCGATGGTTCGCTTGGGGAAGCGAAGGCGCGCGAACAAGCCGAGGCGCTGGCGCGCGACGTTTTGTCTAATCCAATCATCGAAGACTTCCGCGTAGAGATCGAGAAATGAAGTTCGGTGTCATAGTCTTTCCCGGATCGAACTGCGATCACGATGCGTATCACGTGATCTCGAAACACGTGGGCCAGCCGGTCGATTTCATCTGGCACCGCGATACTGACTTGGGCGGTTACGACGCGGTGATCATTCCGGGCGGTTTTTCTTACGGCGATTACCTGCGCGCCGGAGCACTCGCCCGCTTTTCGCCGGTCATGAAATCCGTAAAAGAATTCGCCGCGAAAGGCAATCTGGTTTTGGGCATCTGCAATGGCTTTCAGATTCTGTGCGAAGCAGGCTTACTGCCAGGGGCTTTGATTCGCAATCGTGAGTTGCATTTCGTCTGCGCTCATGTAAATGTGAGGGTCGAAAGCGTCAACACACCGTTCACGCATGAGCTAAAGCCTGGGAACATTTTGAGTTTGCCGATTGCTCATGCCGAGGGAAATTACGTCTGTGACGATCAGACGCTGGCAGAGCTGCAGCACGAAGACCGCATAATTTTTCGCTATTGCGATCGAGACGGGCAAGTTACCGATGAAGCAAACTCAAACGGTTCCCGTGACAACATCGCCGGGATTTGTAATCAGAAACGTAATGTGCTGGGCTTGATGCCGCATCCGGAGCGCGCGTGCGAAGACTTGCTTGGCTCGAGCGATGGCCGCGAAGTATTTCGTTCGCTGGCGGGAACGCTGGCCGCTGCGGCTTAAAAGTAGCGTGAACTTTAATTTGCGTCATACGACTTAAGAGAGAGGGAAAGGAAAACAACCATGAAACTTCATTCAGGATGGCTCGCTGCCGGACTGCTGCTCTTCGCGGTGCTGGCCTGCAATCTCAGCAAGAACACGAACAACTCAAACAACTCAAACAACAGCAATAAGAATTCGAACTCGTCCACCAGCACGCGGCCCGCGAACGCCGATGTCTACATCGATCAAATCAATATGGCCAAAGACGACAATGGCGAGCCGGGTGAGTCCGCCACCAGCTTTGCGCCCGACGACCACACCGTTCATTGCGTGATCAATCTGAACAAAGCCAAGGCCGGAACCAAGGTCAAGTTCACCTGGATTGGTGTCGACGTTGAAGACATGAAGAAGAATGACGAGATCAAGTCCATTGATTACACCACCAACTCGTTTGAGAATAAGGTTCACGCACACTTGACGCTTCCCAAAGACTGGCCAAAGGGGAAGTACAAGGTTGAGGTCTACATCAACAACGCGCTCGACAAGACGATCTCTTACACGGTTGAATAAAAGAAACTTGATGAAACGTTTCCTGCCAATTGTGATTATCGTCGCCGTTCTGATCGCGGCATTGATTGTCGTCTGGCTGGCGCTGCGGCCGTCGCCGAAATCCGGGACGGCGAACAATGCGTCGCCGACTCCTTTGACCGACGCGCCCGGCGCAGAACCGCCACACATCCGCGGTAATGCCAACGCGCCGGTGACCTTGGAAGAGTTTGCCGACTTTCAATGCGGCGCTTGTGGGTCGTATTATCCGGAGCTCAAGAAGATCGAAAGCGAATATGGCGATCGGCTGCGGGTTGTATTTCGTGAGCGGCCATTGATTCCGCCACACGAACACGCCTTGATTGCCGCGCAAGCCGCTGAAGGCGCGGGCTTGCAAGGCAAATTCTGGGAGATGCACGACAAGCTCTACGAGAACCAGGCGGCCTGGAGTGAAGCGAAAGACATCGCACCAATCTTTGTCGATTACGCGAAGCAGATTGGGCTGGACACCGATCGCTTTATGAAAGATCTGAATGGAGAAGTCGTGGCCCAGCACATTTTTCAGGACGGCAAGCGCGCGCATTCTCTCGGCGTAAACTCAACGCCCACATTTTTCGTTAACGGCAAGGAAGCTAAGGACGATTCGTGGAAACCGGAAGGCCTGCGCAAGATGATTAATGAAGCCTTAAGCGCAGCAGCGAAGTAGTTACAGAACCGCGAGCGGTAGCGACCGGATCAAATGGCTAATGAAAAATAGAAAATGATCCGGTCGCTACTGCTCGCGGTTCTCTAACGACCCGACTAAAGCCGGTACTCTATAGCCGTTAGCGAACCTATGTCGTCTGCTGACTCTCCAAACCGAATCTCCTGGCCATACCTCATCGCCGCGATAGTATCTTTGATAGGTCTGGGTGACGCGATCTATCTCACCGTCCAGGACCTCACCGGCCAAAGTTTGCGCTGCACAATCGTTTCCGGTTGCAACGAAGTCCTCAGCAGCCCGTACGCGCATATAGGTTCGTTCCCGCTGGCGGCATTGGGCGCCATTGCGTATTTCACCGTGTTCAGTCTTTCGATCCTGACCGCGTTTGGTTATCACTTGGCAAAACCGTTTTTGGCCATACTGATTGCCGCAATGTTCCTGACCACACTCTGGCTTCTCTATTTGCAAGCCTTCGTGATTCATCATTTTTGCCAGTATTGTTTACTGTCTGCTGCGGTAACCACCACTTTGACAGTGTTCGCTTTGATCGCTTCACGAGTGGGGCGTTCGAAAGTTATTTGAAGTCGCCGGTCACAGGCGAATCGCTGACCATCATTGGGCGCTGGCTAAAATACCGCCGCCCGTGGGCCATAACGGTCATCGTTTATGAATCTCTTCAACCCTTCCGCCACTTGCCACGTCTAACTTTTCGCTGCTAATCTTGGCCTTCAACGCCACCAATTCTCGAAAGGAGTTTCCCAGCATGAAGAAACAATATGCGGTTTTTCTCGTTCTCGCGTCCTTTGTGATTATCGCGCTGGCCGCGGTGGCTGGCAGCGGAAGCAGCGTAAGTGATTTGCCTGCGCCGCCCGCTATCGGCACGGTCATCGATGATTTCAAACTGCCCGACGTCGACGGTAAAGAGCATTCGCTAAATTCGCTGAAGGGTACAAAGGGCACGGTGGTGATTTTTATCGCGACGAAATGTCCAGTGTCGAACGCTTATAACGATCGCATGGAGAAACTGGCCGAAGACTACAAGGCGAAAGGCATTAACGTCGTCGGCATCAACTCGAATAACACTGAGCCATCAGCCGAAGTGAAGAGCCACGCCGCCGAAAAGCATTTGACCTTCACGATTCTGAAGGATGATGGCAACAAGATCGCTGATCGACTGGGAGCAAACCATACCCCTGAAACGTATGTGATCGACGCCGGCGGCAAGCTGGTCTATCACGGACGCATCGACAACGCGCAGAACCCGGCAAACATTACTTCCAGCGATCTGCGAGAGGCGCTCGATGAAATGCTGGCCGGCAAGCCGATTCAAAAGACCACGTCGGTCGCGTTCGGTTGCTCGATTAAGCGAGTTTCGTGACGGGTGATGTCAGTCGTCGCTGACGCGACGGATGGATGATGCATCGCAATCTTTTCCGTGTCTTAAAAGACACGGCTAAATTCAAAGCACCGCTACGCGGTAAAGAACTAGGAAATGCGTCTTTCGATTCTGTTCGTTACTCTTTTGATCGTCGGTTCCGTTGCCGGGATTGTCGCGCCTGCTCAACTCAATGGAGCGGGCTCAGTTAAGTCGGCCGACATTCGCGAGATCAATCTCGACGGTCTGAAGAAGATCTTGCAACGCGACCCGAAAGATACGCGTCCGCTCCTAATTAACTTTTGGGCGACGTGGTGTGACCCGTGTCGCGACGAGTTTCCCGATCTCGTCAAAATCGACGCCGACTATCCAGCTGCTCGTTTGAATTTTGTGGCGGTGTCATTGGACGAAGTGGCCGAC
>WNGH01002912.1_pt1 | contig 19001 bp, 19 predicted proteins | sample 5400631 | NCBI WGS metagenome assembly WNGH01 (sample SAMN13153373, study PRJNA577476) | soil metagenome | isolation source: 115 cm soil or saprolite under Garry oak tree replicate 1 | place: USA:California | collected 2016-06-15
GTCTCACTGCGTAATCCTGGCGGGGGAATGGATGTCAGCGCGGTGGGCAAATCTGCAAAAGGATCGTTACCTCCCGCGAATGGATGAACTGCCGGCCGTGGGGCGAGCGGTGCATGAACTTCTTGTTTTAGGATCAGTGCAATCGTGCCACCGGCGAGCTGGGCGGTCGTTTTCTGCTCGTAAGGGGTGGTAGCCCCCAACCGGTGTCCTTGGTAAAGCCCCGCCAAGGTCCCCGTAAAAATCCCACTCGAACCCTCTCGAAACGCAATTGATTTCATCTCTCCCTTTGCATCCACCTTATACATTGGGCGCTCTCTAGCTTCCGGCGACCAGCACTTCCCCGTTCCATCTCCTTGCACGTGCGCTCCTCACGTCTGCTCCCTGCCTCCTCGAGTTTGTCACCCTGCCGCCCAGTGTCCGTTTGATTCAATCAATCGATTTCTGAAACCGTAGTATGCTAACTGTGAACAATACGGGAGCAAAGATAGCCATCGCCACAAGCTGCGGCCAGAGTACACCTAGTCCCACACCTTTCAGGTAAACGTCCCGCAGTACTACCTCAAAATAGCGCAGCGGATCCAGGTAACTTAACCACTGAAGGGAGGCAGGCATACCGTCAATTGGGAAGCCGAAACCGGAGAACACAATCGCCGGTTGCTGAAAGAAGAAGGCTGACACCATAGCCTGTTGTTGCGTCTTCGATACAGTGGATATGAACAAGCCGATACTCAGCACGCAAAATAGGAAAAGCACCAGACCTAAGAGCAAAACCCAAACACTGCCTCGAAAGGGTACACCGAACCAAGCAGTTCCCACGATCGCGATCAGCACGGCATCTGCCAGCCCAATTAAAAAAAATGGCACGGTCTTGCTGAACACTAACTCCCATCGTCGTATGGGAGTGACCATCAGCTGTTCGAGCGTACCAATCTCACGCTCTCGAACCACTGCAAATGCCGTCAAACTCATTACTTGAATAAGAGCCAGAAGCCCAATGACGCCGGGAATAAAGTTCCATAGACTTTGAAGGTCCGCGTTGAATAAGGGGCGACGTTCCAGTTCTACACGAGGCAACAAGGAAACCAATTGCGGACTACTGCGCTGCAGCAGCAGGTTCTGGTAGTCTCTCGCAAAATCATCTGTAATCTGATTCACGTATCCCAGGGCAACCAGTGCGGTGTTGGAATTGCTACCATCGACGATTACCTGTACCGGTGCTGTTCTTCCTTTCCGTAGAGTGTCTCCAAAACCGGGGAGTATGTGCAGAGCAAGGGCCAAATCGCCAGTATTCATGAGCTCGGTGATTTGCCGCTGATCGGACAGGCGGGCAACAATGTCGAAATAGCGACTGGCGGAAAATTTCGCAATCAGGTCTCGACTTTCGGGGCTGTTATCCAAGTCCAGGACCGCTGTCGCGATGTGGCGTACCTCGAAGGTAACAGCGTAGCCAAGAATTAACAGCTGCAAGAGGGGAGGGACAAGCAGCAGAGACAGGCTACGTTTGTCCCGAATCAGTTGAATGAACTCTTTGAGAACCATTTGATGAACGCGTTGCCACATCTGGCACACTCAGTCCAATTTCTTCTGGAAAGCCCGTGTGGCAAGAATGCCGATTACCGCAGCTAAAATGAGCAGATCTATCAGATCCTGGCGGAGCACGGGGATAGAGCCGGCTTTCAAGAAAATTCTCTTGGTCATATCCACGTAGTAGCGAGCGGGGATCACACGCGTAATTGCGCGAACGACAGGTGGCATCTGATCGATCGGATAAATGAATCCAGAGAGCAGGAACGCAGGCAGGAACGTACTAACGAGTGCGGTTTGGCTGGCGGCCAACTGAGTTTTGGCAATGATAGAAATAAGGTATCCCGTCGCCAGCACGACGGTCAGAAATAAGAAAGAACTAAGCAGGAAGGTGCTCCAGTTCCCGCGGAAAGGGACGCGAAACCACCAAACCGCTATGGCGGCACAAAGCGCCGTATCGAGCAGACCGATAATGAAGTAGGGCGCCAGTTTGCCGACCATGATTTCGGACGATCGGACGGGAGTGGAAATGAGCTGCTCCATTGTGCCGCGTTCCCATTCACGTGCAATCGTCAGCGAGGTCAGAAATGTCCCAATCACCGCCATCACCAACGCAATCACGCCGGGAGCAATGAAGGCCTTACTTTCCAAGTCCTCATTGAACAAAGTGCGGGTCTCCACTCTGAGTGGCCTTGGCGCCGCCGACAGGCCTCGACGGCGCGTCCAATCCAGTTGTACATCAGAAGAAAATCCGCGCACCACGGTCTCACCGTAGCCGAAGCTCAAATTGGCGGTGTTGTCGTCGATACCATCGACGAGCGCTTGGACGCCAACTGGACCGCCAGCGTTCAGTTTCCTTGAAAAATCCGGCGGGATCACAATGGCAATGCGGCAGTTTCCTTCGTCAATGGCCCTCAGCAGAGCTGGATAATTGTCCACCGTGCCCAGCACTTTGAAATACTGGGAAGACTGGAATCGTTTCAGCAGGTCCTGGCTCTGCTGGCTGCCTTCGCGATCGAACGCATAGAGCGGAATCCCCTTGGTGTCTAAGCTGACTCCGTATCCGAACATCAGCATCAAAATGGGCGGCATAAGTACAACAATTGCCAAGCTGCGACTGTCGCGCAGGATTTGAATGATTTCTTTGCGAGCCATCGCCAGGATCCTGTGTCCGCGCATTAGTTGTTATTCTCCTTGCCCTCGGCCGCATGCCCGGCGGTCAGCGCAACGAAAACGTCTTCTAAGGTCGGCTGGATGTGCTCCACTTTGCTACAAGCTATGCCGCGCTCGAGGAGATGAGCGCGGATCACGGGGGTGGCTTGCTGCGCACTGGACACAATCAAATGTAACGCCAGCCAAGTGATGAATGAGATCCCAGAACCTCCGGCGCGAGATAGGATCAACTCCCCCTGTAGGCTCATCAAGAAACAAAATCGACGGGCGATGGAGCAGTGCGCACCCAAGTGCCAATCTCTGTTTCCACCCCATTGGCAAGACTCCAGTGATATCTGCCTGCCTTTCGCGGAGGCCCGCCATCTCCAAGGCCCATCCGATCCGCTCGGAAACTGACCGCGTCGGCACGCTGTACATGCCTGCGAAGAATCTAAGGTTTTCGATCACCCTCAGGTCGTTGTACAGAGAGAACTTCTGCGACATATAGCCGATCGCCTGCCGCACCGCCTCTGCCTGAGTGGCGACGTTTAGGCCCGAAACGAGGGCCCGACCCTCGGTGGGACGGAGCAAACCGCAAAGAATGCGAATTGTGGTCGACTTCCCGGCACCATTGGGTCCGAGGAAGCCGAAGATCTCCCCCCTTTGAGCTTCGAAGCTGATGTGGTCCACGGCCACAAAGCTCCCAAAGCGCTTCACCAGGTCATCCACCAGCACAGCTTGCACGGCATGATTCACAAATTAACCTCTAGCGTACTGGCTTCGACAGTCGCGACCATCAGATCTTCTATCGTCGGTGTAACGCGACGGATGGCATCAAAGGACAGCTTCGCCGTGGTCAGCCTTGTACGCAGTTCAGGCATGCGCCGTTCAGCATCATCCACTACTAGGTGTAAGCCGTCTCCCACCAGGACCAGGCTGGAAATTCCTTCGGCACCCTGCAGCGCATCACGCAAACGCCGCGCCTCGGAGGAAATCACCGCCACCACTTCGCCACGCAGGTTCTTCTTAAGCTGGGAGGGCGTGTCGCAGAGGAGCAATCGACCCTTGTGCAGTAATGCAACGCGGTGACAGCGCTCGGCTTCCTCCAGGTAGGCAGTGGAAGTGAGAATGGTAAGACCTTCCGTCGATAATCCGTACAAGATGCTCCAGAAATCGCGTCGCGAGACCGGGTCGACTCCATTTGTAGGCTCATCCAACAGGAGAATTTTCGGAGTATGGATCAGGGCGCAGACCAGTGCTAATTTCTGCTTCATGCCTCCTGAAAGCCGACCCGCCAATCGCTGACGGAACTGCTGCAGGCCAGCCGCCGCGAGCAAAGTCGATGCGCGTTGCTCGCGATCTCGATCGCGCACGCTGAATATATCGGCGTAGAACCGAATGTTCTCATCGACAGTCAAATCCTCGTAGAGTCCAAAGCGTTGTGGCGTGTAGCTGATGTTGTCTTTGACTGCATCCGGTTCGCGCACAACGTCCCTTCCACAGAGACTGGCCGTACCTTCATCCGGCGTCAACACCGCCGCAAGCATGCGAAGAGTTGTAGTCTTGCCGGCACCGTCGGGACCGACCAAGCCGAAAATTTCACCCGCCTTTACGGTGAAACTAATATGATCGACAGCGCGGACTCCAGGAAAGTCCTTGACTAACCCCTGCACAACGATTGCCGCACCGCTGTCTTCCCTGTTTGTCATTTAGCGTACACATTCCGTTCGGGCGGGCGCTCGCGGTCTGGGTTTTTCAGGTTCATTGTTTCGGACTTCTGGTGGCCCCTGTGCGCACCTGTAGCGGCTGCTGCACCTTGGGCCTAGCTTGCGCGGTGGGCTGTCCGCCTTCATCAGCATCGGACTCTGGGTCGTTCCTCAGCATTGTCCCCGATTCCAGGACAGCGTCCGCAGGCATGCCTGGCTTCAATTCGTGATTGAGGTTAGAAAGGTCGATCTTGATTCTGTAAACTAGGGTGACGCGTTCTCTCTGCGTCTGGATGCTCTTAGGCGTAAATTCGGCCGCAGACGAGATGAAAGACAATCGCCCACTGTAATTCTTTCCCGGATACGTATCCGTCGTGACCTGCACCGTCTGGCCTAGTCGAATCCGGCCCAAGTCTGTTTCGCTGATATAAGCGCGCAGCCAGACGTCATCCATATCTGCTAAGGTTACGATCGGCGTTCCCGGGCTAACGACCTCGCCCAACTCGGCTTCGCGGGTCACAATCACTCCCGCGACGGGTGCCCGCAGGACGGTATAGCTCAGCTTGATTCGGGACAGTCGGATATTCTCCATGGCTTGGTTAACGGTCTGACGATCAATGACAATCTGCTCTTTGCGGTTACCCGCGGCAATTTCCTCAAACAACTGTTTTGAACGCTCATACCCCGCCTGGGCGCGCTTAAGACCCGTGACGGCGATGTCATGACTTTCTGCTGAAATCGCATCTTTCTTGTACAGATCCTCTTTGCGTTGGACATCAATCTTCTTCAATTCCAGGTCGGCCTCGGCATCAAGCATATTTTGCTGAGCGGCCTTGATATCCTCAGGCCGGGACCCCGCTTCGCTCAGCGCCAACTGCGCCTCTCGCAACTGCCAGGTAGCTTCATCAGCGGCGACCTGTTGGCGGTAATCGTCATCGTCCAATCGCGCTAGCACCGCACCGGCTTCTACCCACTTTCCCTCTTGCACTTGCAATTCCTTGATGCGCCCCTGTACTTTGAAACTCAGGTCGCTCTGGTGTGCCTCGATGTTTCCGGAGACCTTCAGCACGTTGCTGGCCGGCTCCTTGTGCAAATGAGCGGGCAGATAGGTGCCGGCCAGAGCCGCACACGTCAAAATCATCGCGGCCAAAAGCTTCTTCATAGTAGCCACCTCTAAAGGCGTGACGCCTTACGGAATCGTTCGACAGGATTCCTGGATCAATGCTCCAGGAACCGATCGTAGTTCTTTTCTGTGCCGCCCAAGGCTCGTGCCAGCGCAATCTTGGCATCGACGTGCCGAGTCAGGGCTGTGACGAGATTCTGCTGGGCACGGGAAAGAGAGTCCTGTGCCGTAGTGACCTCGATATTGTTGGTCGACCCAGCTTGAAACAGGACCCGTGCCAGGTCCAACTCCTGCTGGGCCAAGGTCAATCCGTCTTGGGCCACTCGAACTTCGTTATTCGCGGAGTCGAGATTGAGGAGTGCCTCCCGAACATCTTCTTCAATCTGCAAGGTCAAGTCCGTAAGTTGATTTTGAAGGCGCTCGAGCCGGTTGTCGATTTCCTGTATTTCTCCTTCGCGATCCCGGTCAAAAAGGGTGAACTTCAGGACGCCTTCCAGGGCGCCGACGGTCGTAATTCCAGAGAGCGAGCGACCGTTAGCTCCATAATTTGCGCTTAGGCTAATCTGAGGCAACGATCTGGCTCGCGACGCCTTTCGCAGTTCCATTTGTTCATCCCGCTGCCGTAGGAGCGATAAGTAATCGGGCCGATTCGCGAGGGCTGCACTGACGGCCTCACTTAGTGCGGGAGGTTCAATCGGTTGATAGTTCAATGTCTCGGCCAACTCCAAGGCTGTTCCCACATCCAAGCCGATGTTTCGAGACAGTACTAATAACGTTTGCTGCGCTGCGTTTTTTGCCACCAGAAGGGCTTGCTGGTCATCGGCAAGCTGTACTTTGGCCCGCAGAAGGTCCAGGCCAGTCGCCACGCCGGAATCATGTTGATCGTTCGCTAGCTTCAACAAGGCCTCTGACAGCGTCACTCGTGATCGCGCCGAATCGACGAGGGCCGCCGCGGATTCAGCGTTCAGGTAGAGAGAGGCCACCGTCCGGATAACCAGGTCGCGGCTGTCCTGGTAGTCATCGCGCGCTGCCTGTTCATGCGGTTGGCTCGATTTCCAGCTGTGATAAGCCTGTAAATCCAAAATCGGCTGGTTCACGTACACACGAAAGTCATACGCAGCAAAGGGACCGACGCCAGGTTTGAGGAATGGAATATCGATGCCCAACGCCGCCAGGTTGATTTTTTCAAGAGTCCACGATGTCTCGATGTATGACTTGGGCAGCAGGTCTGAAAACCGTCGCTCGCTTGTACCCCCAGCTTCGCGAAACCTCGTAGCGGAAGACAGGACACTGAAATTTGCCTTCAACCCCAGTTGGATGGCGTCCTTCAGTGTCAGGCGGAGAGGCTGCTGTGCATCCGCTGAAGGAACAAACCTCAACACGATCAACACCGCCGCACCCGCTGTAGCCAACCAAGAACGCTGCATCGTAGGTCTCACTCCTTGCACGTGGCTTCCCGAATGACTTGCTAGAATTGAGTTGCCAGAAATTCGCTAAGCAACAGGGTCGAATTTCGCTACGCTTTGGCCTTGCTGGACGGAACCTCCGCGTCATACTGGTAAAACAAGCGAGCGGTCGCGTCTTTCGGCGAGCGCCACGTTTCAGGGTTGTAAGGCGAAACGTACGGCTCAAGCTTTTTGCTGATTTCCCGGAAGAGCGGGTGGTCGCGAATATTGTCCACGGCAGCAGCGGAATCTCCCTCAGTCTCAAACAAGTGAATGTAGAGGTCGTCCAAGATGTACAAACTGCGGTGGCAGACGCCTGCCAGCTTCGGCAGTTGAGTCGCATCCGACTCGGCGAACACCTCGGCCACCTTCGCCTCGGTGCCAGGCTTGATACGCGCCACAATCACAGCACGTTTACTCGCCATAATCCCTCCCTGTCATAAGCGATAGCTCATGCGAGACTGAACCACCGTGTCCGCAAGCTTTTCGTACAAGTGGGCGTTGTCAATGGCAACGGCCGCCTGGGCGGCGAACGCACTGGCCACTTCGACATCCCGTTTGCTGAATCCTGTCCTTGTTTTTTTGTTGATGACTTCGATCACTCCGAGGACGCGATCACGGGAGTTCAGCGGAACCGCCAATATGGAGCGAGTGGTCAATCCTAAGGCGCGATCAATGGAATCGGCGAAGCGTTTATCCTTGTGCGCGTCGTGGACAACCGCAGGCTTTTGATTCTGAAGCACCCAGCCCGCAATGCCCTTGTCCGCCGGCATGCGCAGTGTCTTGACTTGATCTGCGGTGTCTCCGACGGCGATATCAAAGGTCAACTCCTTGTTCACTTCGTCATACAGCAGCAAAGAAGCAGCCCCAGCCTGCAGCAAATCCGCAGCGGTTTGCATGATCGTCTGCAGCAACTCAGGAAGGTTAAACATGGAGTTGAGTCGTACGCTGGAATCAATCAGAGCGTGGCTGATCCGCTTCTCCTCCGTCAGGTCCCGTTTCAGGGCTGCCGCCTCGTTGAGGCTTTTTTTCATATTGCCCTCCTCATGGCTGACTCCTGTGGCACGATCAATGTGCCTTCCGACGTCATGTATTTATCGATGAAGTCAAGGTGGTAATCGCCGCTGCGGAAAACGGGATGAGCCAGTAGCTCAAGATGAAAAGGTAGGGTCGTCTTCACGCCCTCACAAGCAAACTCGCCCAGAGCCCTGTGCATAATATCGAGGGCATCCATCCGATCCTTGCCGTGCACGATGACCTTGGCCAGCAGTGAATCGTAAAAAGGCGGAATGCTGTAGCCAGTGTACGCATGCGTATCCACCCGGACTCTGGGACCACCCGGCGGAATAAAACGCGTAAGCGTACCGCTGGCTCCCTTCCAGTTGTTCGCGGGATCCTCGGCGTTGACTCGGCATTCAACCGCGTGCCCCCGCGGTTTGATGTCCTGCTGCTTGACCGTTAAGGGCTCGCCCGCGGCCACACGGATCATCAACTCCACGATGTCCATCGCTGTAGTCGCTTCCGTCACCGGGTGTTCCACCTGGATGCGCGTGTTCATCTCCATGAAGTAGAAGTTCCGGTCGCAATCCACGAGGAACTCCATCGTTCCCGCGCTCTCGTATGCGATCGCTCTCGCGCCTGCGGCCGCGGCCTCGCCAATTCGCTGGCGCAGGTCCTCGTGGATATAGGTGGAAGGCGATTCCTCGATCAGCTTTTGCTGGCGGCGCTGGATGCTGCAGTCCCGTTCACCCAGATACACCACATTCCCTTGGCGGTCTCCCATCACCTGCACTTCCACGTGGCGCGCATCGCGAATAAATTTCTCCAGGTAGACACGGTTGTCTTTGAAGACTGCCTGGGCGGTGTTGCGCACGCTCTCGAGCGCGGAGGCTAGCTCAGACCGTTCCCACACCACTTGCATGCCACGTCCACCGCCGCCGGCAGAAGCTTTCAAAATAATCGGGTAACCGACCTCCTTGGCCCTTTGCGCAGCCTCGTCGTAGTTCACCAGGGGCCTTTCAGTTCCGCCAGGTACAGGCAGGCCCGCGTCCGACATAAGTTTCCGCGCCGAGGATTTGTCACCCATCATTTCCATGACTTTGGGAGAAGGGCCGATGAAAACAATGCCGGAATCCCGGCAGATCTCGGCAAAATAGGTGTCCTGTGAGAGAAACCCATACCCGGGATGCACCGCTTCCGCTCCGGTCATCAGACAGGCATGGATAATGGAGGGAATATGCAAATAGCTGCGGCTGGAGGGCGGCGGTCCGATCAACACCGCCTCGTCGGCCAGTTCGACGGGGCGTGAATCTGCATCCGCCTTGGAATAGATCTGGACCGTCTTGATGCCCATGTCGTGACAGGTTCGATTAATCCGTAGAGCAATCTCGCCACGGTTGCAAATCAGAATCTTCTTGAACACAGAACACCCTCGCGGGCAGGACCCGTTATGTACAACCGAATCCGCCGCTAGCTTTTTGAGTCGCCGCCGGACGTATCCACCAGCATCAGCCGCTGCTCGTAACTCACCGGCGTGGCATCCTCCAGAAGGATCTCGACCACCACCCCTCGGCAATCGCTAATCACGTCATTCATCAGCTTCATGGCCTCAACGATCGCGACCTTTTGTCCCCGCTCAACCGTGTCCCCAACTTGCACAAGAGGTTTGCCCCCTGGTGAGGCCGCTCGATAGAACACGCCCACCAGCGGCGAGACGATCGGTACCACGCCCGCTGCCAAACCGGGAGTCGGGCCGCTCCGAGCGGCACCCGGAGTTGGCGCTTCGGGGATGGCTACAACGGCGCCAGCCTCACGTTGAATTTCAATCTGAAGCCCGCCCGCCTTGACGAGCATGCGCGTGGTGGCCGTACCTTCGAGCGAACGAACCAGTTCCTTGGCCTCCTTCAACGCGAGGCGGATTACATCGGTATCGGAGCCCTGCTCGGATTCCTTGATCGCATCCATCATTCGCTCTCTTGTTTGAATTTCATTGTTCCTGGGCCCCGTTACCAAAGCACCCGAAGGCACGAAATCGGGCATAACGCCGCTCGACCAGCTCAACTCCGCTCACACCGATGAAGGCATCGAGATGCCGCTTGAGGGCGTCCTTGAGGGCCGCAGCCGTCGCTGCCACGTCAGTGTGTGCCCCTCCGGCTGGCTCAGGAACCAGCTCGTCGGCTACACCCAGCTTCAACAACTCCCCAGCTGTCAGGCGAGAGGCCTCGGCTGCGCGCGGGGCGCTAGCCGCATCCTTAAAAAGAATGGTTGCGCACCCCTCCGGACTGATGACGGAATAGATGGCGTTCTCCAGCATCAGTACGCGATCGCCGACAGCGATAGCCAGCGCTCCACCGCTGCCACCTTCGCCGATGATGGCGCACACGATGGGGATGGGCAGACGGGACATAACCAGGAGGTTTCGTGCAATCGCCTCACTCTGGTTCCGTTCTTCTGCCTGAATGCCCGGATAGGCACCCGGTGTGTCAATAAAGGTCAGGAGCGGCAATCCAACCCGCCCGGCATACTGCATCAGACGCAACGCCTTTCGGTAGCCCTCGGGGTGGGGCATGCCGAAGTTACGCTCGATGCTCTGCTTTGTGCCACGCCCTTTTTGGTGCCCCACTACCATCACCGGGCGTCCCTCGAGCAATGCAAGACCACCCATAATAGAGGGATCGTCCCGTTGATGGCGGTCGCCGTGGAGTTCGGTGAAACTGTCGAATAAGGCCGCAACGTACTCAGATAAATTCGGCCGATCGGGGTGCCGTGCAAGTTGTACGCAAGCCCAGGCCGAGCGGGTCTGAGTACTTTCTTGCGGGCCAGATTTCGGCGCGACGCCGGTTTGCGCCGGTGCGGGAGGCTTTACGTGATAGCCTAGTAGCTTCTTCAGCACCGCTGGGAGTTCAGCGCGCGGCACCACCATGTCGATCTGACCCTTTTCCATTAGGAAATCCGCCGTCTGGAAACCGTCCGGTAGCTTCTGACGAATGGTCTGTTCGATCACTTGAGGTCCGGCAAAACCGATATGCGCTTTCGGCTCAGCGATAATCACGTCGCCGAGCGTGGCAAAAGAAGCGCTTACCCCACCGTAGGTCGGATCAGCAAGCAGCGAAAAATATGGAACACCGACTTCAGCCAGCCTTCCCAACGCAGCGGAGGTTTTCGCCATCTGCATCAAGGAAACCGTTCCCTCCTGCATGCGCGCCCCCCCGGAGGCGCAGCACACCAAGAGCGGAGTGCGCGTTGCGACGGCCAGTTCCACCGCCCTGGTAACTTTCTCCCCCACCACCGAACCCATGCTTCCGCCCATGAAGGTGAAGTCCATGGCGCAAATGACGATCGGAGAGCCACCAATTTCAGCCGTGCCGTAGATGGCAGCGTCCCGCTCGCCTGTCTTGCGCTGGCTATCCGCAACGCGTTTCCAATACGCCGTAGAATCTTCGAAGTGCAACGGATCTCCCGGTGCCAATTCGGCATCGCGCTCCTGGAACGAATCGGGATCCACCAGAAAACGAATTCGCTCACGAGCGTTCAGGCGAAAGTGGTAGTTGCACTCCGGACAAACCTTCAGGTTCTTTTCCAGCCGCTTGTAATACACGAAGGCGCCGCACTGCAGGCACTTTGTCCAGCGATCGGCGGGCAGCGCCGCAATGCGAACAGTGAATTCCGGTCCTACCGTTGGCAACATTCGCGACTGTACGGCCATACCTCCATCCCCCAATTCATCCGACAAACGCCTCTGAGGCGTGGCGTTCGGCGTATTCCTGCATCTCATCGCGGAGATGCCGCAGAAGCTCGGCTTCTCTTTCAGGCGCGTTCGGCGGTCGCCTAAAAAGACGGTCCTTTGCGTACGTCAGAAACTGGGTGGTCACGCCGTGCCGATCGAGCCGAGTTGCGTTCAGCGCCACGTCAAGCGCACCACGCCAATCCGAGCGCTTGATTCGCGACCAAATAATTCCGTGATCGACCATAAGCTCGGCTGTGGAATCCCGCTGGCCCAGGGCACGGAACGTCAGTTCCGCTTGAGCGTAGCGCTCAAGCTGCAGTAATAGCCCAGCCAGTTCGTTCAATACACGCGGAGACGCCTCGTCGCCGAACCGCTTGGACAATATCTCAGCCGCCTGGGCAGGCCGACCAATCGCCCTGTACATCTGTGCCAACGAATACAGGATTGCCTTGTTGTTGGGTTGCAACGCGGCTACCCGTTCCAGAGCCTTGCGCGCACCCGTGCGGTCGCCATTTGCCAGCCGGGCATACCCCAGGTCGACCAACAGATCGGCTTCACTGGGATCCTTGCGGGTCAAGTCCTCCAACAGTGCCACCGCCTCATTGAGTCGTCCCGCAGTCTGGAGGACTTCTACAAATTGGCGCGCGAACCTGCCCTCCCGGGGAGACAAGCGCATCGCGGTTCGAAAATGGTTCTCCGCTTCGGTGAAATTCCCTGTCACAGCCGCGATTCTTCCCTGCAGCGCAGCGCATCTGGCATCATTCGTGGAATTCACGAGCGCGCCGCACCGCTCCGCCCAAGCTTGAGCCTTCGTCACATCTCCTCGTTCCAGCGCATCCAAGCCCGCGGCGTAGCAGGACTCGACGGTGACAGGCTCGCTTCCCTGGGTTGCCAGCTTTGCGCCCTCAAGACTTGCTTTATCCATTTGCATATCTGACGTAGATCTTCTACCTCTCTGCGAACTCTGGCGTTGCCATGTGCCAAATTTCCTGTTTCTTGCAATGCGCTAAGACTAGGCTGCAGTTCCACGCGCACGCTTTTCAATCTTCTCCTTAATAATGGCCATCTGTTTCTGCGTATTGTTGTTGATGTGGACTTCCATCTGCGTGTCATTGGCCGGGGCGTTCGGCTTCATGGTGAATTCCTGTACCCAGCGCATCCGCGTGCCGCCGTCTGCCGGTTCGTAATACCACTCGATATTCATAAACTCGAACGGTCCCGTCTCTACCCGCCGCGCCTTGACCAAATGCGCAGCCGGGTCCATGGTTCGTTCCGAAACCCAGCTCCAGATCTTTCCGTTTTCATCGGGGTGCATAGAGAGCCGGAACACGACGGTATTTCCTTTGCGCTCCAGGATCTCCGCTTCGGCATACTCGGTAAACAGTTTGGGCCAGGACTCCACGTCATTGGTGATGTCCCAGACCATCTCAAGCGGCGCGCTGATCCAGACGGAATTGTCAGTACGGACCGCCATGGCAATTACCCCGCTTTCTGCAGACGTCGATTGGTGTAGTCGATCGCCTGCCCGATGGTCGTAATGTCGCGCACATCCTCGTCGGGAATAGTAAACCCGTATCGCTGCTGCATTTCGAGCTGAAGTTCGACCAGAGCCAGCGAATCCAGGCCCATCGCATCGAACGATAACGCCGGGTCGTTCTTGATTTGCGATTCGGGCAGACGAATACGTTTGACCAGAATGTCCTTGAGATCATTAAATGTGAACACCTGTGCTGTTGGCATACAGTCCTCCAGAATTTACTGTTGCACACGGTTGTGGACTTGCGAGACGGCGCAATGCTGGTAGCTGCTCCTCCGCTGCTGCCCTGCCCGCCGCCAGGAAGAGGTCTGCCAGATGGAAATCTCGCCAGGTAGCTGGACCGAAACGAGGAGTGATAACCACGTCTGCCGCCGCCGCGTGGCGCGTACTGCAGTCGAGCTGCATCAGATCTATGACTTCCAGCAGCGTGTCCAGCATCCGCGACGCCTTAGCTGCGGGTGCAGCCGGGGGCTGAGGGTTTGTCGGCCAGGCCGGCAACGTATCCCAGCTCATGAGATTGACGGACACGACGATGTCCGCGCCAGCGGCCCGCACCGCCTCGGTGGGTACAGGCACCAGCGCGATGGCATCGACCAAACGCGCGCCGTCAAGTGGACGAGGTGGGTACAGCCCGGGAACTGAACTTGCCGCCAGCAACGCTTCCCAGAGCGGGCCTTGGGTCATCGCTTTGGCCCGCTTTGCATTCAAGTCCACTGCCATGATCGCTAGCGGCGTCGCTAAGTCATGAAATGAAAGTCCGTCGGTACTCTCGTAGCAAAGACGCTTCAGCGCGTCGGCGCCACTGGCCAGCCCGCCGAACGAGAGTTTGAAGATCGCCGCTACATTCTCCGGCGAGAACGCCATCCTCATCGTGGTCTCGACTGCCCGGGGATCTTTCCCCATCGCCAGCCAGCAACCCACGAATGCGCCTATACTGCTGCCCGCAACATAGTCGACCGCATACCCAGCGCTCGCTAGCGCATCCAGCACCCCAATGTGGGCATAGCCCTTCGCGCCCCCTGCGCCCAAAGCCAGCCCGATTTTGCTTCGCGACAAGTGGCGTCCGAGCCATGCTAGGTCCGCCTGGGACGGGTCTGCATCAACCGTTCGGACCACCTTGAGCCCGCCGACAGAGTGCAATGCCTGTGATCCGGCAGGCCTGACGAGCACGACTTCGCCTGTAGAACTGCCTCTCACCGCCGCGCTCGAGCACTCGGCTTCCGTGGCCAATAAAAGAACTCGATCGACATGCTGCAGTAATGTGGGAAGGTCGGGTTCGTCAACACCGGCTACAATCAGCACGATATTGCGCGACCGCAGCAAGTCGTCGACAATGCTCAACGCACCGCCCACAGTTCCTTGCCGATCACACTTGATCTTCTGCGGAAGCGAGGCCGTGAGATCAATACAGCAGACTTCACGCGGGGTTGCAGCTTGCATGCTTTCTACGAACTGAGGTAGCTGCCACAGAATCGCTCTTCCGCAGACCAAGGCGACGGTTTCGCCTCGCTGTTGACTCCAACCCAGCTGTACGTCCGCTTGCGCCAAGCGCCGGCTCAAGATTTGCGCCAGGTTCGCGAAAAGAACGGGATAGTTGGCCAGAATCGAGCCGAAGGCCTCCTGCCTCAATTCCAGCATCGTGGTAGAGACAACTGCTTCGAGTGTCGCCGAACGCGGTTCGCCTGTGATCAGCGACATTTCACCGCCGAGGTCCCCAGGCCGCAGCCGTGCCACGGTTCGCGGACCCTCGGGGTGATTCACTCGAACTCGGACTAGCCCGCTTTCTACAATGAACAGGCTTGAGCCGGCATCGCCCTCGCGGCAGATCAGTTCACCGGCCGAGAATTGTCGCGGCTGTGAGCGACCCCGGATCTCCGCTAGGGCCGCCTGTCCCAAGCCGTCGAATAACGATGGTCGCATGAGGTCCAAACCTAGGCCCCTCCCAGCGTTTCCTTATGCCTCGTATTTGTGCAGCACGATCGCAGCATTAAAGCCGCCATAACCGCGGCCGTTCACCAGCGCGGTGCGTATTTTCATGCGCTGCTCCCGCGTCACAAAGTTCAGTTTGCAGTCTTTCGCCGGCTCACTCAGGTTCACGATGGGAGGAACTACCTGATCCCGAAGGCTGAGCGCAGCGGTGGCCACATCCAGCGAGGCACCACCGGCATAGAGCCGGCCAACCATCGACTTCGGCGCTGTGACCGGAATTTCCGAGGCGCGTGAGCCGAAGACCTCCCGAATGGCCTCAGCTTCTAAAGCATCGGCTTCCAGATCGCCAGCCCCATCTGCGAAAATGACGTCCACCTCTTGAGGAGAGATTCCCGCGTTCTGGATGGCTTGCCGCATTGCGCGAGCATATTGCCGCGCGTCTGGGGCACGTTTCGCGTGATGGTATCCGTCTTGCGTTGCGCAATAGCCCAGCATCTCGGCGTACACGTGCGGAGCGCCTCTCTTCTTCGCGTACTCGAATTCTTCCACGATTAAGATTGCGCCCCCTTCGCCGGGCACATACCCGTTGGCCTTGGCATCGAAGGGGCGGTAGGCCAGCGCGGGATCCTTCTCCCGGCTCATCAAGCCGTTCTGCAGCTGGCACACGAGAGCGTAAGGACACAGTGGTGCTTCGGTTCCGCCGCTCACGACAACGTCGACTCCGCGACGTATGTTCCTCCACGAATGCGCGAGTGCTTCCAGTCCACCTGCACCCTCGGAAAGGACCACACCGCACGGTCCTTTCATTCCCCACTTGATTGCGATCTGCCCTGTAGTGGCGGCATAGAACCAGGCAATCGACTGGTAGGCGCCAACAAACAGCACTCCCTTGCCCCACAGGTTGCCAATTTCCTTCTGGCCAAACTCGTTGCCGCCAGAGGAGCTCGCCGTGATCACGCTCATGTGGTACGGCTCAGCCTTGCGCGGATCAAGAGCCGCATCTTTCAGCGCCATATCTGCGGCGGCGAGCGCCAGCCAGGTCCAGCGGTCGGTCTGCACGATCAGCCGCCCATCAATGTGATCCTCTGGCTTGAATCCCTGTACTTCGCCGGCCAGCTGAGTCGGATACGGGGATGGATCAAAACTGGTAATCCGGCGCACGGCATTCTTGCCGTTTCGCGTTGCAGACCAGTATGTTTCCGTCCCGACGCCATTGGGGGCAACGATCCCGATTCCGGTAATCACCGCGCGTCGGCTCATGCTCGCGCTTCTCGAGGACGAGTGAAAATCATCGCCGATTGAAATCCCCCAAAGCCGCTTCCCGTCGAGAGTACCGCGTCAACCTGGTTTCGGCGTGCAACGTTGGGCGTGTAGTCCAAGTCGCATTCCGGGTCGGGGACCTTATAATTCGCAGTAGGCGGAATAACTCCGCATTCGATGACGAAGGCGCACGCAGCCATCTCGATGGCGCCGATCGCGCCTAACGAGTGGCCGACCATCGACTTGATCGAACTGATCGGAATGCGACGTGCTTGCTCGCCCAGCGAACGTTTAAAAGCAGCCGTTTCGTGCCGATCGTTTTGTTTCGTCCCTGAACCGTGCGCGTTGATGTAGCCGATATCCGAGGGCTGGACCCCGGCTTGCTGCATCGCATCGAGAATAGCTTCGGCCATTTCCAGGCCATCGGGACGAAGGCCGGTCATGTGATACGCGTTGCCACGGTTGGCGTATCCGGCCACTTCGCAATAAATGTGAGCGCCACGCTCCAATGCGTGTTTCATCTCTTCGAGAATGAGCACCGCGCTGCCTTCACCCATAACGAATCCGTCGCGTGTGAGATCGAACGGGCGTGAAGCATGCGCGGGATCGTCATTCCGGGTGGAGGTGGCCTTAATGGGATCAAAACAGGCCATGGCGATGGGCGAAACGGGTGCCTCCGAGGCCCCGGCGATCACAATGTCAGCCTCGCCGTCCTGAATCAGGTAAAAGCCGTAACCGATGGCATCAATTCCCGAGGTGCAGCCAGTGGAAACCACAGTAGCCGGCCCGTGCGTCTGGAATCGAGAGGCAAGCTCGCTGGCCAGGCTGCTGGGAATCAGGGCGTCATACAGATACGGTGAGGCGCGTTTTGCATCCACCAGCCATTCTTTGCCGCTGTTGCTCACGCAGACGTAGCCCTGCTCTAGGGCCATCGTCGAACCCACCGCTGACCCCATGGTTACACCAATTCGGTCATGGTCCACCCCATTCAAATCGAGCCCGCTGTCCTTCATCGCCTCATTGGCGGCGACCACCGCGAATTGCACCATGCGATCCATGCGTTTGACTTCCTCTTGCGCCAGTCCCGCGCCCAGAGGATCGAAATCGCACTCCGCTGCAATCTGCGATCGAAATCCAGTGGGGTTGAACAAGGTGATCTTGCCGGTTGCGGTTCGACCGGCCGTAATGGTTTGCCAGAATGTCTTGCGGTTGTTGCCACCAGGGGCTACTACGCCGATTCCAGTGACAGCGATTCTTCGCGTAAACATGTTCAACTCGCTTAGCTTTGTGGGCTATCGAAACGCAAACTCTTGTCGCGACGCTGCTCGCGCAAGGAGTTTTCGCAATAATGTCGAAAATCTATTCGGTGTCGACGTGGCCCAGTTCAGGTCGGGGAGCCAATGGGCTCAAGTGAAACACGATAAATACTTCCTCGCTTCCCTCGTTCATCAGTCGGTGTTTGACGTTAATAGGAATCAGCAAGGCTTGGCGCTCGTCTAACTGATGGCGAAGCCCATCGAGCCGAGCGATGAGTTTACCTTTGACCACATAAATGAATTCCTCGGAGTACGGATGATAGTGTTCGGTGATCCGGTCCCCCGGGGGGATCGTCGCCACACCCATGAACCCTGACGTTGAACCCACCGTTTTCGGGGAGAGCAACACGCGCACATCCCCTCCGCGGCGAGTGTCGGGGGGTGCGGCATCCATAGCACTGATTCTCGCCACGGCTGTCCCCATAATATCCTCCAAGTTTGGCCCGGAATAGATGATAGAAGCACTGCTGAGTGCTGAAGCCTAGTCCCACTGGGCCGTGATGTCAATGGCCGTCAAACAAGTGTCGCGGCAAAATGAGAATGTCCGGTTTGTGCAAAGTAGAAATGTCCGGTTTCATCCAAGGCGGGAGGCAGGATGGGACCGGAGCGAATCGAGTTGAGTGCGAAAGAACGGGAGCGGCTGAAGGTGTTACACGAAGTCGAGCAAGGCCATCTGAAGCAGGTGGAAGCGGCACGGCGTCTGCGACTGACTGACCGCCAGGTACGGCGCTTGCAGAGGCGGCTGCGAACTCAGGGAGATGGCGGGATCGTGCATCGGTTGCGCGGCCGGGGCTCGAACCGGAAAATTCCCGAGATCTGGGCGCAGCGCGCGTTGCGCGCCTTGCGCCGGGAGCGCTATCGGGGATTCGGGCCCACACTGGCGGCCGAGCATCTGGCACGCAGCGGCCTGGTGGTGAGCCGGGAGACGCTGCGCCAGTGGATGAGCGCCGCGGGACGGTGGCAGAGCCGCCGCCGAAAACTCCGGCAGGTGCACGTCTGGCGGCCGCAGCGGGCGGCCTTGGGCGAGTTGGTGCTGATGGATAGCTCGCCCTATCGCTGGTTGGAGGAGCGCGGCCCGGCCTGCGAGCCAACCGTTCGATATCGAGTTCGAAATGAAGGGCCCTGTGACCTTCAACACCGGAGCCGGGCCGGGACCTGCGTCATCGCGCTAGACCAAATCACATTTTGAAGTCGTGTTAGCCGACTGAGCAGTGGCCAGACCACGAGATCGGTGGCCGTCGCGGCGTGCGCATCCTTGGCCCGGCACTCGACCCGTTCCCGGT
>WNGH01003348.1_pt1 | contig 19001 bp, 15 predicted proteins | sample 5400631 | NCBI WGS metagenome assembly WNGH01 (sample SAMN13153373, study PRJNA577476) | soil metagenome | isolation source: 115 cm soil or saprolite under Garry oak tree replicate 1 | place: USA:California | collected 2016-06-15
CGATCGGAATGATGTAGGGAACCCCCTCGATCGTCCCGGAGTGGGCTCGGTTGACGTTGCAAATGGCGACGAGCGCGATTCCCGCCACCGCCATGAGGGCGATCTTCATCGCGGTGAGGCTGCGCGGCGGAGTCTCCAGACCGGCGCGGCGCTTGCGGACGTCCCGCAGCCAGAGCCAGGTGCCAGCGGCTCCGACCAGTACGGCCAGCAAGATCCAGCTGACCACCGGGTCGAACTGTCCGTAGAAGATGTCGTAGAGGACGACCTCGTTGGTGAACTGGGAGTTGCCGATGCCGACGAGCGCCCCGCCGAGGAAGATGATCCCCACGCCCTCCAGGATCAGCAGCCCGCCGAGAGTGACGATGAACGACGGCATCCTCAGCCGGGCGACGAGCGATCCCTGGATGGCGCCAACCGCGGAGCAAACTAGCAACGCCGCTATGATCGCCGCCCACCACGGCCAACCAGGGCCGGCCGGCTGCACAAGCTCGGCGACCATGACGCTGCCAAACGCCATGACCAGGCCGACGGAGAGGTCGATCTCCCCGAGGAGCAGGGCGAAGATCTCAGCCATCGCCAGCACCATGTAGACGGTGCTCTGCTCGAAGAGGTTGACCAGGTTCAGCGCCGACAGGAACTGCGAGTTCGCGACCTGGAAGCTGACGGCGACCACCACGATGGCCAGGACCACCGGCAGGACACCGCTGTTGCCACTGCGGACCCGGAGCCACCAGGCCCGGAGGTACTGTCCCAGCGACTGGGCGAGGAGCTCGGGCGGGACGTCGGCCGCGGCGACCTCAGCGGCGGCGGTGAGGTCGACCACCTTCCTGGCGTCGGCCGTCCCGCTCGGGGTCTCTCCCGAGTCCGTGGTCACGGGGAGGTCAGACATGGGTCACGCTCCCGGTCCCGCGCCGTGACAGCACGTCAACCGCCACTGCGGCTAGAAGCACGCCGCCCGGCACGATGTACTCCAGCGGCGTGGCCAAGGTACCCAAGCTGAGAAGGGACACGCCGTAGGCAATGCCGCCGATGAGCAGGCCGCCGAGAACACCGTGGATTGCCTTACCCCGGCCACCGAAGAGGCTTACCCCGCCAATGACGGCGGCGGCGACCGCGTACAGGACGAGCTGACCGGGGTCCGCCGTATTGGTGCTGTACTCACCGAAGAAAAAGGAACCGAGCAGTATGCCGCCGAGGCCGGCGGTCGCCGAGCACAACGCGAACGCCCAGGTGCGGATGGCGGCGAGGCTGACGCCGGCGCGGCGGGCCGCTTCGGGGTTGCCACCGATGGCATAGACGTAGCGGCCGAAGCGGGTCCGCTGGAGCAGGAGCGTCCAGGCGCCAAGGACGACGAGGACGATCGGGATCACCCACGGAACCCCCTCCACCCTCACGAGGGCGGTTCCGCGGTTGACAGTGCAGATCACCAGCACAGCTACCCCGACCACCGCCACCAGGGCGATTCGGATTGCTGTCAGGCCAACCGGGGGAGCCACCAGGCCTTGGCGTCGCCTCGCGGCCGCGCGTAGCAAGAGGGCCGTGCCGACGGCCCCGACCACCACCGCCAGGGCTACCCAGCCGGCAACGGGGGCGATCACCCCCTGGACCATGTAATAGATGACGCGCTGGTTGGGCACCGCGGCGCTGACGGTCAAGAAGCCATTGGCCCCGCCGAGGACGACGACGAGGATTCCCGAGAAAAGGAGGAACCCAGCCAGGGTAACGACGAAGGATGGGATCTTGAGCCGGGCAGTCAGCGTCCCCTGGAGCGCACCGATCAGGCCGCAGCAAGCGAGCGCGGCGAGCGTCGCTGCCCACCACGGCCAGCCCGGCCCGGACTGTTGGACCAGCTTGAACGCGATCACCCCGCCGATAAGCGCGACCGCGCCGACCGAGAGGTCGATCTCCCCGAGGAGCAGGACCACTGTCTCAGCCATCGCCAGCATCATGTACACGGTGCTCAGCCCGACTATGTAGACGAGGTTGCTCGGCCGCAGGAAGGCGTGCTCGGGGGTGACGATCTCGAACGCGACGGCGACCAGCACCATGGCCAGGACCACGGGCAGGACACCGCTGTTGCCACTGCGGACCTGGAGCCGCCAGGCCCGCAGGTACTGGCCCAGCGACTGGGCGAGGAGCTCGGGAGGGACGTCGGCCGCGGCGGCCTCAGGGGCGGCGGTGAGGTCGGCCACCATCGTGGCGTCCGCCGTCCCGGTCGGGGTCTCGCCGGGGTCCGCGGTCACAGGGATTTCTCGATCCAGGCCACGGGCTCAGCCCTCGCCACTGGCGGATCCGGCAGGCTCGACCGGCCGCCCGTTGGAGCTACCCGTCGTCATGTACTCCACCACGCTCTGCCGGTCGAAGTCCGCAGTCGGCCCCTCGGCCACCGTCCGCCCCAGGTACAGCACCGCGATCCGGTCCGCGACCTCGAAGACGTCGTTGAGGTTGTGGGAGATCACCATCACCGCCAACCCGCGGTCCCGGAGCCGTTCGATCAGGTCAAGCACCACCCGGGTCTGCACCACCCCGAGGGCGGCGGTGGGCTCGTCAAGAAGCACCAGCTTGGAGTTCCACATCACCGCCTTGGCCACCGCCACCGACTGCCGCTGACCTCCCGAGAGCGAGGCCACTGGCTGCCGGATCGAGCGCACCGTGGTGACCCGTAGGGTGCTCAGGGTCTCGGCCGCCTGCCGCTCCATCGAGTCCTCGTCGAGCAGGCCGCGGCGCAGACGCTCCCGGCCGAGGAACATGTTCTGGACGATGTCCAGGTTGTCGGCCAGCGCCAGATCCTGGTACACCGTCTCAATCCCTAGCGCGGCGGCGTCCCGGGTGCTCCGAATGTGTACCGGTCGCCCCTCGAAGTAGATCTGACCATGGTCCGGCTGGTGCACGCCGGCGATGCAGCGGGTGAGCACAGACTTTCCGGCACCGTTGTCCCCGCACAGGCCGGTCACCTGGCCGGCGGGCAGATCCAGGTTCACCCCGTAGAGTGCCTGCACCGGCCCGAAGTGCTTGTCGATGCCCCGCACCTTCACCAGGGGTTCCGCCCCGTCCCCGGGGGGGCTCGCGCCTTTCGGGGCCTCGTTCATCTCAGTCATCTTGCAGACTCGTCAAGTAGCCCTTGCCTAGGTTGGGCTCCGCCGCTCCGGTATCCCGGTGCCCGCAGAGCATAGCCGTGCTGTTCTCTTCCCGTTCTTCCCGCCGGTTCGAGGTTTGCACGACCACCTCGCCAGGGCCGGGCTGGCGGATCCGCCCTGCTGGAGGATCCGCCAACCCGGCTGCGGAGGAGCGTTCGATGAGAACCTCGTCGGGGGACCCCAGATCAGATGATCACGAGATCCCATTCTTGGCGCAGAGGCTCGCACCCGCGATTGCGCAGATCGACGCCGCGGAGTCGAAGCCGTCCTTGACCACTGTCGCCTCCATGTTGGCCTGAGTCACCCACACCGGGGTCAGCAGGGACGCCGGCTCGGTGATGCTCGGGTCGGCCGGGTCGACGGTCTTCCCGTTCAGCAGCGCCGTCGGCGGCTTGTCGCCGGCCAGCAGGATTGTGGCCAGGGCCACGGCGTCCTGGGCCTCCTTGTAGACCGCCTTGTACACGGAACCGCACTGGTAGTTCTCGAGAATCCAGGCCATGCCCTGGGCGGTGGCGTCCTGCCCGGTGGTCGGAATCGTCTTGGCCTTGACCCCGGCCCCCTTGAGGACAGTGATCACCGAGTTGGCGAGCCCGTCATTGGCCTCGATCGTGGCGTTGATCTGCTTGTGAGCGGTGAACGCCTGCTGGAAGATCGTGCCGCCCTTGGTGTTGTCCCACCCAGGGGCGAAGTTCTCGCCAACCAGCTTGTAACCGAGGCTGTTGGTCGCGCCTGCGCTGACCGTCTTGGCCGGCTGATCGCCCAGGAGGAAACGCAGGCATTGAAACCCTTGCCGATCAACTGACCCACGAGCTGGTTGTCGAAGCTCACGTAGTAGGTGTTGTGGCCCTGGAAGGTGGCGCGGTCGTAGCTGATCAGGGTGACGCCCTTGGACTCGGCAAGCTGCGCGATCGCCACGCCTGTCGGGCCATCGAGCGGGTCCATGATCAGGACCTTGGCACCCAGGTTGATGTCGGCGGTGGCATCATTCAGTTCGGTCGCGTCGCTACCCTGCGCGTTGTCGATCCGGTACTGCGCCTGCGTATACCCGGCGTCGGCAAAGGCGTCGTTCAGGTACGGCTGGTCGAACTGAACGTACCGCGTCGACGATGTGGTGTCAGGCAGGATCACCCCCACCTGCAGGGTGTCGGCTCCCTTGGTCGCGAACTGAGTCAGCGGCTTGAACTTGGCCATCGTCGGCCCGATGTTAACGGTAAAGGAGCTGATGCTCAGCCCCGATGGAATCGTGTTCGAGCCACTTGGCGCCGTTGACGACGAGGACGACGTGGACGACGATCCGCAGGCCGCAGCTATCAGGCCAACTACGGCCGCCAAACCCACCCAGCCCACCCGCCCGAAGCGGCCATATCTGCCGTGGCCTTGCGAACGGGAGGGCCGACCTCCCTCACTTCTGTTGCCCAGTCCCATCCCCCATACCCCTTTCACCCGAAGACACCCAAATAAGCGGACATTGCACGACGTATAGCACGTGTGTCTCGTAGATACCAAGGACCGAAGTCCTCCCGTCAGCAGCGCGTCCTGCGCTTCGTGCGCTTCGTGCGCTAGCCCTGATCATTCACGCTGGCCAAGCAGCACACTCCAGCCCGGGCCGGGCGAGTCCCGTGCCCGTTCCAGCCATAGCTGCAGTCGCAGGCGTTGCCCCGACAATAGGCCCGGGGGAATTAACACGGCCTTAACATCATGGCCGCCCCATAAAAATACTGTGAACGGCGGGCCGGAGCGGGGCCCGGGCCGCTTGCTCCGGCTTACTCCGGCGCGAAGCGGTAGCCAGCCCTCGGCTGGGTGAGGATGAGCGGGGTGCTTCCGTCGGCTTCCAGCTTGGCCCGCAGCCGCCGGACGTACACCCGCACGTACTCGGTCTCGGTCTCGTACCCGTGCCCCCACACGCGCCGCAGCAGGTGCGCGTGGGTCAGCAGCTTGCCGCGGTTGGTGGCAAGCTCACGCAGCAGGGCGAACTCCGTGGGGGTCAGGTGCACCGGCTGGCCGTCCCTGGTCACCTGCTGGCTGGCCAGGTCGATCTCGATGTTCCCCGCGGTGACTATCGGCGGCCCCGGCTCGGTCGAGGCGGCGGGCCTGGTGCGGCGCAGCGTGGCGGTGATCCGGGCCAGCAGTTCCTCGATGCTGAACGGCTTGGTCATGTAGTCGTCGGCGCCGACGTTGAGCGCGGTCACCTTGTCCCGCTCCCCGCCGCGGGCCGACACCACGATGATCGCCACGCTGGACTGCTCGCGGATCTGCCGGCACAGCTCGAAGCCGTCGACCTCGGGCAGCATCAGGTCGAGCAGGACGATGTCCGGCTCCTCGGTCTCCAGCAACTGCAGCGCCCGGGCGCCGTCGGCGGACACCACGCTGTCAAAGCCCCGCACGGCAAGGTTCGACCTGATGAGGTCGACGATGTTCGGGTCGTCCTCCACCACGAGCGCGCGGGTGTTCTTGGTGTTCTCAGTCATGACGGCCCAGTCCCTGCCCGGCTTCCTCGGTCTCGCGCGCCATGGTCATGCCTTCGCCGGTGAGGCCGTCCCGGTGCCCGTCGTCGGTTCCGTGCCGGTCGCCGACCTCCACCGGCAGGCAGATGCGGAAGCAGGTGCCGCGGGCCGGGCGGCGCAGTTCGATGCTGCCGCCGTGCGCCTCGATGATGGCCTTGGCGATGGACAGCCCGAGCCCGGCCCCGGCGCTGGGGGCGCGGCGCTGGGGGGTGACGTCGAACGCCGCCGCCAGTTCCCCGGGCATGCCGGTGCCGTCGTCGATCACGCTGATCACGACCTCGGCGGGCGCCGTGGGAGCCGTGGCCCGCGCCGTGACCGCGGTGACCCGGACCTGCGTCCCGGGCGGGTTGTGCCGGACGGCGTTGCTGAGCAGGTTCACGAACACCTGCTCCATCCGGTCGTGGTCGGCCCACATGGCGGGCAGGCCGGGCTGGCTGTCCATGGAGACCGCCGCGGCGTCGCCCGGCGGCAGGCACGCGATGGCCGCCTCCAGCACCAGGGGGATGTCGCACCAGTCCCGCTGCAGCCGCATGATGCCCGACTCGATCGCGGAGAAGTCCAGCAGGTCGTCGACCAGGCGGCCGAGGCGGGCCGACTCGGCGGCGATCCGGTCGAGGAAGCGCCGCTGCGAGTCGGTGTCCCAGGTCACGTCCGGCTGCATGAGGCTGGAGGCGTAGCCGCGGATGGCCGTCAGCGGGGTGCGCAGCTCGTGGCTCATCCGGGACAGAAAGCCCCGCTGCAGTTCCCGCGACCGGCGCAGCGCCGCGGCCTCCTGGTGCGCGAGGCCGGCCTCCTCGCGTTCCAGCGCGAGCCGCAGCGAGTGCGCGGCGTCCTCCATGAGCGCGGTCTCGTCCTTGGTGGCGCGAAGCTCCTTCCAGCTCGCCAGCAGCACGGTGGGCCCGCCCGGCGCCGGGAACGCGGCCGCGAGCACCCGCCGGCCGCGGCTGCTGAGAAGCTGCCTGGGCACGCCGTCCTGCCCGGCCGCGCCGTCGCGGTGCGCCCCGGCCAGGATCTGCTCCGCCGTGCCGCACAGCGACGCCGACGCCGACGCCGGGTCCCGGCCCATGGGCCCGGTGAACGCGCGCCACCGGGGGGCAGCGTCCGGCGGCTGGGTGAGCAGCGCCACCTCGTCGGCGCGCAGCCCGCGCCGCAGCGACTCGACCGCGACAACGAGACCCTCCGCCACCGGGATGAGGCCGGCCAGCGTCTCCAGCATCTCGCGGATGGTTTCCAGCACCAGGTTCCGCGCGGTCACCTGGTCCAGCAGCCGGTCGCGCTCGACCGCGCTCGCCGCGTACCCGGCGTAGAGCGTGACCAGGTCCAGCTCGTCCCGCTGCGGCGGGCGGGTGTCGGTACGGAACACGGTGATGACCCCGCTGAGCCCGCTCGGGCCCATGACCGGCACCGACCAGGAACCCGTGATGCCCGCCTCCGCCAGGTCGGCGTGGCCCGCCCGGGCCGCGCTGGCCCGGACGTCCGGCTCGGCCACCGGCCGCTCGGTCGCGGCGGCCATGCCGACCGGGCCCCCCGCGGGGCCGAACGGGAGCGCCGACCACCCGCCGAGCTGCCCGGGGGAGAACCCGAGCGACGCGGCGCAGATCAGCGCCTGGTCGGTGACCAGGTGGATGCACAGCTTCTCGGTGCCCAGCGCGGCGCCGAGCGCGGACAGGATCAGCAGCATGCTGGAGGAGGGATCGGCCGAGACCAGCCGGTCGGCGAGCCGGTGCAGCCGGCTGAGCTGGCGGCGCGCCGAGGAGTCCACCTGCTGGCCGGACAGCAGCGCAACCACGTCGTCGGGATGGGTGCTGCGCGGGTCGAGGTTGCCCACGATCCGCCCCTGGCGCATTACCACGATGCGGTCGGCCAGCCGGAACATCTGCTCGATGTCGTGACACGCGAGCAGGATCGTCGTGCCCTGCTCGCGCAGGCCCACGATCAGCGCTTCGACCTGGGCCGATTCCTGGACCCCGAGGGACGCGGTTGGCTCGTCCAGCGCCAGCAGCAGGGGCCGGTGCCGCATCGCCCGCGCCACGGCCACGAGCTGGCGCTGGCCGCCGGATAGGGTCCGGATGCTGCGGGTGGTGTCCGGCAGCGGGATCCGCAGGCTCTCCAGCACCTGTGCCGCGGCCGCGTGGAACCGGCTCTCCGAGAACATGAGGCGCCTTGGCTCCTGCCCCAGCAGGATGTTGGCCGCCACGTCCAGGTTGTCGCACAGCGCCAGGTCCTGCCAGACCACGCCGATTCCCTGGCGGCCCGCGGCGGCCGGGTCGGCGGGTACCTTCCGGCCCGCCAGGAAGATCTCGCCGCCCGCCGGGGCGATGTCACCGGCGATGCAGCGCACCAGCGTGGTCTTGCCCGCCCCGTTCTCGCCCGCCAGCGCGATGAGCTCGCCCGGCCGGACGCTGAGGTCGACCCCGTCGAGCGCGCGGACGGCGCCGAACCTGACTTCGAGCCCGGACACGGTCAGCAGCGGGGGCGCCGCCTGGTCCGCGGCCAGCGGCACCAGGGCGGTCACGGGTATCCCTGCTGGAAGAGAGCGGTCATCTCAGACATTGTGGGACCTCAACCCGTCCCCTGGCCATCCTGGCCACGGATGAGTTGGCGGTCGGCCAGGTCATCGCCCGGCCCGAAGGGGGCTGTCTTCGGTGACTCGTGGCACCACGGGGATATCGGGCAGTGCCAGCAAGCCGCCGACTATCAGTGGGCTTTGCGCGCGACTCCGCCGTACATGGCGACCTCGGCGGGCTCGCCCCCTGGTGTGGCCCCGGGACGCCATCGTGAGCACGACACTACCCCGGGATCGAGGAGTTCGAGCCCGCCGAAGAATCTGGTGATCTGTTCGTGGGTGCGCTGGGTCAGCTTGGGTGTGCCGTGCTCGTTCCAGAAGGCGACGGCAGCGTCAACGTCGGGCATGTCTGGGCGGGTGATCGTGTGCGAGAGCACCAGGTAGCTGCCCGCGGGGAGTGCGTCGACGTAGCGGTGCACGATGCCGTATGGGTCCTCGTCGTCGCCGATGAAGATCACCACGCCCAGCATGGTGAGGGCGATCGGGGTGCTGAAATCCAGCGTGCGGGCGGCTTCGCTGAGAATGCGGTCGACATCGCGCAAGTCAGCGTGAATGTAGTCGGTGGCACCTTCGGGGGTGCTGGTGAGCAAGGCCCGGGCGTGCGCCAAGACGAGCGGGTCGCTGTCGACGTAGACGACCCTGCTGTCCGGGGCTTCGCGCTGGGCCACTTCGTGCGTGTTGTCGACGGTGGGCAGGCCGGTGCCGATGTCGAGGAACTGGCGGATTCCCGCGTCGTTGACCAGGGACCGCACGGCCCGCCCCAGGAACAGCCGGTCAGCGCGGGCATAGTCACCGATCATCGGGTGCAGTTGGCGGATCTGCTCCCCCACCACGCGGTCCACCTCGTAGTTGTCCTTGCCGCCCAGCCAGTAGTTCCAGATCCGGGCGGTATGCGCGACCGTGGGGTCGATCGCGGTCTCGGGGTCTTCTGGATCGGGTGCGTCAACCGCCACGGGAAGCATCTCCTGTCATCTCCATGAGGCCGCTCGGCCCGAACCGATTCGCACCCGTAGTGTATTCGCCCAGCCCATGGTGATCCGGGCCATATCGGCCATTCGCGTGAATGGCATCGTCAGTAGGACCGGGGGAGACCCAGGACGTGCTGGCTGAGGAAGGCCAGCACGAGGTTGTTGCTCACCGGGGCGATCTCCAGCAGCTTGGTCTCCCGGAACTTGCGCTCGATGTCGTACTCGGCCGCGAACGCGTTGCCGCCGAAGGCGTGCATCGCGGCGTTGCCCGCCTCGGCCGAGGCCTGGGAGGCGAGCAGCTTGGCCATGTTCGCCTCCGCCCCGCACGGCTGGCCCGCGTCGAACAGCGCCGCCGCCTTGAACCGCAGCAGGCTTGCCGCCTCGACCCGGGCCCGGGCCTGGGCCAGCGGGAACGCCACCCCCTGGTTGGCCCCGATCGGCCTGCCGAACACCTCCCGCCGGGACGCGTACTCGCTGGCGCGATCGAGGAAAAACAGCCCATCGCCGATGGCCTCGCTGGCCAGGAGGCATCGTTCGGCATTGAAACCGTCGAGGACCTGCCGGAACCCGCGCCCTTCCACGCCGATGAGGTGGTCGGCCGGCACCCGCAGGCCGGAGAAGAACACCTGGTAGGTGTGGTAGTTGAACATCAGCGGGATGCGGCGCGTCTGCACCGCGCCGCCGGCCTCCCGCAGGTCGACAAGGAACAGCGACAGCCCGGCTGCGCGGTCGGACACGGTGGCCGGGCCGGTCCGGGCCAGCAGCAGCATCAGGTCGGTCTGCTCCGCCCGGCTGATGAACGTCTTCTGGCCGGTGACCACGTACTCCTCGCCGTCCCGCTCGGCGCGCGTGGCGATCTTGGTGGAGTCGGAGCCGGCGTCCGGCTCGGTGATCCCGAACGCCTGGAGCCGCAGCTCCCCGGCCGCCAGCGGCGGCAGCCAGCGCCGCTTCTGCTCCTCGCTGCCGTGCCTGGCCAGGGCGCCCATGGTGTAGAGCTGGGCGTGGCAGGCGTTCGCGTTGCCGCCGGAGCGGTGGATCTCCTCCAGGATGATGCCCGCCTCGGTGACGCCCTGGCCGCCGCCGCCGTACTCGGCGGGGATGAGCACCGACAGCCAGCCGAGCCTGGTCATCGTCGCGACGAACTCCGCCGGGTAGGCGCCGTCCGCCTCCAGGTCGCGCCAGTACCGGCCGGGAAACTGGGCGCAGACCTCGCGCACCGCGTCCCTGATCAGTAGCTGGTCACCGGTCAGCGAGAAGTCCATGCGCGCTCCGGGCTAGCCCTGGTCCAGGCCGAGGATCCGGGCCGCGTTCTCGTGCAGCAACCGGCTGCGGGCCGGGTCGGGCAGGTCGAGGGTCTCCAGTTCGGCCAGGCACCGTTCCGGGGTCAGGAACGGGAAGTCGCTGCCCCACAGGAACTGCTCGGAAAGCCGGCCGCGCAGCTCGCGGACCAGCTCGGCCGGGATGCGCTTGGGCGACCACCCGGAGATGTCGATGTAGACGTTGGTCTTGTGCAGCGCCATGGCCACCAGTTCCATGTGCCACGGCCAGCCGAAGTGCGCGGCCACCACGGTCAGCCCCGGGTGCGCGGCCGCGACCGCGTCCAGCCGGATCGGGCGCGCGTAGTCAAGCCCGATGCCCTGGCCGCCGGGCTGGCCGGCGCCGATCCCGCTGGTCCCGGTGTGGAACAGGGCCAGCAGGCCGTGCCGTTCGCAGGCGGCGAAGACCGGCCGGTAGGCGGGGTCGTCCGGGGCGAACGCCTGGAGAGAGGGGTGGAACTTGACCCCGCGCAGCCCCAGCGCGGCGATGTTGGCGACCTCGGCGACCGCCGCGCCGCCCTTGTGCGGGTCCACCGAGCCGAGCCCGGTGAACACGTCCGGGTAGTCACGGCACGCGGCGGCGACGGTCTCGTTGGGCACCCGCGGCCGCCCTGTCGCGGTCTCGGCGTCCCAGGCCAGCAGCACCGCGCGCACATTCAGGCTGCGGTACCTGGCCGCCAGGCCGGCCAGCGACGCCCGCTGCACCGGGGAGCGGAAGTACGCCTCCGCCGCCTCCACATACCCGGCCATGCTGCCGTCCAGCCAGTCAGGTGTCGGCAGGTGCACATGGAAGTCGATCGCCCGGATGGTCACCCGGCTCATGGTAGCCAGCCGGCCTGGTTGTGATGCTGGGCGGCAGCCCTATGCCGCCGCCGCGCTAGCCCTGGGCGAGGCCGTCCCGCACCCGGCCCGCGACCGAGTCGAGTTCGTCCCGGCCCGGCCGCCGCCACTTCGCCCGGATCCGGAACCCGTCGCCGGGGGTGCGCGGGATCACGTGCAGGTGGACGTGGAAGACCTCCTGGAACGCCGCCTCGCCGTCGGCCAGGAACAGGTTCACCCCGTCGCACGGCAGGCCGGAGCCGCGCAGCGCCGCGGCCATCCGCTGGGCCACGGCGAACATGTGCCCGCCCAGGCCCGGGTCCAGGTCGGCCAGGTAGGGCGCGTGCGCCCGGGGGATCACCAGCAGGTGCCCGGCGGTCAGCGGCCGGATGTCCAGGAACGCGAGCACGGTCTCGTCGGAGTGCACCACGCTGGCCGGCCCGCGCCCGGCGACGATGTCGCAGAACACGCACCCCGCCGCGCCGGGTTGTGCCGTCATGCGGGCATTGTGCCGGACTCTGCCGGACGGGGGCGGCGGCCATGACTGGCTCCGGGCGCCGGCGCCGCGCAGTAGGCTGACCGAGGGGGATGGTCAGGGCGGGGCCCGGCCGGGGATGTCCCATGCAGTGTCAATCTGGAGCCGTGATTGATGCAGGCTGAAATCGATACGTCGAAGCCGCATGCCGCCCGCATGTACGACTACCTGCTCGGTGGCAAAGACCATTTCGCCATCGATCGCGAGACCGCGGAGAAGGGCATCAAGCTCATTCCCACCGGCCGCACCGCCGCCCGGGAGAACCGCACCTTCCTCGGCCGGGCGGTGCGCTACCTGGTGGCCGAGGCGGGCATCCGGCAGTTCCTGGACGTCGGGACCGGCCTGCCCAGCGCCAACAACGTGCACGAGGTGGCCCAGGCGGAGGCGCCGGAGTCCCGGGTGGTCTACGTCGACAACGACCCGATCGTGCTCGCCCATGCCCGGGCGCTGCTGACCAGCACCCCGCAGGGCCGCAGCGCCTATATCGACGCGGACCTGTGTGAGCCGGAGACGATCCTGGGCGCCCCGGCGCTGGCCGCGACGCTGGACATGACCAAACCGGTGGCGCTGATGCTGGTGGGCATCCTGCATTTCATCCCCGACGAACTGAACCCCGGGCGCGCCGTGGCCACGCTGGTGGACGCACTGCCGTCGGGCAGCTATGTGGCGGCCTCGCACGGCTCACCGGAGTTCAACCCCCAGGGCGCGGCGGCCTGGACCCGCACCTGGCGGGACAGCGGCGTGCCGTTCCAGCTGCGCACCACCGACGAGGTCGCCGACCTGGTGTTCCGCGGGCTGGACCTGGTGGAGCCGGGGCTGGTGGTGGTCTCGGAATGGCGGCCGCAGAGCGCCGACCCGCGGCCGCTGCCCGCGGAGGTGGCCGTTGTCGGCGGGGCCGCCCGGAAACCGTGATCCGCGGCGGGCTGGGTTGCCCCCTGGGCCAGCAGGGGCTTGCCGCCGGGGCTAGCACCCAGCACCTTGGCGGCGGGACACCCCGGCGGACGGGGGATCCTGGGTTCTCCGGGGCGGCCCGCCACCATCAGTCCAGCGCCAGCAGGTTGGGACCGGGTCCAGGAACCCTGACGGTTTCGTGTGAGGAAGCCGAACGGGGCGGCCCGCGGTCAGCTCCCGTCCAGCCGGACGTGGCAGGCCGCCGCGATGTCGGCCAGGTTGACCTGCTGCAGCAATGACTCGTGCCTGCGGTCGTTCGGGTCGAGGGTGCGCAGCGCCTGCAGGTAGGCGCGCCTGGCGGCGGTTCCGTCGCCCAGTGCGTCGTACGCCCGGCCCAGGGTGAACGCGGCGATGCAGAACGCGGGGTCGGCGCACAGCGCCTGGCGCAGCGCGTCCCTCGCCTTGGCGGGCTCGCCCGCTTCGAGCGCGACCAGGCCGTGCAGGAAATGCGCGTCGGCGTCCAGCGGGTGCGCCTCCACCAGCGACGCGGCATGCTCCAGCGCCCCGGTCCGGTCGCCCGAGGCGGCCGCGGTCAAGGTGGCGGTGAGCCGCTGATCGCGGGTCAGCACCCGCTGCCCGGTCGGCGCCGGCCCGCGCGGTGGTTCCCGCACCTCCTGGCCCAGCGCCCGGCGGGCGGGTTCGCGCGCTGGCCCGCGAGCCGGCTCCCCGGCCGCGGGCCGGGCCGGGCCGCCGACCCCGGTCAGGGCGCCGGCCCCGGTCAGGGTCCTGGTCCCGGTCAGGCCGGCGATCCCGGTCGGCGTGCTGGTTCCCGGCAGGGCGCTGGCCCGGGGCACCCGCGGCTCCCCGGTGCGGGCCGGGCTCACCTGCAGCACGTCCGCCGCTCCCAGCATGACCGAACCGCCGGGGCGCAGCGAGCCGGCGAGCAGCTCGGCCACCTGGCGGGCCAGCGCCGGCTCGAAGTAGATGAGCACGTTCCGGCACAGGACCAGGTCGAAGCGCGCCTCACCGGGCGGCGGGAACTGATCGTGGATGAGGTTGTGGCGGCCGAACCGGGCCAGCGAGCGCAGCCGGCCGGAGACGCTGTAGGTGCCATCGGCCTGCCGTTCCAGGTACCGCCTGCGGAGCTGCGGGTCCAGTGCCCGCACCGCCCGCGGCCGGTAACGGCCGGCGTCCGCGGCGGAGATCACCGCGCCGGAGATGTCGGTGCCGAGGATGTCCACCGGCGGCGCTCCGGGCGCGAACGCGCTGATCGCCAGCAGCGCCAGCGTGTACACCTCCTCGCCGGTCGCGCAGCCCGCGCTCCACACCCGGATGGTGTCCGAGCCCGCCGCGCGGGCCGCCCGGTGCAGCGCCCGCCAGTCAATGGTGCCGAGCTGGGGCATGTCCCTGGCGAAACTCGTCTCGTGCACCGTGACCTCGTCGATCAGGCGGTCCACCAGGCCAGGACCATAGACCGGGTCCTTGGTGGCGATCAGGTAATCCTCGGGCTTGAGCCCGGGCGCCGCGCGGCCCACCGCGAGGCGCAGCGCCGTCTCCCGGCCCGGTGGCACCGTCATGCCGGTCGTGCGATGGATGAGCGCGGCCAGCTCGGCGAGCGCTCCGGTCACCGCGGCACCCCCAGCGGCTGGTAGCTGAGCGCCTTCAGGCGTTGCATGATCTGGTCCGGTGGCAGCGCCAGGTTCACCCCGCGGTCGAACGCGGCCTTCGGCATGCCGTAGATCGCCGAGGAGGCCTCGTCCTGCGTGATCGCCAGGCCGCCCGCGGCATGGACGGCGGCCGCGCCGGCCGCGCCGTCGTTCCCCATCCCGGTGAGCACGATGGCCGCGCCGCGCCGCCCCGCCGCCGTGGCGATGCTGGTGAGCAGCATGTCGCCGGACGGGCGGTGGTGGCCCACGATCGTGGTCCGGTCCACCGACAACCGGCCATTCGGGTTGAGCACGAGGTGACCGCCCTCGGGGGCGATCCAGACGCCGGGGCCGGCCAGTTGCCCGTCCTCGGCGACGCGGACCGACAGCGGGCACTTCTGGTCCAGCCAGTGCGCGAGGCTCTCGGTGAACCCGGTGCTGATGTGCTGCACCACGAGGATCGGCACCGGGTAGCCGGCCGGCAGCCCGCCCAGTACCTGCGCCAGCACCGGCGGGCCGCCGGCCGACGAGCAGATCCCCACCGCCGACGCCACCCGGGGCAGGCCGGGGTCCGGCTGGCGGGCGGCCAGCCGGGCCCGCGGATGCCGGATGACACTCGCGTGGCTGATCACCCGGATCCGCTGCCGGAACGCGGCCCCCGCCATGCTCGACGGCTGCGCCAGATCAAGGTCATCCTTGGCCACGGCGTCGAGCGCCCCGGCCGCCAGCGCGGCCGCCGCCTTGTAGCTGCCCGGGCCCACATGTGACGACAGCACGATGATCGGCATCGGCCGGGTGCCCATGATCAGCTCGACGGCCGCCAGCCCGTCCATGCCCGGCAGCTCGATGTCCATCGTGATCAGATCCGGCCGCAGGCTGCGGATGGCGGTCAGCGCCTCCTCGGCGGTGCCGCAGACGCAGATCACGTTGATATCGCCGTCGTACTCCAGGGTCCGCCGCAGCGCAGCCGCGTAGATTCCGGAATCTTCGCAGATCAGGACGCTGGCAGCGGCCATCGCGTCACCGTCCGAGCAGTTGGTCGATCGTCGCCAGGAGCGCGCTCTGCTGGAAGCCCTGCTTGTCGATATAGGCGTCGACACCTGCCTCCATGCCCAGGCGGCGGTCCTCCTCCGAGCCCCGTGAGGTGACCATGACCACCGGCAGTGAGGAGCGGCGCTCGTCGGTACGGATCGCCCGGGTCAGCTCCAGGCCGCCGAGCCTGGGCATCTCCATGTCGGTGACCACGAGTTCAATCGCTTCGTCCTTGCCCAGGGCATCCAGCGCCTCGCGGCCATCGCTCGCGGTGACCACGTTGTGGCCGGCGGATTCGAGCACGCACCGCTGGAGTTCCCTGACGATGAACGAGTCCTCGACTACCAGGATCTTCGCTGGCTCGGCATGGGCGACAGATGCCGGGCCGGTCACCGGCCAGCCCGCCGCCGCGGTGCCGTCCTGGGCGGTCAGCAGACCCGTGCCGTCCGCGGCCCGGGGCCAGGCCGGGGCGTCCGCGGTGGGCGGTGCCGCCGTGGTGGCCGGCGCGGCCGCCCGGCTGGCGGGCGCCGGCTGGCCATGCCCGGCGGCCCGGGGCCCGGCCGCTGGCCGGGCCTGGGGGGGTGAGGCGGACAGTCCCCCCCTGGCGGTGCGGCGATGGCCCCGGATGAGCGCGCCCGGCTCGACCAGCAGCGCGATCCGCCCGTCGCCGAGAATGGCGGCGCCGAGATACCCGCTCACCCCGGCCAGTAGCGGGCCGAGCGGCTTGACCACGACCTCTTCCTCACCGAGCAGGCCGTCGCACGCCGCGGCCAGCCAGCGCCCCTCCGCGGTGAGGACCAGGGCCGGTGGCTTGGGCGGCAGCGGCGGGGCATCGGCGCCGATGACCGCCGCGAGGTCGACGACCGGCAGCGACCGCCCGCGCAGGTCCACCGAGACCCGGCCCTGCAGCGTGGTGGTCGCGTCCACCGTCACCACCTCTTCCACCCCGGCGATCGGCAGCCCGTAGACCGCCCCGCCGCGCTGGATGAGCAGCACCTTGAGCAGCGCGAGCGCGACCGGAAGCAGCAGGCTGACCGCCATGCCGTGACCCGGCTCGCTGCTCACCTCGAACCTGCCGCCGAGCGAGTGCACGTGCGCCTTGACGGCGTCAAGGCCCACGCCCCGGCCGGCCAGGTCGGTCACCTCCCCGGCCGTGGAGAACCCGGCGCGGGACAGGACGTCGGCGAGCGATCCTTCCTGCCGTGCCTCCTCGACGATCTCCGGGGATACCCCGCGCCCGTCGTCGGAGACCGTGATCTCCACCAGGCCGCCCCGTGGCTCGGCCTTCAGCTCGATGCGGCCGCAGGAGGGCTTGCCGGCCCGCTCACGTTCCTCGGGAGGCTCGATGCCGTGGATCACCGAGTTGCGGAGCAGGTGGGTGAGCGGCTCGGACAGGCTTTCCAGGATCACCCGGTCAAGCTCGGTCTCCGCGCCGACGACGGCGAACTCGACCTCGCGCCCGATCGACCTGGCAAGGTCACGGACGGCACGCGGCAGCGGCCCGGTGATCATGGAAACGGGGAGGGTCCGCATCCCCACCGCCGAGTCCTTGAGTTCGCCGAGCATCCGCTCGCCGGCGCCGAGTTCGTCCGCGGCGTCCGTCGGCAGCCCTTCGGCCGCGCCGAGCGCGTGCGCCAGCCGGCGCCGGTCCTGCATCACCTCGCCGACGAGGTCGAGCAGGTGGTCGATCTTCTCGGCCGGCACGCGCACCGAGCGCCGCCCGGCGTCCTGCAGGCGGGCCGCCGTGGCCGTGGAGTGCGCCGCGGTGGCGGGCGGCGATGCCCCCCCGGCCGGTGGCTGGCCCGCCGTGCCCGGCAGCGGTGCCGTAGGCTGCGCCGCGGCCGCCGCCCCAGCAGGTGCGGGGTGCTGCGCGGAGGCCGGCTGCTGTCCGGGTGTGGCCTGCTGCGCGGCGGCACCCTGTTGCACGGGCGCTGGCTGGCCGGCGTCCGGCGGCGGTGCCGTTGCTCCGGCCGGGACGCCTGGTGCGGCGGGGATTGCTGGCGCGCCGTTGCCCAGGCCAAACGCGGGGCGCGGCGGCGGGAGGCTGGCCGGCCTGCCGGTGCCCGCCCTGCCCGCCCAGGAGCCACCGGCTGCCAGCGGCGGCGCCCCCGGATCGGCCGCACCCGCGGCGGCCCCCGGCCCGGCCTGAGCCTCACCGCCGGGCGCGGACCCGCTGCCGGGCGTGGACCCGCTGCCGAATGCGGACCCGCTGCCGAGTGCGGACCCGCCGCCGGACGCGCCGGGCATCGCGGCATCGGCATCCGCGCTCCCCGGGACGGCGCCCTCGGCCGTCCCCTCGGTCCCGGTGCCCGCCCCTGTTTCGGTCCCTGCCCCTGCTGCTGCCCCTGCCCCGGCGCCGACGCTTCCGGCCTCCAGCGCGGCGCGGCTGACCTTGAGTTCGGCGATCAGGCTGTCGAACGGCTCGGCCGCCCCCGCCACCCGCGCGCGCAGCGCGGCGGTGGCGCGCAGCAGCGGCGCGGCGAGGTCAGGGTGGAAGGCCCGCTGGACCCGTGCCACGGCCAGGATGTCCTCGGCGGCGTGCGCCAGCGCGGCGATGTCGCTGAAGCCCAGGATCCCGGCGGCGCCCTTGATCGTGTGCGCGTTGCGGAACAGTGCGTCGATCGTGTCCGGGGGCACGTTCCCGGCCTCGGCCGCCAGCAGGGCGGTGTCCATGTCGTCCAGCCGCTCCGTGGTCTCGTCCTGGAACAACTGGAGAAGCTCGGCGTCGGCGTCGGGCATGATCATGCCGGGACCCCCAGTGCGTCCATCACCGCAGGCATGTTCAGCACGCCGATCAGGTCACCTTCTTCCAGCATCGTGCCGAGCAGCAGGGCGGACTCGGCCTCCTCGGCCGGGTCCGCGAACTCGCCGACCTCGGTGACCTCGTCGATGGCCAGGCCCGCCTGGCGCCCTTCCGACTCGGCCACCAGCAGCCGGCCCGGCGGCTCGGTGCGGCGGGTACCGAGCAGTGCCGCCAGGTCGATGACCGGGAGGATCTTGCCGCGCAGGTTGCGCACCCCGAGGATCTCCCGTGGTGCCCCCGGGACCGGGGTCACCTCACCAAGGCCGGCGACCTCGAGCACGTTCAGTACCGAGACCGCGTAGGCCTCCTCGGCCACCCGGAAGCGCACATAAGCGTTCATGGGCGGCTTCCGGGATCCTCGCCAGCGGAAGCGTCTCCGCGGCGCTCACCGGTATCCCGGCGCGCGGGCTCCTGGCCGGCGGCGCGGGCCGCCGGGGCACGGGACCGGGCGCGCCGGGCGGCGCCGTGGCGGCGGGCCGGGTGCCCGGCTCATCCTCGGACAGCACCGCCTCGATCTCGTCCACGAGCGACTCGAGCCGCTCGGCGGTGGTGGCCCGCTGGGCGAGGTCGCTGGCGAGCTGGTCGGCACCCTGGCGGATTTGCAGGATCGCCGCGTCCGCCTGGTCGGCGGCGGTTTTTTGCTGTTGGGCGGCGAGCAGGGATTCCTCCAGCATGGTGGCGGTGGAGGTCATCAGCTCGCCGACCTCGCGGGCCTGGCGGGTGCCTTGCTCGGTGGCCATGATGGTGGCGTTGGTCTCGTCGCGGACCCCGGCGACGATGACGC
>WNGH01002052.1_pt1 | contig 18983 bp, 17 predicted proteins | sample 5400631 | NCBI WGS metagenome assembly WNGH01 (sample SAMN13153373, study PRJNA577476) | soil metagenome | isolation source: 115 cm soil or saprolite under Garry oak tree replicate 1 | place: USA:California | collected 2016-06-15
CGATCTTCCAGGCGTGCCTGCTGCGCTTCCGCCCGATCATGATGACGACGATGGCGGCGATGCTTGGCGCCGTTCCGCTTGCGATCGGCTTCGGCGACGGCTCGGAGTTCCGCCGGCCGCTCGGCATCTCGATCGTCGGCGGTCTGATCGTGAGCCAGCTGCTCACGCTCTATACGACGCCGGTGGTGTACCTGTACCTGGACCGCTTCCGGCTTTGGTGCCGGCGCGGGTGGGGGCGGCGCACCCGCGGGGCGGCGCTGGAGGCGAGATGAGTCGGAGCGCGCTCGCATTTCTCGTCTTGGCGCTCGCGGGTTGCGCGGTCGGGCCCGACTACAAGCGGCCGGAGCTCCAGATCACCTCCGCCTACAAGGAGGCGGGGGAGTGGAAGCCCGCGCAGCCGCAGGACGATTTGGACCGCGGCAAATGGTGGGGGGTCTTCGGCGATCCGCAGCTCGACGCGCTCCTGCAGCAAGTCGAAATATCGAACCAGAACGTACTCATTGCGGATGCGCAGTTCCGCCGCGCGCAGGCCGTCGTTGCGGCCTCGCGCGCGGCCTCCTTTCCGACGCTCGATGCCGACGTTTCGGTCACGCGCAGCCGCTCGCCGACGGGAGTGATCGGCGGCACGACCGCCGGCCGCATCATTACGAACCGGTCTGCGAGCTTGAGCGCCGGGTGGGAAGTCGACCTGTGGGGCCGCCTGCGGCGCGCGGTCGAATCGAGCGAGGCGAGCGCGCAAGCCAGTGCCGCGGATCTCGCGGCAGCGCGCCTCTCGGCACAGGCGGAGCTCGCTTCCGACTATTTCCAGCTGCGAATCCTGGACGCGCAGAAGCGGCTGCTCGAGGACACCGTCGCGGGGTACCAGAAGTCGCTCGATCTCACCAAGAATCGATACGACGCAGGCGTCGCGGCGAAAGTCGATCTGGTGCAGGCCGAGACGCAGTTGAAGAGCACGCAGGCCGAGGCGATCGATACCGGCGTGCAGCGCGCGCAACTGGAGCACGCGATCGCGATCCTCATCGGCAAGGCGCCCGCCGAATTCTCGATCGCGCCCGTTCCGCTTGCCTTGACGATGCCTCGCGTTCCAGTCGGTCTGCCCTCCGAACTGCTCGAGCGCAGGCCCGACGTCGCGGCAGCAGAGCGCCGCGTCGCCGCCGCCAACGCGCAGATCGGCGTGGCGAAGGCTGCTTATTTCCCGTCGCTGACCCTGTCGGCATCGTACGGCTCGCGCAGCGCCGACGCCTCGCAATGGTTCACGGTGCCGAGCCGCTTCTGGTCGATCGGCCCGGCGCTCGCCCAGTCGATCTTCGACGCGGGGCTGCGCCGCGCGCAGACCGAACAGGCGATCGCCGCCTACGACGCGACCGTCGCCGAATACCGCCAAGCCGTGCTCGCCGGCTTTCAGGAAGTCGAGGACAACCTCGCGGCGCTGCGCATCCTGGGAGAGGAAGCGGAAGTTCAGGAAGGAGCGGTGCGCGCCGCGCGCGAATCGGTGCTCCTCACGACCAACCAATACAAAACCGGCATCGTGAGCTATGTCAACGTGGTCACGGTGCAGACGACGCAGCTCAGCAACGAGCGCACTGCAATGGGCATTCTCGGCAGGCGGCTGGTTGCGGCCGTGACTTTGGTGAAGGCCCTGGGCGGCGGATGGAGCGCCGCCGAGATCGCGGCGGACAGCCGCTGAGAGTCGATCGGGCGGAACCGGATTCGCCCCTACTTCGATACGGCGTTTGCCCCTGATGCTCCCACGGCAAGGTACATCGAGGGTGTAAAGATGATAGAGGCGAGATCCGCGGAGCCTGCCGATGACAAGGACCAGTTGATCGCATCGTCGCTGTACACAACCATTCCCCCCTGCCCGACCGCGACGAACCGGGAACCGAAGCGGACGGCTCGCAAATCCTGAGACAGCGGCGGGGGAGTGAGGCCCCAGGTCGTTCCATTGGTACTGGTCACGATCGTGCCCGAATCCCCGACGACCACGTAATGAGCAGAAGCCCCGGCCGCTGAGCCCGTGCCGTAAGTGGCGCCGCGAAGAGCCGTCAGAGTATTCGAATTCTGGGCAGTCCAGGTGATCGCATCGGTGCTCGTCAGCAATGTGCCGCTCGCTCCGGTCGCGACGAAGGCATCCTTCGGAAAAGAGACGCTGTACAAATCATTTGTCATGCCGGACACCGCTGCCGGAGTCCAATCATTGAGGTTCGTGCTCCAGAAAATGCTTCCGCCGCTGCCCACCACCACATACGTCGTGACGCCGGAAACAAGTCCGAAGGTCAGGCTGTTCATCCTGGCGCCGTTGTTCGGAACGGGAGCCACCGAAGTCGATGTCCAAGCATTCCCGTCCGTACTCGTCAGGATCGAGCCGTCCGTGCCCAGCGCAACGAACTGGCCGGCGGAAATTACCGCACTGAGGTCGCTGACGAATCCATTCGGGATCGACGTCGCTTGAGTCCATGCAGTCACGCCGGGAGGGCTCGCGCTGGTGTAGTTGAAGTCGCCCGCGAAGAAGCTGCCTGCGTTGCCGACGGCGACGATCCTGTTGAGTGCCCCGAAGGCGACCCCATTGAGATTCTGCGTCGGGCTTCCAAGCGGCGCGCCCGAAGTCCAACTCGCACCCGCCAGCCTTGGGACCGCCGTGACCACCGGTGTGCTGGGCCCCGCATGGCTGTCATGATTTGTTGCGTTCATGATGAACGCATACTGGATGCCGTTCGCCAGACCGGTGATGACGCGAGGCGAGTGAGCGTCGAATATCAACGGCACTCCCGGAGAATCTGCCGTGACGGTGCTGCCAGCTTGAAAGAAGATCCAATAGGTGAGCTCGGGCTGTTGATCCCAGGAAACCGTTACCAGTTGCTCGCCGGGCGTGACCGCCAGTCCGGTTGGCGCCTCACCGGGCGCGCCGGCCTGCCGGTGACAGCCCGCGCAAGCGATTAAGGACGCAAGTGCCATAGTGCGGAGCATCGGGCGGCTCACCTGGAAATTCCCTTCAATGTTGAACGATGTGCAGGACTGTACCATGTCGCCGGAGCGACCGACGACGAGTGACCGCATGCTAATATGCCGTTTTCGCTGCGGTGCGAAATCGTTCAAATGTTCAATCCCGGCAATACCCTGCATGAAGTCGATCCTGAACTGTGGGCCGCGGTCCAGCAGGAAAACCAGCGCCAGGAAGACCACATCGAGCTGATCGCCTCGGAGAACTACGCGAGCCGTGCGGTGCTAGCCGCCCAAGGGTCGCAGCTCACCAACAAGTACGCCGAGGGCTATCCCGGCAAGCGCTACTACGGCGGATGCGAATTCGTCGACATCGCGGAGCAGCTTGCAATCGTCCGCGCTAGGCAGCTGTTCGGTTGCGACTACGCCAACGTGCAGCCGCACTCGGGATCGCAGGCGAACCAGGCTGTCTACATGGCGGCGCTGAAGCCGGGCGATGCGATCCTCGGTATGTCGCTTGCGCACGGTGGACACCTCACGCACGGTGCGTCGGTGAACGCGAGCGGCAAGCTCTACCGCGCCCTCTCATATGGCCTGAACGCCGAGGAGACGATCGACTACGACGAGGTGGAGCGCCTTGCGCGCGAGCACAAGCCGCGCATGATCGTCGCCGGCGCCTCGGCTTATTCCCGCGTGATCGACTGGCGGCGACTGCGGGAAATCGCCGACGAGTCTCGCGCGTACTTGATGGCGGACATCGCACACTACGCCGGGCTGATCGCCGCAGGGCTCTACCCGAGCCCAATCGGGATCGCAGACTTCATCACCAGTACGACTCACAAGACGCTGCGCGGCCCGCGCGGGGGACTGATCCTCGCCGGCACCGAACACGAGAAAATCCTCAACGCGGCTATCTTCCCCTGCCTGCAGGGCGGGCCGCTGATGCATGTCATCGCCGCCAAGGCGGTCGCGTTCAAGGAAGCCCTCGCGCCCGAGTTCCGCGCCTACCAGAAGCAGGTGATTACCAACGCAAAGACCCTGGCGAAGACCTTGCAGGCGCGCGGTGTGCGCATCGTTTCGGGTGGCACTGACTGCCACATGTTGCTGGTCGACCTGCGCGCGAAGAACGTCACTGGCCGCGACGCCGAGGACGCGCTCGGCAGGGCGCACATCACGGTCAACAAGAATGCGATACCCAACGATCCCCAAAAACCCTTCGTGGCGAGTGGCATCCGCATCGGCTCGCCGGCCATGACTACGCGCGGCTGCCGGGAGCCCGAAGCCGCGCATCTCGGCGAGCTCATCGCGGACGTTCTTGACGCTCCGCACGACGACAAAATCATCAAGCGCGTGACGGTGGAAGTGTCCGAGCTGTGCCGCCGCTTTCCGGTATACCGCGCGGCGGAGGCGGACGGCGGGCAGCGCGTCGCTGCGGCCTAGCGCTGGAGAAGCGCGGTGAAATGTCCGTACTGCAAGGCCGAGGACACAGCGGTCATCGACTCGCGTGAGTCCGAGGACGGCGACAGCGTGCGTCGCCGGCGCCGGTGCGAGGCGTGCGGGAAGCGCTTCACCACCTACGAGCGCGTCGAGCTCTCGATGCCCATGGTGGTGAAATCGAGCGGCAACCGTGTGCCTTACGACCGCGAGAAGCTGCGCACCGGCTTCATGCGCGCGCTGCACAAGCGGCCGGTGCCCACCGAGTACGTCGACCAGTCGATCAGCCGAATCGAGCAGCGCGTGCTCGCTCTCGGCGAGCGCGAAGTGGCCAGCCGCGTGATCGGCGAGATGGTGATGCGTGAGCTGAAGAAGATGGACGATGTCGCCTACATCCGCTTCGCCTCCGTGTACGAGGACTTTCAGCGCGTGGACGATTTCCGCGACGCGATCCTCGAGGTGAAGAAACCCGGCACCAAGCGCGCGCGCCGCATCGAGAAATAATGCTCGCGGCCGCCGACCATGATTTCATGGAGCAGGCGCTCGAACTCGCCGGGCGCGGCCTCTACACGACGACACCCAATCCACGTGTCGGTTGCGTCATCGTCAGGGACGGGACGGTCGTCGGCACGGGCTGGCATGAAAAGGCCGGCATGCCGCACGCGGAGGTACTCGCGCTGAAGGCAGCCGGGGCGCGCTCGCGCGGCGGGACGCTGTACGTGAACCTCGAACCGTGCAGCCATCACGGCCGCACACCGCCTTGCGTCGACGCGATCGTCGAGGCGGGCGTCAAGCGCGTGGTGGCGGCGATCCAGGATCCGAATCCGAAGGTCGCAGGCGCGGGCTTTGCAAAGCTGCGCGCGGCGGGGATTGCGGTCGAGCAGGGGTTGATGGAGGAGGAGGCGCGCGAGCTCAACATCGGGTTTTTCGCCCGCATGACGCGCGGCCGGCCTTGGATGCGCATGAAGATCGCGGCGAGCCTCGACGGGCGCACTGCGCTCGCCAACGGCAAGAGCCAGTGGATCACAGGGGAGGCCGCCCGCCAGGACGGCCATCGCTGGCGGGCGCGCGCCTGCGCGGTTCTCACCGGCTTCGGCACGGTGAGGGACGACGACCCGCAGCTCAACGTACGCGGTGTCGACACGCCCAGGCAGCCGCTCAAGGTCGTCGTCGATTCGAAATTCGAGACATCCCCCTCAGCGCGCCTGCTGAAGCAAGGGAAGACCCTCGTCGTCGGCGCGGTGAACGATGCGAAGAGGATCGCCTCGCTGAAAGGGGCGGGGGCCGAGGTCGTGATCATCCCGAACGACGGCGGCAAGGTCGAGCTGTTCAAGCTGATGGAGGAGCTCGCGCGGCGGGAGCTCAACGAGATCCACGTAGAGGCGGGTGCGAAGCTGAACGGCTCGCTCTTGCAGGCGGGCGTGGTGGACGAGCTGCTCGTCTACCTCGCGCCGAGCGTGATCGGCGATTCGGGTCGGGGGATGTTTAGCCTGTCGGAGCTGACCGATCTGTCGCAGACCACGGCACTGAAGATTCGCGAGGTCGAGCGTATCGGCGAGGACCTTCGCATCGTGACGAGGATTTGAGGCAGCCGGGGACGGATTGTAGCTAGGAGGTTGTTGGAGTCGAGCCGCTCAGCCCTCAGGAATTTCATCAGCCGCGCGCTCCTTCGCGGCCATGATGTCAGGGCACAAGAGGGCGAAGTGCGTGATACCGGGGTGCTTCTCGGGGATGTCCATGAGGATGTTCGGCTCGTTCGCGTTCGGCGCGTTGAGCACGAGGTTCAGTTCCACTCCCGACGGGTGATCGAGGATGGCGATGGGCTCGGGACCGATCGGACCGGCAGTCTTGGTGAAGCCGAGCAGCGCGCAGAAGCGCACCGAGCGCTCGAGGCCGTGCACGCGAATGCCGATGTGGGCGAGGCCCGAGACGGGGATGGGAGCGGTCTGCGTCTTTGTCATTCTGCCTCCGGACGTCCAGCCAACCCGGGTTCGCCACGGCGACTCGCCGGAGAAAGCCAAGTAGAATTCTTTCCCATGTTTACCGGAATCATAGCCGCCGTCGGCAAAATCAGCCGGGTCGAATCCGCAAAGAGCGGACTGCGCCTCGCCATCGACGCAGGCAAACTGGGCTTGAGCGACCTCAAGGTCGGCGACAGCGTCGCGGTCAACGGCGCGTGCCTCACTGTGGTACGACGCGGGAGAAAAAGTTTCGACGTCGATGTTTCACGCGAGACGCTCCGCTGCACCGCTGGGCTGGACAAACCGGGAGAGGTCAACCTGGAGAAATCGCTGCGGCTTTCCGACCGGCTCGATGGCCACCTCGTTCTCGGTCACGTCGACGGCGTCGGGAATATCGTGCGCTTTGAAGCAGTGGGCGAAAACCGGTTGCTTCGCGTCCGCGTGCCGGCGGACCTCGCGCGCTACATCGTGCGCAAAGGCTCGATCGCGGTTCACGGCGTGAGCCTCACCGTGAACGCCGTACGCGGCGCCGAGTTCGAGGTCAACCTGATCCCGCACACGCTCGCGGCGACCACGTTGAGGCGCCTGGAGGTTGGCGACCGCGTCAATCTGGAAGTGGACCCGCTCGCGCGCTACGCGGAACGCCTGCTGCGCCGCAGATGAGCGGCGGGAGCGGCAGCGCCGACCGCCTCTGATGAGATTTTCCCCGGCCGAGATCGAGCGGCGGCGCGCCCTTGCGCCGCGCCCCGAGTTTCCGCCCGAGCTGCCGATCTGCGCGAGGCGCGAGGAGATCGCGAAGGCCATCTCCTCGCATCAGGCCGTCATCGTGTGCGGCGAGACGGGCTCGGGCAAGTCCACCCAGCTGCCCAAGATCTGCCTCGAGCTGGGCCGCGGGATCGAAGGACTCATCGGGCATACCCAGCCGCGCAGGATCGCCGCGCGCGCGACCGCTTCGCGCGTCGCGCAAGAGCTGAAGACGGAGCTCGGAGGCGCAGTCGGCTACAAGATCCGCTTCACTGACAAAGTCGGCCCGCGCTCCTACATCAAGATCATGACCGACGGCATCCTGCTCGCCGAGACGCAAGGGGACCTCGAGCTTCGCCAATACGACACGCTCATCATCGACGAGGCGCACGAGCGCAGTCTCAACATCGATTTCCTGCTCGGCTACGTAAAGCAACTCCTCCCGCGGCGGCCGGATCTGAAGCTCGTCATCACGTCGGCGACCATCGATGCCGAGCTGTTCTCGAAACATTTCGACAATGCGCCCGTCATCGAGGTTTCCGGGCGGCTCTACCCGGTGGAAGTCCGTTACCACCCGGTCGAGTCGGAGGACGACGACTACGATCTCAACGAGGCGATCAGCGACGCGGCGGACGAATTGGCGCGCCAGGGCGAGGGCGACGTCCTCGTGTTCCTCCCGGGCGAGCGCGAGATCCGGGAGGCGGCGGAGACGCTGCGCAAGCACCACCCGTCTCACACGGAGATTCTGCCTCTGTTTGCGCGGCTCTCGGCCGAGGAGCAGGAGCGCATATTCAAGCCGCACGGCGGCCGGCGCATCGTGCTCGCGACCAACGTCGCGGAGACCTCGCTCACCGTCCCCGGAATCCGCTATGTCGTGGACACCGGTCTCGCGCGCGTCAAGCGCTACAGCTACCGCAACAAGGTCGAGCAGCTGCGCGTGGAGAACGTTTCCCAGGCCTCGGCGAAGCAGCGCGCAGGTCGCTGCGGTCGGGTCGCGAGCGGAGTCTGCGTCCGCCTCTACGCCGAGGAGGATTTCGAGTCACGCCCGGCGTTCACCGACCCGGAAGTGCTGCGCTCCTCGCTCGCCAACGTCATCCTGCGAATGAAATCGTTCGGCCTGGGTGCGGTCGAGGAATTCCCGTTCATCGATCCGCCGGCGTCCAAGGCGATACAGGACGGGTACGCGCTGCTCGCCGAACTGGGCGCAGTGGACGAAGCCAAGGAGCTGACCGAAATCGGAAAGCGGCTAGCGAGGCTGCCGGTCGACCCGCGCATCGCCCGCATGATTCTCGCGGCGGAGTCGGAGAACGCGTTGCGCGAGGTGCTGATCATCGCCGCGGGGCTCTCGGTGCAGGACCCTCGCCAGAGGCCGAGCGAACGCGCTGCCGCCGCCGATGAGGCTCAGAAACGCTTCGACGACGAGAAGTCCGATTTCCTTTCCTGGATCAAACTCTGGACGTTCTTCGAGGAAGCGCTCGCGCACAGGAGATCCAGCCGTAAGCTGCACGAGGCCTACCGCGAGCATTTCCTCTCCTTCAACCGCATGCGCGAGTGGCGCGACATTCACGGGCAGCTGAAGGAGCTCGTGGTCGAACTCGGCTGGCGCATTTCCGAGACGCCCGCCACCTATCAGCAAGTCCATCGGGCGCTCCTCGCTGGCCTGCTCGGCAACGTCGGTACGAAGACCGAGGAAGGAAATTATCTGGGTGCCCGCGGCATCCGGTTCTGGATTCATCCCGGCTCGGGGGTGGGAAGGAAGGCCGGACGCTGGGTCATGGCGGCGGAGCTGACCGAGACCACACGCCTCTACGCGCGCTGCGTCGCTACCGTCGAGCCCGAGTGGCTGGAGTCAGTCGGCGCGCATCTGGTCAAGCGGAATCAATACGAGCCGCACTGGGAGAGGCAGCCGGCGCGCGTCGCCGCGTTCGAGCGCGGAACGCTCTACGGGCTGCTGCTGTATGCAAAACGGCGCGTGCACTACGGACCCATGGACCCGGTCGAATCGCGACAGATCTTCATCCGCCAGGCGCTGGTCGAGGGTGACTACGACACCCGCGCGCCGTTCTTTCTGCACAACCGCAGGCTCGTGCGCGAGATCGAGCAGCTCGAGCACAAGTCGCGCCGGCCCGACGTGCTGGTGGACGACGAACTGATCTGCGCGTTCTACGAGAGCCTCGTTCCCGAGGGCATCTACAACGGCGCGGATTTCGACCGCTGGCGCCGCGGAGCGGAAAGTACGAATCCGAAGCTGCTCTTCCTCAAGCGCGAGGATCTGATGCGCCATGAGGCGGCGGGAATCACGACGGTGCAGTTTCCGCACCAGCTCGAGATGGCGGGACGCAGCTTCGCGCTCGAATATCACCACGAGCCGGGCTCGCCGCGCGACGGCGTGACCCTCACCGCGCCGCTTCTCGCGCTCAACCAGGTCGATGCCGCCCGCTGCGACTGGCTGGTGCCGGGGCTCGCGCGCGAAAAGATCACGCGGCTCGCCAAGTCGCTGCCGCAGAAGCTCCGCCAACCGCTCGGCGCGCTGCCCGAGTTCACCGACGCCTTCCTCGCGGCCAAGGAGACGCAGGACGCGCCGCTCGCGCAGGCGATCATCCGCTACGCGCGGCGCGAGCTCAATCTTACGATCCCGCTCGACACTTTCCGGTCGGAAATGCTGCCCGCGCACCTTTCGATGAATTTTCGCATCGTGGACGAGCACGGCCGGCAGTTGGGGATGGGCCGCAATCTCGCGCAGTTGCGCGCCGAGCTGGGCCAAAAGGCGGAGGAGCGGTTTACCCAGATCGCAAGGGCCGATGTTCCGGCCGCGGAATTCATCGGCTGGGAGTTCGGTGATCTCGAGGAAGTGATGGAAGTCCGGCGCGGCTCCCAGACGCTCATCGGATACACGGGTCTGACGGACCACGAAGATTCCGTCAGTCTCGAGGTCTTCGATTCCGCAGAGAAGGCGCGCGAAGCGCATCGCGCTGGGCTGCGGCGGCTGTTCAGGCTGCAGTTGAAGGAGCAGGCTCACCACATCGAGAAGAACCTACCCGGGTCGCAGGCGATGGTGCTTCAGTTCGCCGTTTTCGGCGAGGTCGCCGAGCTGAAGGAGCAGCTGCTCGCAGCGGCTTTCGATCGTGCCTGCATGCAGGACCCTTGGCCGCGCTCGCGCGCCGAGTTTGAGCGGCGCCGCGACGAAGCGCGTTCGCGCGTCACGCTGCTTGCGCAGGAAATCGCGCGGCTCGCGGGAATAATTCTCGCCGAGCATGCGGCGCTGCAGAAAAAGCTGCAGCGGGCGTCCAAGGCGTTTCCCGAGCCCTGCCGCGACATCCAGGAGAGCACGAGCCGGCTTCTCTCCAAGCGGTTCATCGAGCGGACACCCTACGAGCGGCTGCAGCACTTCCCGCGCTACCTGAAGGCCGCGGGCCTGCGGCTCGACAAGCTGAGAGCCGATCCCGGCCGCGACGCGCGTCTCGCCGCGGAATTCGGGCCGCTGTGCGCGCAATGGCTGCGAGAACAGGCGAAGCAAGCAAAATCGGGCAGCCGTGATCCGCAGCTCGAACAGTTCCGCTGGCTGCTCGAGGAGCTGCGCGTGCAGCTTTTCGCCCAGGAACTGAAAACCTCCGTGCCGGTTTCGGTCAAGCGACTGTCGAAGATGTGGCAAACTATTCAGCGCTGATTTCACCGGGCGGCCCATATGAACGCGATACTCAGTGCCCTCGCGCGGGCGTTTGTCAGTTTGCTGCACCCGAAGATGCTCTGGCTCATGGTATGGCCGGTGATGGTCGCGCTCGTCCTGTGGGTGACGCTTGCCGTGCTTTACTGGGGCGAGGCTGCGCGGTGGATCGCCGCCCAGCTGCACCGGTGGCCGGCTTACGAATGGGCTGTCTCGATCTGGCCTGTAACGCTTGTCGCCGCGTGGTTCGGCTGGCTTCTGCTGCCGCTCCTGTTCGTGCCCGCGGTTCTGATCACGGCGGTGTTGATCATCAGCGTCGCGTCCATGCCCGCGATGGTCGCTCACGTCGGCGGGCGCGAGTACCCGGGGCTCGCCCGCCGGAAGGGGGGTACGTTCGCCGGCAGCCTCTGGAATGCCCTCGCTGCGCTCACGCTGTTTGCGCTGCTCTTTGCGGTCAGCCTGCCGCTATGGCTGGTTCCGCTGCTGTGGCCGGTGCTGCCTATCGCTCTGTTCGGCTATTTCAACCAGCGCGTGTTCCGCTATGACGCTCTCGCGGAGCACGCGACCGTCGCCGAGGTTGCCGAGATCGTCCGTCGCCATCGGGGCGAGCTGTTTCTCCTGGGCGTCGCGCTCGCGCTCATCGGTCATGTGCCCGTGTTCGGACTCTTGATGCCGGTGTACGGCGGGCTCGCTTTCATCCATTACGGCCTCGAGCGCCTCGGCGAGCTGCGCAGTGAGCCGATCGAAGGTGCGGCGGCGCGGGTGTGAGATGGGGACCGGAGCGATCATTATCGGCGACGAGATCATTCGCGGGACGCGCGAGGATAAGCATTTCGGCACGCTGATCGAGATCCTTCGCGTGCGCGGAATGAGGCTCGAGTGGTGCCAATATCTCGGCGACAGACCCGATCTGATCACCGCCACGCTCAGACGCACAATGGCGTCAGGAGATATCGTCTTCAGCTTCGGCGGCATCGGCGCGACGCCCGACGATCATACCCGCCAGTGCGCCGCGGACGCGGCGGGCGTGGAGCTGGTGTTGCATCCCGACGCGGAGGCAGCGATCCGCTCGCGCACTGACATGGAAATCACGCCGCAGCGCCTCAAGATGGGCGAATTCCCGCGCGGGGCGAGGATCATTCCCAATCCGTACAATCGCATCCCGGGGTTTTCGCTCGCGGATCACCATTTCGTGCCGGGTTTCCCGGTGATGGCCTGGCCCATGGTCGAGTGGGTGCTCGACCAACGTTACGCGCAACTGTTTCACCGTACGCCTGAAGCCGAGGCTTCCGTCATCGTCTATGACCTTCCGGAATCGATCGTCACCCCGCTGATGATCGAAGTGGAACAGCGCTATCGAGGCCTGAAGTCGTTCAGCCTGCCCAGCATGGGCGAGGCAGGCGTGCGCCGTCACATCGAACTCGGAGTGTGGGGTGCACCGGAGGAAGTGACGCCAGCTATCGAGCAGATGAAGCTGGGGGTCGTTGCTCTCGGCGGCAGGTGGGAAGAAAAACGTCAGTAAACCGGGGACAGACCACGTTTTCTTTTTTCGTCGTGCCGGCGAAGGGAAAAACGTGGTCTGTCCCCGGTTTCAAGCACAAACAAAAAGCCCTGGCTTGCGCCAGGGCTTTAGGGCGCCCACAGAGAGGAGGAGGAGGGGGCTGTGGGCCGCGAAACCTGCGAATTACGCTGTTGCGCGCTTCTTGGGGGTTTCCCTGGTGTGCGTTGTAGCCGCAGCGAAGTTCGCTTCGGCGATCTCGGTGGCCTGCTTTGCGACCTTGTTGAAGCTGTCATAGGCGGTGTTGGCTGCGGCGAGCGCAGACTTCACGGCTTGGACGGCGACGTCGGATCCGGCTGGCGCGTTCTTCGAGACCTTGTCGAGAAGACCGACCAGGTTCTTGTTAAACTCGACGGCTTGGGCTTCGAGGAACTTGGCCAATTCGCCGTTCGTTTGGGCGGCAACTTCGTATACGCTGCGCGAGTAGGCGATGGCTTTTTCCATCGTCGGCTGGGTTGCCGCGGCATTGAGGTTGAGGTATTCCTGGGGGTCTTTGGCGTTGAGCAGCGCCTTGGCGTGGCCGACGCCTTCCTCGAATGCAGCCTTGGTTGCATTGAAATACAGCGCGGACAGGCGCTCGAAAGCGGCGAACTGCGTGTGCGCGAGACCTAGGATGGCCTCGATGCCGGCCTTGTTCGTGCTGGCGATTTGTTCGGGCGTGAAGTTCATGATCATCTCCGTAAAAGGTTGGAATGCTTGCCGTCAGTTAGGTTAGTGCTCTTGTCCTGTGGTGCCTTAGTCTCAGTGCTACTCCGTATATTTGTGCATCGCAGCAAATAGGATTCTACAAGGATAACAATCGATGTCAAGAATTATTTGTGCGACGCAATAGACCTTCAGGGCCGAGAAGATAAAAAGCCCATATAAATAAAGCAGTAACATCTGAATTGCTGCCTAGAAGTGAGTAGACACCTGCCTCCAACTCTTTGTTTTTTAAATGATCCGCGCCTTTTCCTGGAGGACCCGGAAAGCGAGCCAATCGTGAGCACGCGCACCTACGTACCGCCGCCATCAATCCTCACGCTGCTCGTCCTGCTTACCCTCGGCTGGGGGGTCAACTGGCCGATCATGAAGCTGGTGATGGCCGAAATGCCGCCGCTGCACTTCCGTGCGCTGTGTCTTGCGATCGGGGCGGCGGGCCTTTTCGCGATTGCTCGGGCCAATCGCTTGCCGATCCGCGTCCCTTCAGGAGCCTGGCCGAGGCTGATCGCGATTACGCTTTTCAACGTGGCTGCTTGGAATGTTCTCGCGGTCTACGGCGTCACGTTCATGGAATCGGGGCGTGCCGCGATCCTCGCGTATACGTTTCCTGTGTGGGGCGTGCTGCTCGGAGTGTGGGTTCTGCGGGAGCCGGTGACCCGGAGCCGGCTCGCGGGCATGGTTCTGGGCGTCCTCGGGATGTTGGTGCTTCTCGGTGACGAGATCCATGCTGTCGGGCGCTCGCCGACCGGAGCCCTGCTGCTCATCGCTTCTGCGATCAGCTGGGCGGTCAGCACCGCCATCATGAAGCGCTGGCCGGTCGACCTGCCGACTACTTCCTTTACCGGCTGGCAGATGCTGCTCGCTCTCGCGCCGATTCTGTCGGGCGCTATGCTGTTCGAGGAAGGGAGCTTTTCGCCGCTCGCGCTCTCGACCTGGCCTTTCTGGGGACTCGTCTACAACGCGCTCGTCAGCTCGATCTTCTGCAACTGGGCGTGGATCAAGATCGCGACCCACGCGCCAATCAGCGTTTCCTCGCTCTCCACGTTGATGATCCCGATCGTGGGTGTGTTCAGCGGAATGCTGTTGTTGGGCGAACATCCGCAGTGGAGCGATTTGGCCGCGCTCGTCTTGGTCGTCGCTGCCCTGGCGGTCGTGCTCCTGCCGCAGCACCAGGCATAAGCTGGCTCGTTCAGCCCGCGTCGCCCTCCCGGATGCTGCGTCGACTCGGGATTCTTTCGGTACGCCAGTTCGCAAGCGCCCAGTTCCAGATCTCCGCGATTCTCCCCGCCGCGAGCTCCGCCGGCGGCTCCTGTCCGAGAAAGCGCAAGGCTTGCCAAAGCCGAGACGGGGCCTGTGTGACGGTCAAGGGGGCGGCGCGCGTCTGCTTGCTGAGCTTTTCGCCGGCCTGGTTAACCGCGACCGGAAGATGCATGTATCGCGGCGTCGGGTGACCTAGCAAGCGCTGCAGCAGGATCTGCCGTGCCGTAGAGGCGAGCAAATCGGCGCCGCGCACCACATCGGTGATGTTCTGCTCGAAATCATCCACCACCACGGCGAGCTGGTAGGCAAAGAGGCCGTCCGCGCGCCGCACAACGAAGTCGCCGACTTCTCGAGCCAGGTTCTGCTCGATCCTGCCTTGAAGGAGGTCCTCAAACGCGATCACCGCGTTGTCGACGCGCACGCGCATCGCTCGAGCCGTGCGTCCGGGCGGAGGCCCCTTGCGGCAGGTGCCGGGGTAGATGGATTCGCCCGCCGCGGATACGGTCGAATCGGAAATCTCCCGCCGCGTGCAGGCACAGGGAAACGCCGCGTGCCCATGCTCGAGACGTTCCAGCGCGGCTCCGTAGGCTGCGTCGCGACGGCTCTGGAATACGACTTTCCCGTCCCATTCGAACCCGTACGCCTCGAGCATCTTGAGAATCGCCTTGGAAGCCCCTCGAGCCTCGCGCGGCCGATCTAGATCCTCCATGCGCACCAGCCATCTGCCCCTGTTCCAGCGCGCCTCGAGGTAGCTGCCGACCGCGGCGACGAGCGAGCCGAAATGCAGCGGACCCGTCGGGGAGGGAGCAAAGCGCCCACGATAGGGTCTGGTCGAGTCATGCATAATCTGGACGAAAATCATATCAGCGTTTCGCGGCCAGCCGAAAATCCATGACCGATCCCCATCGCATCGTTATCGTCGGAGGCGGCGCCGGGGGGCTTGAGCTCGCGACCCGGGCAGGCGATCGCTTCGGGCGCAGAGGACGCGCCACCGTCATCCTCGTGGACAAGAACGAGACCCACGTCTGGAAGCCCCTCTTGCACGAGATCGCTGCCGGAAGCATGGATATTCACGCACACCAGCTCGACTACCTCGCGCAGGCGCGCTGGCACCACTTCACTTTCTGCTGCGGCGCATTGGAGAGGGTCGACCGAACGCGCCGCGAGATCGCAGTGGCGCCCACGGTGGATGAGCGCGGCGTCGAAGTCATCCCGCGCCGCACGCTGAGCTACGATACCTTGGTGATCGCCATCGGCAGTGTCGCGAACACATTCGGCGTGCCCGGTGTCGAGGAGCACGCGTACGCGTTGGAGTCCGCTGCCGAAGCCGACCGCTTCCACCGGCGCCTGATCAACGCCTGCATCCAGGCCAACTATCGGCCCGGCGACGCGCCGGCCCAGCTGCGCGTGGTGATCGTCGGCGCAGGAGCGACCGGCGTCGAGCTCGCTGCCGAGCTGCACAACACCACGCGCGTGCTCGCCGCATACGGGCTGCAAAACATAGATCCCGAGCGATTCCTTCATATTACCCTCCTCAACGCCGACCCTCGTATCCTGCCGATGCTCCCTGAGCGCATTGCAAAAGCCGTGACCGTAGCCCTCGAAGACCTGGGTGTGTATGTCCGGTGCTCCGAGCAAGCCGTCGAGATCACAGCGCGCGAAGTGAAGACCAAAAGCGGCAAATCCTACCCCGCGGACCTCGCGGTCTGGACTGCGGGAATCAAAGGGGCGGATCTCCTCAGGAATCTCGACGGACTCGAAACCAACCGGATCAACCAGCTCGTCGTCCAGGCGACCCTGCAGACGACGCGGGACCCTAACATTTTCGCTCTGGGCGACTGCTCGGCGTTCCCGCGCGAAGGCAAGGCGCCGCCCGTGCCGCCCGCCGCGCAGGCTGCGCACCAGCAGGCTTCCCACCTTCTCGGGACGCTGGCGCAGCGCATGCGCGGGCAGCCGCTCGCGCCCTTCCGTTACCGTGATTTCGGTTCTCTTGTATCGCTCGGCGAATACAGCACGATCGGATCGCTGATGGGCTTTCTTTCAGGCAAGAGCTACCGCGTCGAGGGATGGTTCGCACGCCTGATGTATCTGTCGCTGTACAAGATGCACCTGTACGCGCTCCATGGTCCTATCGGCGTCGCGCTCGATACCCTGGCGCGCCTCCTCAAACGCGGCACTGAGCCGAGCGTCAAACTACATTGATGATCAGTTCGATCCTAAAGATCCTGCTCGGCGTCGCCATCGGCGTGCCGCTATTTATGTGGTTTTTCCAGGAGCGGATGCTGTTCTTCCCGCGTCCGCTCGACTCCCGCCCTACACCGCGCCCCAACGTCGAAGAGGTGAGCATCGTCGCCGCCGATGGCGTCAAGCTCCGGGGCTGGCTGGTAAAGGGCGACGGAGCCCCCGCGCCCCTCGTCATCTACTTTGGCGGCAACGCGGAGGAAGTTTCCTGGCTTGCGGACCTTGCAGACCATTTCGCCGGCTGGTCGCTGCTGCTCGTTAACTTTCGCGGCTACGGGGAAAGCGAGGGCAAACCTGGAGAAAAGGAACTCCTCGAGGACGGACTCGTGATCCACGACTACGCAAAGCGGCGTCCGGAGGTGAATCCCGAACGCATCGTCGCGATGGGACGCAGTTTGGGCAGCGGTGTCGCGGTTCACCTTGCGGGGCATCGCCTCCTGCGGGGTGTCATACTCGTGTCGCCGTACGACAGTATCGTCGAAGTGGCAAAGCGCCACTACCCTTTTCTGCCGGTGTCGCTCATGCTCCGGCATCGCTTCGACTCGCTCGCGCTTGCATCCCGGAACGAGGCGCCACTGCTGTGCCTTGTTGCGACTGAAGACCGGATCATCCCGGCCGCGCACTCGCGCGCTTTGTTCGACGCCTGGCGCGGTACGAAAACCTGGCATGAAGTTCCGCGCTCGGATCACGACAGCATCTCCGGTGAACCCGAATACTGGCGCTCGATTGCGGAATTTCTGAAGGCGCTGCACTAGGGGGCGCAGACGCCCCTGCTATAATCGCGGCTCTCGACGAATCCCGGAGATTTTACGCATGGCAACGATCGTGTTGACCAAGGACAATTTCGAGCAAGTCGTGAACGGCAACGACATGGTCCTAGTCGATTTCTGGGCGCCCTGGTGCGGGCCGTGCAAAGGTTTCGCGCCGGTATTCGAGGCCGCTTCGGAGAAGCACGCCGACATCGTGTTCGGGAAAGTGAACAGCGACGACGAGCAGGAGCTGGCCGCCTCGTTCAACATCCGCTCGATCCCGACCCTGATGTTCTTCCGCGAGAAGGTGATTCTCTTCTCTCAGGCGGGCGCCCTTCCGGGTTCGGCCCTCGAGCAGGTCATTACCCAAGGCAGGGAACTCGATATGGCGATGGTGCATAAGGAAATCGCCGACCGAGAATTCGGTCAGCAAGCCAAGGCATGACGGGCAACGCGCCCGAGAAACGCGGCGGTGCAATGCCGCACTCAAGGGAAACAAAAAGGCAGGGAAAAACTCCCCTGCCTTTTTCTAGCGGATAGGAAAATTTACTTCTTATCGTCTTTCTTCGCGCCTTTCTTGTCGCCCTTCTTATTGCTCTTCTTCGCGGCTTTCTTTCCATCTTTGCCATCGCCCTTTTTCATTTCGTCTTTCTTCATCGGCTGGGCGCCGGCGTGGGACGCCGCGACAGCAAAACCACTCGACACCGCGAAGACCGCGGCCACCAACAGCGACATGAGCTTCTTCATTCAGTATCTCCTCTCTCTGAGCGTTATTAGAATGATCCGGTCACCGGAAACCCGTCAACCGCGCGGTATCCTAGCATATATCGTTGAAAGCGCGAAGGATTCGCCAGATGGGGGTCGGACTGCGCGCCGGGTCTCCACGCTTGCACGGATTGGCAAGTGAACCCGGGTATCGCGTATGCCCTGCTGGGCGCGGCCCTCTTCGGTGCGAGCACTCCGATTGCCAAACTCCTGGTCGGAGAAATCGGGCCGGTCATGCTTGCCGGCCTTCTCTATGCGGGGTCGGGAGTGGGGCTCGGCCTTTGGCTAGCTGTGCGCGGCTTCCTTTGGCGGGCGGCCGAGCGGTCCCGATTTGCGCCAGGTGACTACAAGTGGCTCACCGGCGCCGTTATTTCAGGAGGCGTTATCGGCCCCGCGCTTCTGATGTTCGCCCTTGCCGCGAGCTCCGCCTCGTCGGTGTCGCTGCTTTTGAACCTCGAAAGCGTATTCACCGCTCTCATGGCTTGGTTCGTGTTTCGAGAGAATTTCGACCGGCGCCTGATGCTGGGGATGTCCCTGATCGTCTGCGGCGGCGTGATTCTTGGCTGGCGACCCGGGGAGATCGCGACCTCCTGGCCCGCGCTTGCAGTGGCGGGTGCCTGCTTGTGCTGGGCGCTCGACAACAACCTCACGCGCAAGATCTCCGCCGGGGACTCGGTCAAGATCGCCGGCATCAAAGGTCTGGCGGCCGGAACGGTGAACCTTTGCGTGGCAGCGGCCTTGGGAGCGGCCCTGCCGGCGCCGGGGGTCGCTGCTGCCGCTGCTCTGGTCGGCCTGCTCGGCTATGGAGTCAGCCTTGCTCTTTTCGTGGTGGCGTTGCGGCAGCTCGGCACTGCGCGGACCGGCGCTTATTTTTCGACCGCCCCTTTTATCGGGGCAGCCGCGTCTTTTGCGTTGCTCGGCGAGGCGCCGGATGCGTTTTTCTGGGTCGCAGCGGTCTTGATGGC
>WNGH01002909.1_pt1 | contig 18980 bp, 15 predicted proteins | sample 5400631 | NCBI WGS metagenome assembly WNGH01 (sample SAMN13153373, study PRJNA577476) | soil metagenome | isolation source: 115 cm soil or saprolite under Garry oak tree replicate 1 | place: USA:California | collected 2016-06-15
AAAGCATAATTTAATTTCTTGATCCCCTTATTTGCTCCTTACCATTTCGTTGGAGGGTTCCATCATGAGTACCAAGTGGATTACAACCGCAGAAGCGATAACGATTGTCAGCAAGAATAGCCATCACTCGGTGAGTCCTCATCATGTCCAAACGCTTGTCAATAGAGGCAAGATTGGCACACGCTCCCTTCATAGAGGAACGATATTACTCAAGCGTAGCGATGTAGAAGCAACCCGTGTTGCAGTAGGTACAGGCAATGACCATCGTCCAGACAGAGCAGGAACCTCGTAAGAAGTTGCTGGGAGAGGAAAAGAGGGAAATTATAAATAACCATGACGACTTAAACCAGCCGCTCAACCAGAAACGTGCGGGCTTCACTCGCTATCTTCATCATTACGCGACGGCGATGCCGTTTTGGGTCAACACTCTGTCGATCTCGTTCTTTAAGCGACTGGAATGAGGTCCCCTCAGTCGGCCAATGAGCTGACCATCTTTGAAGATCATTAGTGTATGTATCTATTTTCCTGCATACCCAATCAAAAGGATCCCAAAAACTAGGAAGTTTCTACTTGTGATCTGCCTCTTGTGGTTGAAATTGCAGTGCGACCGAATTGATACAGTAGCGCATCCCTGTCGTCTCTCGTGGCCCATCATCGAAGACGTGACCCAGATGCGATCCGCAATTTTTGCAGACGACCTCAGTTCGTTTCATGAAAAACGAGCGATCCTCATGCAATTCAACATGCTTCAAATTCATTGGTTCGTCAAAGCTGGGCCATCCAGTTCCCGAATCAAATTTGGCCTCTGAAGAAAACAGTGGTTGACCACAGGCAACGCAATTGTACGTTCCCTGCTCATGGTTCTCATACAAAGCACCACTAAAAGCTCGCTCTGTTCCCTTGAGACGACAGACTTTGTACTGTTCGGGGGTAAGCTTTGCTTTCCAATACTCTTCTGGTTGATTTCTCATATCGTTCATGATATCCTCCATTTTGGATACCCACGGCTTGCTGCCGTGGGAGGAAAAAATGGCTCCGGCGTCGAGCCGGAGGAACCCCTTGCGGGGGATGTGAGAAATGCGGTCTCACATCGGCATTGGCCTTGAGAAAAACAAAGCCCAGGTCCGCACACCTGTCTGGAGCCGTGCCTGGGGGGCACATAAGGCCCCTTCGACACTGTTCAAGAGGCTTGTTCTGTCAGCAACACTGTTTCTACCCCGTAAAACTTTTAATCACTGACGATAGAGCAGGGAACTAGGACAAGCATTCCAAGGTATCGTGACCTCTCGAACGTAGTGACTCCTAGACTGATTGTATCCAGGCTATGAGGAACCACTGAGTCTAGTCAAGTCGAGGCTTGCAGAGACGGGCAGAAATTATACCTGTCTCCCAGACAGGATGCCCCACTGCAAGCCCCCGGCTTTAGCCGGGGGTCCTTGACATACAACAACAGAACGAACATCCCAAATGTTCCTCTTTTTGATGTTCATCCCCACCAGAACGAAACGGCAACAATACCATACAAACCCATCAATGCCAGCCCCTCAAGCCACGTTGATTCGCCGTCATAGATGATCACTGTACTCAAAATGGCCGTAAGTCCCAGTGCTGCCACCAGAAGTGAGGGCAGTACTAATGTTAGATGAGTAGCTCCTATGATAAAGCTGAGCAATATTAGAACTGGTGTCAGTCCTAATGCGACCTGTAGAGAGCTGTTCAGAATGACACTGATCGCATAATCGGGCTGATTACGAGCAGCCAGTTGGATGCCTACAACATTTTCTACCGCATTGCCAGCTAAGGCAACGATGACCAGGCCAGGGAAGGCTTGCGATATGTGCAGGGTATCGATGGCTGGTGTTATGGATGGACTAGGACATGTCACAGTCGTTTTGCCAGCCGAACAACTTGCTCACGTTCAGCGGGGCCAAACCATGGCGGCTCTCCTGCTGCCGCATTTGCGCTTATGTGAGCAGCGTGCGTAGTGGCCGGGATAGCAACATGGCAACGCGGATCGCTGAGAATCCATTTCAGCAGTACCTGCGCCCATGTTGTCACACCGAACTGTTGAAATGGCTGCAAATCAGCCTCAGAAGGTTGGCGGCGCATCAGGCCTCCTTCGGCAAATGGGCGCATCACTACCACACCCAGGCCAAGATCGGCGGCGAGTGGTAAGATATCTCGCTCAACCTCACGTTGTAAGGGGTTATAAGGTATCTGAATAGCCGAGATGCGCCCTGTCTGCATAACATGACGCAATTCGCCAAAAGCCGAACAGCTATAGTGAGTAGCTCCAATTGCTCCTACCTGCCGATTATCGCGCAAGTGTTCCAACATAGCCAGGTGCTCAAGCCAGTTGACGAGGTTATGAATCTGGTAGAGGTCGATGAAGTTGTCAAACAATGAGAGCGCACGTTTGACCTGCGCCTGTCCCTCGCTCCTTGTTGAGGCCCATACCTTCGTGGCTATCAGGGCCTCTTTACGCTGTCCACGCAACATTTCACCCAATACCTGTTCAGCCGCCCCATACATTGGCGATGTATCCAGGAAGTTCGTCCCACCCTTGAGAGCCGTATCTACCAACGCACGTGCATTTCTCTTTGCCTTCTCTCCCCGTACATCAAAGGTACGCCACGTTCCCATACCTACCACCGGTACCTGTAGAGCAGTTTTCCCTAACAGACGATGTTCCATGTGGATCTCCTTGTAGGAGTGAAGTGAATATAATCAGACGAACTGTTATATTACATGGTATCACATCTTCTTCACCCACCTCTTACAGAAACGAGATGGTTCCTAATCAAAAGTCAGCAGTCGTCCAATATCTCGTGTTTGCATGGTCTCTGTCGTCGCGGCATCAAAATCCACCATCCGCTTTCACAAATGCAGGGTTATTGCCGTGTATGAACCACCGATATTCTTAACGTCAGATACAAGCTCATTCCGATGTAGTAGATGATGTACAGGAGCGAGAGGTACATGAGCCAGGGCGAAGGAGCGGGCATCTGTTGCACAATCAGTGTGTAGCAGAGAAGCCAGAGAACGGTAAGAACGAGTGTAAGAGGGCGGAAGAAAACGGTACGGGAGGGATAGAGGTAGCGGATAGGGATGAAGACGAGGAGAGAACAGATCAAGAGAATGATGCCTGTGAGAAGGAGCGATTGATGGAAGATGATAGCATAGAAGGCGACGACGTTCCAGTAGCTAGGAAAACCTAAGAAGAAGTGATCGGAGGTCTTGGCATCTGTACGGCAGAATTGGTAGCCGGAGGCCAGTAGAGGAAGAGCGGCCAGGAACATACCACCCACATTGCTGGGGAGATAACCGGTGTTCCAGAGCAGGAGGATGGGAGCAAAAACGTAGGTCAGGTAGTCAACGATATCATCGAGGCGGCGACCATCGAACCAGGGGAGCGTTTCGCTCACACGAAAGTAACGGGCTAGCCAGCCGTCGGTGCCGTCGATGATCAAGGCGGCCAGCGCAAGCCACAGAGCCAGCACAACGTTCCCGTGTATGGCCGCCAGTACGATCAGGAAAGCCAGAATTGCCCCACTAGCCGTATAGCAATGTACGGCAAGACCACAAGCCTTGAACCACCAGGTAGGCGGCGTTTTTCTGAGTGGTAAACTCGGGGTACTTATCTTGAGAGATAGGACCTGCTGATTGCGTCGATCATCGGCCATCGCTTGCTTACTCCCTGCTCTCGTAAAGAAAATGATGTTGAGAGGAGTATAGCATGCTATGCACCTATTCCGCTATAGGAGATGAAAGCCCGCCCAAACGTCATCAATCGCATCCTTATACTTGGCATCAATCATCAGACTAGAAAATCATCAGTGGCTACCTCATCAATAAAGGCCGTAATGACATCTGGTGACATACCGACTATGCGCTCAGTCCTAAGCTCATCCAGCTCTGGTGTTGGTTGTCCTTGCAGTTGAGTGGCGATTGCGTGTCCGACAGCCGGGGAGATAGCAAAGCCATGGCCGGAGAAACCAACAGCAATTGTGAGGCCCTCTATACCTGGCAGAGGCCCGATAAATGGGAGGTCATCGATGCTTTGAGCTTCCAGGCCGCACCATGCACGAGCCACCTGTTGTTGGGCAACGGGCGGTAGAAGCTCACAGGCCGTTTGCCAGTTACCAGTCTGACTGGTTGAGCGCAAGCTATAAGCGCGTCGGTCGGGCGTTGGGTCACCCAGCCAACCACCACCGAGTAAAAATGCACCATTGGGTAGCTGTTTGAGGGAAAGGGTACGCTTCACGGCACTGATGACCGGTGAAAGAATATGAGCTTGAGCCGGTGTCGAGAGGAGCATTTGTAAAGCTCTTGTATGCACAGGCAATTGCAAGCCGAGAGGGGCGAGCAGATCATTGCTCCATGCTCCGGCGGCGAGGATCACGCGTTGGGCCTGCACATGACTCCGCGCTGTCTCTATTCCAGTAACCCGCTCACCAGTTACCAGGAGGGATAAGGCTGCTGTACCATTCCAATAGGTAGCTCCGTATCTCTGCGCGGCAGATGCGAAGGCATGGGTGGTGCGGACCGGATCGGCCTGTCCATCTTTGGGACTATAGCTGCCTGCCACCACCTGTGCATTGAGAGCAGGTACGAGGGCACGCACCTCCTCTCGATTGAGCAGGCGCACATCGCTGAAGCCCATATCGTGCTGGTGGTACACAAAGGTTTCTAATTGCTCAGCCTCGACTTCACTTTCGGCCAATAACAGGTTGCCACCACGCCGGTAGTGCAGATCAGCCTCCAGTTCTTGTTCCAAAGTCTGCCAACGCTCAATGGCCTCACTTGCCAGCTTAGCCTCTGCCGGATGGCGTCCCTGACGACGCACTCCACCAGCACTGGCCCAGGAGGCAGCTGGTGTACTGGCAACGTCTGGAGCTTGCTCTATCACAAGCACGTTATGCCCCTGGTGAGCAAGATGATAAGCGGTGGAGCTGCCTATGACGCCACCACCAATGATGGCGATTTCGATGTTTATCGAACTCATGATTTATATTTCATTAAGGCAAGGTTCAAATGAACTTAACACTTTTACGCTCATACGACGCAAACACTGTTAAGCAGGATTGGCACTTTTTGAACCTTGCCTAACATCTGTATATATGAGCGCAACTCATTGCGCCCATATATTAAGCAAATTTCTTGTGCTGTCGCTGTTTCTCAATCTGAAACCCCATGAACGGCCCACTATGGTTGGCTGGCAAGTGGCCGCAGATGCGTGTGCCACCTGCCTCATAGCTTTCGTGTTCGATGGTACCGTACTGATGGAACTGGGCCACCAGATCGCCGCGCTGGTAGGGAATAAGCACGTTGAGGGCAACGAATTGGCGTACCAGGTTGTCACTGATACAGCGCAGGAGTTCGTCAATTCCCTGCCCCTGGAGAGCTGAAACGCGCACGGCGGGTAATGTGGCTGCCATACCTGTCAGTTCTGGCAACGTCCCTTCTGGCAACAGATCGGCTTTGTTGAGGGCCAGGATCACGGGGCGACCTGCCGCACCGATCTCCTCAAGCACCTGCTCCACGGCCTCTATCTGACGGTTGACAGCAGGATAAGCAGCGTTGACCACATGGACAAGCAGATCTGCTTCGACAACCTCTTCCAGCGTGGCCCGGAAGGCCGCTACCAATGTGGTAGGCAGGCGTTGCACAAAACCCACGGTATCGGTGAGCAGAAATTCCTGTCCACCGCCAAGACGAACACGCCGCGTCATGGGATCAAGGGTGGCAAACAGCTTGTCTTCAGCAAAGGTGTTGGCACTGGCTAAGCGATTGAGCAGAGTGGACTTACCGGCGTTGGTGTAGCCGACAAGAGCCACAACAGGTGCGCCTATGTCTTTACGACGTGTACGGTGCAACTGGCGATGGGTACGTACATGTTCCAACTCCTCTTCCAGTTGAGCTTTCTGGCGACGTAACAGGCGACGGTCTACCTCAATCTGCTTTTCACCTTCACCACGTTGCTGTACGCTACCTTTCTGGCGTGAGAGGTGCGACCATTGACGGGCGAGGCGCGGCAGATCGTATTCGACTTGGGCCAATTCGACCTGCAAACGTCCCTCTCGTGTATGGGCGCGTTGACCAAAGATGATCAGGATGAGGGCCGTGCGATCGAGTACCTGCGTCTCCAGTGCTCTTTCCAGCGTGCGATGCTGTCCAGGGGTTAATTCCAAGTCAAAGAGTACGCCATCACAGTCATAGAAGCGTACCAGTTCGGCGATCTCCTCAATTTTACCGGAGCCGAGCAACGTACCGGCATGAGCGCGTGGCAATCGCTGGATCACGCGGTCAACACTGATGATGCCAGCGGTGGACGCTAATTGTGCCAGTTCGTCAAGCGATTCCTCAACGGGCCAAGCGGTGCTGGGCATATCTACGCCCACAAGAATGGCCCGTTTCGGAGCACGAGACAGTAGGGTATTTGATGAATTTTCTGTGCCCACAAAGGGAAGTGATTGTTCTGCCATATACTTATCTTTACCTCTATCTTTCAGTATATCATGCTTTTTTATGAAAAGTTGGGTAGAACCGGTAGATAGAAAGATGAGCAAGCATAGGTAAAGCCGAAGTTTTAGAGGAAAGAATTGCAGGTCTAGCGCAAATCCCGTAGCTTACAAGCAGCAACCATGACATAGCCTCTTCACTATCTACTATTACGAAAACATAACACAAACCAGACAAGCCACTATAGTCGTATAGCTTCGTTGTATTGCGCAATGTGTTCCGTATTGAGAGTAAATTAGTTAAAGGTTATCACAGCTACTTTGTCTCCTATTGGGATGTATTAATTGGTATAGGTGTAAAGTACACCAGAGAAGATGAAAAGTCAAGAGGTCAAAGGGGGTAACGGGGCGATTGAAAAGTCCACACGAGGCGAGAAACGACGGCATGGCTACGGCCCCGCCACATGACGACCGCAAGGGTCGTCACTACTATACACGGCGAGTACAACGGGCATGAGACGTCGTATAGTAGTGACGACCCTTGCGGTCGTCATGTGGGTGACTTTTCAATCGCCCTGGGGGGTCAAGGAAAACATGGACAATGTAGCGCAAAGTACTTTACTCTTACAGTGACAGGCGTAGGCTGCTACTGCTGTTCTTATCTCACCATGTATACTGTAGACAAGAAGAAGAGGAGAGGAACGTTGAGAGGCATGCCGGGACTGGAAAGCACAACACTAGGGCGCTACCACCTTCAGAGGCCTTTGGGTCGGGGAGGGATGGCAGAAGTGTACCTTGCCCACGATGAACAGATGCACCGAGATGTGGCTATCAAGGTGGTTCATAGGAGCCAGGCCGATGCCATCGAGCGTTTTCAACGGGAAGTTGAAGCGGTTGGTGCCCTCATGCATGACCACATTCTACCGGCCTTCGATTATGGGGAGCAGGAATCGTGGAGCTATCTGGTCATGCCCTATATCGAACATGGCACGCTTCGTGAGCGACTGAAGACCCAGGGACCACTGACACAGGAAGCAGCAGGACTTCTCCTCGAACAGATTGTCAGTGCTCTGCACTATGCTCACGATCATGGTATGCTCCATCGCGACATCAAATCCTCCAATATTTTGCTGCGTCATGATTCCTATGCGTATCTGGGAGATTTTGGGCTGGTCAAGGCACTGGAGGGCGGAAGTGATCTCACACAAACAGGATACATCATAGGGACGCCCGAATATATGGCTCCGGAATTAGCAGAGCAACCAGCTAGCATCAGCAGTGACATCTATGCTCTGGGCGTCTTGCTCTATGAGATGGTTACCGGACACGTCCCATTTCAGGGTAGTATACCGATGGCGGTGCTTGTGAAACACATGCACGAGCAACCCGTGCATCCATCTCTCCTCAACCCGGCTATCACATTTCCCGTTGAGCAGGTCATTTTGTGTGCCTTGGAAAAGGAGCCGCGTCGTCGCTTTAAGACGCCACAAGCCCTGGCACAAGCCTATAGACAAGCGCTGGCGGCTTCTGAGCAATCTGCGACGCTTCCTAAAGTGGTACCAGCCTCCCTAGAGATAGGCAACACATCTGACAATGGAGGGAGCCCGCACGTTCTACCAGCACAGAGTGCCAACTCATTCATTGCTCCCAATGAGACGACGGACTGGATCACTCCTGTCTCTCCACCCAAGAAGATGCAGCAGGCTGCTCTACCGCCTGTAGTACCATGGCTGCTTCGCCTTCGCCCGCGTTCCCCCAACCGAATGGCAATGGCATTCCTGGTGGCACTCGTGTTACTGCTCGTCATTTCCCTCTCGCTGGGTTTCTTTGTGCAGAGCAGCAGTCAGAGGTCACCGACACCATCTCCCACGATGACAGGAGGCAGTGGCCAGTTTGGCCCCCCCACTCAAACACCGCAAGGACATGCCACCGCTCCAGCACCGAGTACTCCAACAGGAAATACCTCCAGTAGAAGTGGTGTTCCTGTCAAACAGCAGCCGAACCATGGGCATGGACATGGGCACAAGCAGGGGAATGGAGATGAATAAGATCTGATTCGCTGCTCTCTCCTTGAGGGCCGTTTCCCATGCTGAGCTCTAAGGTCAATGTGGGTGCGGTTCATATTCTTGCGGAGTGCGTGGTGTGATAGGCACGATAGCCGCCCCCCCATGATGACCGCAAGGGTCATCACTACTATATACGTGTGAATCAGCTTGAGAAGCCGCAGTATAGTAGTGATGACCCTTGCGGTCATCATGGGAGCAGGGGCGGTCATCATGGGAGCAGGGGCGGTCATCATGCTTCGCGCAAGATGAACCGCACCCGGTCAAAGTGAAAGTTACTCACAACTCTAACTGCTACTTGCTTCGACAGGGTCTGCATCTGCCGCTTTGAGCTTTTCTTTATGATCCTCTGGATGGAGAATGGGGATGCCCTGCGTCAGTTGACGCATATAGAGGTACCCAAGACCGATGATTAGCCAGGCAACAGCAAAGGCTCCTGCGATGATGGTATCTGTTTTTGTCGAGCCACTACTAGTAATGGCGAAGTAAATGACACCAATGAGCATCCCAAGGTTAAGGACGAAGCCTATTATCGGCGCAATCATCGTGCTGAACACTCCACGTCCCTGAAAGCCTGCAAAGGCAACAAGGCAGATCATACAGGTCATACCGTAGAGCAGGAATGTGCCAATATTGGAGATGAGCGTAACTTGTGTCAAGTTATCAATGTTCAGTACTCCGTATGCCCCGATAATCGCAGAGAGAACCGTCAGGACAATTACACCTACATGCGGGGTACGGTATTTACCATGCAGGAAGCCGAAGACAAGCGGTAATTCGGTATCTTTGCCCATGGCATAGGTGACACGCACACCCGTGTTCTGACAAGAGAGAGCAGTACCTATCAGGGCAATGGTGACCGTCGCTGCCATAATGATGGCAAAGGCAACTCCGTTCCCCCCCAACATTGTGTTGCCAATGATTGTTGCCATATCACCAATAGGCGCACCGGAATTATAGGCCGCCGTGAAACCAGTACCCGCGCTATTCTTGTAGAAATCTCCGATGAAGAAGTTAGCAGCAAAGTACTCAAAGAAGTAGAAGATGACAGCCTGGATGACCAGTGAGAGTAACACGCCACGCGGAATATCACGCCCAGGATTCTTCGCCTCGGCACCCAGCGCCGTAGCTGATTCAAAGCCAACTATCAGCAAGATCGCAATAGTTGACTGGAAGATGAGGCCACTAAGATCATGTGGTCGAATAACACTTAATATGCTTGGGTGCAGGTAGTGGAACTGCGGGTGCTGTACGCGGAAGACGATAGCCAGTACCGAGAAAACGACCAGAGCCAGGATCTGAATGACGTTAATGACAATGTTGGCTAAGGTCGAGCCGGTGACGCCAATGTAGGAAATGGCCCCAACGATACAAGCAAAAATGGCACAGATCAGGATTTTCTGCCATGCCTGGCTGGCAAAGTCTGCATTGAAGGTTTGCCCAATATAGATGATCAGGATGCCCATAAAAGCCACCATCACCCCTGGATAAATCCAGTAGTAGAGGTGCGAGGCCCAACCCACAATAAATTTGCTCAGGCGAGCGAACTTGAAATGACGATGTTCTTCTTTATGCAGCACCGCCACTTCCGCAAAGTAGTAGGAACTGCCCGTACCGGCTTCGGGATAACGTTTCGCGAGTGATGCATAAGCTGTAGCCGTAAACAAGGAAATAGCAGTAGCAATAAAGACAGCGAACCACATGTTGAGTGCCGAGGACGGAGCTGCTTGCAACTGGTAAGTTGTCCAGAGGAAAGCTCCTGGCGCAATTAGGGCCATCGCATTGATGGTCACGCCGGTAAGACCCAGAGTGGGTTTCATGCCGGTAGAGGTATCATTTTCTGTTGACAATGCCATGGTATTTTTCCCTCTCCTTTAATATATGTCAACATATCAACCTGACCTCATGGCATCATTACCACACTTTTAGCAGCACTGCCCGCTTTCAGATGGAGCAAGGAGCGACCATTGCTTTTTCTTGTTTCCGATCAAAGTATAGAAGAACTTCGTTCGCAAAGATACGGACAAAATATAAGAAGTAAACCAGTGTTTATTTGTACTTATTGCACAAAATTTTTTATGGGGCCGATGGAAGTGATCCACGATAACTATCACAAAAGCTGGTGTTTGAATTCATCTTACGAGGAAAATCGGTTAGTTTTGTGCAAGATGTATATCGTCACCACTTTCACCTACTACCAGTATCGTCCTACAATGTCCACAAACGTGCGTTCCGGTACGTTACCTCGGTTGTATTGGTTGAATCAGAGGCAATCAAATTAATGGTCCCCCGGCTATATGTGCTATCCGTCACACTATCAAGCTGGGTATTATTCAGGTAAAGAGTAAAGTTGCTCCCACTGGCAATCACAGCGATAGTATTCTGCCCCGAGGTAATACCTGAATTACTGCCACTTTTCAATGTCGTTGAAGCACTCCCGCTAAAACCTGTGTAGAGGTAGAATTGGTAGGTACCGTCTGAGCAAACTAAGAAGACATACTGTTTGCCAGTGGAAGTATCAGCACGCAAGGTCATACCTCCACAGTCCCCCCGATTAATTGTCATCTGGACCTCAAAGACAAAGTTTGCAAAAGAGCTAGAAGCATCACAATAATAATTACTGCTAGAGTGTGACTCAGCTATATGATATCCATCACTCATGAATTGACATGAGTCCCCAAAAGAGGTGTCGGAGCCACTGGACCAATTTCCCGATTGGGTAAGTGGATCGTACAAAGCAAGCGTTCCACCTGCATTACCATACGGATCAGGATTGGCATTAATAATGGTTGCCGTTGCCGTGGCACTATCAGCCACCGCCGTGGCCGTCGCATTGGCGTTGGCAGTGTTGACACTTGATTGATGGATGATACCGACGATAGCAACGAACGTCAAAACACATACCAGGAGAAGTGATAGTACAAGAATGACAGGTTTTCTCGTTCGCTTGTTAGGTGTGGGGAGCAGTGTAGATGGCGCAGGTACGGGAACACTCCCAGGAGGAAGTGGTGTTAGTGGTATCTTATTGATGGCTGGGTTTGTCTGCGCTAATGGTGGGGGCGGTGGGGGCGGAATCGCTTCAGTTGGTGAGAGATTATCGAATTTCTTCTGCCATTCATGCACAGGAGGTGGGAAGGGCGTAGAGTCTGCCAGGAAGACCTTATCATCCTTGTGGTCAGGCATCGTTTCCCCTTTTGAGACTGCCAGCTTGAGGAACAATGGACCTTGAGGTCCGCCTTCATAGTAGGGTTCGCTTTGGCCTTCCACGCGAAGCTCCTGCCCATCCTGGGCATTTTGCGGCACTGTGATCGCAATACGGCGTTTACCTGGCAAAGTTATTGTACCCTCGACACCCGCCAGTGCTTCGGTCATACTAATCGTGAGCGTAGTATGCAGGTCTCCACTGTACAGCGTAGCTTGGTGAAAAGCACGAGCAAAGCCTAAGATAGATGGGAAGCGTTCTTCTGGTCTCTTTGCCAGTGCCCGTAGAATCACCGCATCAATAGCAGGTGTGATCTGCGCATTGTAGATGCTGGGCGGCGGCGGCGGTGTCATCATGTGCTGGCGCATCACCTGTTCCATTCTCCCTACGAAAGGTGTACGTCCGGTGAGGAGTAGATAGGCCAATACTGCAAGGGCATACTGATCTGTAGCGGGAACAGCTTGACTTTCCCATTGTTCGGGAGGCATGAAGGTGGGTGTACCACGGACATGCTGGCTGTTGCAGTTGCGTTGGTGACCTTAGCCACGCCGAAATCGGTGAGCAGCAGGTCGGGATGACCAAGATCGCTCGTATTTTCACGGATGAGAAAGTTCGAAGGTTTTACATCCTGGTGGATGATGTGATGCTCATGGGCATGCTGTAGCGCATCAGCAGCCTGAGAGAGTAGGTAATCGACATCGTTAAGCGAGAGCAGTTCATGCGCTTTGTAGCGTTGTAACCAATCATTAAGCGAGCCCTCCCTCCGATAGGGCATAATCATGTAGGTGACAGGCACACCCTCGATTGTTTCTTCACCAAAATCAATCAAGCTCAGAATATTGCGGTGATCGAGCATGGCTATCGCCTTCATCTCCCGTCGGAAGAGCCGCGAGGCTTCTTGCGTCGCTTCGGAGTCGGGATAAGGCTGCGGTTCTGTACGCACAATCTTGATCGCTACATGGCGTGCAATGCGAATATCTTCCCCTAAATAGACCTCGCCCATGCCGCCAATCCCTATGCGTTGCAAAAGGCGATAATGACCCAGTATCGTTTCCTTCGGTAACATACATCCCTCCAAGTGATTCTAAACACTTTGAGATAAAGAAGAGATGAAAGCAAATATACTATAACATGTTCAGTCGGAAAAAACTAGCGAATTAACTCTCCTATTTTGAGTGGTGCGGTTCATATTCTTGCGGAGTACATGATGTGGTGGGCATGATGACCGCAAGGGTCATCACTACTATACTACGGCCTCCCAAGCCAATTGCACGTATATAGTAGTGATGACCCTTGCGGTCATCATGCCCGGCGCAAAAATATGGCTCTCACACCATTTTGATCATACCATTGACTTTTCCATCCATTTGCTGGTATCCTTTAGTAAGACAATATAAAACAAACTGACCCGCGTTGAACGAACAGAGTACGAGATAGGCAACCAACAGCGATCCGATGTAGAGTGGAAGTTCGGAATGGAACCGCCTTCTCAGAACGCCTTCGCGAGCGGCTGGCCGAAGAAAGCATGCAGTTAAGCTACGGTGAAGTGGCTAGGTGAGCAGCAAGTAGGCACAGATGGGTGGTTCCCATGCAGGAAACAACTCGGAATAAGCGGTCTTTCTACCCTTGCTACAATGTCGTAAGTCAGGGCGTCGCCAATGAGTGGCATCTCAGCTTGAAATGGGAGCGAAAGACAATAGGGGTGGCACCACGGGTGTAGTTACAGAATATACTACTCTCGTCCCTTCTTCAATGTTTTACGGAAGGGGCGGGATTTTTTTATGGTCGAGCTCCTTCCAAAGTTCCACTTGCTGAAGGAGTATGCGAACATGGCAACCAATTATCAGATCAGCGCGACCACAACTCAGGTTTCTTCTAGTACAAGCAATGCCTCCGAACTGGTATTGCACAAAATTTCTTCAGTGGATGTACCGCAAGGCAAGAGTATCGCTCTGGCCTACTCTGGTGGACTTGACTCAACCTTGTGCGTCAAACTTTCCGAGCACAAGTATCATGCACAGAAATTAGTCGCCATCAGCGTGGATGTAGGACAGGGTGACGAAGAGATACAGCAGAGTATTGAGCGGGCAGAGCAGCTGGGCATCTCACCACTGATTCTCGATGCCAAACAAGAGTTCACCGACCAGTGGTTGAGCAAGGCTATCTGGGCCAACTCGGATTATAATGGCTATCCCGTCTCAACCTCCATGACCCGCCAGCTGATCGCCGCACGTGTGGCTCAGAAAGCCTTAGAACTTGGCTGCAATGCCTTAATGGAAGGTTCTAGTGGCAAGGGCAATGATCAGTATCGCATGCACAACGTATTTAGCCTCTTTGCTCCCGGGCTGGCCATCTTTGTGCCGGTACGTGACTTTGACCTTACACGCGGTGAAGAACAGTTATTGATGGAGCATTACGGTGTGCCTGTCGAGGAAGTCATTGCCGGAGGTGATGATAAGACCATGTGGTGCCGCTCGATTGCCAGTGGTGGCATTGGGCTGGATACAGAGCTACCCGACTCGATCTGGATGTGGCTCACCCCACCGGCTAAAGCTCCTGACCAGCCAACGAAGCTGACGTTGACATGGCAGAATGGTTTGCCTGTGGCCCTCGATGGAACGCAACTACCCCTCGATCAGATTATTGAGCAACTGAATGTCATTGGTGGAGCAAACGGCATCGGCAAGATCGATCTTTTCGAGGATGGCATTATGGGAATGAAGTCGCGTGAAATCTACGAAGCACCGGCAGCCACTATTCTGCTGAAATTGCACCGCGATCTCGAACAGTTCTGCTTGACCAAAGAAGAGATTCAGTTGAAACGTCAACTTGACGCCCACTGGGCCAGACTGGTGTACCATGGCGAATGGTTCCACCCCTTGAAAGAGGCCATCGATGCCTTTATTGCCACAACCCAGAAAGCCGTCAATGGTGAATATGTGGTTGAGCTATACAAGGGTAACATCGATATTGTGGCCCGTTCTTCAAACAGTGGCCTCTTCTTTCCTGATGTACGCTCGATTAATAGCGCAAGCTTCAATCAGAAAGAATGTGCGGCTGCCGCACATATTCGCGGCCTCCCCTATGAACTGATTGCACGACGTAACAAGCAGGCTGGCATTGTGTGGGAAGGGATGCAATAGTGACGAAGCTATGGCAAAAAGGCTATCGCTTGCATGAGCAGGTCGAGCGTTTCGAGGCGGCGCAAAATAGCCTCCTCGACGCTCGCCTCGTACGCCATGACGTATGGGGCTCATTGGCGCATGCATCGATGCTCAAGCATGTAGGCATCCTGCAAGAGGCAGAACACCAGGCTTTACAGAGAGCCTTATGCACCATCTTAGAGTTAGAGCAGAATGGCGAGTTTTCTATCTCACCCTCCGACGAAGATGTGCATACAAGCATTGAGAACTATCTGGTGGCCCATGCTGGCGTAGCCGGTAAAAAGATTCACATGGCCCGTTCCCGTAACGATCAAGTGATCGTAGACCTACGCCTGTATGGCAAAGAGCAACTGCATAATGTGGCTGAGAAGTTGTGTACCCTCTGTGCCACTCTGCTAGAGGTGGCGGAGCGACACAAAGATCTGCCTATGCCCGGCTATACGCACATGCAGCGAGCTATGCTCTCCTCGGTTGGCCTGTGGATGGCCAGCTTTGCCGAGGCGTTGCTGGACGATGAACAGTTGCTGGCAACAGCATATGCACTCAACGATCAGTGTCCACTCGGTTCGGCAGCTGGCTATGGCGTGCCACTGGCGATTGACCGCCAGTACTGTGCCGATCTGCTGGGCTTCTCACGTGTGCAAAACAATGTCATCTATGTCCAAAACAGCCGGGGCAAGGTCGAGGCCGCCATCATCCAGACCCTGACCCAGATTATGCTCGACTTGAGCAAGCTGGCCCAGGATATTCTGCTCTTCGCGACGGCTGAGTACGGCTTCTTGCACATACCACAGGAGTTGTGTACCGGCAGCAGCATTATGCCTCAGAAACGCAATCTGGGAGTCATGGAACTGGTGCGTGCGCGTACTCAGACCATGCTGGCTCTGCAACAGCAGGTGCTTGGTATCCTGAGCGGTCTACCTTCCGGCTACAACATGGACTATCAAGAAACGAAACGGCCCTTTATGGAAGCCCTCGATCTAGTGCAGGAGAGCCTGGAGATTTGCACGCTAGTGGTAGGTACGTTCGATGTCAACACCGAACGCTTAATTGCCGCCTGCACCTTTGAGCTGTTCGCGGCTGATCGCGCCTATGAACTTGCCACCGTTGCTAACCTGCCCTTCCGCGATGCCTATCGCATCGTCGGCGCCGAGGTAACCGCCCTGCTAGATCGCCATCAACCCTTGCCCGTAGAGAGCCAGGAACAGTTGCGCGAACGCTTAGCGGCCCGTAGCCACCTGGGCGGTGCTGGCAATCTAGGCCTGGCCCAGACACATGAGCGGCTAACCCAGGCACAGAACACATGGACAGAACGCACAGCAAAATTCACAACAGCAATAGCAAACCTAGTAGGAACGCCTACTCAGGAATAGAATTCATACCAATCGGGAAGAAGTACAAATCGCCGAGGGGCAATAAGGTACGGCGGGCAGCCACAAGGGCCCCAACCCCACATCTCCGCCGCCCCCGCCCCTACGCGAGACGCCCAGCAGCTCGTTCGGTTGATGTATAGAGGAGTAAAAACATGGCAACAGTGGTATTGGCTTATTCGGGTGGATTGGACACGTCGATAGCCATTCGTTGGATACAAGAACATTACGATCTAGATGTGATCACGGTGACCATTGATGTGGGCAATGCACGAGACTTGCCTGCAATCGCAGCACGGGCAGAGCAGATAGGAGCGGTGAAGTCCCTGGTAGTAGATGGACGTGCTGATTTTGTGCGCTACTTTGTGTGGCCCGCCCTGCAAGCAGGAGCAATCTATGAGGACGCTTATCCTCTGGCTACAGCCCTGGCACGCCCACTCATCGCACGACTACTGGTTGAGGTAGCACGTGCTGAAGGAGCAGTAGCGGTAGCGCATGGCTGCACAGGGAAAGGTAACGACCAGGTACGCTTCGATGTCTCGATTAACACGCTTGCACCTGATTTAAAAATCATTGCCCCTGTGCGTGAATGGAGTATGACACGCGATAACGAGATTGCCTATGCTGCCGCACACGGTATTCCTATTACAGTGACCAACGCCAGCCCCTACTCGGTCGATCAAAATCTGTGGGGGCGCAGTGTCGAGTGTGGCATCCTGGAAGATCCCTGGGAAGAGCCACCCGAAGAAGTCTATGCCTGGACAACCAATCCCAGTAGCAATGGTCACGCCAAGCACGAGCCGACGTATATGGAGATTACATTTGAGCATGGCATACCTGTAGCCCTGAACGGTGAAGAGGTGGAAGGGGTGACACTGATCGAAACGCTCAACAAAGTGGCAGGGTCCTATGGCATAGGGCGTATTGATCATATCGAAAACCGCCTGGTGGGCATCAAATCACGCGAAGTGTACGAGGCTCCGGCAGCTGTCGTCTTACATGCAGCACATAAAGCTGTGGAAGGTCTGACCCTGAGCCGCGATCAAGCGCGTTTCAAAGAGGTAGTGACCGCCGAGTATGGGCGGCTGATCTATAACGGTCAGTGGTACAGTGCTCTGCATCAAGACTTGGCATCGTTTGTGCAAAGTACACAACGCTTCGTGAGCGGTGTAGTACGTGTCAAGCTGTCGCCGGGAAACTATGCCATCGTGGGGCGCAAGTCAGAGCATTCCTTATATAATCATAGTCTGGCAACGTATGATAGCGGCGATCAGTTTGATCATAACGCTGCTCTGGGCTTTATCAAACTGTGGGGCTTGCCCTTGACAACCCAGGCACAGGCACAATTGCTGCCTGCCATTGGCGTTGAGGGCAATTTGTTGCCCGGAGGCCCAACCACTCTCAAAGGATGAGCATAAGTGGTTGGTGCAACATGCTGTGTGGTGTTGCACCAACCATCATTCATGAATGATTTCATCTGCTCACCGACTAACGCAGTTCCCCACGCACGAGGGCACGTGCGAGAGCGTTGTGACGCTGGATGAGCGTCGGTAGATCGACATCGAGCAGCATTTGGTCCTGAACGCGCACTCGTCCATTGATGACGCTCAAATCCACCTGCGGTGGGTGGCAAAAGACAAGCGAGGCCAGCGGATCGTGGGGAGCCCCTCCTGCGAGTCCCAATGTATCGAGCCGATAGCCGATAAAATCTGCCGCCATACCAGGCGCGAGATAGCCAATATCATTGCGACCCAGGACAGCTGCGCCGCCCCGCGTTGCCAGCCACAGAACTTCTCTAGCGGTCATTGCTGCCGGATTGCCCGTCACCCGGTGCAAGAGCAGCGCCTGGCGCGCTTCTGCAAGCATGTGCGAACTATCGTTGGATGCTGAGCCATCCACGCCGAGACCCACGCGCACGCCTGCCTGCCGCAGTGGCCCGATGGGGGCGATGCCTGAAGCGAGTCGCATGTTTGAGCTTGGACAGTGCGCGACGCCAGTGCGCGTCTGTCCCAAACGAGGAATCTCAGTTGTGCCTGGGTGAACCATGTGCGCATGCCAGACGTCCGGTCCCACCCAGCCGAGGTCTTCCGCCAGTTCTACAGGCGTCCGGCCAAAGGTCGCAGTGCAGTAGGCCGCTTCATCCAGCGTTTCGGCTAAATGGGTGTGTAAATGCACGCCATACGAGCGTGCCAGCTCCGCACTTTGCCGCATCAACTGGGGAGAGACGGAGAAGGGCGAACATGGAGCGAGCACGATGCGGAGCATAGCGTACCGGTTCGCGTCATGATAGTGCTCGATGGCTCGTTGCGAGTCACGGAGGATTGCTTCCTCGTCCTCGACCACACTATCCGGTGGCAGGCCGCCTTGTGATTCACCGACCGACATGGAACCACGGGCGGCGTGAAAGCGAAAGCCCATCTCAGTCGCCGCTGAGATCTGATCGTCGATGCGGGCACCGTTAGGCCAGATGTAGCAGTGGTCGCTCGACGTCGTACAGCCAGAAAGCATCAACTCGGCAATGGCCGTTTTGGTGCTGATGGAGATGGCTTCAGGGGTCAGGCCCGCCCAGATCGGGTAGTGGATGCGCAACCAGTGAAACAGATTAGCATCTTGTGCTGCAGGGAGGTTGCGGGTGAGCGTCTGGTAAAAGTGATGATGCGTATTCACCAGGCCAGGAAGGAGAATCATCTCCCTCGCATCGATCATGCGATCTGCCTGTT
>WNGH01004433.1_pt1 | contig 18969 bp, 12 predicted proteins | sample 5400631 | NCBI WGS metagenome assembly WNGH01 (sample SAMN13153373, study PRJNA577476) | soil metagenome | isolation source: 115 cm soil or saprolite under Garry oak tree replicate 1 | place: USA:California | collected 2016-06-15
CAGGTGATGAAGAGCGTCACTCGCATCGGATCATCCTTTCAAAGACCCCGCAGGGCGGTCATCGCGCTGAAACGTTGTGCCGCCTCGTTCCAGGCTGCGCGGTGAGCAGTTCGCGGCGAGTAGACCTGCGTGGGCACATTCTGTGCGATAGCACGCACCTCTTCCAGGCCGCGCAGTTCGCCCAGACCCACCAGTTGCATCAGCGCATTGCCCAGTGCTGTTGCCTCATATGGCCCGGCGATCACCGGCATATCGAGCGCATCGGCCAACCACTGGTTAAGTAAGGCGTTGCGTGCTCCACCACCCAGCACATGGACTCCCTTGATGGGAGCCCCCGTCAACCCCTTCATCTGCTGAAACACCTCGCAATAGCGCAGCACCAGGCTTTCCATAATGCACCGGGCGAACGCTGCCGGTGCCGAAAGCGGTGCTTGCCCGTGCTCGACAAGAAAGGTATTGATCGCAGCAGGCATGTCCTCCGGTGCCAGAAAGCGTGGGTCGTCTGGATCAATCAGGGCGGCAAATGGCCGGACAGCTACCACTTCGGCGAGCAAAGTGTCATAATCGGTGGTATGGCCGTCGCGCTTCCAATTGCGTTGGCATTCCTGCAAAAGCCAGAGTCCCATCACGTTCTTGAGAAAGCGGGTGGTACCGAAGACCCCACCCTCATTCGTAAAATTGGCGGCGAGGGCAGACTCGGTCATGACCGGTTGCTGGAGTTCCACCCCGACCAATGACCAGGTGCCAGAGCTAATGTAGCCCCAGCTGCCCGCCGAGTCGGCAGGCATCGCAACGATGGCCGATCCGGTGTCGTGTGTGGCAGGAGCTACTACTTGCGTCGCTCCAAGTTCACCTCGCCACTCCGGTAAAACTTCACCCAACACGGTACCTGCCTCGACCACTGGCGGGAGCATGGACGTCGGAATCTCTAACTGATCGAGCAGGTCGCGAGCCCATGTTCCTACAAGGGGATCCCAGCACTGCGTCGTAGTGGCATTGGTGCGCTCGGTCGTGAGCGCACCACATAGCCAGCTGTGCAGCAGATCGGGAATCAGCAGCATCCGGTAGGCATGGTCGAGTTCCCCCGGCTGCAACTGCTGATGAGCGTAGAGCTGGAAGAGCGTATTGAAAGGCAACAACTGGATGCCGGTGCGCTGGTAGAGCACCTCGCGGGGAACGCGCGAGAAGACCTGCTCCAGCGTGCCGTTGGTGCGGTGGTCACGATACTGGAAAGGCTGGCCGAGCAGGAAACCTTTGGTATCCACCAGACCGTAATCGACCCCCCAGGTATCGACGCCGATGCTGTCGAGCGTTCCGGCAAGTTGATGTGCCTTACGCAGTCCTGTCAAGGTATCGTCCCACAAACTCAGGATATTCCAGAAGCGGTGCCCATGCACCATCACTGGTCGATTGGGAAAGCGATGCATCTCTTCAAGGCTGAGCACTCGCCCATCGAAGCGGACGAGTAGCACACGTCCACTACTGGCACCCAGGTCGACTGCGGCCATATTGCGTGTCTTCATCACCTGTCCCCTTATCGTGGATACGCTGCTGCGACGCCACCATCCACATTGAGGATATTGCCGGTACTCTTGGTAGAGCGCGTCGGAGAAGCAAAGAACGCCACTGCCTCGGCGATATCCTCCGGCAGAATATTGACCCCGAGCGTCGTCCGCTTGCGGTACACCTCCTCCAGTTGATCGGGGGCCACACCATAGGTCGCCGCGCGCTCTTGCCTCCAGGTGCTGTCCCAGATGCGCGATCCGGCCAGTACAGCGTCAGGATTGACCGTGTTCACGCGAATACCAAATTGTCCACCCTCTTCGGCCAGGCAGCGCGCCAGGTGCGCCTCTGCAGCTTTGGCAGTCGAGTACGCGGCAGCGTTTTTGCCTGCGACCAGCGCGTTCTTACTGGCGATAAAGACGAGATTGCCTCCACGCCCTTGCGCCTGCAAAAGCCGGAAGCCTTCACGCGCCACCAGGAAGTAGCCGGTCGCCAACACATTCCAGTTCTTGTTCCACTCCGCCAGACTTATCTCAGTGATCGGCGCGCTGGACGCCAGCCCGGCATTGTTGACGAACACGTCCACGCCACCAAAGGCTAGCGCAGCTTGCCCAAAGGCTGCACGCACACTCTCCTCGTTGGTAACGTCCATCTTCACTGCCACAGCTCGTCCGGCACCAAAGTGCTCGTTGAGATACTTCGCCAGTTGCTCTGCACCCGCCAGATCAATATCGGTGGCAACAATATGCGCGCCGTCCTGTGCCACGTGTCGACAGACGGCCGAGCCAATGCCACCCGCCGCACCCGTCACCAGCACCACGTGCCGCGCAAACTCGCGCTCAGGTGGGGCCATTTTGAGCTTGTATTGCTCCAACGGCCAGTATTCGACGGCATAGCTCTCGGCATCGCTGAGCGAGATAAAACCACCACACGCCTCGGCTCCGCGCATCACGGCGATAGCGCGGTGATAGAGTTGAGCAGAGACATCGGCCATCGTGGCGTCTTTTCCGGTTGTGAACATCCCCACGCCGGGGATGAGGATGACGCGAGGGTGTGGGTCGGCTGCAGCGTCAGATGCTCGATACACCGGCGTAGCGTCGTCTGGATCAAGATTCTGTTGTACGTTTTCCTTGAGGTAACGACGATAGTGCTCCACATATGAGGCCACACCAGTGCGTAACGACTCGGAAAGAGTGGACGCGTCCTGTTCAGGCGTCCAGTCGACGAGCAACGGCCAGGGTTTGGTGTGGACCAGGTGATCAGGGCAGGCCGCCCCAATTCTGGTCAGGCGAGACGCGTCCTGGCTGCTCGCGAAGGTCAGCACGTCCTCACCGTCTTCAAAACGCAGGATCTGGTGCTTCTCCGCCGAGACCAATCCACGCACGACGGGTGCCACCTGCGCCGCGATGCTATGTCGCTCGTCTGCGTCGAGCGGTGTGAGGCGGTAACCCCCAAAGATGGCCTTGTCAGCACGGGCAATGCGGGCCTCCACATAGGTGCGTGCCTGGGTGATGATGGCCATGGTTGAGGCGTAGCAGGTCTCGTCGCTCTCCCCCCAGGTGATGAGTCCATGTTTAGCCAGGATGACCAGCTTGGCGTGCGGTTTAGCACGCAGCGCCAAGGCAACCTCGCGCGCCAAACCAAAGCCAGGGCGGCTATAGGGGATCCAGATCAAAGCGTCACCAAAGCAGTCGCGCGCGAGCGCCTCACCATCGGCGGCACAGGCAAAGTAGTTCGCGGCGTCGGCGTGGGTATGATCGATATGCGGGAAAGGCAGAAATCCGTGCAAGAGGGTTTCGATGGAGGGACGTGGACGGCTCGGCTCGTAGAAGCAGTGGGCGAGGTAGTCCACCATCTCGCTGTCGCTCATGCGCTCGCGTTCGAGCAAGGGCAGCACATCGTCTAGGTAGAGTCCTGTAAATGAGGCGTCCGTGACACTGGCCAGATCGGAGCCGGAGCCTTTGACCCACAGCACGCGGGCACGCCGACCGCGAAAATCGACTTCGTCGGCCTTGGCCGAGGTGTTGCCACCTCCCCAGTTGCAGACCGAGCGATCGGCACCCAACTTGCGCGACCGCGCAACTAATTGATCCAGCACAGTTGGTGTTAAGATATCTGTCATTGCATCAACTCCTTTTACAAGCAATGTGAATACGCAGCAAACTGAACCTCTTCCGCAGAACAAACGGAAGCCGCTGATTTATGCGCCAGGATAGCCGCTGGACGTTTCGAGAGCAACCCGCTCCCGCGCTACGCGCTCTGCATAGCCACTGGAGCGGAAAGCTGCAATTGGGTCGGGATGGCGCCCCTGGCGGGCACGAGCCTCTGAGAGCCACGGACGCACATCCGTCTCATAGGCACTCTGGAGCACGCGATACGCGCCTAACACATCGCTTGCCTCCTGTGCCTTCCTCAAGGCTGAGCGATCCACCAGCAGCGCTTTGGTATAGGCAATCTGGATGTTGATCACACTCTGGATCATGGCCTCGATCTTGGGCTCGATGTTGTGCGATTGGTCGATCATGTAGGCGATGCGACCGGCGTTGGCATTACCCTCGATCTCTGCATCGATGATCTCGTTGAAGATGCAGAAAAGTTCGAAGGGGTTGAGTGTGCCAACGATCAAATCGTCATCGGCGTACTTACGGTCGTTGAAATGGAAGCCACCCAGTCGCCCCTCATCGAGCAGTTGCGCCACAATCTGTGGGATATTGGTGCCCTGCGGATGGTGGCCTGTATCCACCAGCACCTCGGCCTGCGGCCCCAGCTTCTGGGCCATGAGCAGCGAGGTGCCCCAGTCGGGCAAATCGGTAGAGTAAAAGGCCGGCTCGAAAAACTTGTACTCGATCAAGAGTCGCATGCCAGCAGGGAGCGCGGCGTAGATCGCCTGCAGAGAGTCTACCAGGCGGTTTCGACGATGGCGCAGGCTATCCTGGCCGGGATAGTTGGTGCCGTCGGCTAACCAGAGGCTGATGACGTCTGAGTCGATGGCTTGCGCAATCTGGATGCATTCGAGCACGTGCGCGATCCCTCGTTGCCGCACCTGCTGGTCCACATGGCACAAACTGCCCAAACGATACATATCTTCCTGAAAGAGGTTCGGATTGACGGAGCCAATCCGTAGGCCAAGACCATGCGTGTAATCTTTCACGGCCTGCCAATCGTCTTCCCTGTCCCAGGGAATGTGAATGGCAACACTGGTGCAGATGCCCGTGAGCTGGTTGACCTGGGCCGCGTCTGCCAGCTTCTCGCGCAGAGTACGAGCCGCTCCAGGCCAGTGAAACACCTTGAAGCGCGTGCCTGAATCTCCATAGCCCCAGGAGGGCGTTTCGACGGTGAACTGTTGAATTTTCTCTAAAACAGTGTCGATATCCATGTTTTGCTTCTCCTCACACTCGTACACTTGTAACATCAAGGAGGTGCCCCACCTTGAGCAGTACCTCCGCTTGATCCCCTACCCCCAACGCGCAGTGATGGGTTTACTTACCATGGGTGATTCTCCTGATAGTGGTTCATCTATACATGTTCAATCTCCTCCGGTTTCCGTCAGCGTGACCGGCCCGAAGAGGCCAGATACCGTTTGTCCTGGAAACACGAAGGAGGTAGGACTGACCGCTTCCATGTACGGTCCCAGTGTGTTGTAGACCGAAACGTGCAATGCGTTCTCACCAGGACGAAGATGGTCAGTCAGGTCGAAGGTATACGGCGACCAGATGCGTACTCCGACCAGTTTCCCGTTTATATGCACCTCTGCTGTCCCACGCACACGCCCCAGATTGAGCAATGTGCGGATACCAGGCTGGCCAGTATTCCCACGGACCAGGGTCTGACTATAGCGAACCCCTCCACTGTAGCCGACCAACCCTTGTTCCTCCCAGGAGCCAACCTTCATCACTCCAGTGGCCATCTCAAAGCGCACCGGAGCATCCAGGATACCCCCGGCCCTGTAGCCAGGTCTGGTTTCGACGCGCAGGGCACACACCCGTCGCAGCGCAGTTGGATGCGGGAGAGTGACCTCCATGACCGTCACGTCGGTCCCGTCGGCATGCGCCACAGGTTGCTGCTCTACCCCATCCAGATACACCGTTGCTCCTCCATGGAACCGGAGGTGCATGCGCATCGCTCCCGGGGGCACGACAAAGCGGAGCCACTCAGTGCGCCCGTACTCCTCACACCCATCTGGAACGAGCGCAAGAACAATCCCCACCCTGTCGGGGGGACAGGTAATAGGTAGGGCGTTCTCGAGCCAGATCGTTGCGGGAAGTGGGTGAGGACGTCGCCAAACCTGGGTCGATCTGAGATCGACCCACTGTACCTGGGGCGAGTTCAGATCGAGCCACTGTTTGCGCTGCACCTCCAGAGCGGTGGGACGTCCATTCCTCGTCACCTGCCACGCTCCATCTGACATCAGCGCTATCCGGCTCCCATCGCTCTCGATGAGCGCATCCACCAGGAGGCGCCCCGATGCTCCAAGATCAGTCACCTCCAGCTCAACGAGATTCTCTCCCTCTCGCAACGCCTTCAGGAGGTCGTAGCGTTGGATGTGAGGGCGGTCGAGGTCCGGGTAGGGATCGAACCCACCTTGCACACCCACCTCGACTCCATTGACTCGGATGCGGCAGGGCTCTACAGCCGCAACGTGCATCACAGCTCGTTGCGGACGGAACGGCACAGTGATCCTCTTCGTGTAGGTGAGAAGCGTATCCTTCTGCGTGTCTCTCGCCTGCACCCATTCGGGGCGTCCATACCGCGTCGGCTCCTTGATGAAGGCGAAATGCGCCCGCACATTCCCATCCACTTCCGCCTGCAGGCGAAACTCAAGCAGATTACGACCTGCGCCGAGAGTCACAGGCACAAAGAACAGATACCCCTTGTCCTCTTCGGCTGCCACCCTGTCTGGGGGACAGGTAATAGCTCTGATGCCATTGACCCAGAGCGTCTTCTGCGCGGGAGCTCCCAGCGCGAGATATGCCGTGAGCGGCTCCTTGAGGTCGAGGGTTGTGCGAAACTGCACTGCTTCCCCGGCTCGTACCAATCCAAAGTCTAAAAACTCTTCCGGGACATGCCCTTTAGGGCCCAGGGTTCTTTGATGGAGATGATCCTTATAAATCCCCCTGGAGAGCGAATAGATGGCCTCCTGCCATTTCCCGGCTGCGTTCTGCGAGGTGCTCCACTCATCTCCTGTGCCGAGCGGTGCTGGCAACTGCTCCGGTTCGATCGGTCCCGTCCAGAGGCCGTGCGGGCCAAAGGTCGCGTGGACAAGCGGCCAGTTCGAGTCATCCCACTCGGGGTTGAACCAGTGCTCGTTGAGACCAGTCTGCCCGGAGGCGTCCACCATGTGGCGAAACACCCACCGTTCGACTCCAAGGGAGGTGGTGGTTGCTGGGAGCGCAAAATCTCCCCACCGGTTGTCAAGCGTTGGCTCAATGTTCACCTCCCACACGTCAGGTAAGGCCACGCCCCTTCCGCAGGGAGCCGATAAATCGGCGGTGGGCGCGGTAAACCGGCCCCTACGGCTGGTCAGAGCTTGCACTATGCGCCCGGCGTCCTGCTCTCCAGGCCACACGAGCAGAACCGCAGGGCTATCATCAAACGGGATGTGAACATCGATCCCGCCATCAATTGGATGCGCCTCCAGAAGGTGCTTACGTCCACTACAAGGCTCCCACAGCTCGGGTGCATCCTGGATACCATGGACTCGAACAGTCATAACGCGGTGATAGGTAGAGGGATCAAACGTGTAGTCAACGTTGAGCCAACCGTCCAGGCCGACCTCGGCTCTCGGTTCCCGTTCCCCGCGCATCCGTGTGGCCCGCGGGGAGATGGCAGGCACAAACACGACCGTAGCTTGACCAACCCGTCTGACCAGCGTGGGCACAGGTGCCTCGATTTGTGCGGGAACGGCGGCGAGAAGCGGCACGACCCCTTCCGGAGCGTTGACGGCGTAGGCTCGTCCAAGCTCGAACAGTGCCGCGAGCTGTTGTGTGCGTTCGCCACCTCCCGCCGTTCCTACGACCAGGCGAGGGGTAGACCCAACCGCCACAAGCATTCCACCGCCCTCGACGAACGCGACTAACCGTGCGGCGGTCTCGTCCTCCAGGACGCTACAGCCGGGAAGGACAATCGCCCCATAGCGCTCCTCTCCGATGTGGAGCCGTCCGTCCTGGACCTGACCACGCTGGATGGAGGCGTCGTCAAGCACATCGAAATCCCGACAGGCGCGGTCCAGCACACCCGGCTCAACCTTGTACCAGTGCATCTTCCCGACCAGGCGCAGATACAGGTCATGTGCCGTCTGCGCGCCCTGGTTGAAGCCAGACATTAGCAGTCCCGCCTGGATCGTGGTGGTCGGAAACAGCACGCCGATGTCGCAGACGTGGTGCCCAAGCGTCAAGACCGAGCAGAGGCGACTGATCGTCAGGGCGAACACGTGATGGTGCTTCCAGTACGGTTGTCGCCAGTCCGTCGACGGGGGAGCCCACTCCCACCACCCCCCGCGGGTGCTGTAGTACACCGCATGGGGGTCGTAGAGATTGGCACCTGCACGTACCCATGGCAGCAACCAGTCGAAGGTTTCTTCCAACGTGCCTCCCCAGCCCGAACTGTGGAACGCCTCGATCCACACTCGCGGTCGGTCGTACAGGTGAGCAAGCGAGGAGTGGAGTTTAGCCTCCCCATGGTGATCGCTGCCAGGGGCAGTGTACCAGCGGTGGGTGCGAGGGTAGTCCGCGTACAACTGCACGCTCTGGATGGGGTATCCAGCGCGTGCAGGGCCCTGCTGGTCGAATCCGCAGGTAAGGCCGCGTTCCTCATGCCACTGGAAGAGGGGCTTGAAGAAAGCCATCTCGGCGAGGGCAGACCGCGTGGCGTGGTAGTCGTGCCGCACGCGCTGTGCCTGGTCGCCGTATTCCTCCCACAGGGCTGGCAGGTGAGGAAGCACATCATAGCCACGACGTGCCCGAAAGGCCTGCGCGAAGTCCCTGGACCACACCGGCATCGCAGCGAGTTCATCCTGGAAGGTTCCGACGATCACGTTGCCGAAAAAGTCCCCAACGTGTGCCTCGAACGCGCCATGCACCATCGCCAGGAGCGCCTGGCAGGCGGAGACACTGTAGTAGTCAAAGCCACTCTCGATGCTATAGAACAGCATGAGTCGATGGGTGCCGGGTCCATGCCATGTAACGCTCTTGCCGTGCACTGGGATCTGGCTGGGCTCCCCAACGGGCTGGCCTTGCCCATCGATCGGGATGACGAACGCGGCGACCGGTGTGCCAGCCTCGGGACACTCCAGCATACCTGCCCCTGCCACATCACAGGCGATGCGTTCGACTGATTGTCCAGCAAACGTGGGGTGTTGAGTGACGAGGCGCGCTTGCATGTTCGCGCCGGAGAAGCCGAACTGGTCATAGAACCAGAGGCGCACCCCGAGTGCTCGAGCGTCTTTGCACACGCCCCTGAATATCGTCCACCATTCCTCTGAGAAGTACGGAGGATCATCTGCATCACAACCATACAGCGGTCCGGCTGGTGCCAGATTCATGATGAGAAGGTTGTACACACCTCCCTCCGCAAACCGTTCAAGCTGCCAGCGGAGCCGATGCGCGTCGAGCTTCTCGCCGCTCCACCACCAGATAGGCACCGGGGAGAAGCTCCGGGGTGGATCATCAAAACGCTTGTCAAGGTCTGCCAACATGAGGTGTCCCTTCTCTGTAATCATTCGATGTACCTCTCTTTTGCTGAGTGGCAATAACAACCGTGTTAGCTGGATGGTTGTCCCGGCACACGAAAGTCGGCGGGCCTGGCCGGATAGGGGGCCAGGTCTGCTGCCGGTCCTAATTGCTCTACGGGCACACTGAGTCGTCTTGCCTTGCCCTCCAGGGCGAGACAGATCTGATCCACGGCGCTGTCCAGATCGAGCACGGCGGTATTGATGACCAGATCATAGAGGTGCGGGTCCTCATGCTGACAACGATACTGTGTCTGCATGAAGCGTGTGCGGGCCTGATCTTTCGCTTGAACCCGCCTGCGGGCAGCTTCCGTGTCCAGTCCTTCACGGCGGACGGCATAGGCGACGCGTTGCTCCAGCGGGGCCACCACGCGAATGTGGAGCACATCGCGCTTGTCCGCCAGAAGCACCTGTCCACCGCGCCCGACAATCACCACGTGCCCAGTGGTGGCCGCAGCGGTGATGATGTTGCGCATGGTCTCCTGGTAGGCTCGTGCCTCTGCCGATGAGGAAGGGAGGATGAGGACCCCTCCCCCACCAGTCATGGGCGCTGAAGGGGCCAACTGCTCTAATATCCTGTCCAGGATACCTGGGCGAGTGCTTTCAACGTACTCCTCGTCGTGTTTCTCTACCTCCGTTTCGTGGACTTCCAACTCGCGGGCGGTCTGTTCGATGACCGCATGGTCAATCAATTGCCAGCCCAGCCGGCGTGCAAGACGGGCAGCTATCTCGCCGCCCCCACTGCCATACTCGCGAGAAATCGTGATGGCACGCATGGCTGCAATGGCTTGTAGATTCACATTCATAGCTTTCCCTCCTTCGGTTTCGAGAAACTGGAACTCATATGGGTTGCTCCTTCGATGTTTGATTACTCCGACAATGTACCCTCCACACCCTGGCGCCCGAGCGCTGCCAGCGCGGCCTCAAGGGCTGGGCGCAACTCGTCGGCGTGCGGCAGTAGGGACAACACCTGCTCTAAGGTCACGTCGCTGTTATGGAGCATGATAGTGCCGATATCCATGTGACCAGCGAGCGCTGGCAAATGCTGGCGTATCGTGCTCAACACCGCCGTCCAGGCTTCGGGGTCGTCAATGAACTCGCTGATCATACTGGCGAGTGAGCGTGGATGGCGGATACGCTCGACGCGGTACGGATACGACCAGCGATGCGTTCCAGAGCCAACCTCGATGGGTTTTGCATCGTCCCCGGGAAGGGTGATGCTGGCTGTTGCGTTGGGCGGCACCACGACCACGACCTCGATCCGCCCCGCCTCGATCGTCCACGCGCACTCGGCAAGGCCGTAGGGTGTAATGTGCTGTGCGCGAGCATGCGTGAGACCGCCGCCCGGACGTGGCCGTACATCAAGCTGCCGATACCCCGCAGCGGCAGGCGCCAGACCACCCACCCTGCGATGCAGCCAGTCGGCCACAGCTCCCAGGGCATAGTGATTGAACGAGGTCATCTCGCCAGGATTGACCGAGCCATCTGGGCGGAGGCTGTCCCAGCGCTCCCAGATGGTGGTCGCCCCCATCGTCACGGGATAGAGCCACGACGGGCATTCGCGCTGTGTGAGCAGGTGGAAAGCCGCGTCAACTTCCCCAACGCTGCACAGGGCATCGCAGACCAGAGGCGTTCCGACGAAGCCAGTGCTAATGTGGTACCCACTCTCGCGCACAAGGGCCGAGAGCCGTTCGCCAGCATGCCGACACTGCTCGACGTTCTTGAGCAGGCCGAACTGCAGAGCCAGCGCGCAGGCAGTCTCGGAGTCGCTGATCACGCGTCCGGCAGGCGTGACGTACTCGGCGTTGAAGGCGTCTCGCACCTGGGCGGCTAGCCGCAGGTAGTGAGCTTTCTCCTCCATTCGGCCAAGGACACCCGCGGCCTGTCCCAGCAGGTCAGCCGAACGGGCAAAGTAAGCAGTGGCGACCACGTGTGGGTCGGTGCGCCCATCTCCCGGCTTGTCTGGAGGGGCGCTCGGGTCGAGCCAGTCGCCGAACTGGAAGCCCTTGTCCCACAATCGCCCCTCGCCGGTGAGGGTGGCGACGAGGTCGACCCACGCGCGCATGCTCTCGAACTGAGCGGCCAGGATACCCGTGTCGTCGTAGCGCTGGTAAAGCACCCACGGCACAAGCACCGCCGCGTCACCCCAGGCAGCCGCCGGGATGGAGGGCATGGTCAAGACGTTGGGAACGACGAAAGGGACGGCACCCACAGCAGTTTGCTCGGCGGCCAGGTCCGCGAGCCACGAGGACAGGAAGCCGGCACAGTCGTAGAGGAAGCAGGCCGTGGGCGCGAAAACATTGATGTCGCCGGTCCAGCCCAGACGCTCGTCGCGCTGCGGGCAATCGGTCGGTATGTCGAGGAAGTTGCCGCGCATACCCCACACCACGTTCTCATGGAGTCTGTTGATCAGGGGATCCGAGCATTCAAACCACCCGGTGCGCTCCATATCAGAGTGGCAGACCACGGCGCAGAGGTCCTCAGTCTTAAGAGTGCCAGGCCAACCCTCCACCTCGGCGTAACGGAAGCCGTGGAAGGTGAAGCGCGGTTCCCAGGTCTCCACCTCGTCGCCCCGCAGCGTGTAGCGGTCGGTGGCCTGCGCGGTCCGCAGTGGCCGCGTGCACAACTCGCCGTTCTCGAGCACCTCGGCGTGGCGTAGGATGACTGTCTGCCCCGCCTCTCCACAAACGGTCAGACGGAGCCGACCGACGAGGTTCTGGCCGAAATCAACGATGGTATGTCCGGTCGGCAATATCGTGATGGCGACCGGTGCCAACAGTTCAGTCCTGCACACCGGTGGCCCGGTCGGCGCGACGAGGGTGGAAAGATCTCGATCGAGCTGTCGCACGCCAACCCAGTCGCAGTCGTCGTAGCCAGGCGCCGACCAGCCGGGCCGCTCCATCCGGGCATCGTACGTCTCGCCGTCATAGAGATCGCTGGCCAGGATAGGCCCTATTGCGGCATGCCAGGTTTCATCGGTGACGATGCGCTCGGTCGTGCCATCCACGTAGTCTATCTCGAGCTGGGCCAGCAGCGCCAGCCGATCGCCGTAAATGTTGCGACGCCCACCGTCGAAGCCGAGTCGCCCTCGGTACCAACCGTCACCCAGGATGCCGCCGATGGCGTTGCGGCCTTCACGCAGGAGGTCCGTCACGTCGAACGTCTGGTAGCGCAGGCGGTGGTCGTAACTGGTCCATCCCGGGTCCAGGACGTGATCGCCGACGGTATCGCCGTTGAGCTGCACCTCGTACACACCGAGGGCTGTCACATACAGCCGCGCTCTCGTCACGCCCGCGCGGACGTCGAACTCGCGGCGCAACAGTGGACAGGGCTGCGGGCGAGTGGTGTCCTCTTCCCAGTCGGGCGTCACGAATCGTGCGCTCCAATCGCCGGTGTGGAGTAACCCCACCTCGACGGGAGTGAGCGCACTCCATGCCGAGGGCTGCCCATCGATACCCCAGACCCGAACCCGTACCGTGAGGCGCTCACGGGACGAGAGCGGCGCGAACGGCCAGGGCACGAGCACCGATTGATCGGACTCGACCCGGCCTGTCAGTTCGCGTAGCCGACCATCCGACCCGTGGGCTTCAATCTCGTAGCCAGCCTGACGCCACCCGTTGGCCGGGGTTGTGACTATCCAGGATAGCCGGGGCCGGGACTCGCCTATGCCGAGCGCCTCGCGGTGATGCTCGAAGCGGACGTCGGCGATAGTGGCGTCGGATCCCCCATTGCCCTGCATCGATCCCTGTTGTATCATCATATCTCTTTCTTCTGCTATGATCATGTCGGATACCAGCCTGGATTGCCGCTAAGCTGGTGCATTCGGCCACTATTGCCCGGCACTCCAGGACCCTGGCCTGAGTATGACGCCTGGCGGATTGGCACGGGCGGTAAACCCTGTCCAGATGAAAGCATCCTGAGCTCAGCCCTTGAGTGAGCCGGACGCCAGTCCCTTGATGACCTGCTGGTTGAGCACCAGGTAGAGGATCAGGGTCGGAATGACCGCCAGGCTGATCGCGGCGAATGTCGGTCCCCAATCGACCTGACCATACTGTCCGGTGAAGTTCAATAGACCTGTCTGAATGGTACGATTGCTGTCGCTACTGATGAAGGTCAGTGTGAACAGCAGGTCATTCCAGAGGAAAAAGAACTGCACCAGAGCAATGGTTACGAGCCCGTTCGCGAAGTACCGCTGCCTCCATCACCTCGCGCGGAACGGACTTGAAGAACCCTGCCATGAGAAACACCGAAAGTGGCAAGCCGAAGGCCGTGTAGGTGATAATCAACGCCCAGCGGGTGTCGATCAATGATGCTTGAAAGTAGATGGTGAACAACGGCAGCAGCACCAGTTGCAACGGGACCATGATCCCCGCGAGGAAGAGAAGCAGCACCGGGTTACGCAAACGCCACGTCATCACCTCGAGAGCGAAGGCAGCGGAGACGCTGATCGCGAGGATCAGCAACAGCGACGGGAACACCGCGAGAATGCTGTTCAGGAAGTAGGTGGCCATGCCCGAGTTCCACGCCTGGACGTAGTTCTGCCATGCAAAACCCTTGGGCAAGGCCCAGGTCGGCTGCGTCGCGAACTCCACGGTCGTCTTGAACGAGGACTGCAGTAACCACACGAGTGGATAGATCACTACGACAAGGAGCAACCCGACAATTACCGCTAGCGGCGCTTTGCCGAGCAGCTTCTTTACAGATCGCCTCCTCTCCGCCTGAAGCTTGCGAGCGAGCGCCTGCGTTTTATCTAGTTGGCCGGTCAGTGTTTGACTCATGCGAACCTCTCTTTTCTAGGCAACGTTGCGGCGTGCGGACCTGAAGATCACCAGGGTCACGATAAGGCACATAAAGGCGAGCGCAAATGCGATGGTGCTCCCATACCCGTACTGACCGTTGGAGAAAGCCGTGTTGTACATTAACAATGTCAGAGGCGTCGTCGCCTGTCCCGGACCGCCATTCGTCAAAGCCAGAACGCTGTCGAACACCTTGAGCGTCCCATTGATGCTGAAGATGAGAGACGAGAACAGGATTGGCGTCATCAGGGGCAGGACGACGGAGCGTACGAGCCGAAATCCGGAAGCGCCGTCAACCCGCGCGGCCTCGAGCATTTCGCTGGGAACGTCGACCAGTCCGGCGTAGAGCAGCACGGCGTAGAAGCCCATTGATCGCCAGATATCCATGATGACGAGAACAATGAACGCTGTACCACCCTGACCGAGCCACGGCTGAACCCAGCCGTCGAGGTGCACTGCCTGTAGGAGGGAGTTTACCAGACCAAGCTGCGGTGCGATCTCGAATAGCTTCGAGTACATCTGCGCGACGGCCACCGTGGGCAGGATAACAGGGAAAAATATCAACGTACGGACCAGCCCGGACGCATTGCGAAGGTAGAAAACGTACAACAACGCCAGCAGCAGGCCCACCCCCACCTGGCCAATGGTCACGAAGAACGCGTACTTCAGCGTGAAGGCCACGGACTGCCAGAACGCCGGATCTCTGACCAGAAGGGCAAAGTTGTGCAGGCCAACGAACTGGAATCCAGCGATAACATTTCCCTCGAACAGCGTATAGACGAGTGACCAGACAATCGGCACCAGCACGACTAACGTGTAGACGAGCAGCGCAGGCCCTATAAAGGTCAGAATCGCTCTCCGATCGCGAAGTAGTAACTCCATTCAGTAACCTCCTGAAGCCCCCTTTAGGCTTTCACTCATATGAACACATGCAAGCCATGCCGATTTCAGTCCTGATCACTGGACCACCAGTGTTGCCAATCGGCGAGGCTCAGCACCCCGTAGCCGCGCTTTCGCCACCACGGTATCTCAAGGCCGAGAATCAAACGAAGCCGACTCCCGGCCGCCCCATGTGCGCTCAGACCAGTTAAGACGCTTGCTGGATCGCGGCCATGAAGTTACTGCCTGACATGGCATTGGTTACCAGCAGAGCGGCATTCTGTTGAGAGATGTTTTGGGCCTTGGTCGAGAACAGCGCTTCGAACCAGAGCACCGGCTGTGACACCTGTTTGATCTGTGCAATGACCAACGAGGTCAGCGCGTCCAGATTCGCGGGTGGATGATGAACGACGAAGCCCGTCACCGCTCCCTCCCTTTGCAGCGCCACATCGCCGTAATTCTGCGCCATGTAAGCGAGCCACTTCCCGACGTCGGCGTTGTACTTCGCCTTGTTCACTGAAGTAGGCTGACCCGCGTTCATGGGTGTCTGGCCCGAGTTTCCTACCCCGCCAGTGACATTTGGGAATGGGAAGAAGCCGATGTTACTCGCGCCGATCTTGTTCACAGTGGGAGAGTTGAAATCACGCAGCTCCCAGCTGCCCATATATAACATGGCGGCTGTGCCCTGCAAGAACAGATCCACTGCCGGCATGTAATCAAGCGTGGCTACACCTTTGCCGAAGTAGCCCTGCTTTCCCAGGTTGGCGACGGCCTGGGCAGCCGCAACATAAGCCGTGTCTGTCAGCTTTGCCTGACCGCTCTGCACGCTTTGCAGGGCGTCGGGGCCGAGTGAGCGAAAAATGTAGTTGCCAACCAGGCGGGTGAGCGGCCACCCTTGTTTACCCGACGCGGCAAACGGTTGGATGCCCTTCTGCTGCAGGCTGGCCGCAATCTGGACCAGCTCGTCCCATGTCTGTGGTGGCTGGAGGCCATTTTTTGCAAAGATCTGCTTATTGTACCAGAACCCCTCGATGTTGAGCTCGAAAGGGAGTGCGGAGAGCTTGCCATTGTAGACCTTCTTGAGGAGAGTGACCGCTGCCGGGACGAGCTCCTGGGTGACGCCGAGTTGGTTGAAGGTTGACTCGAGGTCCAGCACCTCACCGTTCTTCGCCAACTGCGCCAGCAGATCAGCTGGTGGCGTGTTGTACAGGACCGGGAGGGCACCCTGCCCGGCAAGCAACTGAATCTTCTGGTTCAGGGATGCCTGGTCCTGGAAGTCCACCTTGAAGGTGCTGCCAGGTTTTGTCTTGGCATACTGGTCCGTGATGGTGGACAGGACGAGCGGCCATCCCGTGCCCGCAGCCTGGACGGATAGGAAGTGGATCGTAACACTTCCGTTACTGCTGGTCGGGCTGCTACTGGTGGAAGTGCCGCATCCGGCCAGCAACGCCGCCAAACCCAGTGTGCTACCACCCGCGACCTTTAAAAACTGACGCCGATTCATGGCATCTTCGAGTTGAGACATTTGTCGAGACATGTACTTCTTTGCTCCTCTCGTATTGAGCGTCTAAAATAGGAACGAAAGCAGAGGTAGCCGTCACAGTGGTGATCAATGAACCTGCATTTCCTCCCTTCTGGTCCTTTTTTCGTGAGGATAGAGCGCTCTCCAATTCGAGCTCCTCAATGAGATTTGGACACACATTACTTACTAAACTAAGTTACTAAAGTTAGTATACTGGGGAATATCCACTTTGTCAAGAGTTTTGCGTTCTACCTCAGGGCCGTTGCAAATTCTGAACTTTTTTTGGTAGTGCCCATCTTCCGCCGTTTAGCAAGTAACTTGAAAGAATGCTTTGGATGGTAGTGGCTCACTTAAGCAGGATAGCCCGCTCTCTATTGTAGTGGTGAAGAAAGAAGAGCAAACATGCCTCGTCACTCTGCTTTTGTTGGCATTCAAATTTGTCTGTTAGAACGCAAATTGGAATGAACGGCTCAACCGCTTTCCAGGACACTGGGCAGAGCAGCGAACTCCTATATAGAGGATATTTTTTGCCAAGAGGGTTGTCTCCCCCCAAAAAGGGGGGATGTCAGGGGGGATCTGGGGGCTATTCCAGGAGTTGCAGCTGGCGTGCGCAGGCGACGGCCTGCGCGCGGCTGTGCACCTGCAGTTTGGCGTACAGATGCTTTAGATGCCACTTGATGGTGCTGGGCGCAACGATGAGCTCGCGGGCGATCGCTGCATTCGACTTGCCGCTGGCCAGCAGGCGCAACACGGCCAGCTCGCGGGCGTTGAGGGGCTCGATCAGCGCCTGCGTCTGGGCCGTGCTGGGCGCTGCCGCTCTTGAGGGAGCACCAGGTGCAGGGGAGCCGCCGAAGGCGGCCAGCAGGTGCTCGAGATAGGCTCCCGAGCTGTGCGGCGCAGCGAGGCGATGACTGCGCTGAGCCGCGAGCATCTGCCGAAGCATCGCCTCCATCACGGGACCCTCATCCACGAAGAGGCGCACGTAGCCCTCGGGCTCGGCCCGGGCAAGCGCCTGGGCGAGCCTGGCGATGGCCTGCGCGCTATTCCCGATGCGCAGCTGGGCGAGCGCCTGCAGCAGCAGGATCTCCAGCACGCTGCCGTCCCGTCCGGCTGTCTCCACCATCGTACGTAACCTGTCGAGCGCCTGGAGTGCTTCCTCCGCCCGGCCCTGCGCGATCTGCACGCGTACAAGCGCGAGCCGCTCCAGCTCGCCCAGCAAGGTGATGGGCTGGTCAGGGTCAAGCGGCACCGTCGTCGCCCAGTGCTTCGCTGCTACCAGGTTGCCTTGCTGCAGCCAGAGCTGTGCCTGGCACGCCGCGACTACGCCCACAAGAAGCCCCCCGCTACTGCGTCGCATGGCCTGGTCTGCCTGGGCGATGAGCTCCAGGGCACCCGCCGCATCGCCTCGTGCCTGCCGAACGCGCGCCAGTTGGAAGTAGCCGCGCAGCATCAGTGCGCTGATGTTCCAGCGTGTGGTCAGCTCGATGCTCGTGCGCAGCTGCTGCTCGGCGCTCTCGAGGTGGTTCCACTCGCGCAACACCCAGCCTAGGCCTGTGTGGGCTGTACCTGCAAACGCATAGGTCTGGCCCTCCTGGCCTGCAATGCGCCGCAAGACGAGGCGCAACGTCTCGGCCGCCTGCCGCAACTCGCCGCGTGCGATCTGCACCCAGCCCACACCGACCAGACCGAGCAGCTCGAAATACAGCGAGCCTGCGGCGGCACCCGCGCTGCTGACCTCTCTCACTGCCGGGCCAGCTGCTACCATATCGCCACTTGGCTACATGGGTAGTCAGTAGGAGGACATCATCTCTCACTGCCGGGCCAGCTGCTACCATATCGCCACTCCAATAGTAGGCACCGCTCCGATCAAAGGCGATCAGGCTGCGCATGAGGGGGTTGTCCGAAGGGAGGTGGTCTCCCGCCTGGTGCACCAGCTCGAGGGCATGCGGGAGGTCTCCCGCCAGCGCGGCATTCCCCGCGCGCAGGGCCAGCACCTCCTGCAGCGTGCCCCGGAAGCCACCCTCCTCCTCCCTCACCTCGGTGTCGGCCACTTCAGCGTCCGCTCCGTCGGCTCCACCCGACTCCCCGGCCCGCAGGCGCGTTTCGGCGGCCCGTAGCCAGACGTCGGCGGCCTCGAACTCACCCGCGGTGCTCAATTCGTGGCCCAGGATCATGCAGAGCCGTGGCCGCGCCCGCACCAGGTCTTCGGGCAGCGCCTGGAGCCAGGTGCGCAGGGTCGCCGTCTGACCCAGTATGAGGAACGCTCTGGCGCTCTGCGTCACCAGGCGCACGGCGCGCTCGTAGTCCGCTCCGGCCAGGGCATGCCGCATAGCTTCGGCGATCCACTCATGCTCCTCGAACCACGTTGCTGCCCGTTGATGCAGCCTCTCCATCTCCTCGGGAGCAGTCTGGCGCAGGCGTTCCTGCAGGAACTGCGCAAAGAGCGCATGGTAGCGATACCACTGGCGCTGCTCGTCGAGGGGCACCAGAAAGAGGTTGTCCCGTTCCGCCTGCTCAAGCAGCGTCTGCGCCTCGCTGCTGCC
>WNGH01011949.1_pt1 | contig 18958 bp, 17 predicted proteins | sample 5400631 | NCBI WGS metagenome assembly WNGH01 (sample SAMN13153373, study PRJNA577476) | soil metagenome | isolation source: 115 cm soil or saprolite under Garry oak tree replicate 1 | place: USA:California | collected 2016-06-15
ATGCCCGTTACATCCATCAACGGATTCAAACGCATCGCGGAGCTGGCCGGGGGCGCGCGCTTCCCGGCCAAGCTTCTGCGTGCTCTCCAACGTTGCGAAAACGATCCTGAAATGGTCAGGCGCGTCGGCGTTCGCTTCGCCTTGGAACAATGTCACGATCTTTTGGATAACAACGTAGCCGGCATTCACTTTTACACGCTCAATCGCTCCGACGCCACGCGGGTAATTTTTGACAGTCTTGGCATTCCGCGTCGGCGGAGCGCACAGGCCTCTACGGTTCAGTCGAGCGACGAGGTTGGCAAGCGGCTTGCAAACTGAGCGACCGCAGGTGCGCAAGTGCGAGATGCGCATCGCGGAGAAGATCATTGTCGCCGCGCTCGAGCATTTTTCCGGCGTCTATTTGATCACGCCATTTTTGCATTACGAAACGACGAGCGAGCGGGCGAAATTTGCGCGGAGTCTATCAAGCGCGCACAATCTCCAGATGTTCAAAATTCGCAGTGCGATTTACTGGCAGCTCGCGGGATTGGCGGTTGCAGTCGCGCTGATTTCTGTGCTTTCGCGCTTTTTTCCGGTTGCCGATTTTATTGAGGCGCTGCAAGAGAGGGTGATGCAGTGGGGCGCCTGGGGTGCGATCTGCTACCCGCTGCTTTTCGCCGTTTGTAACATTCTCCTGCTTCCAGGCGGCGTGCTGGCAGTCGGCGGAGGCTTCTTTTTCGGACTCTGGTGGGGATTTCTCGTCGTGTTTGCCGGCAACGTTCTTGCGGCAGCAGTTTCGTTTGCCGTGAGCCGTTGGATAGCCGGGCGGTGGTTTCGGCGCAAGCTTTCGCAGAACCCAACGCTGCTTGCCTTGGAGCCGGCCGTAGAGCGGGAGAGTTGGAAAATTGTTCTCTTGAGTCAGTTGCATCCACTTTTCCCCACAAGCTTATTGAACTATTTTTATGGCCTAACCCGAATTCCGTTTCGAACCTACATGCTTTGGGCCTCGATTGGACGGGTTCCAGGGCTTTTTTTGTACGCGTATATCGGAACCTTGGGTCAACTTGGCCTCAGGGTGATGCGCGGCAGGAGTCAACCGCGTATTATCGAGTACTGGACTTGGGGAGGAGCATTTGTGACAACAGCTTTACTTTTATTGGTGTTAGGCCGTATTGCATCTCGAGCCGTGCAGGTGGCCGAGGAGAAGCCAGAATTGTCCGGGTGTCAGGCGACTCATGGAAGAAAGGTCAACCATCGTCTTATACCATAAGCTACTGGTTATAAGCTTATTATGTTACTCAATACGTTGATTTACGGGGGCTCAAAGCAGAGGGGCGATGCTTCCGCACAAATGGCCGTCCCTCGGCAAAAAATTGGCGCTAATCAAAAATGTTTAAATTACCAACAGAATACGACGTCGCGGTGGTCGGCAGCGGCCATGCCGGCATCGAAGCCGCACTGGCTGCGGCCCGAATTGGATGCCGGACGTTGATGTTGACCCAGAACTTGGACACGATTGGCCAGATGTCGTGTAACCCAGCGATCGGTGGGCTGGCCAAGGGGCACATAGTTCGCGAGATCGATGCCATGGGTGGCGCAATGGGTCTTAATGCCGACGCCACAGGGATCCAGTTCCGGATGCTTAACAGGACCAAGGGTCCATCCGTTCGTGCACCGCGGGTCCAATGCGACAAGAAGGCTTATCAATTTCGGATGAAGGCGGTCTTGGAATGGACAGAGAATCTTGATCTCAAGCAGGCAACGGTTTCCGCTGTCGTTGTGGAGAATGGGAAAGCAGTGGGCGTCGAAACTGATCTGGGCCTGAGGATTGCCGCGCGCAGTATCGTCATCACATCCGGGACATTTTTGCGCGGTCTGCTGCACGTCGGCGAGAACAGTAAGTCCGGCGGACGGATGGCTGACGCGAGTTCGACCTTAAGCGAAAATCTCCGGCAACTCGGTTTTCGGGTAGGCCGCTTTAAGACAGGGACCCCTTGCCGGCTCAACGCTCGGTCGATCGACTTCTCACGGTGTGAGATTCAGCTCGGGGACGAGCCCCCGCCAAGATTTGCGTTTCACGACGAGGGAATTGGCAGAGGTGCGAATGACATCTTCACCCTGAATTACAGCCCCCGGGGAGAGTTCCACGTGGAACAAGTCCCTTGCTGGATCACCTTCACGGTGTCGAAAACGCATGAAATCATTCGGGCTAATCTTGGCCGGTCGCCACTCTATACGGGTCAAATCAAAGGCACGGGCCCGCGATATTGCCCATCGATTGAGGACAAAGTCGTTAGATTCTCCGACAAAACTTCTCATCAACTCTTCCTAGAACCAGAAGGACGCCACACCGGCGAATACTACGTGAACGGAATTTCGACCAGTTTGCCCTACGACGTTCAGCTGGCTTTTCTTCACTCTATTCCGGCACTGGAGCGCGCCGAGATCATGCGCCCGGGCTATGCTGTAGAATACGATTATTTTCCGCCCACCCAACTTTTTCCCACGTTGGAAACTAAGACGATCAGTGGGCTCTATTTTGCCGGCCAGGTCAATGGCACGTCAGGATATGAAGAGGCGGCTGCTCAAGGCTTGGTTGCTGGAGCGAACGCGGCATTGAAAGGTCAAGGTCGTCCGCCGCTCGTGCTGAACCGAAGCGAAGCTTACATCGGCGTCCTTATTGACGACTTGGTCACGAAGGGGACCGAAGAGCCTTATCGAATGTTCACGAGCCGTGCTGAGGATCGACTGTTTCTCCGGCAGGATAACGCCGACCAGCGGTTGACCAACTGTGCATTTGACGCGGGACTAATTAGCGACGCCCGCTGGGCTCAGTTTCAGGAGAAGAGGCGCCTCCTGGGCCAAGCCCGACTGGCAGCGACTGAGACAAAGCTCGACGGCATTCCGCTCTCTCAGTTGCTTAAGCGGCCGGATTTTAGTGTCAAGAATTTGCCTACCGGGATTGCCTCGCTCGCCCCCACTGAAATTTGGGAGTTGGTCGAGATGGATTTCAAATACGAGGGATATGCGGCACGCCAATCGGAGCAGAATCGGCAGCTGCAACGTCGGCACGATCAAATCATTCCGGATGGCTTGGACTACAACAAAATCACGGGACTGCGTTCCGAAACTAGACAAAAGCTAACAACCATTCGCCCGACGTCACTAGGACAAGCGGCACGCATAAGCGGAATCACTCCAGCCGATATTTCAATAATTTCTATCTGGCTATCCAAGAAAGACTTAAATGACGGAGATCTTGTGTTAGATAGAACTATCAGTCGCTACTAACATTCCGGATGCTTACGCTTGCCGCCATCGCGATCGTCAGCTATTTGCTCGGATCCATACCTGCTGGCTATCTCGTCGGCCGGATGGCAGGAATCGATATCCGAAAGGCCGGAAGTGGTAACATTGGCGCGACGAATGTGACGCGCGTTCTCGGAAAGCGTTGCGGCTATCCGGTATTCGCCGTGGACTTCCTAAAGGGCTTGGCGGCTGTGATTCTGTCGATTTTGATCGCGAAACGCACGCAGCCAGACTGGTTCTCACGTGATCTATTTGGAATCACCGCAGCGGTTTCCTCGGTGATCGGGCATTCGTTTTCGGTATGGCTGCGGTTTAAGGGGGGCAAAGGCGTTGCTACTTCAGCTGGAGCACTTTTCGGGTTGATGCCGCTTGCGGCGCTAGTTGGCGCTCTGATTTGGTTCGTCACTTTCAAATTGACGCGTTATGTCTCGGTGGCGTCGCTCACGGCTGCGGTGGCGTTGCCAATCATCATTTTTGTCATGACGTCGCTAAATCAAACGCACAGGAAAGGACTGTTCTACTCCTCGATTTGTCTCGCCGCCGTTGTGGTTTTGCGACATCGCTCAAATCTTGTCGGTCTCATGCGCGGTACCGAGCCACGTTTTCAAAAACGGAAATGAAGATCGACAAGACAGCAATCCTGGGAGCAGGCAGTTGGGGAACAGCTTTGGCTTGGTTGTGGGGGAAAGACGGGCGACAAATTTCTCTTTGGGGCAACAATGCCGCAAGGACCGAGCGGATTCAAAAAACACGCGAGAACAGCGATTACATGCCAGGACTCAGGCTGCCCGAGTCGGTTCGCGTCACGTCCGAACTGCGTGACTGCGCCGACGCGGACCTGATCGTTTTTGTTACGCCATCGACTGTCTTACGCACAATTGCAATGCGTTTACAAGGAGCGCTGAGCGAAGGCCGAGCTGCGTTGCTCAGTTGTACGAAAGGAATTGAGCACGGCACTGGGATGCGCATGAGCGAAATTCTTGGTGAGATTTTTCCAGAGCATAAACTAGCGGTGTTATCGGGACCAAATCTCGCCGCGGAAGTAATGCGCAATATGCCGACCGCGACAGTAATAGCCTGTCGGGATCCTGAATGCGCCACAGATCTGCAAGGTTTTCTGGGGAGTTCGCGCTTTCGAGTATACACCACTGACGACGTCACCAGCGTTGAGCTGGGCGGCGCGTTGAAAAATGTTTTCGCGATCGCGGCCGGCGCGAGCGACGGCCTTGGCTTGGGCGATAACACCAAGGCGACATTGGTCACTCGTTCACTTGCCGAGCTGGTTCGGCTCGGAAGCGCGATGGGCGGAAATTTCAGGACGTTCTACGGCTTGAGCGGCGTAGGCGATTTAATTGCGACCTGTTTTAGCAGGCACAGCCGTAATCGGCGCGTTGGCGAGCATCTTGGTCGCGGCCAAACGCTCCGGCAAATCACGTCCGCAATGCAAATGGTGGCGGAAGGAATTCCGACGGCGAAAAGCGCTTACGAGTGTGCACGAAAAATCAACATCGACACGCCGATTACCGATGAGGTTTACGCGTTGCTATACGAGGGAAAACCACCGGTCCAGGCGATGCAGGACCTTCTCGAGCGCGACCAGAAGGCGGAGAAGATTTAAGCAGTGGACAATTGCCGGCAGATCTGGCCGATTACGGTCGGATACAACTCGTGCTCCGCAATTTGAATGCGAGCATGGAGGCTTTCAGGAGTGTCGTTAGGCAAGATCGGGACTTCGCGTCGCACGATGATATCGCCGTGATCGATTTTTTCATCCACGTAGTGGACGGTGCAACCGGTCACTTTTTCGCCAGCGACGAGCGCTTGCTTCCATGCTTCAAGCCCAGGAAATTTCGGCAGCAGCGATGGATGAATATTTACAATGCAGCGGGGAAATGCATCTAGCATCGGCGATTTTAGAACGCGCATGAACCCAGCGAGAACTACAAGTTCAACACTGGCGTCGCGAAGCATTCTCACAAGGTCGTTCTCAGCTTGCGGTTCCAATCGAGTGCGGAATTGGCCCGGCGGCAGATAAGCGTTTGGGATCGAAAATTCCCGCGCAATGTCGAGGATCGGCGCATCGAATACGTCTGAGATTACGACGCGGACCTCAGCCGCCAAGGCGCCGCTTCTAATACTTTCGAGAATCGCGCGGCAGTTCGTTCCTTTTCCTGAACCAAGAATGCCAAGCCGAACCAATCTCATCTTCCGGCCTTTCGAAGTTTTTCTAGCAAAAGCGATGTCGAGTAACCTTTCTCAAATGGAATAATGCGAATTTCCGCGCCGATTTTTTGCAGAATTGCGCGCTCCTCCGGATTTAAGGTTTCGGAACTGTAATCGCCCCCTTTGACATAAACGGCGGGCATACTTGCGGAGATGAATTGAGTCGCCCGTATCTCCGGGAAAATCGTGATGAGGTCGACGCACCCCAGCGCCGCAAGCACCTCTGCTCGGTCTCGTTCGTTATTAATCGGACGCCCGATTCCTTTCAGTTCCCTGACTGAACGGTCTCCGTTCAAGCCGACAGCCAGCCCATCACCGAGAGCACGCGCAGTTTGCAAATACCGCACGTGCCCGACGTGCAGCAAATCAAAACAGCCGTTCGTAACGACAAGTTTTTTTCCAGCGGCACGCAACTCCTTTGCGCGCTTAGCCAGTTCATTCATACCGATGATTTTCGTCTTCATCGCTTGTTAACGACAAACTCTAACGCGCGAGGAAGAATTTGGAAGACAATCGGCTCATTTCCGACCAGTTCCCCGTCGGCATTGAACCACATCCCCGGTTGCGATTGAACCGAGATCTTTTTTGCATGCCGAAAAATAACGGCGTCGTTGGAGAGATGCTTGCCCAAAAGCATCTCCGCGGCCAGCAACGCCATTTCTGCTGCTGACCGTTTAGGTATCAGGACAGCATCGAGCAGTCCGTCGCTAGGATCTGCTTGAGGTGCGATCGGTAGTCCGCCGGCAACGAATTGTCCATTTGCAACGATGACATTGTAAAGATCGGTCACCAGGTTTTCTGCTTCATCGAAAGTCACCGTCGTACGATAGGCGTGCAACTCCGGCAGGGCCGCAGCAGCGCTTCGGAGATAGGCAAGCGGGCCCCAGTTCAACTTGATTTCCGGGGTCAACTTCTCATCAACAACACCGCTGAAGCCGCCGGCTGAAGTATTCACGAAGTGGCGCGTATGTTCACTAGTCATGCGGACGAGATTTGCAGTGCCGAGGGGCACAATTCCCACGCAGACACCGCGTGCCGGACTTGGCGTTGCAATTCCGTTGATGACTTCGTTCAATGTGCCATCGCCGCCCGCTGCAATAACGTAATCGCATCCAGCGCCGACCGCCTCCCGCGCCAAAGTTTCTGCTTCGCCCGCGCGCTGAGTCACACGCACCTCCCTGGCATTGAGTGGGTGAAGCTGCTTTAGCCGAAGATTTAAATCGACAATCGATCCCGCGATTGGATTTACGATGACGTACGGTTTCACCAGGCTTGTGATCAGCTATGCGATATCTTTAGTTCTCGCCGGTTCGATGAAAGGCCGAACTATCTGATGATTCGTGTTTGGTCGTGTGCATTCGTGGTTGAACTTTATTTCAACCGCCAAGATTCACTTTGTCTTTGTCCGATTTGCGCCAAGTTGCTAATTAGATCGCCATGCCGAGAGAAAATTCCAAACGGCGCTCGGAGGAATCCAACTTCGCAGATGGTTTTCGCATTTCGAATGGACCAGTCGCCCCCCAGGATAGCGAGGAGGGGAGAGATGTCGGCGAGTTCGATAATGTCGGGCTTCCGCGGGTTCAAGGGGTGCCAATGTTATTCGCGATCGCGCGTGATCCATGCACAGTCTTCACCTACTGGAGCGTCGATTGGCTGACGGTTTTTGCGAAAACGGTGCCGGTCGATCGACAGGTTCATCTTCGGGTGTATCGCGCAGACGAGGTCGAGGAAAAGAACGTGGCCGTCGAACCGATGGCCGGTTATTGTTACATCGCACTTCCGCGACCGAGCGGCTCCTACCACATCGAGATTGGATATTATCAACCGGCAGATGTTTGGCACTCAGTAGCAGTATCCGATGAAGTGAGAATGCCGCCCGACCAGGTCGCGACTCCTGCAGATTTCGATCTTGTCACGATACCATTACACCTCAGATTTCAGCGGCTTCTCGATTTGTTTGGAGCAGCGAAGGGTGATGCTCTGACCGAAATCGTCTCGCAATTTCAAAAGCGTGCATTGAGTAACGAAGTGCACAAGAAATTGAGCCCCGAAGAGCGGGACGTTCTTCGCGCGATGGATCTTTCATTGTCCGAAATTGCGGCGGCCCGGCGCGAGTTTACTGACAACGCCGACAGCGAAACGCTGCGCAAACGGACAAAAGCACTTCTCAGTTTCGGCCAGACAAGTTCGTCACCTGGATTTGTCGGGAGGCTGTGGAGTTCAGGCGCCGCGTAAAAAAGCGCCATTAACTCTTCGTTCGCTCGCGGCCCGCTTGGTTGATATTGCAAGATGGTCTGTCCGGTTTCGAGGACCTAGCCGTAACGGGAAACTTCCAGCGCGAGATTGGCGTTTTGTCCGACCAGCAACACCGTGAGACCCAACGAACGATTGCAAATTACTGATAAGGCAAAATCAGTGCTTCCTCGCGACGTTTTAGCCGCCGCTAACGTGTTCGTCTAAACGCGCGGCCGAGCGAGGTTGCTGCGGCGGACGCCGTAGCAGAAGTAAAACACGATGCCGATTATGAACCAGACGATCAACCGCCGCCAAGTCGGCCATGGAAGCGAGGCCATGAGAGCGAGCGCGGAGAGCGCGCCCGCCGGCGCGACAAACCAGACCCATGGCGTCGTGAATCTCCGCGGCAGGCTTGGCTCGCGCACACGCAGCACGAGAATTCCTACTGAGACAATGACAAATGCGAGCAACGTTCCGATGGAACACAAGCTGCCGGCCTCGCGCACGTTGAAGACGGCGGAAAAGATCGCCACGCCCACGCCGGTCACAATCGAAGTCAGCCAAGGCGTGCGGAAACGCGGATGCACCCGGCTAACGAATGGCGGCAGCAGACCATCGCGCGCCATGCTGTAAAATACGCGCGATTGGCCTAACAACAGCACGAGGATAACCGACGACAAACCAGCAATGGCGCCGAGTTTTATCAACCGTCCCATCCAGTCCATGCCGGCGTGGTCCGCCACCACGGCGATCGGGTCGGGGACGTCGAGCTGACCGTAAGGCACAACGCCGGTCGCGATTGCCGAGACGAGAATGTAGAGCACTGTGCAAATCAGGAGCGAGCCGATAATGGCGATGGGCATGTCGCGCTGCGGATTTTTCGCCTCTTGTGCGGCAGTGCTAACCGCATCGAATCCTATGTAGGCGAAGAAGACAATGCCAGCGCCCGTCATCACGCCACTCCAGCCGAAATGACCGGACTGGCCCGTGTTCGCCGGGATGAACGGATGCCAGTTCGTCGTTGTAATGGCATGAAAGGCCCCGAAGATAAACAGCAGCACTACGGCGACCTTCACCAGCACGATAAAATTATTGAAGTTCGCCGATTCTTTAATGCCGACGACGAGCAGCGTCGTGACGACAAAGATGATGAACACTGCGGGCAGATTGAAGATCGTCGTCACGTGCGTGAGTGCTGTCGAGTCGGCTCCCGCAGCCTTGATTTGATCGAGGAGAGAGGCGCTGCTCACTACCCAGCCGATCTTTGCTTTCACCAGCGGTGCCAGGGCAGCGGGAATATTAATCAACTCCGTGCCGCGAGCGGCCGATAGCTCCGGCGGAATGTTAATGCCGAAATCGTGTAGGAACGATACGACATAGCCGGACCAGCCAATGGATACAGTGATCGCGCCCACGGCATATTCCAGAATCAAGTCCCACCCAATGATCCATGCGAAAAGTTCGCCAAGAGTGGCGTAACCATAGGTATAAGCGCTGCCTGCCATCGGGACGAGCGCCGCGAATTCGCTGTAGCATAATGCAGCGAAGACTGATGCCACGCCCGCGAGCACGAATGAGAGCACCACAGCGGGCCCGGCATTCTGCGCCGCGACCGTGCCTGTCAGCACGAAGATGCCGGTGCCAATGATCGCGCCGATGCCGAGCGCGGTAAGATTCAGCGCGCCAAGTGCTCGCTTGAGGCTGTGATCGGTGAGTGCTTCAGCCTGCAGATCGGTGACGCTCTTTCGTCGAAATAAATTCATAGGCGAAGTTGGTCTGTGAGTTTGCTAAATGGGCTACCAAACGTGGCAAGTCAAGCCGGCCGTGATCTCCTCCACAGGAAGTAAACCGGCACGCCGGCCAGTACAAGAAGCAAGCCAGGCCACGAGGTTTGCGTCCGGTAAATGGCCAACACGATCAAAATTACGGTAGCGGCGACGATGTAGAACGCCGGCAGCACTGGATAACCGAACGCGCGATACGGTCGCTCCGCCTGCGGCTGAGTATGCCTCAGCACAAAGATGCCCGCAATCGTCAGCACGTAGAAGATCAGAACCGCGAAGACAACGTAATCGAGCAACATGCCGTAGAGGTTTCCGTACTGTTCGACACCCGAAGCATCCAGTATCGGTGCGTTCGTGACTGGATCGCGCAAGCGTGTCCGCGGCAACACGAGCAATGCAGTCCAAACGCCCTGCAACGCCAGTGCCATCGCCGGAACGTGCTTCGCGTTCAGCCTGCCTGTCGATTTAAAAAACAATCCGTCTAGCGCCATCGCGTAATACACCCGCGCGCCCGCGAGGATGAGTCCATTGCAACATCCAAACGTCGAAATCATGATCGCTACTGCCATGATAGCTGCGCCCGCGCTGCCGAACATCACTTCCATCGCCGCTGTTCCGACGCGATCGTCCGGCGCGTGTTGGATTTTGTCTAACGGCAACACAAAAAGGTAGGCTACGTTTGCAAGCAAATAGAGCGTGATGACCAGCCCTGTGCCCATGGCCAGCGACAGCGGTATGTTCCGACGCGGCTCTCGCACTTCTCCAGCAGTGAACGTGATATTGTTCCACGCATCGGCGGAAAACAACGAGCCGACTTGCGCCACACATACTGCGATCAACATTCCCAGTGCGCCGCCCGTTGCCGAGACCGTTGCGACAAACGAAAGATCGGACCTAATTGGTGCCGCGGCGCCCGGCGTCCAAAAATTCGTGAAGTTTGTGCTGAGTGCGTTAGCGTTGCGCCCAACGAAAATCCCAAGCGCGATCAGCGCGATCAGCGACAAGGTTTTCGCGGAAGTGAAAATGTTTTGGATGAGTTTGCCTAGCTCAAGCCCGCGCGTATTCACGACGGTCAAAAACGCGATGATGAGGACCGCCACTAGTTGCTGCGTCGAAAGACTGATCGCGTAATTTCTCGACAGGATGATTGGTGGAATGATCCACTGGGTCGGTGAAATAATCGACGTAAACACCCCGAGAAAGCGCGCGAACGCCACCGCCACGNNAAATCCCCAGAGCCGACCATATGCCTCGCGCAAATACACATATTGCCCACCGGCGCGCGGCATCATCGCGGCAAGCTCGCCGTAGCTGAGCGCAGCCGTCACGGTGAGCGCACCGGTCACTGCCCACACAACGAGCAGCCAACCCGCAGAACCAACCAACCGACCGATATCTGCCGAGACAATGAAAATCCCGGAGCCGATCATCGAACCCGCGACGAGCATGGTCGAGTCGAGCAAGCCGAGTCCCCTAACGAATTTATCGTCGGCTGCAGGCGGCGGAGTCATTGGGCTTGTCTGTTGAGCGGTCGGATTTGGCGCAGAGTTAATCATCACTCAAGCGAATTGGGCAACGCCAAAACAATTCTGCGCTCGCCCTTGCCCGAGTCGAGCGAATTCAAGCGCGAAACCGCTTTCGTGTAAAAAGAATCATGCTAATCTCCGCCGCGTGACGTTCCCGAATCCTCTTTCGTCTGCCTGGAGGTTTTTGTCGATCTTATGCGTTGGGTTGGCGCTGATTGCGGAATTGCCCGGCGCCCCGCGGCCCGCTTCGGGGCGAGCAATTCCGCAATTTGAAGCGCTGCCGTTGCTGCGTTCGCGACAAAATCATTTGCTCGTACGCGCTTATATCAATGGCAAGCCAGCGTGGCTTGGGGTCGACAGCGGTGCGCCGGTAAGCGCGATTGCTTTGCATCGTCGCGAATATTTCGGGCTTAAGCCAATTACGGCAAAGTCGAACCTTCCCGGCCGTATTCAGATTAACGGCGCATTCAATAATGTGGCGATTGCGCGGGAGCTGCGACTCGGCGCGCTAACTCTGGTGGACGAGCCGGTGGTTACGGTCGATCTAGGCAACTCGAGTCGCGTCGCGCGATTACGGCGCGAACAGGAAATCGATGGAATTATCGGGGCGGATATTCTTTTCCCGACCAAGGCAGTGCTGGATTGTCAGCGGCAACTGCTTGTCTTAAACATCGATCCCGACGTTGCCGGGAACGCTCCGGGTCTCGACCACCGCGGATTGCAAGCTGTCCCGATTCAAGTCAGTGACGGCTTCAATTTGTACGTTAATGGCTCTATCAATGGCAAGGCTGCCAGGCTTATGATCGACACGGGTTCTTTTGCTACGCTTCTGCATCGCTCCTTCGTTCGGCGAATGCGGATTGCGACCCGCGAGACACAGTTTAGTTCTTCCGCTGTGAACCTGAAAGAGCGTGGGGTGTGGGTGGCACGAATCCGCAAATTATCGGTTGGGTCGGTCGAGATCATCGGCAAGGAAGTAGGCGTCGTCGATCTGGAGGGCCTGATTCATGGCGGGCTATTACAGGGTTCACCGCCAGTCGCTGGTTTGCTCGGCGCCGAAATTCTCAACGGGCATCACGGCATCATCGATTTCGGCACGCGCACGCTTTATTTAAAAAGGTAGGGCGGATGGCGGCAAGCATTGTTCTCGGAGGTTGTCTGTGCGGCGCAGTCCGCTATGAAGCGACCGGCGAGCCTTATAACATCACCCACTGCCATTGCGCCGACTGTCGCAAGAGCAGTGGCGCGCCCTTCGTGACCTGGGCCTCCTTCCGACGACACAATTTTCGATTGACTCACGGCACACCGCATGAGATCGCATGGGCCGGGCGCGTTCGTTCCTCCTGCGCAAACTGCGGCACAACCTTGACGTTCCTGAGTCAACCGGGCACCGACGAACTGGACGTAGCCGTTTGCAGCTTCCATTGTCCCGATGCGATTCTGCCTTAGGATCACACTTGGACAGAGGATCGATTGCCGTGGATTCAACTAGCCGACGACTTGCCACGATATGCGCGCACCAGAAACAAGAAATGATCTTAGTGCGATGCGTCTTGGCGCAGTGGCCATGGGAGCGCAAGCTATCGGAGCTTTCGCTGTCGGCGCACTAGCCCTTGGCGCGCTCGCTCTAGGTGCAGTTGCAATCGGGCGGCTGGCGATTGGCCGGGCAAGAATCAAGCGAATGGAAATCGACGAACTGGTCGTGAAGAAGATTCGGATTACGGATTCGTTGGAAATGCCCGGAACAGCGAGACCGAGGTAGGGATTGAGAGATTCGCGCGATCAGCTATGAATCACATGGCGCAGCTTTTCGGCGGACTGGACACCACTGCTCCTTGAGCGACTCGCGCGGCACCAACGATGGATCGTATCACACAGGCATTCGTCTTAGGCGCGGGTCTTGGCACGCGACTCAGGCCGCTCACGGACGATTTGCCCAAACCGCTCATTCCGATTTTTCAAAAACCACTCATCACTTTTGCGCTCGATCATTTGATTGACCTCGGAGCGAGCCGGTTCGTCATTAACACGCACAAGCGCCCCGAACTATTTCAAAACTTTTTTGGCGAAAACAGCTATGCCTGCCATTCGATCACGCTGGTTCACGAGCCGGAGCTGCTCGAAACCGGTGGCGGCATCAAGAATGTAGAACGCTGTCTTGACGGCGAGCCGTTCATTACCTACAGCGGCGACATCCTGACGGACATCAACCTGCAACCTTTGATCGACGAACATTTTCATCGCGGGAATGATGTTACGCTCGCGCTGCGCGAAACCGGTTTGGCTGCAAACGTGGCTTTCCGCGATCACCGCGTCGTCGATATCTCACGCAGATACGGCGTGTCCGGGAATTACGATTTTGCCAATATCGCGATTTGGAATCGCGAAATTTTCCGGCGGCTCCCGCCGCATCGAAAAATCTCTTTCGTTCCGATTATCGCTAATTGGATCGGCCAAGGCGGCAAGATCGGTGGCTTGGTGATGAATGGCGGAAAGTGGTTCAACATCGGTTCGCGCGCTGACTATCTCGAGGTGCACCGCACGCTTTTCCGCGACCAATGGAAGCCACACTATGTAAAAACGACGGATTGGAGATTATCGATCCACAAGACCGCGATTGTCGATCCAAGCGCGCGATTACGCGGCTGCACAGTCGTCGGACAGGATTGTCACGTCGGGTCGGAAGTGATTCTGGAAGACACGATTTTGTGGCCCGGTGCACAAATTGCTTCCAAAAGTCAGCTGCACGGTTGTATTGTCCGTTCCCAAAAACAGGCCAGCGGCGTCCATCGCAACATCGACATCTAATTGTGAGAACCGACCTTCTTCTCCGGCGAACGCGGGTGCATTTCCCGCGTCTGGATGTCGATCAGATAAAAATTAGGCCAATCGAAAAAGGGGGATCGGACCGGAAATTTTATCGAATTCGTTGCTCAGCGGACCAGACGCTGATTCTGGTCAAATACAATCTGGAGCGCGAAGAGAATCAGCATTACGTCCAGATTGCCAAATTTCTCGACGAGCACGGGATTCGAGTGCCGAAGATTTATTTCCACGATCCGGCAGAGGGCCTCGTCTGGATCGAAGACTTGGGCGAGAGCGATCTCTACAGTTATCGCCGCGAGAGCTGGCTGGTGCGCCGTGCTTTTTACGAATCGGCCCTCGATCAGATTGCGACGCTCCATAGATTGCCGGAGTCCGTATGCGTCGAAATGAACAAACATTTGCCCGACGAGTTCAACGCCGCGCTTTACGTATGGGAACAGAATTACTTTTTCGAAAACTGTCTCGGCCGCTATTTTGCCCTCGACAACGTAAAGCTCGCTTCGCTCGCCGGATTGCCGGCGTTAAATCAAATTGCCGAGCAGCTTGCTTGCTTGCCGCGCGTCTTGGTGCACCGCGATTTTCAATCGCAAAACATCATTATCCGAAACGCACAGGCTTATCTTATCGATTTCCAGGGACTGCGGCCCGGCCTTTCGCAGTATGATCTCGCTTCGTTGATCTACGATCCGTATGTCGCTCTTACCGAAGCGGAGCGTGCCGAGTTGATTGCGTACTATCGCGAGCAGCAGATCAAGAACGGAGTGGCGCTTAACGGCGGCTTCGAGTCCAAGTTACGGCTTTGCGCGATGCAACGTCTGATGCAGGCGCTGGGAGCGTACAGCTTTCTAGGCCTCGAGAAAGGCCATAAACATTTTCTTAAGCATGTGCCTGCCGCGATGAAATCGTTACGCCACATCGTAACGGAAATCGATGGGCTGGCCGAACTACAGACGACGCTCGCTGCGTGTTCTGAGCGCGTATAAACGTCCATAATCCTGCTATCAGGCGGGCGAAACGCCCGGAGGCCCGCACAGGCTCGCCGCTGCGAGTCCGTCCTGTGGCGGACTGGGCCTATGTTCCGGATTGCTTCAGGAACGGGTTGGCTTTGCGCTCTGTGCCGATCTTCGTCGGTGGGCCGTGGCCGGGAAGCACCGTTACGTCGTCGCCGAGCGGAAACAATTTTTTCCTGATCCCCTCCAGCAACAGATCGATATCGCCACCGGGCAAGTCGCCTCGTCCGATGCTGCCGGCGAAAAGAACATCGCCGCCGATGAGCAATTGGTCCTTGCGCGAAAAAAAGCAAAGGCTACCGGGGCAATGTCCTGGAACTTCGAGCACCTGCATTTCCAAGCCGAGAAATTTTCTCGCCGGCGTCTCTTCGATAAGGAAGTCCGGTTCGACCGGCTCGATTTCCAGTTGAAATCCGAAGCCGCGAAAAAATTCCGGATCGGAAATCATCCGCGCGGTTCTTGGATGGCAGCCAATTTGGCAATGAAAGCGGCGTTTGATTTTAGCCACATCGGGAATGTGATCGAAATGGCCATGCGTCAGCAGCAGAAGCTTCAGATCCACATTTCGCGACGCGAGCCACTCGCAAGCTCCATCGGGTGCGTCGAAGAGAATCGAGCCCTCCGGGGCTTTAAGCAGATAGCAATTCGTTTCGAAAATCCCGCCGCAAAAGGTTTCCTGAGTCATTGTATTTGAGTATAAATGAAGGCCCGCTACATCTGAAGCCGGGAGTTTTTACGAATATTTGAATGTTCCCGCATCGGTGGTTGTCTCAGGGTATCTGCATGACGATGTTTTTTGATCATCTTGCGTTTCGCGCCGAACTCTGCCAAGTTGGGAAACCCCTTTTCCGCTGATGAAATCATCTTTCCAACGGTCACTCGCGTGTTGCGCCATCCTTTTCGCATTTGCGATCGCGGCGCCGCCAGCCGTGGCGGCTTCGAAAGAAACGATCGCGATGTCGGTCGGGCGGCTTTTGGAGGAAGGCCATTACACCCGGGGAAAACTGAACGAGGAAGTGTCGAAAAAATTCCTTCAGACTTATCTGGAGCTGCTCGATTTCAGCCATCTCTTTTTTACCCAGCAAGACGTCGATGCGCTCAATGCGAAATATGGAAGCTCAATCGCCGGTGACGTTCTTCTCGGCACCCTAAAACCTGCCTACGAAATTTACGATCTTTATGCGAAACGCGTGGATGAGCGTGTTGCCAAAGTGAGGGAGCTGCTCAAGCTGCCGATTGATTTTAAAGGCGACGCCACAATTGAGCTTAGCCGCCAAAAATCGCCATGGCCAAAAGATGAGGCGGAGGCCGATCAACTCTGGCGCGGTCGGATCGATAGCGAGCTGCTGCAGGAACATCTAAGCGAACATCCGATTGAGCCTGCTCCGCAACTGGTTGCGCGCCGTTACGATCGTCTCGCCCGTAACGTCCACGAGCAGGATAAGGACGAGCAAATGAAACTCTTTCTCGATGCGCTTGCCCAAACATACGACCCGCACTCGGAGTACCTGAGCAAGGCCGATATGAAGAATTTCAGCATCAACATGGGCCTCTCGCTCGTGGGGATCGGCGCGATGCTTCGCTCCGAGGATGGCTACGCAAAAATCGAGAGCCTTGTTCCTGGAGGTCCCGCGCAAGTGGATGGGCGGCTCAAAGTAGGCGACCGAATCACCGCCGTAGCGCAGGCACAGGCTGACTTTGTCGATGTTCGCGAGATGCGGCTGGACAAAGTCGTCGAGATGATCCGTGGCAAGAAAGGCACGCGTGTGCGACTGCTCGTGATTCCGTCGGATGCCACCGATCCTTCCCACCGGAAAAACGTCGAGCTCGTGCGCGATGAAATTAAGCTCAAAGATCAAGAGGCGCGCGCGGACATCATTATCAGGAAAGACGAGAACGGCAATCCCATAAAACTCGGTTGGCTGACGCTCCCCTCGTTTTATGCCGACATGGACAGGCACCAGAAGAGTACGACACGCGATGTGCTGGCGCTGCTCAAACGGCTAAAGAAAGAAAACATCGCCGGACTGGTTATCGATCTTCGCCGAAATGGCGGCGGCTCACTCGAGGAAGCGCTCTCCCTCACCGGGTTGTTTCTAAAATCAGGCCCGATCGTTCAGACGAAAGATTATAACGGAAGCATCAGAATTTCGCCTGACCCAGTCAGCATGGCTTATTCGGGGCCGCTCGTGGTTTTGACTAGCCGGCAAAGCGCCTCGGCTAGCGAAATTTTCGCAGCTGCTCTCCAGGATTATGGTCGCGCGGTGGTCATCGGTGACAAGAACACGTTCGGTAAAGGGACGGTGCAGACGATTCTCCCGATCGGCCGGTTCGCTTCGCTGCTGGGCAGCCGTACCGATGAGGACGGGGCGTTGAAGTTGACGATCCAAAAATTTTATCGGGTCGCCGGCGGTTCCACGCAGCTCCACGGTGTGGCCTCCGACATTGTCCTGCCGAGCTTGAGCGATCTCCCGGAATTCGGCGAAGGCGCACTGAAGAACGCCCTGCCCTATGACGAAGTGCCCAAGGCGAAATACACAAAGTGGTCTGACACGCATTCGCTGTTTGTCGATCAGTTGAAGCGACGTTCAGAAGAGCGTGTCAAAAATGATCCTGAATTTCACTACGTGATGGAGGATATCGGTCGTTTGCGCCACAAGCTCGACGAAAACCGAATTTCGCTGAATGAAGATCTCCGGAAAAAGGAACTTGCGGACGATAAGCTGCGCAAAGAAATGCGTTCCAAAGAGCGCCTGGCGCGCAACCAGGAAGAACCGCGTATTTATCGCCTGACGCTCGACACGGTCGATAAACCGAATCTCCAACTGATCATGTATCCTGGAAAACTGGCCGAGGTAAAGAAGAACGGATCGTCGCCGAAAGTTGATCCTGAAGCTGCCCCGGATGCGGATACGGATTTGACCGCTGGTGTCGGTGTCGGGGACGACACCAAAGAACCGGCTATCGACCCCGAGCGCGACGAGACGTTAAATATCCTCGCCGATCTTGTCGATCTTTCGCGGGGACCGAAAACCGCCAGCGCGAACACTGATAAGGCGCCGGCCCAACAACGGCCGTAAGATCTAATTACGTCGCGTCTGACGTTCGTCTTCCTGTAGTAGCAGCCAGCCTGCTCGCGAAACCTTTTCGGAGTGTCGGCTGCTTGTGTTTGGTTCGCAAGGCGACACGCTGCGACATGCCTGTCTCTACAGGCAATAAGAGTTAGCCTCATGGCCACCAAGGCGGCGGAGGCGGAGCAAAGCGCGGATCAAAAGGCGAGCCGAAGCGCGGGTCTGCAAATCGATTGCTTCGTCTCAGAGACGTCGATTGGGATTGGCCCAAGTAGCGGCCAACCGGCGTTCTTCCGAACACAGTGATCGGAGTTCCAACGCTGAGGGAATTGAAAAACGCGATCGCATACTGCTGAGGCATTCGGACACAGCCGTGCGACGCAGGGTAGCCCGGCAGATATCCGGCATGCATTCCGTCGGCTCCTGTGAACCGCATGAAGTAATGCATTGGCGCAGGAATAAATTTTCCTCCACGAGGAACAGGCATGTCAGCGTCGGCGTCCGCTACAATCGTGTTTCCGCGCGCATCGACAATTTTTCCATACATGCTCGAGTAATGGGTTCGTTCCTTCTCCAGAATCTTAAACGAACCCGTTCTGGTGAGATGGCCGTAGCGGCCGCTCGAAATTGGCGACGCTAACACAGGGCGTCCGTTTTGAAGAAGATAAGCGGTCTGTTCCTCCAGATCGATTTCCACTGAGGTTTGCGCGCGTAATGAGGTGGCCGCGCAGATGACGATCGCCAACCCTACAATGATCCTCACAAACAGTTGAACCCGCGCGATACGGAAAAGTCTCAGACGATAAAGTAGAGCAAGCGTCCCGCTTGCTTGAAACGACATTCGCAAGCCGGAGCCTCGCGCTACACCGCAATAGGGGCTTTAATCGCTGGGTGCGGGTCGTAGCCGACGAGTTCGAAATCTTCGAATTTGAAGTCGTAGATATTCTTAATTGCGGGATTCAACTTCATGCGGGGCAGAGATCGGCAATTACGAG
>WNGH01002682.1_pt1 | contig 18953 bp, 23 predicted proteins | sample 5400631 | NCBI WGS metagenome assembly WNGH01 (sample SAMN13153373, study PRJNA577476) | soil metagenome | isolation source: 115 cm soil or saprolite under Garry oak tree replicate 1 | place: USA:California | collected 2016-06-15
CGGTAAAACCGATCGTCAACCGCTGGTAGCGTGCGGCCTTGCGCCCATTCGAACCCACCCCGCGCGGCCTCGGCTTCCCCCGTCTATTGAGCGGGCGGTCGCCGGCGGAGCATCGAGGACCTGAAGTCCGAAGAACCTTCAAGGAACCAAGCAGCGGTTCACGCAGCCAGGGCAACACAATGGATGCTTTCGAAGTCGAGGGGGCAGCCCTCATGCGGGCCAGCCGAGACTGGGCCAAGGCCGCAGCCACTGGGGACATTGATTTGATTGTCTCCTACTAGGGAGAGGGCGCGATGGTGCTGCCGCCTGATCAGCCCGTCGTGGTCGGCAAGCCGGCGATCAAGGAATTCGTCCGCCAGAGCATAGCGATGCCGGGTTTCTCCGTCACTTGGGAGCCCGAACAAGCCGTGATTGCGGCCGGGGGCGATCTCGGTTGCATGATGGAGCGGAATCGGATCACCTTCGCCGACTCGAGTGGAAGCATTCGCACGCAGCTCGGCAAAGCCGTGACCATTTGGATTTTTGGTGCGGGTTCGTCTGGGCATTTTGCGTGCTCCTGATGAGCGGGTCCTGCGGTCGGGACGAGTTCCCTGGGGGCATAGGCCGTTTACGTTCAGCGGGTTCGCGCAGCGATGGGCGCTCGCGTGAGAGAACGTGTGGACACTTCCAAAGCCATGAGAGCAAGATTATTATCGGCGGAAACTGCTGTTGGTAAGATTCGCTTTGATACACAGAGAAGACATCGCCGCTCACATCCAGTCCGTCGAGGAAGATATGGAGTACTGGAGGACGAAGCGGCTGGAGCCGCGCGTGATTCGCCTCATACGGAAGGGGACGATTGCATTCTCTGACCTCATCCAGGCCTCAACGGTGGCTCACTCCCGAATAGAGGAGCTGAAGTCCGGCGGGGACCTCGAAGACCGCGTGGCGGCACTTGAAATCGGACTCGGAAAGTTCATCCGCGGAACCGAGGTCGCAACGTCAATCATTGGGAGCTTGGTCCTAGTTGAGGAGAGTCGGGAGGAGGCCGGTGTCTACGATAAGGGGGCCAAGTTAGAGCATCGGGAGTTAAGCGACGGAACCATCGCTCGCCTGTCAGAGCTGGAGGAAATGCTCACGGGGAACATGTTGCTCCTTCAGGCGCTACTGATTGCCCTGACGAAGAAGGGGCTCGTTACGCTTGAGAAGGTGGATGAAATGCTGGCTGCTACGAATCCACCACGGTACGAGAACGGGGCAAGAATCGTTGCGAAAGCGTGGCTTGACGCAGAATTCAGGTCCAGGCTACTGAGCGATGCCAAGACGACCCTCAGGGAGCTTGGCTTTGCGCTGAACAGGACACCAAAACTCGTGGTGCTGGAAGACACCGAGTTCGTCCGTAACGTCATTGTATGTACCCTTTGTTCATGCTACCCATACGAGCTTCTCGGGAATCCTCCGTGGTGGTACAAGCACGAAAGCTACAAGCAGGAAATCATAACGAGCCCGACGAAGATGCTGGACGAGATGTTCAAGCTCACCGTACCGGCGAACGTTGAACTCCGTGTGTACGACAGCACCTCGGACATCAGGTACATGGTCCTTCCGAGGAGGCCGGAGAGAACCGAGGGGATGAACGAGGAGATGCTCGCGAGTCTCGTAACCCCCGAGAGTCTGATCGGTGTCGGAGATCCCCTCAAGGCCGAGATTGTCCAATCGAAATAGCAACGTGGGCGGGCCGATGGGGCGATTCGTTGTCAGCCAGAGAGTTCGCGTAAAGACCGAGAACCCCGGCCCGAACCAGCGTGTACCAGATTACGTCAGAGGAAGGTTGGGCGTCGTGTTCAGGGTGCACGGTGCCGTGCCAAACTACTCCCACGATCACTCGGAGGACTGGGGTCCTCTCTACAGCGTGCTCTTCGGCAGCACCGAAGCCCCAGACAGTCACTCTAACGAGAAGGTTATCGTGGACATTCACGAGTCATGGCTCACTGAAGCTACCACCTAGTTAGGGACGGGTTCGAGTCACCTTCGCTCGAAACATTACAGGCTGCACTCATGCTGGTGACGTCCGGCTCACCGGCCATCATTCGCGGACAGTCAAGACTTCGTGAAGGCCGAGAAGCGGACGAGGCATTCCTTGGAGGAGCGGCTACATTACCAAACAGCGATGTGGACTGAGTTCGCGATCCAAAATGCTACACAACCCAGCAGTAAGCCGGCGGGCCGTAAGGCCCTAGGGATTTCGAATCTCCGCTCAGCGTTCCTTCAATAGACTAAGTGGACTTCGGATCTCCCGACGCGTCAGGACTGAGTCCTAACGAGATTCAATCAAGTCGGAAACGCACCGTAGGGTCGGATCGCTACGCCATGGATCGCGAAGGAGGTCGAATGGCACGGCCGTCGAGGTGGCCAGGTCGATGATCTCGATCTGGTCGACCGCGGGAGCCGTTCCGATCGCAGTCTTCTCGTTGGGCAGGAGGTTGAAGCTGTGCCAGCTCCCTGCGTCGAGCAGTCCGCGATCCGTCAGGGTGTCCGTCGTCGTGTCGAGGCGGTACAGGTGCCCCGGACACGTGCCGACGCCGGTCATCGGGTTGCAGCCCGTATTGCCACCTCCAGTCGAGGCGATGAAGACGGTGCTTCCGTCGTGAGACTTGATCATCCCGCAGGCGATGAACCCGTCCGTCGCGAGCGTCCCCAGGACCGCCATCGTCGGCACGTCGACGATCGCAATGCCGCTCGGCAGGAGGGACACATAGGCCCGCAGACCGTCGTCGCGGAAGACGGTGCAGACGGGCGCCTTTGCGAGCGAGATGTTCCCTAGAATGTTCCACGATTCCGCCGCTTCGTCGGCGGAGACTTTGGTGAGGGTCTTGTCGTGCATGTTCGCGACGAGCAGGAGGGAGCCGTCGGGGGACGGCTTGGCTTGATGCGTTCCGGACATCCCGATGGAGAGCATGGTGACAATCTGGCGGTCGGTCGCCCGGATGATAATCAGTTTCCCTATCCCGACGTCCGCCACGTACGCGAATGCGCCATCGGGGGAGAATGTCGTGATGTGAGGATGCGTGCCTGCGGGAAGGACGATCGTTTCCATGGTTGCACCGTGGAGGACTGCCCGGGGATGTAAGATGAAGAGTTGCCCGCCGTCCTGATTCGTCACCCAGACCTCGCCGAACTGGTCCTCGCCCGGCTGTGCCTTCGCCGGGATGGCGAAAATCACGGGTGTGACTAACAAGACAAACACACATGCCAATCCGCCCCACGCCCTCATGCCTCCGCGCTCCCGAAACCTCTTTCGCGCCATGTCCGCTTGACCCCTTCCTGTGTTTATGTTGACCACGTAAACACTGGCACGCTACAAATAGTTTTTATGTGGGACGTGGCGACGACTATTCAATCGCAACTAGGCTAGCATTCTCCCTGCTCCTTGGAGAAGCAATGCATTTATGAGCAAGGTCTGTGTAGCTGTGAAACACTGATGGACCACACGGTGATCCGATGGTTCGAGAGTCTGGAAAAGGTCAATTGAACGAAATCCTCGCGGGAATTGATCGTTCCCTGAGAGAGATCGACTCGAAACTCACCCTGCTAGTCAAGTCACAATCCCCGAGACCGAGCCCTTCTGGATCTTCACCGGAAATCGCGTTGGATATAGAGACTCTCTTGAGCCTCCCGGACCATCTTCGTAAGAGTGCCATGACACTCTCGGAATTCGGCGAAGCGACGGCCCGACAAGTCGCGAGAAAGACGGGACGAACACGGGCGGCCGAGAGCGACTACTTGAACCAGCTCGTGCGCATGGGCCTTGTTACGAAGAGAAGGAAGGGGCGAGATGTCTACTTTGCTCCTGGGGCGTGAGCTGCCATGGGAACGGCTATAGCGGTTCACTCCTACAAAGGAGGAACCGGAAAGACACTGATCTCGGCAAACCTCGCCGTCCTGCTGTCCAAGATGGGAAAGAAGGTATGCCTTCTCGACTACGACTTCCGCGGGCCCAGCCTCCACATCCTCCTCAAAACGAGGCCAAAGCGCTGGCTAAACGACTACCTCAAGGGTAATTGCACCGTCGACGAGGTCCTCACCGAATTCCCTCTCAACGGGACGAACGGTGTGCTCTCCGCAAGTTACGCGGACCCCTCCCCAGAGGCCATGAGATTCATGATGACGAGGGACCGGAAGTGGGAGTCGAAGGCCCTGCGCCGCATCCTCGCGGCGAAGCGAAAGTTGCTCCAGGAGGATAAGGTGGACTACATGATTTTCGACACGAGTCCTGGCATGTACTACTCCTCGGTCAATGCGGTCGCGGCGTCAGATGTTGTCGCGTTGATCATGAAGTATGATGACTTCGACATCGAGGGAACCAAGCTACTGATCCAGGGCATCACCGATGCCTTGGGCAAACGCACCGGATTAATCCTAAACCGAATCGTGTGTGAGGGTTGTGGTGGACCTGTGCCTGAAGATGAACTCCAGAGGATACGGAACTCCATTACCCGGAGCGTGGGTCGGCCGGTTATCGGACTCCTACCCTGCCTCTGGCAACTCCAGCGCGGGGGGTCCAAGGAACTATTTGCGGTCTCACAACCCGATCACCTCTTCGTCCAGACGCTCCAACGAGTTGCCGAACGAATTCAAGAACTCGGGGCAGGTTGATAGGCGAGTCCGCGACAAGGAAAGCCCTTTTCGTATCCAACAGTTACCGTATCAACAAAGATGACAAGCGACCTGAAAGTTCGGGGAGCCACGCCCCCGATTCCCGTCAAGTACCTCGTCCCATTTTTGGTTGCCTTGCTTGCACTGGACTCTGCGCTCAAGGAGCTGCCCGGCATGCCCGGGTATCTCCGGAATGGAGGTTTCTACATCTTACCGCCTCTCTTGGTCGGCGGCTCTGTTCTACTCTTCCCCTATGCAAGGAGTAGACTCGCGATCGTTTCCCCCCGAGTCGTCACGCGATTCCTCCTGATCGCAACGATTGGAATCACTATTTTTGCGGCGATCACTCTAGCCATCATGTATTATCAGCAAGCACCCTTCGATGGAACCGATGTTGGCGCGATCAATTCGAACGCGCTTGTCGTGAAGGATGTGATCCTTGTTGCCAGCATCGCAGCCTTCTCATTGCGAGGCTTTCGACTCTTGCAGTGGTATGGGCGCATCCGCAACTTCGTCGTCCTGGCATTCGCTCTCAGCAGCTTCGGGCTGGTCAGCTTCGCAGCGTTTCACCTGATCAAGGACTACTCCGGAGAACCGGTGCCCGAGCTCGTGCTGAACGGGACCGCAACCAGTTTCATTGCATTTGTTCTGCTAACGCACACGAGCCTCATTCTCATGCTTCGTGCCTATTTCGGCGGTTTCGGCTGGATCAAGTTCACCGCCGTTGTCCTTTCAGCGCCTGCGCTCTTCGTCCCCAATCTCATTGTCATGGGGTATCCCCAGTTACAATTGCACGTGACCCCACCTCTTCCTGCGATTCTAGACTTCGGATTCATCATCGGCGGGCCCGTCTTGCTATGGGCTTGGTACCTGCTCGCACCGCTCTTCGCAAATCCCGTGGCAAGGAGTTACTTTGAGACTTTCGCATACAGTTATGGTCTCTTTGCCGGCGCAACATGCGGCATGGGGCTCATGCTAGGTCTCAATTTCCCGCTTTCTGGTTACGCTTCTCTCTTTGCGTTCTTCGGATCTGCGACGCTCTCTTTCGCCGCCTTCACCTCCCTGGCGTCCTACTTCTCGATCACAGAGGACTTGCGAAGGCAGATGCGTGAATCGACAGGGTTCTTCGCGGCGATTGGTGAAGCGGAGAGCGGAATCGCAATGGAGAGGCAGCTCACCGGATTCTACGATAGATTCTCCGAATTGGCGAAAGCCTCGGGAGCACTGGAAGCCTCCGCTTTTACGAAGGAAGAGGTACAGTCCTACATTGCGTCTCTAAGGAAAATCAATAAACCTTAGCTACTGCACACAGGGAGGTTACCCCACGCACCTTCGATGTCGCCCATCCGCGTGAGGGGAATATCACCATGAATCATCTCTCCAACTATGTGGATCGGAAAGTCCGCGAAGGTCCCCCGATACGAGCTGATGGAGCGGGCCTGCACGATGTACGTGTCTGCCGGCAGCCGCAGGTGCCGTCGGATCCCGGCACGCACGCCCTCGGAGATCGCTATTCGGTACGCAATCGGAGAGTAACGATCTCTCCCCTGTTCAAAGGCGTTCTCGCCAGGTATCCGGCACATGTGCCGATTGGAAGTCTCCGGTGACAACCGGTCTGCCACCTGTCCACAAACCTCCGTCTTCCCGGCACGCTCTCGCATATTTCCATCTACGGGAGGCTGCGACAACCGCGAATGGGTGGTCTGCTCCGTGCTACTGTCTCTCCTTAAGGACCGGGCGCGGCACGAGGTTGAGGGAGCCTCACGCGAATGTAGGAGGCACCGAAGCTAGCCAAGATCCCTCCGAGGAAGGCACGCAAGGCGAGTGAGAGGAAGTCCATCGGCGTTGCGGGGAACACCCCGTCTCGGACGGCGAAGTATACGTAGACGGACAGGGGCGAAAACGAGATCATGAGGCCGGCCGCGATGAGGCCCCAGCCGAAAAGCGACCGGCTTCGTCGAATGCGACCGATGAGGATCAACACTGCCGCGAGAAGCCAGCCCATGCCCAAGAGGATCGGGAGCGAAACGACCGCGATCGTCGTGGTCCCGGACCCATTCCGCTTGGCATGGCTCTCGTGAGGAGGAGTTGTGCGACAATGAACTTATTGGCCATCTCTTGCGAAACCAGCCGGGCTGATGACCTTCGCATCATCGATTGTCAGTGGAGCCCTATCATAAAATGAAGGGGACAATTCGCTTGGTCCTCTTCGTGTATTGAACGTACGCGTCCCCGAGTTCGGCGGCCAGGAATCTCTCCTCGACGCGAATGAGATTACCGTAATGAATGGCCGACGCCAGCAGAATCATGAGTAGGGCAACCCACGACTGCAAAGCCAACCCCAAACCGATCCAGCCAAGAATCTCACCCGCATAGATCGGATGTCGGATCAAGCGATACGGGCCCTCCTGAATCACGCGGTGGCCGGAGAGGACTCGCGCAAACCCTAAGACGAAGCGCCCGAGAACAAAAACACCCCAAGTTGTGATAGCAAGTCCCACGATCCAGACAACTAACCCCGGGTAGAAGAGGTAGCTCGGGAGGACGCCGATTCGCGCGTAGCCGACCGCGATCGGGATCGGGAGCAAGAACAAGACGGCCACCAAAGCCGCCAGACGAGGTTCGCTTCTGTCTTTTTTTACGACGGGCTGCCTCAAGCCGGCGGCCCTCCAGACCGCCCAAACGTGCTCCCCGAATCCTCCAAGTATCACGGCCCAGAAGACGATCTCATCAAACAGGCTTGGAAAGAGAAGCGACATCTCAGCTTCGCCTCGGCGGAGAGAAGCCAGAATCGCCCGATATCGTCTTGCGGCGTATCACATGGGTGTCCTCCAAGTAAGTCGAGCGGGAGTGACCCACCCGGGGCGGAGGCTCCCCTCAGCTGCGGGGATCGGACCGTGACCCCCCTTGGTCCTCACAGTTTCCCCGCCGCCCGGGCGAACTGTTCTGTGTCGTCGTATCCCCGGAGATTCACAATCTTTCCGCCACTGAACTCCATAATATTGGCTACTCGGTTGTCGAATTGCTTGCCATTGGTGAGCTTCCATGTGGTCGTCCACTCAGCGACCACCGTTTCGCCCGATTCCAGGATATTCTTTACCCTGATGTTCGATAACTGGCCAACCTTTTGAAGGAGCTCGATTACGGCCTTCTTTCCTCTGTAGGTCCCGCCAAAAACCGACCCGCCGAACTCCATTGAGACATTGTCGTCCACGTACTGCAGAAACCCTTGGATGTTCCCCTTGTTTGCCGCCTCGACGAATTTCCGGACCGTGTCCGCGTTCTTCCCCACTCCCTCACCCCCTCCGTCAGGCGACGGCCTTCGGGTGTTCTTTACCGCGCTCCCTGTGAGCGCCGACCCAGGGAGCGAAGGCCCCACCAGGAGACCCCGTTCCCTAGATGGGGGCGGTAGGCAGGTGCAACTACTTGACCCTTCCGCGCCTCCAAGAGGATGTCAACCTAGGGCATCAGAAACGCAACATGACGCGACTCCTCCATCTGTGTTCGCGTCGCGCGAGGTCGTCCCCCTTTCGAGGACAATTGGCACTCCGGCTGTCCACGCTTAATCGGAGCTGTCCGGGACTTCGAGTTTGGAGCCCTTATGTGGGTCTCAACTCCTGGCGCGCATCCCCGGTGAGCTTCAGAGCTTTCCGCGGACAGCATCGAGTTTGTCGGCGAGTTCTTGGCTGCGGGACGCGACCGCGACTTCGCCACGGGTCTTCTCGATCAGGCTGCGGGCGACGTCCTGTTTGCGCTTGAGGGCGACTAAGGCCGTCGGATAGTCGAAGCGCATGAGGGAGTCCAAGATCCGTTCCATCTTCTCCAAGAAACCGGACGCTAGTTTTACATCCCCGCGACGCAGGTGCTCGAGCGCGAATCGGCGGAGCTCCCCGACGACGTCTCCGAGGCCAAGCAGGTACGCCGTGTCCGTGAGGCCGAGGTCTCTCGGACTGGGTAGGGGATCCTGCTCCAGGATCGCGTGGACGAGGAACGCCTCACCCGCTTCCTGCATCGCGTTCTCGACGATCCCCGTGTGGTACAGGTCCGGATGGTCCTTCAGAAGGCTTCGGAGCTTCAGGATCTCCTCGCGGGTCTCCTGGAGCGCTGTGCCGACGTCGTGCCCACGGTGCATCGCTTGAATCGCGCTCCCGCTCAGTCGAGCGATCGTGCGGGACGACTTGATCGTCAGCTCTCGGACCTCGTCTTTCTCATCCAACCGGCCCTCGATCTCGGAGATGACGTCATCGAGATTCTTCACGCCGCGAGGATGGCCCACCCCGTTATTTGAGGATTCGCCTGGGCCTTGGAGCACAGATAGCCGCGCGGTCCTAGAGGCCCAGTCACCCGCGACGGAACTTGAGGGAGGCCGAATTGATGCAGTACCGGAGACCCGTCGGCCTCGGACCGTCGTCGAACACATGCCCTAAGTGGGACCCGCAGTTGGCGCACTCGACCTCGGTCCGCCGCATGAACAAGCTGCGATCCTCCTTTTCATCGACGCTTTCCTTCCGCGCCGGCGCCCAGAAGCTCGGCCAGCCCGTCCCGGAGTCGTACTTCGTGTCCGAGGCGAATAGGTCTCGCCCACAGACGACACAGAGGTACACACCGGGGTCGTGGTTGTTCCAGTATTCTCCGGTGAAGGGTCGCTCGGTCCCTTTGTTGATGCAGACGTCGTACTGCAACGGCGAGAGTTGTTGCCGAAGCTTCGCCTTGTCGAACTTCTCCACGAGGATGGACGTGCCCCGCGCGTCTTAAGGTTTCGTCTGGCGGCGGGGCTCAACTCGACTCGCTAAATCTCCAGGCCGGCTACATCTGCGGGGCGTTCGGATTCTGCTGCCACAGAGCCAGCCGAGTCCCCGAAGGATCTTCGAAGATGGCGAACCATCCCTGGCCTGGCACCTCATTCTTCGGCGCGACGATCTTGCCGCCCGCCTTCTTGATCTTCTCGACGTGCTCGTCGACGGAGTTCACCAAGATGTAATTGATGACACCCGGTTGCCAGTTCCCGGGCTGCAGGCCACCGATGCCTCCCGCCGGGCCGCTCGGCGCCTGGAACAACGAGTAGTTCATCCCCGGCACCTCTTGGAATTTCCAGCCGAACAGGCTCTCATAGAACTTCTCCACCTTCTTCGGTTCCTTGACGTGGAACTCGACGTGCACAATCGCTCCGGGTTTTGGTCGGTCTGCCATGATGACACCTTTGGGCCGGTCGAGGCGGCGGGGGTATTTAACGATGTTAGGGAGGGGTCGCGGAAAGTACGAGAACCTATGGAGGTGCACGAGGAGGCGCGTGATTCTCGATTGCCATCCGGTCGCTGCGAAGACGGTACCGTCTATCGCCAGACGGTTGGGTCATGTCATGCATGGAGAAGGGCATGGCGCGGATCGGGTCCATTGATAACAATGTCGCGAGCCGTCGTCCGACTCAGTGGCCTTCGCGGATCTTCCGCATCCGCTCGACCTTGCCCTGAATGACCTCGGGCTTGCCGATGTCCCGGCGCGCGTAGAAGCTCCCCGAGACGAAGGCCAGGGCCTCCTCGGAGATCGACTCGGCGTCCCCGAGATTGGACGCGATCCCGACGATCGCGAGGGACCGAGAGGTCGTCGTGTACAAGTGTCCGCCTTTCTCGTCGACGCTGGCATAATACAGTTTCGCGCCGGTGCGCCGAATGCTCTCTTCGTCGACCTTGAGCTGCTCCCCCGCCTTCGGATGCGAGCCATACCCCATCGGGACGACGTACTTGCATACCGTGGCCTTGCGGGCGAACGAGACCGCCGAAGGAAGGTTTCCCGCGGTGAGCCGCGAACAGACTTCGAGGAAGTCCATCTCGAGGATCGGCAGGACGTTCATCGATTCCGGATCCGCGAACCGGACGTTGTACTCCAAGAGCATCGGACCGTCTTTCGTCGCCATGAAGCCGCCGTAGAGGATGCCTTTGAACGGCGTGCCCCGCGCGGCCATCGCCTCGACGGTCTTCGTCATCGTCTCGAGTGCTCGATCGAAGTCCTCGCTCGTGAGGAAGGGCAACCGGTGGTCCGCGTCGCCGTACGAGCCCATGCCCCCCGTGTTCGGTCCCTTGTCCCCCTCGTAGGCGCGCTTGTGATCCTGGGCCAGCGGCATCGGGACGAGCGCCCGGCCGTCGCAGAACGCTTGGAGGGAGAACTCCTCCCCAACGAGTTTTTCTTCGATGAGGAACCGCGCCGTGCCGCCGATCTTCTTCTCGAGGATCTCGCGGCCGTACGCCAACGCCTCCGCTTTGGTCGAGAAGTGATCGCCCCAGACGCGCACCCCTTTCCCGCCGGTCAGGCCGAGCGGTTTGATCACGAACTCGAAGTCCGAGTCGTTCACGAACTCTTCGAAACCGGCGAGATCGTCGAACGCCCAGAATGGTGGAACCCCGGGAATCCGATGCTCCCGCATCAGGGTCCGCGTGAATTCCTTGTTCGTCTCGAGCTGGGCCGCTTCCCGGGACGGACCGACCGTCGGAATCGCGGCGGCCTCGAGGGCATCGGTGATGCCTTTCCCGAGCGGCGCCTCCGGTCCGATCACCGCGAGTTCGATCCCGTGCCCCTTTCCCCAGGAGACGACGCGCTCGACGTCGGTGACGTCCCCGAGGAGGACATCCTTCGAGCGCCGGCGGATGCCCGGATTCTGGTTCGACATGGCGGCGTAGATGTCCGCCTGGCTTCGATGGAGCGCTTCGACGATCGCATGCTCGCGGCCTCCGCCCCCGACCACCAGGACCTTCATGATCCGATGCGGAGAAAGCGGCCCTCGGGATTTCTAGTTTCGCGCACTCGCGTCGAACATCTGGATCACTTCGGCGGCTGCATGAGCTTGAGGAAATTCCCTTCGGAATCTTCGAACGTCACGACACTGCCCCACGGATAGTCTCCGATCTCCCCGACGAACTTCACGCCGTTGTCTCGCAGTCGCTTGACGTCGGCCCGGATGTCCGTCGTCTTCAACGTCAAGATGGCGCGCTTCGGGGTCGGCTTGCCGTCGGTCGAATCGAGCCCGACGCGGAGACCTCCCACGTTCATGGCGCTCCAGTCGGCACTCTCCTCCGTCACCGCCAGATTCAGCACATTTCGGTAGAACGCGATGGCGCGTTTCATGTCCTGGACTTCGTAGTAGACGTCTTGAACGCCCGTGATCATCGGACCCCCTCCGAGGCGGGAGGAATCGGTTTGCGAGGGATAGTCCTTACGTCGGGGCGGGGCCGGCGGCTCTCAAGGCGAGCTCCGCCGCATACACTGTATTCGAGAGGAGCATCGCGATCGTCATCGGTCCCACGCCCCCCGGGACGGGCGAGATCGCCTCCACCTTTGGACGCACGGCATCGAAGTCCACGTCGCCGACCGTACGATAGCCGCTCTTCACGCTCTCATCGCGGACGCGATTGATCCCGACGTCGATGACGACCGCGCCCTTGTTGACCATGTCCGCCTTGATGAATCGCGGGGAGCCCATCGCCGCGATGAGGATCTCCGCTTGTCTCGTGTGCGCCGCGAGTTCGTGGGTCCCGCTGTGGACGACCGTCACCGTCGCGTTCGCCTTGGGGGCCTTCTGCATCAGGAGGGCGGCGAGCGGTTTCCCCACAATGTTGCTGCGGCCCACGATCACGACCTCCCGCCCGCTCGGATCGTACCCGCTGCGCGTGAGGAGCTCGACGACGCCGGAGGGCGTGGCGGGGGCGAACCGCGGGCGGCCAATCAGCAGGAGGCCGACGTTCACCGGGTGGAAGCAGTCCACGTCCTTGAGCGGGCTCACCGCGGAGACGGCCTTGTCCACCGAGATCTGGTCGGGCAACGGCTGCTGGACGAGGATCCCGTGGACCTTCGGATCGCTGTTCAAGCGGCCGACCTCCTGGAGCAGACGAGCCTCGGGCACGTCGCCGGGCAGCTCGATCGTCCAGTGGGCCATCCCCATTTCCTCCGAGGCTTTTCCTTTCATCTTCACATAGAGTTGCGACGCGGGATTTTCCCCGACGAGGACGGCCGCGAGTCCGGGGGCCACACCCTCCCCCGCGAGCTTCGAGAGCCGCGGCTTCAGCTCGGTCCGAACGTCGTCCGCAATCCGCTTGCCGTCGATGACGTTGCCGGGCACGTGGGCACCCCATGGCGGAATCGGTTCGGTCGATATAGCCTTGAGCGCCAAACATGCGGCGCGCGTCCGACACCTCGACGGGTGCCGCAGAATCGTACGCCGATGTCGTCAGACAAAGACCCTCCGGCGGCGTTCCACGAAAACGCTTAAGTCCGGTCGCGACGTTCGGCGGCCGGATGCACTCTAGCGACTGGTCTCGTCTCCTCACGGAACGTCAGCGCGAGGTCCTGACGATTGTCGTGGAGAACAAGGTGTACCGCAATCGGGATTCGAAAATCCCCGAGCTCGCGGCGCAGATGGGCATCGCTCCCGCGGCCGTCGCGAAGCATCTCCTGGAGATCGAGAAGACCGCGCTCCTCAATGTCGTCGTCTCACCTTCCGAACAAGGCAAGCGCGTGTACGAGCGGCTCGAGCTCGAGCCGCGGCCGGAGCAGAAGCAGACCGCGGAGGTCCTGGACCGGAACACCGTCACGATCCTTCGCTTCCTGCACCTCCACCCGGATGCGAGCGTGACCGAAGTTGCCGAGGAGCTCGGTTTCTCCGAATACACGACAGTCAACAGCCTGCGGGTCCTGATGGCCGTGCAGCTGATCACCAAGCAGCGCGGCCCAGCCCTCCGACGAGGCGTGCCTCCGTATGTGTACCGCCCGACGGCCCACGGAGAAGATCTCGCGGTGCGGTTCCCGGCGGAGGCGACCGCGTAAGGCCGAAATAGCCCCGGCCCCCTCACCATCACCGAATGTACGACGCGGTCGTAGTAGGCGCCGGACCGGCCGGAGGAATGGCCGCCCGGGCGATTGCCGCCGCGGGCTTCCGGACCGCGATCCTCGAAAAGAAGAAAGTCGTGGGAGAGCCCGTCCAGTGCGCGGAAGGCGTGAGCGAGTTCGGACTCGCGTCGAACGGCCTCCGACCTCGGGACGAGTGGGTCGCTCAGCGCGTCTCCGGAGCGAAATGCATCGTGCCGAACGGAACCTGGTTCTACATCACCCGCCTTCCGGGATACGCGATCAGCCGGCCGATGTTCGATCGCTGGCTCGTCGATGGCGCCGTGGACGACGGCGCCGAGCTGCGCACATCGACCAAGGTCACCGGGATGACGCGTCACGACGGCGGATGGCGGGTCGAGGCGAACGGCCAGACGATCGACACGCGCATCGTGATCGGCGCGGACGGACCTGCAAGCTTCGTCGCGCGCCAGGCGGGCCTCGTGAGGAGCCTCGAACGAATCGGCGCATACGAGTACCGGTTCCGCCGCGAAGACGTCCCCCTCCTGGATCCGCAGTTCTTCCTCCTGTACATCGGCGAAGCGTACAAGGGCGGTTACGCGTGGATCTTCCCGAAAGGCGATTCGGTGAACGTCGGCGCCGGAGGTCACATTGACGCGCACGCCGCCACGGTGGATTTCTGCCGCAAGTTCGGCATCGACGTCGACCGCAAGACCCAGACCATCGCGGGATCGATTCCCTCCCGGTACGACCTGACCGCCCTTGCGGCTCCCGGCTTGGCAATCGCCGGAGATGCCGCGGGCATCACGAACCCGCTCAACGGCGCCGGGATCCATCCCGGAATCTTCAGCGGGCGAATCGCGGGCGAGTTCGCGGTGGCCGCGTTGGAGCGGGAAGATCCGACCTCCATGATGGCCTACGACCGGGCGATGAAAGCGTCCCCGTTTCTCGACCCTCTTCTGTTCTGGATGATCGAGCGCATCCGCCGATGGGGCGATCGCCTGATGAATTCCGTCGGCGAGGAATTGGACGGACTCGATTGGCGTGCCGTGAACCCGCGGATGATCTTGTCCGTGCTGCTCCGGAAGCCCTGGTTGGGAATCCACGCACGCGAATTCTATCGGATGATCCTCGCCCTCGAACTGTGCGACCGGTACGGATGGTAATCGAGATTTCTTCGTGCCATCCACCGAAGCTTAGATAGCTCCTCCGGCCTTCCCGCGCGCGATGCCCGCGGAGGTCGCGAGCCGTGCGATTCGCGCGGGCAGTCGTCTCGAGCGGATCCTCGCCTCGGGGGCGTTCGCGGTGACCGCCGAGATTGCCCCGCCAGCGTCCGCGGACGGGTCGGAGATCCGCCGCCACGCGGCCGTCTATCGCGGGACCGTGGATGCGTGCAACGTGACGGATGGCCAGCGCGCGCTCGTCCGGATTTCCTCCCTGGCCGCCGCGACGATCGCCTTGCAAGAGGGCGTCGAGCCGATCATGCAGATGGTCTCGCGAGACCGAAACCGCATCGGCCTCCAATCGGATCTCCTCGGGGCCTCGGCCCTCGGAATCCACAATGTCCTCTGTCTGTGGGGCGACCCGCCGCCCGCGGGAAACGAGAAAGACGCGAAAGCCGTCTTCGACCTCACCACGGAGGAGATGATTGCGACGTTCCGAGCGCTGCGGGACACCGGGATCTTGCGGGGCGGGGACCAGGTCGAGCAGGCGCCCAAGGTGTTCATCGGCGCGGCCGCGGACCCGTTTCGCGGTTCGAGGGAGGAATCATTCGGGAAGCTTCGGGGAAAGGTCACCGCGGGCGCGGACTTCGTCCAGACCCAGGGCGTCTACGACGTGGACGCATTCGAGGAGTGGATGCGCTTGGTGCGGAAGGAATGGCTCCACGACAAGGTGTACATCCTCGCGGGTGTGATCCCGCTAAAGTCCGCGAAGATGGCCCGGTTCCTAGTCGAGAAGCTGGGCGCAGTCGTCCCGAAGCACATCCTGGACCGAATGGACCGCGCCCCGAATCCGAAGGCGGAGGGCGTGAGCATCGCGGTGCGGACGATCAAGGCACTGAAGAAAATCGAGGGCGTCCGCGGCGTCCACATCATGCCGATCGGGTGGGAAGAAATCGTACCCGATCTGGTGAGGGAAGCCGGACTACTTCCTCGGCCCGAACCGACGCCGTGAGGGCCTCTCCCGTGGCGCGACCATCGTGACTCACCGAAGACTTAATTGCATTCTCCCCATTGCCACCCGGTAATAGGGATGGTTTCCCCCCGCCGGGCTCTCTTCAGCGTGTCGGACAAGGAGGGCCTCGTTGAGTTCGCTCGGGGCTTGCGGGCCGCCGGCTTCGAGTTGATCGGCACCGAGGGGACGGCGAAGAGCCTGAAGGACGCGGGTCTCCCGGTGATGACCGTCGCGGACTACACCGGGCTCCATGAGGGCCTGGGAGGCCGCGTGAAGACGCTCCACCCGAAGATCTTTGCGGGCATCCTCGCGCCGCGCGGGGATGAGAAGGACCTCGCGGACCTCGGCGCGGTCCCGATCGACCTGGTCGTCGTGAACCTGTATCCGTTCGAAACCACGGTGGCGAAGCCGGACGTCCGGTTCGAGGAGGCGGTCGAGAACATCGACATCGGCGGCGTGTCGCTGATCCGGGCCGCCGCGAAAAACGCCGCGCGGGTCAGCGTCATCGTCCGGCCCGAGCGCTACTCGGACGTCCTGCGCGCACTCCGGGAACATCGCTCGATTCCGGAGGACCTTCGAAACGAACTCGCGATGGAGGCGTTCGAGTACACGTCCCGCTACGACGCCGCGATTTTCAACTACTTTGCAAAGCGACGAGGGACCGCGCTCCCGCCCGCGCTGCGCCTCGCGTACGACAAAGTCGCGGACCTGCGCTATGGGGAGAATCCGTATCAGAAGGCGGCTCTGTATCATGAGCCGTTCCCGTTCGCCGCGACGGCGACCGCGGAGAAGTTGCAGGGGAAGGAGCTGTCGTACAACAACCTGATCGACCTCGATGCGGCCCTGCGCCTCGCGACGGAATTTGATCGACCGGCGGCCGTCGTGATCAAACACACGAACCCCTCCGGTGTGGCCCTGGCGTCGACGCTCGCCGAAGCCTACTCCCTCGCGCATGCGGCAGACCCGATCTCCGCCTACGGCGGCGTCGTCGGATTGAATCGTCCCGTCGATCTCGCCACCGCGAAGGCGATGAAGAAAGACGTCCTCGATGCCGTCATTGCGCCGGAGTACGAGTCGCAGGCCCTCGACCTCCTGAAATCGAAGAAGAAAGGGACGTTCCTCATCCTCCAGACCCGCGGACCGTTCCGGAAAGACCATGGGATCGACATGGTCCGCGTCCTCGGTGGCGTCCTCCTCCAGACGACGAACTTTCCGGCCCCGCGTCCCGAGGCGTTCAAGGTCGTGACGAAAGTGTCTCCGAACGCGGCCCAGATTCGTGACATCCTGTTCGGGATCTTGGTGAGCCGCTACGTGAAATCGAACTCGATCGTCCTCGTCAAGGGAGAGCGAACGGTCGGCGTGGGAGCGGGACAGATGAGCCGCGTCGATGCGTGTATGCTCGCGTGCTACAAGGCGAAAGCCGCGGCCCGCGGGAGCGTCGCGGTCAGCGACGCATACTTCCCGTTCCGCGACGGCGTCGACGAACTCGCGAAAGGCGGCGTCGCGACGGTGGCTCAGCCGGGTGGCTCGATCCGCGACGACGAGGTCATCGCAGCCGCCGACGAGCACGGAATCGGAATGGTCTTCACGGGGATCCGATTGTTCAAACACTGAGGGACCGCCATGGGCCGAACCAGGGTCGGAGTGCTCGCCTCGGGGCGGGGCACGGACTTCCAGAGCCTCGTGGACGCGCGGAAGCGGGGAGACCTGGACGTCGACCTCGCCGTCCTCGTCTGCAACGTCCCGGGGGCGCCTGTGCTCGAACGCGCGAAAGCCGCGAACGTCCCCGCGGTCGTCGTGGATCATCGCCCGTTCGGCAAGGACCGCGAAGGCTTCGAACGCGAACTCGTAAAAGTCCTTCGGGACAAACAGGTCGGGCTGGTCGTCTTCGCGGGCTTCATGCGCCTGGTCTCGGCGTCTTTCATCCGCGAGTTCCCGAACCGGATCATCAACATCCATCCGTCGCTCCTCCCGGCATTCCCCGGGGCTCACGCCCAGCGCGATGCGATCGCCGCCGGCGTCAAGGTCTCCGGCTGCACGATCCATTTCGTCGATGCGTCCGTGGACGGGGGGCCCATCATCTTACAGAAAGCGGTCCCGGTCCATGAGGACGACACGGAGGAGGCCCTCGCCGCCAGCATCCTCGAGCAGGAGCATGTCTTCCTACCGCTCGCGGTGCGGCTTTTCGCGGAGGGCCGCCTCGCGGTAGAAGGCCGACGCGTGCGGATCGACACCCGCGGAATCAAGATCCCGCCAATAGCCTAGCCTCTGGAGGGCCACAAAATAAAGGGCCGTCCAGGAGTTCTGAACGGCCTCGTTGTGGAGGGATGCTTGTCTAAGCGACCCGGCAACGGACAAATGCTATAAGACGGTTTTCAGACGTCGCTCGGCGGACCGTGGAAAGACGTATCCGGCAAGCGAAAGAAAAAAAGGGTAGGCCGTTCGCCGTTTCAAGAAATCCAGGGAACGGCCCGTTGTGGAGGGATGCTTGTAATTTTCCTAGAAGCCAGTGATATTTGAACATTTCACCATCCGGTTCGGAGCAGGTTTGAACCGCTTCATCAGTTGCTTCGGGAAGGAATCGGGACGAGTCGTGGATCGTTCGGCACGAAATTCCGCAAGGCTTATGGCGGCCTCGACCGTTCGACGGAGAGGCGCGCTGCGATGAAGGGAGTCGGGAAGTTCGGCGAAGTCATGGCCGGCGAGAAAGGCAAGGTCAGTTACGACGAAGTCGCAGCTCGCCTCGAGAAGATCATCCACTCCGGAAGCCAACGCAAGCCGATCACGGACTTCGTGTGCCGGGAGTTGCGGAAGATTCCGCATTACACGTGGGTCGGGATCTACAACGTGGACGGATCGGAGCTCGTCCTGGCGTCTTGGTCGGGGCCGAGCGCGACCCTGCACCTGCGGATCCCGATCGGCGAAGGCATCTGCGGGGCCGCGGTGAAGCACAAGGCGACGGTCATCGTGCCGGATGTGAACGACGACCCACGGTACCTCCAGTGCTTCATCAACACGCGGGCGGAAATGGTCGTGCCGATCCTCCGAGACGGCGCCGCGATCGCGGAGATCGACATCGATTCGGACCAGCTGAACGCGTTCACGCCGACGGACCAGGAGTTCGTCGAGTGGGTCGCGGCGGAACTCCTGCGAATCCTCTGAGATCGCGTCACAGGCGGAACTCGCCCCACACCCGAATGAACGTGTCAACCTGGTCCGGCGTCGCCAGTTCGTACGCGGTCATGAGGCGCGCGACGGACTTCGGGTTGACGACGCGGTATTGGCGTTCGGTCCGGTCGGCGTGTTCG
>WNGH01002057.1_pt1 | contig 18949 bp, 18 predicted proteins | sample 5400631 | NCBI WGS metagenome assembly WNGH01 (sample SAMN13153373, study PRJNA577476) | soil metagenome | isolation source: 115 cm soil or saprolite under Garry oak tree replicate 1 | place: USA:California | collected 2016-06-15
CTCGAACTCGGCGGCGAGTGGCTGGCAGCGCCGCATCCCGAACATTCATTCCTGGGCGTGCACGCCCCGCTCGAGCCACTCCTGCAAAGTTTGAATGTGGCCAAACACCGGCTCCGCAAGCGCCGGGCCCTCGCACGCTAGCGTTACCAGCCAGTGGTTGCAGTACGGTACTCGGGTGGCGACCTTCGAGGACGTGGCCCTGATGGCCTTGGAACTGCCCGAGGTTACCGAAGGTGAACGTCATCACAACCGAACGTGGTTCGTCGCCAGCAGGGCATTCGCATGGGAACGGCCGTTTAGCAAGGCGGATCTGAGGCGGTTCGGCGACGAGACCCCGCCGGAGGGGCCCTTCCTGGCTGTGCGGGTCGGGGACCTCGGCGAGAAGGAGGCCGTGCTCGCGGCCAATCCGGGAGCGTTCTTCACGATTCCGCACTTCGACGGGTATGCCGCGGTTCTCATTCAGCTGCGGAGAGCGCCGGAGAAGGCACTGCGGGAGGCGATCACCGACGGCTGGCTGGCGTGCGCGCCGCCGAAGCTTGCGGATCAATACCTCAAACGCCAGGCGTGATTCCCCGCACCTTCAGCCGGAAGGCCCGCGCACCCCGTGCGTGGGCGCTCACCACCAGCACCGGGCCGTCGCCCGCGCGGCCGTTGCTCCTGTCGGTCACTACGTGCTCCAGACCTCCTGCGCGGTCTCGACGATCAGCCTGAGCTTCGCCCACTGCTGCTCGGCGGTCAGGTCGTTGCCCTCCTTGGTGGAGGAGAAGCCGCATTGCGGGGACAGGCAGAGCTGATCGCCGTCGACGAACCTGGCGGCGTCGTCGATCCGCCGCTTCAGGTCGTCCCTGCTTTCCAGCTCGCCGCGCTTGGTCGTGACCAGCCCGAGCACTACCCGCTTGCCCTTCGGCATGTAGCGAAGCGGCCCGAAGCCGCCGGAGCGCTCGTCGTCCCACTCGCAGAAGAAACCGTCGACCTCGAGGGTGCTGAACAATGCCTCTGCGACAAAGTCGTAGCTGCCCTCGGCCGCCCACATGCTCTGGTTGTTCCCCCGGCACATGTGCGTGGTCACCGCCAGGTCGGCCGGACGGCCGGCGAGCGCTCGGTTGATGTTCGCGATGTAATACTCATGCTGGTGCTCGGGATCCCCGCCGATGTCGGCCACGTGCTGGCGCTGAGCCGGGTCGTTCATGTAGGCGAGGCTGGTGTCGTCCAGCTGCAGGTAGCGGCAGCCAAGGTCATACAGCTGCCTGACCTCCTGGGCGTAGGCCGCAGCCAGGTCGGCCCAGAACTGCTCCAGGTCGGGGTAGACGGACTGATCGATCGCCGACCGCCCGCCGCGATAGTGCACCATGCTGAGCGACGGAATCGTCAGCTTGGGCACCGCGGTGGTGGCCGTACCGGCGAGGAACGAGAAAGCATCACCGAAGATGGTGTGCGTGAGCGTCACGGGAGCGACGATGTGCGCGGACGGCGGTGCCCACTCGTAGGTCTTCTGCTCATTGTGGAAAGCCACCCTGATCGTGTCGTCCTGCACCTTCCGGACGCCGCCGAGCTGATAGATGAAGTCCATGTGCCAGGACTCGCGGCGCAGCTCCCCGTCCGTGGCCGACCGCAGCCCGGCTTCCTGCTGCATACGCACGACCTCGCGGATGGCGGCGTCCTCGATGGCGCGCAGATCGTCGGCGCCGATACGGCCGGCCGCGAAGTCATCCCGCGCCCGCAGCAGCTCGGGCGGCCGGAGCAGGCTCCCGACGTGATCGGCGCGGAACGGCGGACGCTCGCCACCGGGAGCCGTGGCGGCGGCAGCGCCCGCCTTGCTTGCGTGCTCGCTCTGGCCGACGTGGCTGCCCGGGTTCGCGCCGTCGGCCGGGCTGCTCTGCGACTGCGTCATGCGGACCTGCTCCTTCACCTCAAATCGTCCACAGGATTGTAGACAATCTCTGGATGATTGATTCCAGGGGATTGAGGGCTGTGGTCACGGGCTGCGGCAACGAGGTGCCCGGGGGGTGTCTCAGATGATCAGGCGGCGTAATCCGGCCGAACGGCACAGAACGGTTATGGCTGCTCGGTCTTGCGGGACCGAGGCCCAGCTCCAGTACTGGCCATTTCACGCGGGAAGCTGGCCCTGACGGTCTTCAAGCTGGTGGAAGATATCGCTGTAGCTGCTGCCGTGCATATCGTGCGGTACCCGCCACACGTCGATTGTCCCGGCAAAGCCGAGTACGCGGACATGAACAGTCGGGGCGTCCGGGCGGTCGGCGTCACGGCCCCAGTCCCGCCGGTGGCCGAAGAGAGTGATTCCGCCAACGTCGACATTCACGCCTTCCGGCACATAGACATCGACGTTGCCGAACGCGGCGAGAACGGTCACCGCCGTCTGCCGACGCTCCATCGTGGCTTCACGCAGATCGAAGTCGAGATCCCCGAAAGCACTGGTGGCGACGGCCCACCTGCGCAGCCTCAGCCGCCCGCGTCGCGTGACGTGGCCTAGCAAGGCCACCGTGAAGCGGGCGGGCTTCCGGCGCGAACCGGCTGCCTCCAGGAAGACCGCGGGCAGGTCTTCCCTGACACGCGCCAGCTCCCCACCGGACCGGGCCCGCAGCGCGGCTTCGACTCGCTCGGAGAACTCCTCAAGCGTCAAGCGGCCCGCGAGAAGGTGCTCGCGAAGCAGGATGACAGCCTGCTCGCGATCGGCGTCTGAGACCCGCAAAGACCCATCGTCCATGGCCAACACGCTAGACGACGGATGATTCACGCGGCCACCGTCCGATGGCCAGACCAGGCACCGGAAGCAAGCCAAGGACCGATTGGGCAGGCCGAACCCAGCGTGGGCTGGCGGATCTGGTGCGCGACCTCAGCGGGTCTGGCAGCGGTGTCCATGACGAGGCCGGCTGCCGGGGGGCAGCGTTATCATGGCAGCGGTCGTGCTTGCGCCCCTCACCAGATAGCTGGCGAGCACGATCCGGCAGCCAGGGCGCCTCAGCGAAGGAACGCCATGGCCCAGGCAGGGTTCGCAATTGCCGCTTCCTCGTGGGCCGTGCTGATGGGCATCGCACCGATGCTGCAGATCCGCAGCATGCTGCGCGCGCAGTCCTCGCGCGAAGTCTCCCTGGGCTATTTCACGATCTTGCTGATCGGATTCTTGCTCTGGGTCGCCTACGGGGTGGCAGCCGGGATCCCGGCGCTCATCATCCCTGGCACCCAAACCGTTTGGACCGCCCAGCCCGGTGGAGTACCGGCGGCATCTGCCTGGAGGTATTCCACAGCTCGTTTGCCGATGGTGCGCCTGTCGACCACTACAAGTGCAATGGCACCGACACGCAGGAGTGGTTCGAGCAGTCGGCCTGACCCGGGCGGGACAGGTGTTCGTGAGCCGCTGCCGACAGCCGGTGAGCGGCATCCGCAAAGCTGCCGGGGCTCTGGTCTAGGGCCCGGGCAACACCCCACGCGCCACCTGAACACCAGCACATGACTGAGCCGGCGCAGTCGGCCGGCGGTCGCCTGGCAGGAGAGCTGCGGTCTGTAAGGCGCCTATGCAGAACTTCGAGGAAGACGAGTAATTAGGTTGCAGCGTGGCCGCCGAAAGGCCGACGCGTCAAGCTCTGGTACACCATCTCCGTCAATGTCACGATATCGAAGATCGGTATGTCGATCAGCGATTGAATTGCATGTGCAAATGGCACTAGATCGGTGCATTCGATGATGAGCGCCCCCATGTCGGGATTAGCCCGCGCCAGCTGCTCAGCCTGAGTCACAACCTCGCGCCCAAGGAGGTCGGCATCGAGTTCGACGCGCCGCCCCTCGAGCATGACCTCGCGGAACTCCGGCTGCTCCTCCATTCCGGCGACGCAGACGGGAACGTGCTCACCGCCGATCGCCTCGAGATGGCGTCGCGTGAGGGATCGCTTCTTGGCGACCAGGAGCCCGACCTTCTGATCTGGGCGGAGCATGGAGTGGACCATGGGCAACTGGATCAGGCTTGAGGTGTAGACCGGGACCGCGACCGCATTGGCCAGCTGCTTCTGGAAGAGGACGAGGAAGCCGCAGGCTGCCGTGATCGCCGCCACCCCCTGCGCTTCGAGTTCTTGCGCCGCGTGCACGAACGGCTCGAGCAGGCGCGAATCCGCCTGGCTCACGACCCGGTCCGGCGTCGCGCCCTCCACCTCCTTGTAGGCGACGGGGAAATCGAAGGTAGTCCGGTTGCGAATGTGCCCGGAGACCTTGGTGAACGAGGTCTCGAGACACAGGACGCCGATTACGGTATCGCGCTTAATGTCCGCTTCCCTTGTCATTGTCTTCCCTCGGGCAAAGGGTGCTGTCGGTGCCGTACCTCATCGCCGGAGACGGCGCGGTGCCCGCCGGTCGTAGCGGTCGATGCGGAAGGGTGCCACGTCCACATCGGGTTGCTCGCCTGCGACGATCTGGGCGATCAGCTTGCCGCCGGCCGGTGCGAGGCCCAGGCCGATATGGCCGTGGCCGCACGCGATGGAGAGGTTGCGATAGGCCTCGGCGCGTCCCATGAAGGGGAGGCTGTCCGGCGTGCAGGGACGAAAGCCGCTCCAGGTCTCGAGGATCTCGGTGTTCTCCAGCCGTGGGAGGTACGCCTGAACCGTACGCAGAATGCCGTCCACGCGTCGGCGGGAAACGATGCCGTCCATGCCAGACAGCTCAAGGGTCCCGCCGAAGCGGAGGCGGTCGCCGAGCGGCGAGATCGCCACCTTTCCCTCGCTCAGCAGGACCGGCAGCCGTGGTGCGTTGCGTGGTGTCGTGACCGTAATGGTGTAACCCTTGGCGGGCTGGAGCTTGAGCCCGATGTCCAGCGTGCGGGCGCACTCCGCGGACCATGCGCCGGCGGCAATGACGACCTCGTGCGGCCTGAAATTCCCGCGTGCCGTCCTGACCTGCTCCACCCTGCGGCCTATGACCTCAAAGCCGACGACCTCGGTGTGCGTGTGGATCTCGACTCCCATGCCCTCGAGCGTCCGGGCGAATTCGTGGATGAAGTTGGGAACGTGCAGGTAGGCGCCTTCCTCGTTGTAGAGAGCGCCGTAGATATCGAACTCGACGTCCGGTTCGAGCACGCGCAGTTCCGCCAAACTGAGGACGCGCAGCGGCACGCCGTTCGCGACCGCCTGCGGCGTGGCACGACAAGCCTTCTCGAATCCCTGCGGCGTCTTGAACGCGATCACCATTCCCGGTTCCGTGAAGGTGGATGAGAGGCTGTCCGACGCACAGAGCTCGCGCAGGATCTCAAGGCTCCGCTTCTTCAAGTCGAGCAGCACGTGGAAACCGGCCCGTGCGTCCCGGTGGTTGCAGGCGCGGCGGAAATGCCAGAGCCAAGACAGGAGCTCGCCGTCCAAGCGCGGCTTAATGTAGAAGGGGCTATCCGGATTCAGCAGCCAGCGCAGCCCCTGGGCCGGCACGCCGGGCTCGGCGAGCGGAGCGGCGCCCTGTGTGCCGACGAACCCGGTATTCCCCGAGGAGCAAGACAGCGGGTCGCCGATCGATTCGCGCTCCACGACGGCCACGCTGCTGCCGCTGCGGCGCAGATGGTAGGCGCAGAACAGGCCGGCGACGCCGCCGCCGATGACCAGGACGTCAGGATCGTGCCGTAAGGGCGCCGCAGGTGGGGCGGGCGTCGCCGGCATTTGCTCTCCGCTAGATGCTCACGACAAAGAAGTTGGTCGGTAGATTGATCACGACGCGCTCGCAGATCTCGGCCATGAGCGCATCGCCGGGCTCGGCGAAGGTCCTTGGTGGTGGCTCAGCGAAGCGGATCACTGAGCGCCCGGCATCGAACAGCAGGGCGCCGTGCCCGAAATCACCGACGATGCCGGTGCCAGGATCGACTAGGCGCGTCCGTACGATGAAGACGCCGTTCTGCTCGAGGTCGTCCATCAGGCGGCCATGCCCCATGAACGTGTAGTAGTCAACGGGGTTGATGATGAGGCCGTCGGCCGTGCCCCCCATCTGTTCCACTCCGTTGCAGGCCGCGAGGATTGTCGAGCCGAACGGCCCTTCTGACGTCATGCGTGCGATCTCCGGCATGCTCAACAGCCCGCCCCTACCGCGGATGATGGTGTGATTCTCGGCCGTGGCCAGGCGGACGATCAGCCGGTAGTTGATGAAGGATTCGAAGGTCTCAGAGTCGTCCCACAGGTCCGGCGGAACCTGGACCCACGCGGTCGTGGGGTAGAGCTCTGGAATCGGCGATTTGTGAAAACGGCTCGCCGCTTCGCGCAGCTCGGCATCATTGACCTTTGGATCGTCTGACCGCGGCGGGTTCTCATGCCAGTAGTACTGTCGCGGGTCCTTGGAGAGGTCGACGATCTTGAACATGTTGCGCGCCGGATAGCGCGGTTTCCGTCGCAAGCTCGGCAACGAATCAGTGATCGTCACGTCGTACTCGACACAGGCATCAAGTCCCTTGTCGGCACAGGCCTCGACGAAAATCCGGCCCGGCGACAGCTGCTTCTTCTGCTCGGCGATTACCTCCGCCATCGTTCGCTTCATGCCTTCTGTCCGCTGCATGGCTTCCTCGCTTGTGATGGTTCGCTGCTACGGCGCGGCGCTGCCACGCTTGCGGGCGACAAAGATTCCCCAGCCGAATTCGCCGCGGTCGATGGCGGCCTGGATCTCCGTGCAGGATGCGGAAAAGGCGAGCATCCATTCCCGGGCTGCGGTGTCTGCGATCATCTCAGCGCGCTCCCGCGCCGTTCTCCCGAGCACACGGTAGGTCTGCTTGATATGGCTCTCGAGGTTACGGACGAGGATGATCTCGAAACCGGCTCGCTCCAGAGCCGCCTGATATCCGATGAGCGAGTAGCCGCTGTTCCATCTCACGCGGTCGTAGACATGAATACGGGCGCGCTCACTGATCTCCTGCTTAGGTTGGAGGAAGTCGGAGAAGGCAAGAATGCCGCCGGGCTGAAGAACGCGATGGATCTCGGCATGGCTACGCGGTTTGTCCGGCACAAGAAACAGCGCGTCCTGGCTGACGGCATGGGTGAAGCTGTCGGATTCGTACGGCATCTGCGTCGCCGAGCCATGGCGGAATCCGACGTTGAGCGGGTTCCGCCGGTTCTCGCCGGTGAGTTTCTCCTGTGCGAACCTGATGCGCTCCTTGCTAAGATCGAGCCCCTCGCCGCGGCAGCCGAACCGCTTGGCGAGATGGATCAGAAAGTTACCGCAGCCGCAGCCCACGTCCAGCACAGAGGATGAGTGGCCGATCTCGGCGTCGGCCGCCAGGACGTCGGACGTCCGCTCGGACGCCGTGCGGTAGTCGTCGTCGGCGTCGTCCGCGAAGTAACCTGTGTGCAGGACGCCGTCGCTGTCCCAGAAGCTCAAATAGGCATGAAGGCTCTGGTCGAAAAAGTCTCCGACGTCCCTTTCGGTAAAGACACGGCGGGTCATCGACATCACAAACTCCTTCCGGTCTCCCGAGCGGCGTTGCCTTCACCTGGGGCCGCTGCGGTCGTCACGTGAAGGTGTCCTTGCGCGCCACGGTCAGGTGCGGCAGCGCTGGCCCGATCGCGCTGGCGCCACCATCGATCAGATAGACCGCGCCGGTGACGAAGGAGGCCCGCTGGCTGGCGAGGAAGGTCGCAACGGCGGCGATCTCCTCCGGGCGGGCGAGGCGGCCCAGAGCGCTGTGCTGGCCCATGGCACGGAGCTGGGCCTCGACGTCGCCCCCCTCGGCCAGTTTCGCCGCTGCCCGCTCCATCGGAGGGGTGCGGGCGTGACCGGGCGCCAGCACGTTGACGGTGACGCCGTCGCGGCCGAGATCCGCGGCAAGGGCCTGGGCGAAGCGCACAATGGCGGCGCGCGTCACGCCGGAGAGCGCAAGCGGGGCGACGGGGGCATTCGCTGTCTCCGAGGCCACGAAAAGCAGCCGGCCCCAGCGCGCTGCCCTGAGATGCGGCAGCGCCGCGAGGGCTAGGCCTACCGCCGGGAAGAGCACGCTTTCGATGGCCGACTGGTACTCCTCCAGCTCGAATTGCGATGCCATGCCGATTGGCGGGCTGCCCCCGCTGACCAGAACGATGTGGAGTGCGCCGAAGTCGGCGGCGACCTCATCGACCCAGTGGCGCGCCGCTGCGCGGTCCGTGATGTCAACGCTCGTGGTATGGACGCGGCCACGCGCCACTTCCTTGACGCTTCGCTCGGCCGCTGCGAGCCGGTCGCGGTCGCGCGCGCCGATCGCGATGTGCGCGCCCTCTCTCGCCAGCTCCTTGGCGGTGGCGAGCCCAAGGCCGCTCGACCCGCCGGCGACAAGCGCGACCTTGTTCTCAAGTCCCAGATCCAATCGTCCTCCCCTTCCTCTTCCTTGACGCGCGGGCCTTAGTGTTCTTTGGTCGCTTGCGGCGCAGTATCGAGTCGCCGCGAAGCGCGGACCGGCGACGAGCGTGCGCGATATCTGTAGCCGTAGTGCTGGAAGAGTGGCCATGACAGCGTGGTGGCCGCCAGCTTGGCGGACACCGAAAGCCCGGTCTGCCAGGAATCATCCTTATCCAGGATGGTGGTGGCGCCGGTACGGAAGCGATCGGGATTGCCGGTGACCGTGTGATTGGTATGCAAGTCGATCGTTCGGTCTCGCATCGGATTGGCGGTGGGGTCGGCGCCGCAGAGGCGCAGCAGCGCGTCGATGGTGTCGGCCGGGCCAGCGATGAACTCCTCGTAACGCAGGAACAGCGACTGCTCCGGATAACGCCGGGTGATCGCCTGCGAGGCCATGTTGAAGCCGTACCAATAGGCCGTGCTCATGCTGGACGACATGGCGTAGACGTACTGCTTCGGTCGGCGCCATGAATGGGCGACCGCTCGGGGGTCGCGTACGAGGTGAACGAAATATGGCGTCATCCCCGCGAGATGAGACAGTAGGGCCGCCTCGCCCGGGATCTTCGTGGTGTCCACGATCACGCGCGCTCCCCTCAGTTCGGCGATGGCAAGGTAGGTCCGCGTCATCAGGGCAGCGTGCTCACGGATCCCGGCGCAATGCAGCCCGCGGCTGAGCACGCGCCAGGTGTGCCGTGTCCGGACATAGGCGAGCTGGCGGCGGATGACGGTGTCGGCATAGGCCTCAGCCGAGATCCCGGCGGGCCGGCCAAGCGGGAGGATCTTCGACCAGACAGGGCATTCGGTCAGCCCCTCGCCGCAGCCGCACACGCTGTTCGCGCCCTGGCCGGCGGCGTTCTTCCACAGGAAGTGCAGTTCGCCGACATGGCAGAACCCAGGTATCTCGTTGAGGATGTTGCCGATGATGGTGCTGCCGTTGCGGCACCAGCCGGTGATGCAGAGGATCTTCAGCGGCGAATCATCCATGAGGTTTTTCCAACTCAATGTGCGGCCGCAGACTGCGCGGTCGGCTGGCGAATGCCTTCGCGTCTGCGCAGGTCGTCATGTCTGCGGTGTCCTGCGAGCGGCGCCCTCCGGCCCCCCGGCCGGCATTGCCCTTCGCACGCCGGCGCCTTGGCCGCCAGGGGTGCGTTCGTTGCTCGAACTGGCCGGAAGGGGTTCCGGCGGGCGCCGATTCGGTTCGACGGCGCCCGCCACCTTGCGAACCGCCTTGACCAGATCATCGCAGTCCTCTGCCGAGAGGTTGGAGGACAGGGGAATGTCGACAGCCTCCGCCAGGTAGCGAGTGGCGTTGGGCAGCAGAGCCTTGATCGTCGCAATGTCCTTGGTGCCGAACATGAATCGCCAATTCCAGAAGACCCGCACGTTGTCATCCTGGTCGGAGCCGAGGTTGCGGGCGTCGATACCTTCACAGCAGAGCGCGTGGGCGAACCATTGTGCAGCTCCGCCTGGAACGCGGAAGATTAATGCCTCGCCGAGATAGGCATCGGGTGCGACCGGCTGTCGGATCGCGATCTCGGTGAGATCCGAGAGTGCCGTGGCCACGTAGTTGTAGTTGCTGCGGAAGCGTTTCAGGCGGATTGGTAGTCGCTCCATTTCGGCGAGCAGCAAAGCAGCGCGGATCTCGTCCATGCGGAAATTGAACAGAGGCAAGTCGAGATCGGTGTCGATCGGCGGTTCGTCATCTGAAAAATGCCGCCGGAAGCGCCCTTCGTACGCACCTGAAAGCACAACGGCACGAGCGAAGAGCATGCTGTCGTCTGTGAGCAGGAAACCGCCCTCGCCGCAGTTGAGCGACTTGTCCGACTGGGTGCTAAAGGCGCCTGCAAGGCCGAGGGTGCCGAGTTTGCGGCCCTTCAGTTCGGCGCCTAGCGCCGGCACGGCGTCCTCGAACACCGGCACGCCCATCTCAGCCGCAAAGCGCGTCAGCGCTTCCATATCAGCGGCGAAGCCGCGCATATGGACCACCATGATCGCCTTGATGTCGGGCGTCCAGCGGCGACGGAGATCGGCGAGGTCCATGTGCAGGTTTTCGTCCACGTCCACCAGGAAGGGCTTGCACCCAGCCAGCGCGATGGAGCTGGGTGTGGCGACGAAGGTGAAGCTGGGACAGGCGATCAGGGAACCCGGCGGGATCCCTGACGCCATGATGGCGAGCACGAGCGCGGTGGTGCCGCTCGACACGGCCAGAGCGTGTTTGCTCCCGAAGTAGCGGCGCAGCTCCTCTTCGAACCGGCCGCACTCGGTGTCCTGATGTGATCGATGGTCGTAGCGGAAATAGAGATGACTGCGGATGGCGCGCAGCGCTGCGTCTTCGTCCTCGGGGTGGACGAAGACGGCCCCCTTCTCGTAGGTCGGCCAAGGGGTACGCCGCACGGGATTGCCGCCGTGGACAGCGAGCCGTGTGTCCTCGGTCGCCTCGGTCACCGGCAAGGGGCGGGGCCGCGCCGAATCCTTCCTTCCGTTCACCGTCGTGCTCCTCGTTTCGGCTGGCGGTTTCTCGGTGACGGCCGAAGGTGGGAGTGGCACGGCCAGAGCCAGCCTCTTCTTCTGCCGCCGAGCGCCATCACCACCCGAGCTGCGCGTAGCCTCCCGTACGAGAGCGGTAAATCTCCGCCGTCAGGGCGGATTCCCCGTCGCTGGCCAGTCGCCGGGTGGGAGCATCCGGAATGTCCGGTTCGGCCGAGTCATGCGCGGGCGGTGACGATGACGCGGTCGCGCGGGCCGGTCAGCGGCTTGTCGTAGGTGAAGAAGGTGCTTGAAACGTCGCGGAACCCGCATTCCTCGACCTGCCGGTGCAGGTACGGCCGGGAGAACCAGAAGTATCTTGGCACCTTAGGATTTTCCTGCAGTTCGGCGTCGGTGCGCGGCGGGTCGTTGGAGATGACGAGGGCGCCGCCCTCGGCCAGCCAGGACTGGAAGCGCTTGAGAACGTTCCTTACGCCGGTGCCGGAGTCGTAGAGGTGTCCCAGGATGCCGTCCGCATAGAGCACGGTCCACGGTCCGGGAGGGGGGGTCCAACTGAGGACGTCCGCGCAGACCGCATCGATGCCCTTCGCCGCGGCCAGCTCGACCGCGTACTCCAGCGCGTCCACGCCGAGCACCCGAAAGCCGTCGGCCGCGATCCCGGCCTCGATCATCGCGTTCCCGCACCCCAGGCTGAGCAGCCCCGGATCTGGGCTTTCGGCGAGGAACCCGCGGAGCACGTCCCCCATCCACTGCCGGTACGGGGAGCTGGACGTGGCCGGGGTCGTCACGTCTCCCCGCCCGCTGCCTCTCTCCCAGATATGAAAGATGCTGGGATCACCGTCGTTGTCGTGCAGATAGTAGGCGCGGAGCGCTCGGATCTGATCGGTGTCGGACACGTGGAACAATCCCTTTCTCCCCCGAGCAACCCCCTTTGCGATGCGTCCAGAAAGGATCAAGGTCTTCCGGTTAACGCTTTGCCATCCATAGCCACGTGTACCGCGAAATGGACTATTCGTCAACGAGTATCTAACCTCGATCTTTCGTGATCTTGGCTTGGTAGCTGGCGAGCAGGTCGCAGGCCAGCGCGTGCACGTCCACGGGAGTGGTGTACGGGGTAGCTGATCCGGCTGTGACTGGTTCGTCCTTCGCGGGCGTGTTGGCGTGACGTGAGACGGCCACCTCGTGATCTTCGAAGGCCGGTAGACGGCGAGGTGATCAACAGTGACGCTGTGCTCGGCCAGCAGCTCCACGGTGCGCCATCCACTGGCCTCGGCCGCTCCTACCTCATGATCGGTGACCAATGACCCTGTTGACCCCCCGATAAGCCGCCGGGTAGCGTCATTTCGGTCAGAGAGGAAATCATGAGATATCTCATTGCGTTTTTATTGGCGGCTAGCGGCCTGCTCGCCCTTAGCGCCTGTGGCTCACCCAGCGTAGCTCCTTTGGCCACGAAACCGACTCGGGCTAGTTACCTGGCCATGGCGTAGCCTTTAGCTGCCACATTATCCGCTCCCGGCCAATACGCATTAAACCGTCGCAGGATCTCCGCACGTCGGGCACCGGAATGGCCGCCGCCTGGCCATTGCGCGGACTACCGCAAAGTAGCTGAACGGGAATCCCATCTTAGGAATCTCCCTGGTTGCCTCAACCGTTCCGAGCCAGTGCGGCAGCACCGAAACGGCCACGAACACGCCTGAGATGAAGTAGAGGGGCAGTCACACACGGCCGCTGATCAGACGACCGGCACGCCCCGCTCCTACCCGATGCCCGGCAGCCGCTGCGGCCAGCGCGTGCGCGCCAGCCGCCCGTTAAGGTCAGCCAGGTCGGCACCAGGTTGCTCTCGAGGCCGTCCGTCACGTCGACGCCTTGACAAATCATATGAACGTTCTTTTAATTTTGCTCATGGGCCGCATCGCGGGCGTCACCGCTGCCGAGACTCGTGAGCGGTTGCTTCGCGCGGCCGCTGACATGTTCGCCGAGCGCGGGTATGACGGCACGCGCGTGGCCGATATCGCCGCGGCCGCGGGCCTGAGCAACGGCGCGATGTACGCGCACTTCGCCTCCAAGGCAGAACTGCTTGTAGGCGCACTGCGCACGCACGGGCGGCGGCTGCTCGCCGACCTGTTCGCCACCGATCCCAGCCGGTCGATTACGGATCTGCTGCTCGTCGTCGGCCGGTGGCTGCCCCGCCGGTGCGACGCCCGCGGTTACCTCATCGTCGAGGCGCTGGTAGCGGCCCGCCGCGACCAGGACGTCGCCCGGCCGATGCGCGACTACGTGGGCGAGCGTGCAGAGTGGTTGGCCGGCCTCATGCGCGTCGCCCAGGCCGACGGCGAGCTTGACCCCGCGCTGTCACCGGATGCGCTCGCCCACTTCTGCCTCCTGCTCGCGATGGGTAGCGCTCTCATTACGCCGGACCTGCATGCGGTCGGCGATCAGGAGTGGGCCGCCTTGCTCACTCGCGTGGTCACCGCCCTCGCCCCAGCCGACATCACGACAGAGACAAGAACAACGCAGTGAAAGTGCAGATCAACCCCGAGAGCTGCCAAGGGCACGGCCGCTGCTACGACCTCGCCCCCGGCCTGTTCAGCGAGGATGACGAGGGCTATGGGACGGTCCTCGGCGACGGCACCGTGCCGCCAGGCAAAGAGCGCGACGCACGCCTGGCGGCTCTTAACTGCCCCGAACGCGCGATCGAGCTGCTCGAGGAGGCGTGACATGGCCCCCGATGACCGGTTCACCGAGGATTACCGGGAGACACGCGAAGACGAGGTCCTCGGCACCCGCAGCGAGGTCGTCACCGGCCCGGTCTCAGACTGGGCGACCGACTTCTCCCATGTCGAGCCGGAGTGGTCCGCCGACCCCTACCCGATCCAGGACGACCTGCGTCAGCGCTGCCCGATCGCGCGCACCGAGCGGTTCGGCGGCGGATGGCTGCCCACGCGTTACGAAGACGTCGCGGCGATCGCCTACGACACCGAGCACTTCTCCTCGCGGTCGATCATCATGAGCAACTTCCGGCCGCCCCGCGAGCTGGCGCCTATCGGCGGCTCGCCGCCGATCTCCTCCGATCCGCCTTTCCACCACGACGCGCGCAAGCTGCTGCTCCCCGCGTTCACCAAGACCGCGGTCACGAGGCAGGAGCCGGCGACGAGGGCGTTCTGCCACTCACTCATCGACGCCTTCGAGGGGCAGGACATCGTGGACGCCGCCCGCGACTACGCGCAGCACATCCCGATGCGCGTCATCGCTGACATGCTCGGCTTCCCCCCAGAAGACGGATCACAGTTCCGTGAGTTCGTCGAGGACTTGCTCGAAGGCATCAACCTGCCGCCGGATGAGCGCATCGAGCGGGTTTCACGGCTGTTCGACTACCTGCTCGCGCAGGTCCACGACCACCTCGGCAACCCGCACGACGACCTGACGGCCTACCTGATCAACGCCGAGCTCTACGGCCAGAAGCTCGACCCGTCCCACGTGGTCGGCACGATGGCCCTGCTGCTCATCGCCGGCATCGACACGACCTGGAGCGCGATCGGCGCCTCGTTGTGGCATCTGGCGAAGACCTCCAGCGACCGCAGGCGGCTGGTCGCCCAGCCCGGGCTGCTGCCGACAGCGATGGAGGAATTCCTCCGCGCCTATGCGCCGGTCACCATGGCGCGGCTGGTAAAGGACGCCATGCACTGGCGCGGCGTCGACATGAAGGCCGATGACTGGATCCTGCTGTCCTTTCCGGCGGCCAACCGCGACCCGGCGCAGTTCGACCGGGCCGGTGAGGTCGTGATTGACCGCGAGGTCAACCGGCACGCCGCGTTCGGTCTCGGCATCCATCGCTGCGTGGGTTCGCACCTGGCGCGCATGGAGCTTCGAGTCGCCCTCGAAGTCTGGCTCGAGCGGATCCCCGAGTTCACCCTTGACCACCCGCTGGCGGTCATCTGGTCCTCCGGCCAGATCCGCGGACCGCGCACACTCCCGCTTCGCATCCACTGACCGCCGGTGACGTTGGTCGTGGCCGATGGCGCACCCGCCACATCTCATACGCCAGCCCCCTGGAGCCGTTTCCTGGTTCAGGAGCTTTCACGTTGCCCGAGTCCCGGCGGCCGGACGGGGATGCGGACCCGCAGCACCGTCTCGCCTGGGTGGGAATCGATGGCGATCGTGCCGCCGTGGCGCTCCACGACGATGCGCTGTGCGATGTCGAGGCCGAGACCGGTGCCTTTGCCCACGTCCTTGGTGGTGTAAAAGGCCTCGAACGCGCGGGCTGCCACCTGCGGCGACATACCAGGGCCGGTGTCGCCGACCTCGATGACGACGTGGTCCCGCTCGGCCCGTGTCGCCACCCGGAGCGTGCCCGCGCCGTCGATCGCGTCGACGGCGTTGTCGATAAGGTTGGTCCACACCTGGTTGAGCTCGCCGGCGTAGGCCTCGATCGGAGGGATGTCGGCGCCGTAGTCACGCACGACCGTGACACCGTCGCGGAGCTTGTGCCCGAGCATCACCAGGGTGCTCTCGAGGCCGTCCTTCACGTCGACGCGCTGCATCGACGCGCGGTCCATCTGTGAGTAGGACTTGATGGCGGCGACAAGCTCGGAGATGCGCCGGCTTGACTGCTTCATTTCCGACAGCAGCGTGGCGACGGAGAACGTGCTTGCCACCCACTCCAGGCCCGGCTCCAGGGCCGATCCCTTCAGCACCATCGCCGCCCGCTCGCACCAGGCGAGATCGGCCCCGGCGGCGGCGAGCGGCGGGGCGATCATCCACTCACGAGCGATGCCGTGCCGGGTGAGCCATGACGACAGGGCCTCCTCGTGGTCGGCCAGCGCCAGCGGGTCCGGGACCGCCGTGTACGGCTCGATCTCACGGCGCAGCGCGTCAAGCGCGGTGAACTGCCGGGCCGTGATCTCGTCATGGGCGAGCCGGCTAAGGGACGACAGCAGCGTCTGGCACTCGGCCTCGAGGGCGTCGACCGCCCGGGCGGCGGCGGCCGCCGGGTTGTTGATCTCGTGCGCGAGGCCGGCGGCGAGCGTGCCGAGAGTGACGAGGGACTCGCGCTGCCGGGCCGTCGACTCGATGGAACGTGCGGTGCGGTACAGCCCCTCGATGAGGTGCCTGCCGAAGGGGAACCAGGCGTTGAACCGCTCACGTAGCACTTCGGCCGGCACCTTGAGCACCCGCCCGCCGGTCGCCCCCCGGCCGGTCGCGAGATATATGCCGTGCTCGTCCCAGGCGCGGAACCCGCCGGCCCAGCGGCCCGGCACGTCCATCTTCCCGACCACGGTGTCCTCGCGGCCGATGTGGCGCACGAGGTCGATGGAACCCTCGACGAGCACCCACCAGAAGTCAGCGTGCTCGCCTTCGCGGAACAGATCGACGCCGGGCTCGACGCGAACCTCGGCACTGCCCTCGAACAGCTCCGCGAGCTGGCCGTCAGTCAGGCCGTCGAAGACGCTGAGGGAGCGAAGCTCGTCGGCGCGTATCACATCGCGGCCAGGTAACGGTGCACGAGGTAGATCGACATCGCACCCTCACCGACGGCCGACGCGACCCGCTTCATGGAGTCGAGCCGGACGTCGCCGGCGGCAAACACGCCGGGCACGCTCGTCTCGAGGGCGAAGGGCGCACGCGGCAGCGGCCAGCGCCCGGCGTGGGCGGGACCCAGGAGGTCCTGACCGGTGACGACGAACCCTTTGCCGTCACGGACGACATCGGGGCCGAGCCACTCGGTCCGGGGCGAGGCGCCGATGAAGACGAACAGCCAGCTCGACGACACCTCCTCCGCGACGCCGGAGCCCCGGCCGGCGAGCGTGAGCTTCTCCAGGTGGCCCTCACCCCGGCCCGCCACCACCTCACTGCGGTACCGCACCTCAATGTTGGGCGCAGAGGTGATCCTCTCGACGAGGTACCGCGACATCGTGCCCGTAAGCGTCGCAGCCCGGACCACCAGCACCACCCGCTTGGCGAAGCGGGCCAGGCTGAGCGCGGCCTGGCCCGCCGAGTTGGCGGCACCGACGATGTAGACGTCGTCGCCCTGGCACTGGCTCGCATCGCCGGCGTTCGCGCCGTAGTACACGCCCCGGCCGGTGAGCTCGCCGAGCCCTGCTGCCTCCAGCCGCCGGTAGGACACGCCCGTCGCCACGATGAGCGCCCGGGCCTCGATCTCGCCCGAGCCGTCGAAGAGCACGGCGCGAACCGGCCCGCGGGTCTCAAAGCCCGCGACGTCGCGGGCGAGGACCATCTCGGCACCGAAGCGGGAAACTTGGGCTATGGCGCGCTGCGTGAGGTCGGAGCCAGTCAGCCCCTTCGGGAACCCGAGGTAGTTCTCGATGGCCGCGCTCTGACCTGCCTGGCCCCCGGGCGCCTCGCGCTCCACGATGACGGTGCTCAGCCCCTCCGACGCCGCGTACACCGCGGCGGCCAGGCCGGCCGGGCCGCCGCCCACGATGCACACGTCGTACAGCCGCTGCCGGGCGCTGGTGCGCAGCCCGAGCGCGCCGGCCAGATCAAGGGTCGTCGGCGAGCGGAGCGTGTCACCGTCGGGGACTAGCACGAGCGGGAAGTCAGCTGGTGTCGCGTGGGAGAGGTCGCGCAACCGCTGGGCCTCGGCGTCGCGCTCGATGTCGTACCAGCGGTAGGGCACGTGATTGCGGGCCAGGAACATCTTGATGTCGTGGCTGCGGTCGGACCACCGGTGCCCGACCACCCGCACATCGGACGTGTGGTCCGGGTTGGCCTGCCGCCAGTCGCCGAGCAGGTCGTCGACGACGGGGTACAGCCTTTCCCCGGGAGGGTCCCACGGCTTGAGCAGGTAGTAGTCGAGGCCGATGTCGTTGATCGCCTTGATGGCGACGTCCGTGTCCGCGTACGCCGTGAGCAGCAGGTATTTCGCGCCCGGTGCATGAGTACGCGCCTGCTCAAGCGTCTCGATGCCCGTCATCTGCGGCATCCTCTGGTCGGCGGCGATCAACGCCACCGGCTGGTCACGCAAGGCGAGCTTGGTCAGCACGGCCAGCGCCTCGGGCCCCGACATGGTGCGCACGACGCGGTAGTCGGCGCCGTAGCGGCTACGCAGGTCGCGGGTGATCGCGGCAGCGACCTCTGGATCGTCGTCGACCGCCAGGATGGTCGGTTTGCTCATAACATCAGCCCCCGCGGCCCCACTGCCTGCCCGGAGGAGAGGCTGAAAGACAGGAAGAAACCTCAGCGCGCAGTATATCTACGGGTCCATGGCCTGGGCAGACTGCGGACGGTGCGGCGCAGCTGGAAGCGGCCGCGGGCAGGCTGATCCTCAGCCACGGGCGGCGGTGACCGTCACCGGCCTGCGGTGTTGCCGTAGTAATTGAGACGGGCGTTCATGGTGATCTCCTTGCCGTCCTTGCGGGGTTACATCCCACTGACCCGACGGCCCGGCAATGTGTGACAGCCAGACAAACCCGGTCCTGAACGGCGACCCATCGCGCCCGCCAGCTCCGCCCGCCCCGCCCGGACCCGTCGCCGACTTCGACGCCGACCCGTGGAGAGCCCCCGGATCGCTACCGGCTAGCCCGGCACGTTCAGGATCGCAGTCGCCTTCTGCGCCGCCTGATCAAGCGCGGCCTTCGGAGCGGCCTGACCGAGGAGCACCGACGCGATGCCCGTGCCGAGGGCATTGATGACGCGCGGCCATTGCGGCAGCGTGGGCATCGCTTCCTTGGCGTTCGAGAGGTTTTCAGCCATCGGCCCGATCCCCGGATACTTCCGCAGGTACTGCTGGTAGCCCGGCAGCTTCATGATGGACGGCCGGATCGGGAGCGAGCCGGACCCTATCATCCAGGTCAGCTCCTGCTTCGGCGCGGTCAGCCACTTCAGGAACTCGACCGCGGCGTTCACCCGCGCGGGGTTGTGATTGAACACGACCCAGTTGTCGGGCCCGGATACGGTCTGGTGGCTGCCGTTCACCGCCGGCAGCTGCACGTCCGCCCAGTCGACCTTCGCCTGGTTGAGCGTCGGGACCTCCCACGGGCCGCTGACGAACATCGCCCAGAGCGGTAAGACCGTGAACTTGGCGAACCGGGTCAACGAGCCGGGATTCGGCTGGAACGACTTCTACCCGGCGTCCAAGCAGATCGTGTCGCCCGGGGGCAAGGTC
>WNGH01002061.1_pt1 | contig 18942 bp, 18 predicted proteins | sample 5400631 | NCBI WGS metagenome assembly WNGH01 (sample SAMN13153373, study PRJNA577476) | soil metagenome | isolation source: 115 cm soil or saprolite under Garry oak tree replicate 1 | place: USA:California | collected 2016-06-15
GAACTGCTTCGCCAATTCCGCGCCGCGAATCTGGTGGCTCAGACGGATGCGTCCGTCGGGACGCAATGGGATTCCGCTGTAACTCACCTCAATCCCAGCTACACCCTGCGCATTCTTTTTGACCGGCTCTCGCCAAACCCTAAACCCTGCTTTTACGCTGGGCTGGAAGGCGCAGCCACTGGCCCGTTCGATGTGGTGCTTGACGCACAACGTGACGAGCAATTCCTCCTTGGACAAGTTCACAAAGCCGGCGGCAGAACTCTATACGATGTCTGGACCTCGCATCGAGTTCCGGACTCCCCGGTTTTTCCAGTGGCTTTTCGCGCCTTGCACTACTCCATTGAGACCTCCATTTCCCCCAACAACTCCCTCGATGCCACCGCCAGCGTGCGTTTGCGCGCGGAAACCGGAACAGAACGGGTTCTCGTTTTCCAGCTTTCTCGGGCTCTGACGATCGACAGCGTCACCGGCGAGCATGGTGAATCCCTCCCTTTTTTTCAAAATGAGGGCATGAATCTCCAGGAGCGCAGCGCGCGCGGCAACGACTATTTGGATGTCGTTCTTCCGCAGACTCCGTCGGGCCGTCAGGAATTCACGCTTCATTTTCATTACCGGGGCAACGTCATTCAGGACGCCGGGAACGGCGTCTTGTTTGTCGGCGCGAGAGAAAGCTGGTACCCGCACCTTGGAGATAGCGCGGAATTTTCTGCTTATGACTTCCTACTGCGCTGGCCGCACAAGCTTCGATTGATTGCCACCGGTTCTAAACTCGAAGAGCACGAGGACGGAGAATTCCGCGTCGGGCACTGGAAGACGGAAAAGCCCATGTCCGTTGCGGGCTTCAATCTCGGCGAATACGCCTCGGCCTCCGTCACCTCCGGGGCTCGTTCCATCGATGTCTACGCCAATCGTCAACTCGAGGAAGATCTGCGGAAGCGCCTGGCCTTGCAAGACGCGGATACCCTCTCCCTCCCTTCTGGGCGATTCGGTTCTGCCTCGACGGCACACTCGGTCGTGCCGCCCGCTCCCTCTCCGAGTCCGGCTGATGCGCTCAAGCAGCTTGGCAAAGAGATTGATTCCTCGATCCGCTTTTACGAAACATTCAGTGGCCCCTTTCCCTTCCATAACCTCAGCGTCTCGCAGATTCCCGGAACCTTCGGGCAGGGTTGGCCCGGTCTGCTCTACGTTTCCACCTATTCGTTCCTGCCGTCGGAAGCCCAGCAGCGCGCGGGGCTGAGCACCGCCAGCCAGGAGCACTTCAGCGAGCTGGTTCCCTATCACGAGGTCGCGCATCAATGGTGGGGCAACGTCGTCGCTTGGTCGAGCTACCGCGACCAGTGGATTGACGAAGCCATCGCGAATTATCTCGCCGTTCTCTTCGCCGACACCAAGAAGAATCCTGACCACACACTGCACGTTTGGCTCGCGCGCTACCGCCAGCAGCTCGTTGAGAAATTACCGGGCGCCACGGAAACAGCGGGAGACATCGGCGCGCTCGCCCTCGGGTCACGCCTCAATTCTTCGAAGTCCCCCACCGCCTATGAGCAGATTATCTACAGCAAAGGTTCCTGGATCATTCACATGTTGCGGGAAATGCTGCGCCAGCCCGGCGCCAGGAATCCCGATGCGCGATTCACCGCTCTCCTGCAAACGCTGGTGACAAAGTACGCTTACCGTGCGCTCTCCACCGACGACTTGCAACATGAAGTGGAAACCGTCATGACGCCCGGCATGAACCTCGAAGGCGGACGCTCTATGGAATGGTTCTTCGAAGAGTGGGTGCGCGGGACGGGCATCCCGCATTATCGTTTGGAATTCACGGCTCACCATACGGAAAAAGGCTATCAGATCCGTGGGAAGCTCTTTCAGACCGGTGTGCCGCGCTCGTTCGTCGCCAGCGTTCCACTCTATGCCGGTGGCGCCGGACACGGGGCGTTCCTCGTCACCGTGGTAGCGGCCGGGCCGGAAACGTCGTTTCAGTTCGTCGCTCCGAATCTTCCGCGCAAAATTGTCGTTGATCCCCAGATGACGCTGCTGTGTACCTCGGAATAATACCTGCCCGGGATTTCGAATGGGGCTGGACTCCAGAGCAAAGGGATGGAATCTACGGGCGGAGCTTACTTGAAACGATCGAGCAGCAACTGTTGTTCGAGGAGTGGGCTATTCAGATTGAGCTCTGCTTTTCCGTCCTCGCCGAAAATGTAGGCGAAACCCAGGGGATCGCCGGGGATTCCGCGGAGCAGGCCGGCCTGTACTATCTGGCTTATGCGCGCCGGCCGTTTACCGTACCGCTTCGCGTATTCATCGGCAAGCGCGTCAAGCTGCTTGCAGTCTTCTCGCACTTTGAGCAACTGTAGATGTAGCAGCGCATTCTTTTTGACCGAGGGATCGGGCGTCGAGTCGTAAATGTCCTTCCACAAGAACATCGAGGTTGCGAATGAGTCCCCTTCCGCGGCCACCTTGGCGGCCATTACTTTCATCCACAGCTGCGCGTTTGGTTTCTTGCTTCCTTCCAGAAAAGCCTCCGCGGCCTTGGGGTAATCCTTCAGATCAAAGTAGTAGACGAATCCCAGGTCCTCATATAGGCGCCAGTACTCCGGATTCGCTTGGATGCCGCGCTGGATCAGTTGCACCGCCAGATCCGGCCTGCCCGCACCGGCCGGGGCCGCCTGGCTGAGAAACATCGCGCCGAACCGATAGGAAATCAGCAGATTGGGATCGAGCGTCGTCGTGACATCCAGCAGCGGCCAGAGCAACTCGAGATTCGCCTGGCCTCGTACATGTTTGTTTCCGTAGTATTGCACCACGCGCGTCCAGTAAATGTCCGCCAGTAGCGGCGCATATTCGAGGCTCATTATCTTCACGAGTCTTCCGGAGCGCAGCAGGACGTCGTCGCGTTCCTGGCTTAGCGCAGCACGCTGCGCGTCGATGCCGTGCTGCAGCCGCCAGATGGCTGCAAATCCAAGCGGCAGGACCAGCAAGAGCACCCACGCGATGGTTTTCTCCGATTTCATTTCAAATTCCGTCGCGAAAACACTACGGCCGCGGCGGTCAGAACGATGGTGCAATAAACCACCGCGTACAGCGTGTTTTGCAGGATCAAGGCGCCAGGAACCGCGCGCCCGTGCGCGGCCATGGCCATCACATTGAAATTCTCAAAATTCGGAAGCAGCTGGGCGAGCCACTTGGTGAACGCGGCCATCGCCGGACTCATCACCTCGACCGGCAAATCCCGCAGTTCCTGCACGTATAAACCTACGATGTACAAGCCCACTGTGAAGAGAATCGCCAGCAGCGGTGTCGTGAAGCAGGAAAACAACAGCGCCAGCGCGACGATCAGCGCCAGTTTCAGCAGTATGAAATACACCGCCACCAGCACCACCGCATCGCTTCGCTCCAGCGAATGCTTCACGTACAGCATCACCAGCAGCAGCCCCAGCGCCATCGCCGCCGTGTTGACCACCAGTGTCAGCACCAGCCCTCCGAATTTCCCGACGAGGAATTCCCATCGCCGCACCGGTTTCGCCAGCAGCGCGTAGAGCGTGCGCTTGTCCATTTCCTTGGAGACCAGCGCGACGCCGATGAACACCGAAATCAGCACCCCGATCATCGAAATAGCGCTCAGGCCCAGGCTCACGATGACCGTCTGTTCGATCCCAATCGAAATCTGTCCCACTGCGACAGCCGCCGCCATCATCAGCAACGCGAAGAACACCAGGCTATACAGCACGCGGTCACGCACTGCTTCTCGAAACGTATTCAACGCCACCACACCAGCGCGTCTCATTTCCCGCTCACTTCCACCGCCGATGCCTGCGCGCGGTCCGCCTCCATCAGGTTCAAGAAAAATTCTTCCAGCGTCGCTTTTACCTGTGACACGGAGAGGATGCGCGCCCCGGCTCCTCGCAGTTGCTCGATTGCCGCGTACAGCTCCTCTTCAGCTACGTGCAGCTGGTAACAGGCGCCCGTGCGTGTCGCCTTGGAAAGCAGCGGCGCATTGCTCGCCCCTCTCAACTCAAACAGAATCTCCATCCCTTGCGTTTTCATGTCCACGAGGGTCCCCGGCGCGCCGACCCCGCGAAGCCTTCCTCCGACAATCACGCCCACGCGGTCGCACAACATCTCCGCGTCGGAAAGAATATGCGTGGAAAACATCACCGTCTTGCCATCCTTCTTCAACTCCAGAATAATGTCGCGCACCTCGCGTCTGCCGAGCGGGTCCAACCCCGACATCGGCTCGTCCAGAATGACTACTTTCGGATCGTGAAGGATCGCCTGCGCCAGCCCGACGCGCTGCAGCATCCCCTTCGAGTACTTGCGAAGCTGTATCTTATGCGCGGTATCCAGCCCGACCTTCTTCAGCATGCGTTGGACGCGATCCTTCCGGTCAGCCGCGGTCATGTCCTGAAACCGGGCAAAATAACCAAGCATTTCCGCCGCGGTCAGATAGTCGTAAAAGTAGGGCTGCTCCGGGAGATAACCGATCTCCCGGTGCATTTCCACGTCGCTGATCGGCTTGCCGAGGATTCGTGCGCTCCCCGCCGTCGGGAAAATCAACCTCATCAGGAGCTTGATGGTCGTTGATTTACCGGCGCCGTTCGGCCCGATAAAACCAAACACCTCGCCCGTCTCCACCTGCATGTTCAGCCCTTCGAGCGAAGTTTTTTTCTTAAGGTGAAGAAACCCGAAGGGATATTCCTTTGTCAAATTTTCAATCTCAATCGCTGAACCTTGCATGTACTCATTGTTGGCAAGCCGAGGGTGACCGTCAATCGCTCAGCTGGGCAATGTGCGCGGAGAGAAACTACATTATCTCAGATTGGACCGTCCGAAATCAGGAGTGGCCGCGCCCCTGTCCGATTTGCACCAGCTCCACTTGCGGGGGCGGCGTCATCGGCATGGGCTTGAGGTTCTGAGGGTCGCGCCAGTTATCCAGTATCCCGACCTGCTGCACGCAGGAAACCGTGCACCGTGGCGCGCAAAACTTCTTGGTGGAGTACTCGCGGCGGCGCATATCCGGTGTGTACTGTGCCAGCGGAATTCCTGGATACCCACGCTGCTGCGAGCACCAGTGCACCAGTCCGTCTTCGCAAATATACAGGTACCGCGAACCCGAACGGCATCGCCAGGTGTGTTCCCGCCCGCGCGCCACGTTGTGCTGAAACTCGTTGAATCGCGAAAACGAACGCTTCCCAAGCGCCATGACTTCTTCAAAAATTTCCTGCTCGTGCGGCCCCAGCGGCTTCAATTGCCCATTGTGGTCGTGAATAATTCCCACAGTGCTGGTGAAGCCGAGCTCCACGGCCCGGCGCGCGATCTTCAGCGCGTCCTCCGGATCTTTCACCCCGCTGCCCAGCACGGAGTTGATATTCACCTGAAACACCGCGTACTTCGACAGCATCACCAACCGGCCATCCAGCGTCTTCAGGCTTTTCTTGGAAACCTCGTCAGGCACCACGTTATCAATGCTAATCTGCAGATGCTCCAGCCCCGCCTCGTTCAGCCGCTCCGTGCGTTCTTTGTTCAGATAGAACCCGTTGGTGATCAGCCCGGCGATCATGCCCTGCCGCCGCATGTGCCGGATCACCTCGTCCAGATCCGGATGCATCAGCGGCTCCCCGCCGCTGATCGTGATGATCGACGTCCCCATGTCCGCCAGAATATCCAGCCGCTTCTTCATTTCCGCCAGCGGCACCGGCTTCGAGAAATCATCGAATTCGTTGCAGTACGTGCATGCAAGATTACATTGCCGCATGGGGATGATGTGCACCAAGATGGGGTGCTTGGTCGACACAAACGCTTTCCCGATCATCTTCAGCTCGCGCGCACGCGTCCGCAGGAAACGCAGCCGCCTCCGCAGCAGTGTTTTCGCACTCGCCCGGTCTACCTTTGTTTCTTCAGCCATGAAAGAAGCAGAAATCCCCTGCCAAAATTATACATGACCTGCGGGAACCGCGCTGCGCCGTTGTCCCGTTCGCACCATGGCCGGCCGCAAATCAGCCAGTTAGTTTGATTTCTGGAACCCCATGGACCAGGAACCGTCCTCCCGTACACGTCTGGAGTCGTGTTTCTCGATCGCATTCATGATCCCGATGACACCACTCGTGCCTACGCCGTCGTAGGTCTCTGGCCTTTCGGCCGCAGACAGTTCCATAGCTACCCTCCTGAGTGTGTTCCGTGAGGATTCCTCGCCCCAGGTGCGCGAGGGCGCAACGAGTGGTCGCAGCGCGCGGTTAGCTGCATTGGCCTGCATGCGGCCAAATAAATCTCGACGTTCGAATATAGCCCTGTCTGTCCTGCTCCTGATTGACCCTCAACTCGTCAGGGTAGGATCCAACTGGCACGGACAAGCCTCCAAAAGGAGTCTGACTCCGAAAAAAACCACCAGCGGTGCCGGCCGTCTACTACCCGTCCGCGATCCTCGGTCGTCAAATCCGTCAAAGGTCGGCGAAAACGAAGAGGTTGCCAGGTGAGGTGGCCGCTGGACTGGCGGCCGGTCTCCTGCTCAGCATCGCTTTCGACAAACTCGCCACGAAATGAGTGATGGAAAGTTCGCGCGACCCGCTCATCCTCGCTGGCGCGCGCTCTTGCTCATCGTCGCCGCAGTGCCAGCCTGCTTCGTTCTTGCTCGCCGCGCGGGCTCTGTCGATCCGATGGAAGCGCTGCGCTAGGAGTAAGTCATAGCTCTCGGGAGAGCCACAACAAAGGATGAAAGCAGCCCAGCGTCGCGGTCTCGCCGAACAACTTACCGGAGTAGATGGTGTTCCGTCGGCAACCCAGGGGCCGAAGAGCCGCCCACCCGGACACGCTTCACAGCGACTTACGGTACAGTACGCTGCGCTCGACAATCTCAAATCCCAGCACTTGGTGCGCTCGTTGCGATACTTGGTTATGGATCGCCGTATCCGAAGCCATCTCGATACATCCCTGGCTGCGCGCCCAATCCTCCGCAGCTCGCAAGAGTTCCGTTCCAATCCCCTGCCGCCGCCAGTTCTCCGCGACGTACCAACCTTCCGCATAACCGACGGGATAGCGTGCCTCGCATCCATCGTCGTACGAGCGCAGACCGGCTTCCAGAAATCCTGCCAATGTCCCATCACCTGCCTGTGCAACCAGAATCACCCGCGGCATGACTCCGGGAACTGGCCCCCCAGAATCAACCGAAGCTCTTGCCCATGCTCTCCGGCTGAAGATTCCGGCCACAGCATCGCTCTCAATCGAGCCAACTGGTCCCGATCGGACTTCTGGGCGAATCTGACTTGCGTGTCTCTCACCCAGCCATCCTAACTCTCTCTCTGCCAATGCGGGTCAGTCACTTGCTGGTAGAATCTGAGCAGCGGCCTATCGAGGAGTTTCCCATGTCTGAAGCAGCCAAACCGGTCACTACCACACCAACCCGCACCGAGTCCGACTCCATGGGCAAGATCGACGTCCCCGCCGACCGCTACTACGGCGCGCAAACTGCCCGCTCGCTCATCCACTTCGCCATCGGCAAGGACGTCATGCCGCCCGAGCTGATTCGCGCCTTCGGCATTCTTAAGAAAGCCGCCGCGCTCGTCAATCAGGATCTCGGCAAGTTGCCTGCCGAAAAATGCGCGCTCATCGCACAAGCCGCCGATGAAGTCATCGCTGGAAAACTAAATGACCACTTCCCTCTTCGCGTCTGGCAAACCGGCAGCGGCACGCAAACTAACATGAACGTCAACGAAGTCATCTCCAACCGCGCCATTGAAATCGCCGACGGCGAAATGGGCAGCAAAAAACCCATCCATCCCAACGACGACGTCAACATGTCGCAATCCTCCAACGACACGTTTCCTGCCGCCATGCACATCGCCGCCGCTGCGGAAACGGCGCGCCGCCTGCTCCCCGCCGTGAAAAACCTTCGCGACGCCCTCGACGCCAAAGCCAAGGAGTTCGCGGACATCGTCAAAATCGGTCGCACCCATTTGCAGGACGCCACGCCCCTCACTCTCGGCCAGGAATTTTCCGGCTACGTGAATCTTCTGGACCGCGATGGTGGCCGGGTCGCTGTCGCCCTCGACGGCCTCTACGATCTCGCCATCGGTGGCACCGCCGTCGGCACCGGCCTCAACGCGCATCCCGAATTCGCTGCAAAAACCGCAGGCAAGATTGCTGAGCTCACCGGCCTTCCTTTCCGCTCCCATCCCAACAAGTTCGCGGCGCTCTCCGCGCACGACGAACTTGTCTTCGCCTCCGGCGCGCTGAAAACTCTTGCGGCTTCGCTCATGAAAATCGCCAACGATATTCGCTGGCTCGCCTCCGGCCCGCGCTGTGGCCTGGGCGAACTCACGCTTCCCGAAAACGAGCCAGGCTCTTCCATCATGCCCGGCAAAGTGAATCCCACGCAGTCCGAAGCCCTCACCATGGTCGCCGTACAGGTCATGGGCAATGACGCCGCCATCGGCTTTGCCGGCTCGCAGGGCAATTTCGAGCTGAACGTATTCAAGCCTGTCATCATCTTCAATTATTTGCATTCCGTCGAGCTCCTCGCCGACGCCTGCAACAGCTTCGTCGAGCACTGCGTCCGCGGCATCGCGGCCAATCGCGAACAGATCGATCACTACGTTCACAATTCCCTCATGCTCGTCACCGCCCTGGCCCCCAAGATCGGCTACGACCAGGCCGCACAGGTCGCTAAAGCCGCCCACAAGGCCCACATCAGCCTCCGCGAAGCCGCCCTCAATCTCGGCTGCGTCACCGCCGAAGAATTCGACGCCCTCGTCAAGCCCGAGGACATGACCCATCCATGAGTCGCGGCCTTTCCACGCCTAATATCGCAATTCTCGGTTGCGGCGACCTTGCCGCCAGAATTGAGGGATCACCTCCCGCTTTCGCGCCCACCAACATCCAGGAGCTTTCGCAGACCCGCTTGTCGCATTTCTTCGCGGTAAGTTTGTGCGGCATCACATTGCTTGTCATTTACAGCCTGCGAGCGGAACATGCGTTCACCGTGGAGTTCCGAAACTCAGAAGCTATAAGAGCGTTCGATTTTGCTCTTAGTCTAAATAGTGTTCACAGATTTGATTCAGCTGCCATGAAGTTCGAGGACTGGGATGACGGGCCAGCGCAATTTCTCGGATATTTCCACTTGCTTCATGCGCGTCTCGCTCCCTACGCCTCAGATCAAGTCGCCGCACTAGGAACTGATCCGCTGTTCGTCGGTTGGTCCGAATTGCATATTCTTACTCTGAATGTGGTGCCAAGCTGCAAATATATGCCGGTCTGGGGAAAAACAAGCAGCAGGAAGAAGAAGCTGGAATTGGCTTGCCGACCTAGGCAAGGAATTTCGTTGCATGTGCGGGAAGATGACGTTTAGCCTTGTGTATCTTCGCACCGGTCTGGGTAACAAATCCGCAGTTTTGGGAGAAAAATGAGAACCCCGATCTCTCTTTCGATTGCACTCCTCGCGGTAATACCAGTGAGGGGTCAACAGCCGGGCAAATCGGCGACCCATGTATTGAAGCCGACGCCGAAAACTGTAGCGTGGGGGTATTATGATGCGAAGACACCGCCGGTGCTGAGCGTCAAGTCGGGCGACACTGTGGAGATTCAGACACTGATTACTTCCAGCCCGAAGCGGCTTGAAGATGCGGGCGTTCCGCCGGACCAGGTCGAGCAGTCGCTGCGCGACATCACCGATCAAGTTAAGGACAAAGGACCCGGCGGACACATTCTTACCGGACCCATCTACATCGAAGGCGCGGAAATTGGCGATGTACTCGAAGTGAAAATTCTCTCCGCGAAGCTTGCGATTCCGTATGCCTACAACGGATTCGGTCCCGGGCGCGGCTTTCTGCCCGAAGACTACCCTTACCCGAAGATGAAAATTATTCCGCTCGACGAAAAGCGCATGATTGCGCGCTTCGCTCCCGGCATCGAAATTCCATTGCATCCTTTTTTTGGCAGCATGGGTGTCGCTCCGCCGGAAACTTCCGGACGTCTCAGTAGCAATCCGCCGTGGATTCAAGCCGGCAATCTGGACAACAAGGATCTCGTGGCAGGAACGACGCTGTACATTCCCGTTCATGCGCCCGGCGCGCTCTTTGAAGTCGGCGACGGCCACGCCGGCCAGGGTGACGGCGAAGTGGATATCACCGCGCTCGAAACTTCGCTCATCGGCACGTTTCAATTCGTCGTGCGCAAGGACATCCGACTCCGCTGGCCCCGCGCCGAAACGCCGACCCATTTCATCACCATGGGCCTCCACGAAGATTTGAACGAAGCCACCAAGCTCGCGGTGCGCGAAATGATCGATTTCCTGATGAACGAGAAACACCTTTCCCGCGACGACGCTTACATGCTCTCAAGCGTGGCCGCCGATCTCCACATCACCGAGCTCGTCGACGGCAACAAGGGCGTGCACATGATGCTGCCTAAATCCATCTTCGTTTCACCAGGGAGGTAAGCCGCGGTGAGGCACCCGTTGAAGCTGCTGGCGTTAGGCCCGCTTTCGTTCATCCCGGCGCCGGTCATTGTCGGGGGAATGCCATATGTTAACTCAGGTTATTCTTTTGTGGGCAGCGCAGCAGGCAACGTTTTGCTGGCGTTTTCGGTGAAGCGAAAATAACGCTCGAGACTGGTTATGGGGAATTTCGAAAAAACAAGCTTGCTGGTGGCTTTCGCTCTGAGTGTGGCGGTCTTATGCCCAGCCGCTCTTTCGCAATCGCAGCCGCAAGTCCCCGAATGGTGCCGGGCCCTTCCCCGGCCGGAATACAAATCGCTCGAGCGTGTGTTGGCTATCGATCCGTGGTTCGAGGTCTACAAAGCCGCGCCGAGCGTCTTCGCCATCTATGAACCGCATCAGGCCGAAGAAGTCATTTCCTATCTCATTGTCGGCCACAAACAGGCTCTCTTGTTCGACACGGGGATGGGCATCAGGGATATTCGCAAAGTCACGTCCAAGTTGACGTCGCGTCCCGTCGTTGTTCTCAACTCGCACACGCACAACGATCATGTTGGCGGTAACTGGCAATTCGCATTCGTCTACGGCATGGACACAGACTTCACGCGCGCCAATACGCGCGGCTCTCGCGAGGATGCGCAAGCGGAGATCACTGCCGATCAGCTATGCGGCGACTTGCCCAAAGGTTTTGATCCGAAGACCTACGCCACAAAACCATGGAAAGTCTCACGCTCAATTCATGACGGTTTCAAAATCAATCTGGGCGGCCGCACCCTCGAGATTCTCTCCACTCCCGGCCACACGCCGGACGCCATCTCCTTGCTGGATCGCGACAACGGCCTTCTTTTCACCGGCGACACGTACTATCCCGCCCCGATCTGGCTGTACCGTCCGGAAACCGATCTCGACGCCTACGTCGCCTCCGTGAAGCGCCTCGCCGCGCTTGCGCCCGAATTACGACTCGTTCTTGGAGCCCACAACGTTCCCGTTGCCCCGCCTTCGGTTCTGCCTGAACTCGTCACGGCGATCGAGGCCGTGCGCTCGGGCAAGGGCACCATCAAGCCAGCAGGAGCAGGCAAAGCCATCCACAGTTTTGATGGTTTCAGTTTTCTTCTCGCCGCCGACCGCAAGGAGTAAACTCTCTCGCGCACGGCCGCTACTCATGAGTTTGCTAGACTACAAAATCGCTGGCGCCGCATTTCTGATTTTTCTCGGTTGCGCTCCGGGCGTGCCACTCACCGAGGCAAAACGCGACAAGTCCGTGTGGAACTATGACGGCGGCGTTTTTTTTGAAACCGATGGTTCGCTACCCAATGGCGTGTGCTTCCGCGTGTCCGGCAACGTGACTTCCCCGGAATTCTTTGACCATTTGAAACGAATCGACGATGGCCACGGCACGGTCTTCCGCCGCGGCTTGGAAACCGTCACGCAATTCCCCGATCAACTTCTTCTCTCCTTCGTCATCCACGACCAGTCCTGTAGCTCCCGTCTCCACGAATTTGGCACACACATATACCTGACCCGGGAAATGATGAGCGCTTTGCAGCTTTCTCTTTATTGGAAACGCGGTGTGGATCTACGCCAGATAAAAAACGTCACCGAAGTTGGCACGACGGTCGAACGGATTATTCCCTATGCCACGGCTCTTGCGTCCGAACTGCCGCAGCGCTTCGAGTGGTCGTATCAACTCGCGGTTGCTGGCAAGGGCATTCCGCTCACGGACAGCCTGGTGTTTGTCTTCCGCACTCGCGATGGGCGCATCGCCGCGCGCGTCGCCGCACGGCTGTAAGTGCTGAGTTGTTAGTTTTGGGTTGCCAATTTGGATACCCTAGTTGTCGGTGTGAAATTGCGCCGTCACCCCATCGAGCTGACTTTTTCCGGTTCGATCTTGTATGTCACCCGCACTTCACCCGGTTTCCGGAAAGGGTAAACTGGATTTCCAAGATATTTCTTTGAGAGTTTGTTGATGTGGTCATCCGCTCCGTTTTCGGTAATTTCCACGACCTTGCCCCGGATCTCCAAATAGCGGTAGGGATTAGCGGGATCCTGAAGCGAAATCGAAACTCGAGGATCACGCCGGATGTTTTTGTCTTTTACTCGGCCCTTCGCCGAATTGATGCGCACGAATGCCCCGTCGTAATCCACCCACACGGGTGTAACCTGCGGGCTTCCATCCTTCATCAGCGTCCCCAGATTTCCGAACGCTGGCTTGTCCAACAAATCCGCGTATTTTTCTGGAATCACCTGCTTCATTTCGGCCTCCTCATGAATTCAAGCGAAACTCATCTCCGGAATTCGTTGCCGGGCGATCAATGGTGCACCGGTCAATTCCTGCACCTCTTCCGCCGCCCAACCGCGGGCCACTTCGCGAAGGATCAATCCTTCCGGCTTCACGTCGATCACCGCCAGATCCGTAACGATGGTATCCACACATGCCAAAGCGGTTAGCGGATATGTGCAGTGCTTCACGATTTTTGGCGCTCCATCCTTTGTGGTGTGCTCCATGCACACGATCAATGTCTTAGCTCCTGCGGCGATATCCATTGCGCCTCCGATACCGCCGGAGCCTTTTGCGCCGGGAATTTTCCAATTCGAAAGATCGCCCTTCTCCGACACCTGAAACCCGCCCAGAACGGCAACGTCCAGATGTCCACCACGCGACATCAGGTGTGCGTCCGCCTGATGAAAGAAAGAAGCTCCCGGAATCAGGGTCACGGGTATTTTCATGGCGTCCACCTGATCGAAATCTTCTTCGCCAGATTTTGCGCGGCGTCCCATTCCCAGAATTCCATTTTCGCTGTGGAAATAGACCGTGATTTCTTTCGGCAAATAGTTCGCGATGAGATTGGGAATTCCCCAGCCGAGATTCACGTAGCCGCCATCCGGCAACTCGAGCGCGGTACGCTGCGCGATCTGTTCCCTCGTCAATCGCGGCCTAGCCGGCGTTACTCTTTCCTGAATGCCGTCACCCGGCATAACGGAGTCCTTTCGCTTGCACCAGGCGATGAACAAAGATCGCCGGGGTCATCACATGTTCCGGATTGATCGTACCCACCGGCACGATTTCTTCCACTTCTGCGATGGTTGTCTTTGCGGCCATGGCCATGATGGGATTGAAATTTCTTGCAGCCAGGCGGTAGGTCAAATTTCCCAACTCATCGGCCTTGTGCGCCTTGATCAAGGCATAGTCCGCGTGAATCGGCATTTCCAGAATGCAACGCTGGCCTTCAAGGAAGCGCTCTTCCTTTCCTTCGGCAACTTCGGTGCCCACGCCCACGGTAGTGTAAAAGCCTTGGAGACCAGCGCCGGCGGCGCGCATTCGTTCGCACAGAATTCCCTGCGGCACTAGTTCCAAAGTCAAGTCCTTGGCCGCGAATCGCTCCTGGAAATAATTGGCGTGAGGTCCGGGAAAAGAGGCAATCACATGCTTGATCTGATTGTTCTTGAACATCAGCCCAAGTTCGCCTTCGCGAGTCCCGCAATTGTTGCTGATCGCCGTGATGTTCCTCGTCCCTTTGCGCGCCAGCGCCTGAATCAGGTTATTCGGAAAACCCGCTCCTCCGAATCCACCGAACATAATTTGTGCGCCATCGGGAATGTCTGCCACGGCCTGGTCGAGGGTGGCGTAAAGTTTTTGCTTCATCGCGCGCTCATGGCTCCCGCAGGCATGTTTGGCAGGAACTTCGCCTCGACGCCGCTGGCGCGCAGCCAGCGGCCTGTTTCCGTTCCGCTCAAATCGTGCTCCAGCAGGGCCCGCAAATCCGCTTCGTCGTCCACATCCATCTCCAGCCGGGGATTCCGCCGCACTATCACCCGGGCATGAGCCCTTTCGGCTTCGGCAAGATGTTTCGCGAAACTTCCGCTTCCAAAATGCGAGGGAAACAACGTCGGGGGGGTCCGTAGCATGGCGTTTGTGCCAGCCCCATCGCGAGAAGGCACAATCACCAGCGCCGGAGCAGGAGATTCCACTGTCAAGAGTTCATCGATGTCGCTCGATTGGATCAGCGGCAGATCGAGCGGCAGGCGCAGCAATCCGCTGACGCCGACTCGTTCGCAAATCCTCGACGCGGCATCCACAGAATCACTCTCGGAAATTTGCTGTTCTTCCCGCAGAATCTCCCATCGACCTTGCTCTGCCAACTGCATGACGGGCTCGTAGTTCGTCACGACAAAAATTTTGTCCACCCAGCGCACGCCTCGCACGGCGCGAACGGTGTCTGCAAGCATGGCCCCGGCCAGCGCAAATCTTTCCTCCGGCGTCAGCACGCCCATCAGTCTCTTCTTGGCGTTGTGCAGGTCCTTAACTGGTAAGAGCAGTGCTCGCATGGAAATCGCTCAGTAGGCGCCTTCGATATACGTCACGTGGCTCTCCGCTGGCGCTCTGGGGAGCTGCGGCGCCGCTGACTGCGGATCATGTTCCGGCTCATCAAACACACGTCGAATCTTGTAAGTCGTTGTCCGTTCCGCGGGAACTCGCCCAATCGATCGAATCCTCGAGCGAAATTCTTCCGGCGACACATTTTCTCCGAAAGTTGCGCCGGCGGCTTTGGAAATACTCTCTTCCATGAGCGTCCCGCTGAAATCGTTTGCTCCCGCCTGCAAACACGCGAGCGACGTTTCGAATCCCAGTTTCACCCAGGACACCTGCAAATTCTTGATCGCTCCGTGCAGCAGCACTCGGGCCAGTGCGTGTACCCGCAAGTGTTCCTCGCGCTTGGCTCCCGGCCTGGCGCCCCCGTGCCGGTACAGCCGCGTCTTTTCGTGAATGAAACCGAGCGGAACGAACTCCGTAAATCCACCGGTGCGTTTTTGGATGGTGCGCAGCAGAAACATATGCCGCACCCAATCCGCCGGCTCTTCCACGTGCCCGTACATCATGGTTGATGTGGTCGGGATGCCCAGCTCGTGCGCGGTGGTGATGATCTCCACCCAACGGGCGGCCGGCAATTTGTTCGGGCTCAATTCCTTCCGCACGCGATCATCCAGAATCTCCGCCGCCGTGCCGGGAATGCTGCCCAGCCCCTCGTCCTTCATCATCTGCAAGTAGTCGCGCAACGCCATTCCGGTTTTCGTCACCCCGTAATCAATTTCCATCGGCGAGAACGCATGTACGTGCATCCCGGGAATTGCATGCTTGATGGCGCACAGCAGATCCCGGTAGAAAAATCCGTCGAGGTCACGCGGCAACCCGCCCTGAACACAAACTTCTGTTGCGCCACGTTCCCAAGCCTCGCGCGCGCGGCGCACCACTTCCTCGAAAGAAAGCGAGTATGCGTCCGCGGCTCCGGGCCCTCGTGCAAAGCCGCAAAAACTGCACCCCACGAAACACACATTGGTGAAATTGATGTTTCGATTCACGACAAAAGTGATAACGTCTCCGACCGTCTCTCGCCGCAACTGGTCGGCAACAGCCACCAGCGCATCCAGTGCCAAACCTTCCGCGGTCGCCAGAAGCAGTCCCTGTCCGAACGTCAACTCCGCGCCGCTGGCCACGGCATGGAGAATCTCCCGAACTTCCGCCGGACAGGCTTGTAGCGCCGTCAAGTCGCTTCTGCTCATCGTGGGGGTGGCCATTCCTGTGTATCCTACCAGAGGAGACCGCTCGCGGGGCTACCTCCGCCGGCTCTTCCATGTCCGGCGGCGCTCTTCTGAGAATGCCCGATATTCGCACACGGCTTCGATTCGAGCAAAACGCCACTACTTTGCATCATAGAGACGCTTCCTGGCCATCCCCTGTGCGCCGTGACGACGCGCGGGCCGGAACGAAGCGATGCAGCGCTATCGCCGCCCGCGCCGCATCATTCGCCACTAGTCGCTCCCGCCTTCATCCATTAACATACCCACAGGGCCATGAAACGCAGAACTCTCCTGATCATCATCGTCGCTGCAGCGCTCTTTGGCCTGGTTGTCGCGGTGGCCGCTTCCTTCCTGCATGATGGCCTCAGTTCTCGCGCCACGCCCACTAAATTCGAAATCATGGTCGCTCGCAATGCGCGTCATCTCGCGACCCCGGCCAGCGCGCGGCTGGCCCAGAATCCTCTGCTCGTCTCGGCGGAGGATCTGCGCGATGCGCGGCTGCATTTCGCGGATCATTGCGCCATCTGCCATGCCAACGACGGCGGCGGGCAGACCTTGATGGGGGGCGGCCTCTACCCCAAGCCACCGGATCTACGTTTGCCGGAAACGCAAAACCTTACGGACGGAGAGCTGTTCTGGATCATCGAGAATGGGGTGCGCTTTACAGGAATGCCGGCATTTTCCAATAGCGGCGGACACGGAGGCATGCTGGACAGCTGGAAGTTGGTTCACTTCATCCGCCACCTTCCACATCTAACCGCTACGGAACGGATCGAAATGGAGCGCTATAATCCCAAAGGGCCGGACGAGCGGGCCGAAGAACAGCAGGAAAATGATTTCTTGACTGGAGCAGCACCGGGACGGAAACCGGAATCACAAGTTCATCATCAGGAATGAGGCCGGATCACCGCAGCCTCCAATTCCAACGGGAGACGCTTATGCCATTTCGTTGGTCATTACTGGCGCTATTGTTCGCCCTTGTTACGGGCCCGGCTTTTGCTCACGGCAATAAAGTTCACGTCAGGGGCACGGTCGAGAAAATCAGCCCCGATTCTGTGACTGTAAAAACAGTCGACGGGAAGTCCGTGGAAGTGAAATTCGCAGCTTCGACTGTCTTTCTATCGAGATTCAACAATGAGGACAAACCAGCCAAAGCGAGTGACCTCGCCGCCGGCGATCTCGTCGTCATCCACGCCACACCCAAGGACAACGCTCTAAGAGCCGACGAAATCAAATTCTCCGCCCCCGCGGCGGCCAAGCCTGCGGCGACCAGCCCGCCCAAGCCTAACTCTTGAACAATTCCGGACTCTTGAGTCTTCTCTTACTCCACCACGTGGCACGAGTGTGTTTTCAACACCAACCAAACGCGACGTCCCGCTGTTAGCTCCAGCGCCCGAACTGCCCCGGGGGTAACGTGCACAATAAACGCAATGCCGCAGTCCACGCGCGCAATGGCCATCGTCCCGCGCTGCTCCAGCGAAACGATGCGCCCATCCAGCACGTTTCGCGCGCTCAATCCGCGCGGTGGTTCCGTGGCCAGCAAAATATCTCCCGCGCGAACAGCCACTCGCACGCGGCTCCCCGCTGCCGCATAGCCAAGGGGCACCTCGATCTCGCACACGCTATCGCCCAGTCTCACGCGCATCACGCCATCCGCCTCGCGCAGATCGAGCACTGTAGCGCTGAGCAAATTCTCGAATCCTGCCGCTTGCGCCAGTTTTTTCCGGCGCGGCGCGTCCAGTACATCCATCGGCCGACCGGTGCTGGCGACACGTCCATTGTCGAGCGCGATCACGCGCTCGCCCAGTGCATCCACCTCTTCGCGGCTATGTGTCACATACAGAATAGGGATCCCTTTGGCTGCATTCCACGCGCGCAAATCGTCCACAATGGATGCTTTCAGCTCCGCATCCAATCCCGTCAGTGGCTCGTCGAGCAACAACACGCGCGGCTCGGTCACCAGTGATCTGGCCAGCGCGATTCTCTGCTTCTCGCCTCCGGAAATCTTGTCCGGCCTTTGTTTCCGCAATTTCTCCACGCGAAAGGCTTTTAGAATTGCTTCTACTTGTTCCCGTCTTTCTTCCTCCCGCAGGTCTGTCAATCCGTATGCAACGTTTTCTTCCGCGCTCAGATGCGGAAATAGCGCCAGGGTCTGAAAAACGTAGGCCGTTCGCCGCTTCGGCGTGGGAACATGGATCCCACGCGCGGAATCGAACAGGACTTCGCCACCAGCCGCGATTTGTCCCTGGTCTGGCCGCGTTAGTCCCGCGACGCAGTCCAGCAGCGTGGATTTGCCCGCCCCGGAAGCTCCGAACAGAATCGTGATGCCGGGAGAGACTTCGATGGAAACGTCAAGGACAAAAGAAGAGGCACCCGCGCTGCGCCGTTCTTTGCGGATTCGCGCGGCCAGCATTGTGGCGTCTACTTCGCCGCCCACGGCGTCCACACGCGGCGATTGACCGCATACACCACCGACAACACGACGAAAGAAATTGCCAGTAGCACCAGCGCCATGCGGTTTGCTTCGCCGTATTCCAGGGATTGCACGTGATCGTAAATGTCGATCGAAACCGTTCGTGTGACTCCCGCCAAATTCCCGCCCACCATTAAGACCACGCCAAATTCTCCCAGCGTGTGCGCAAAACTCAGCACCGCGGCCGTCACCGCTCCCGGCAGCGACAACGGCAGGATCACGCGGCAAAATGTCCGCAAGCCTCCCGCACCCAGCACGGCCGACGCGTCCAGCAGTCTTCGATCGACTCCCTCAAACGAAGCGATCAGCGGCTGCACGGCAAATGGAAGGCTGTACAGCACAGACGCAAGAATTAGTCCGCCGAATGTGAAGGCCAGTCCGTGTCCGAAGAGCGCGATCCACAGTTTTCCCAACGGCCCGCGTGGCCCCATCGCTACCAAGGCGTAAAATCCAAGCACCGTTGGCG
>WNGH01002062.1_pt1 | contig 18941 bp, 29 predicted proteins | sample 5400631 | NCBI WGS metagenome assembly WNGH01 (sample SAMN13153373, study PRJNA577476) | soil metagenome | isolation source: 115 cm soil or saprolite under Garry oak tree replicate 1 | place: USA:California | collected 2016-06-15
GCGGCTACCCCATGTGTCGGCGTCTAAGTCGCTCCTGATGGTTTCGCTCGACCGGATCGGACCATTATCGTCTGATGGTCGCTCCTTCGCTGAGTGCCTCGTTCTGTCCTATTTCCTCTTACGCCGCTGCGTCGAAGGGGTAGCATGGCCAAGCAGCCATCACCAAACGACCAGCGGTCGAACGCGCTGAACCCCAACAACACGGCGTCCAAGGCGGCGGACAACCGGGCGAACCAGATGAACCCGGAGCACCCCGTACACAAGGCGTCGCGGGGAAGTAACGAGGCCCTGCACGGAGAGAGGATATCTCTCTCCCCACTTCTACCTCAGGAACGGTATGTCCGACGAGGAAAGGGAGCGAATTCGTAGAACCATCTACGGCGTTTTCGACCGATGGGGCCAGCGGTCATCAAACGAACCGGGTGAGTTGTAGCGGTCTCCATCTGGTTCCGCCACACCGCCGGAGCGCGTTCGGGTGGGTTCGAACTCTTGAGTCACAATTCAAGGTAAGCTTAAATACATCCTATGTCATCTGTTCGCACGGGCGTGCGAAATGGTGCGCTTCGACCAACTCACTGCCGCGGACTTCATGGAGAAGCCAATCCGAAGGCGACTGGAGCCCATGGTGCCTGACGTTGATCCAAAGAGAGAATTTGTTCTTCAAGTCGTGAAGGCGCACTCAGATGGCGTCCGCACCTCGGAAGTCGCGGCCGCACTCGAGCAGTCTTCGATGAATCTTGCGCCGAACACGCTGCTAAAACTGCTCCGAAGTCTAGAGCATGCGCGAGAAATCTACTCGCGCGCGGGCCCGAAAGGTGGCCCAAGAATCTGGTATCCGAACGGACGACTTATCCACCCATTTCTCGAGATTTACCGCGAGATTCGCGGAAAGACGTATCGAGTCACTGTTCAAGATGCGCGGACCGGCCCAGCCATCCAGATTCAAGAACGATCTTATTCGCTACTTACGGGCGACCGTGTGGAGGGTGCGATTTTCGTCGAATACGACTCGCTCGGCGAGCTCACCGAAATGCTTAGTGAAATCAAGTCGCGGTTTGAGACATTCAACACAACAAAGGTGAACAGATAATGCAGACGCTGCGCGTTGAGAAAACTGTCGGGGATAGCCTCCTTGGTTTGGCAAGTTTCGGATCCCGGTACGGTGCCATTGGGATAGGAAAGATGTCGCCGCTTATTCGGAAGTCGGAGGACCCGGAAGGATTGTTTCGCGCTGGTTTCGTCGACCCCGAAACGCCTTCCGAGCTCAACTTGGTTAGTACGGGTCTGATTCGAAGCAGAATGATTCACCTTGAGGCGGCGGTCCCACTTGACCAGTCTTATCTGGCCCCCGATCGAATGATCAAGTTTCGCCCATCAATCGGTTATGTCCCGCCTGAACTAATGACGGAGCCCAACGCTGATGGTCTCCGCGCCCTTGGGCGGAGCAAGGGGGAATCAAGAAAGGTCGCTGCACTTCGCGAGACAAATAGTGATGGGGGCTTCTGGGTTGCAATGGCGAAACAGAATCGATACATCGCCTGGCTCCAGGAGCTTGCCGGCTGGGCGGATTTCATGGGGGTGAGCCTAGTCGCGCCACCCGTTCCGGTAGTAACGAGCGATTTGGAAACGAGCCCTGAAAAGCAGGCTGAGCTGAACCTCCTTGCCGCGTCGATCTGGCGACAAGTGGTTGGTCTTCGGGAATTAGGATTGATGTACTCCTTGCATGTCCATCCGAGTGCTCTCGAAGAACCTGATATGCTCCGTAGAACTTTGCGAGGTTTCGCCCGCTCGATCACGTCTCGCGATAACCCATACTGGGGAGTCCACATCAATTTCGTGGACATCGGCTTGGCCACGCGCAGACCCGATCGGATTCTGGGTGCGAAAGACTTCGCTCGGGAAGCTAGCAGAATCGCGAAGTCGGCGGGGGTTTTCGCGTGGGGAAGCGATCTGGGACCAGTGGGTCCTGTCTTCTTGGATCAAGGACTCTCCTTCGTCTCATATCACACCGGAATGACGCCGAGACGCGCGTACAGCGGGGGCTCAATGGACGAAGAACATGCTGACACGAGTTACGGCAAGGTTCTCGGATTGTGGAAGTACAATCTTCTCGAGCGAGACAACATCAAGAAGCAGGGCTGGCGCGTCGAGGATAATGGCCTCTTCCTATCTGAAGTACCTACGAGCCTTCGTGTCAACGAAGCATACAAGGAGTTTCGGGTCGGTTTCGCGCGCCCCAACAATATAGCGATCGCGGAGCGACTGAACGAGGAGCGTCGAAACGAGGTTCTCGTCAAGGGAAATGCCAAACCTGGATCGGCCCACCTTGGACGGTCAAATGACCATCGGATTGCGCCTTGGGCCTAGGTGGATTCGCGAACCCTCGCTGTCAAGCCGGAATCCTCCTCCGACCGGGTTCTTAGCCTCCCAGCCTCCATGTCAGCAGGGCCAAAACGACCGTGAGAACCACCTGAGCGCCCGTAAGCACGATCACCCACCGCGTAAGGCGCTCAATCCGGCGGGAGCTCTTCCACAACAGGAGGGTTTGAACGGCGAGCACGACCTCACCCTTCGTCACGGTCGGGGTGGGTTCGGTTCCCGGGCTGTATTCCTGGAGGCATTCGTCGGATCCTTCAAGAGAGGGCTCGAGGAAGTCATGGACGAACTCTAGGGCCTTCTGTTTCCTGGTATCTGGGTTTGGACTTCTGCCCTACCATAAAACCGTCCAGAGGCTCCCAAGGGTAATGAAATTAAGGGGGCGAGGACAACCGAACTTTCCTAAGGAACGCATATTATCATCCTGTATTCTTCCCGACGTCGCGGTGGAGGGCCATGAAGAAGTTCCTAAAGGACATCGAACCGGTCCCGTCCAAGAGAATATTTTACTCCATCATCGCGGACTATGACCTGAGCAGAGCCACTTGCGAACTCATTGATAATGCGCTCGACCAATGGGTCAAAGGCGGGAAGCGGTCGCAGCTTGCAATCTCGATAGATTTCCGCTTGGACCAGCAGACAGCGACGATTACAGACAATGCCGGGGGTGTCGACGAATCGGACCTGGAGATACTCGTCGGACCTGGGCTTACAAGCAACGAACCTGAGGACCACACAATAGGTATCTTCGGAGTCGGGACAAAGCGCGCAGTCGTTGCTCTAGCACAGTATGTTCAGATACGGTCGCGCTACAAAGGTGGCCAAACCCATTTAATTGAATTCGACGAGACTTGGCTTCGAGACGCGAGTTGGAAACTTCCTGTCTACGTGACGGACGAGATCGCAGCTGGAACCACTCAGATCGACCTGAGCAGACTCCGCTTCAAGGTCGAGGAAACTCGCATCTCTGAACTGAAGGCCCACCTCGGTGCCACGTATGCGCTGTTCCTACAAAACAAGAAGGTGGAACTAAAAGTCAATGGAGATCCAATTAAGGCCATAGAATTCGAGAACTGGGCTTACCCACCGAAATATGAACCTCAGGAATTCAGCGGTAAACTGCCCGTCGACGGGAAGGAGGTTTCAGTCAAGGTGCTGGCCGGGCTGACTCGCGAGTCGAGCCCCGCCAGTGGTGAATACGGCGTCTATGTCTACTGCAACAAGAGACTGATCGGAAGGGCTTTGAAGAGTCACCAAGTCGGATTCGCAAAGGGCCTGGCGGGAGTGCCCCACCCTAAGGTCTCGCTGGTGCGAGTCATAGTCACGCTCGAAGGGGAAGCACAATTGATGCCTTGGAATAGCACGAAGTCGGGGGTAAACTACGAACATGCTCTTTTTCTTTCAATGCACGATTGGCTCGTGGGAATTGTGAAGCAATATGCCATCCTATCGAGGGGGTGGCAAGGATCTTGGCCTGACAAGGTTTTCAAATATGGCAAAGGTTCGATCTCGAAGGTCCAAGTTGCTGATTTCGCTCTGGTGCACACGTACCTCACACCTTCTCCTAGGTTCAGGCAGCGGTTGGTCGACAAGGTCGCAGCGCGAAATGAGAAGATTTACAAAGACAGACCTTGGTCCAAGGGACTCGCAGAAGGCATTGTAGCCGCAGACTTGATCGCCAACGCTCGGCTCGATGCGCGAAATAGGATCGCACTCATCGTGCTAGACATCACGCTTGAGATCGCATTCAAAGAATACCTTGTGAACGATTCGGGTGGAAGTTACAGCCAGGCGCGGATTAGCCAGCTGTTTGGCAATCGCCACGACGTTCAAGCCGAGGTAAAGAAGTACAAGTCGTTCCCGATGAAAGCCTGGAAAAAAATCGACTACTACTACAACCTTCGGTGCGACCTTGTCCATCGGAAGGCCATCGCCCCCATTCCAGACTCAGACATCAATGAATTCCGTTCCACCATAGAAAAAGTCTTGAACGGACTGTTTGGTTTGGAGTTCCCATCATAAACCTACTTCCCTGCTAGCTCCGTCCGGACTTGAACGAGTCTGGGAAAGGGAAGGGGAGGAAGACCGGTTGGTCCTCCTCATGCGATGGGACAATCGCTTTCAAAGCCGGGCCATCTGAATACCCTGTCCATTGACTCGACTTTTCTCCTTGATGGACGCCTCGGTCGGGAGGCGGAGTCCTCCCGTCATGCATCCGCCTGAGATTTCGTCAAGGTAGCGCAACCGTCTGAGTGTCGCCGTCCCCCTCATGCCTGGTCCGCTGGGGCCAGGCACCTTCCCTTTTTGTTGTCCGGCGGCTGCATCATCGCCACATGCCCCCTTCTGTTCGTATTACGTTCTGATGCCCTCGTTCCCCACCCACGCCCGCCCTACCCGGGCGGGCACCTTCCCCTTTATCGGTCGCTCACCGATTCGGGGTCCATCGTCGGGATCTACCTCTATCCGAAGAACGTGGAGGCGCACCATTGGCTTCACCAGCATAGCGATGAGCTTTCTCGTGTGTTCAGAGAGATTCACGGGGCCAATAACCGCGATACCCCATCCCACCCCCACGGCTTGAGCGTCCTCGTCCCACCGGGGACCTTTGAATCCACGTTCGACCCTTCAAAAGAAGACCCGGTCTACTTGCATGTCTCCACCCACGAAGACCCAGCCCACCTGGATGAGACTTGGGTTGATCTGCGGCGTTCGCTGACCCAAGTAGAGGGAACCGCGTCCATGTTCCGAGTAGAGTTGAGGCGAAGAGCTGAACGCTGAATTTCAAAGAAAGCCAAATCGGTTTCCCGGTGGAGGCCCCCATACGTTCGGATTACGGTGAACGCCCTCGTTCCCCATCCCATGCCGCGCTGGCGATCCCCGCCCGGCCCTTTTCAATACGGCTCGAGATCGCGACACGGCGTTTCCTCCAGGCAGACCACGGGCCGCAGGCTGGGCTACCGATGGCGACTCCAACTGGTGTCTCCGTGTTCCGCCGAAATCCGACGTTGCCCATCATGACTGATGCCAGCCCAGCCTCCGTTTACTGGTCATAGCTTCCCAGGTATTCCGCGCGGAGCCCCCATTCCTGCTCGATCCGCCTCACGGCGTCCGCAGGGGACGCCAAGTCGTAAGAACTCAACTTCACCTCGTGTTTGTCTTCGCGGCTGACGAGACTCACCTCAATAAGGCCGGGAAACCCCGAGGCGTCCGTGATGGACCACGAAACGAGCCATTTGAGGCCGGAAGCACGCAGGCGTCGAATGACCGAAGCGTCGATCGGGAGGTCTATGGAGTCCATTGTGAGATGGGCGGTTTCCACCGGGAGGCCGAGCGACTCGGTGAACGGTCTAAGGTCGTCTGGTTCCAAAATCAATTGGACGCGGTACCAATCGAGAGTTCCCGGAAACTTTTCGAGCAAGCTACGAAAGATGGGGATTCCGTCTTGTGGCTTACTCGGAATGATATCGAGCATGCCAGGATCCTTTAGCCCGTTCGTCCGGAGTCTCGCGCTTGCGCCGATCGGGTCCACCACAATTCGCCACGCCCAACGGTGGTGGGCTCTTATCTCGGCAAATCCGTCTGGGACCCTGATGCCCACCGCAGCGAGGACGGGGCGGAGTGCACGCCCCTCTGGGTCCTGGTGTGCCGCGATTGAAACATACACCTCTCCCTCGAGGAATCGTTCTAAGGAAAGCCTCCGGAGATTCGGTACCCCGTCTGGATTATTCTTCGGCGGCGCAAAGACGGTCGTGAATGACAACCTGCTGGATCCCGAGGCCCGCTCAAATATCCGGCAGAACGACTCCACGTGATGGCGATGCAATTCCGGCGCTGGCGACTTCACATCGTGCAACCAATGAATGTGGTTAACCGTTCCCCGCGGTAAAGCGTCGTACAATGTGACGAGCTGCCCAACTTCGGTCGAGCTGGCAAGAATCGTTGCGTCGACCTTGCCGGACTGCGACTTTTGGAGGATTCGCTCGACGACCTCGATGCATTCCTCGAACGTGGTACGCTGCGGTTCGATTGAGTAGAAATACTCCATTGGATCCCGGATTCCTACCCAAAGTCCTGTTGAACCTTGAAATAACCGGTGTCAAAAGGAGAGCCATCTCATGCACGTGGTACTCCTGGACGGCCACGTCGACGAGCTCGATCGCGATGCTCCGAGATCCCTTGGTGCGGGTGGCATCCGGAGGTCCGCCTCCCCTTCTGTTCGGATCATGTTCTGATGCCCTCGTTCCCCACCAAGCCCGCCTCGCTACGAGGCGGGCACTTTCCTTTCGTCCGGTTCCCGAACGAGCCGAAAGGGTTCGGTCTGGGCTCTCGCACCGAGTCCCCTTAGCGGACGACATGGCTGAAGGCCTTCACACGCCGCTCCCAAAGGACCTTCCCGATGATGATCAACCAGAGGATGAGGGCGAATGCCATAAGGAACATGAGCGGCACCGCAAGCGCGAGGTACGATTCGGGGAGCCATCCGAACAATACCAGGTTCTCAATCGCAAGCGGCACAAGCACCGTGGCGAACATCAGAACCGTACCGCCCGCGCGGCTGAGCCATGCGAGGCGAGCCACGGAGGGATGCTTTTCAGATAGGTGGGAAAGAAAGTCCCGTCTCTCAAGTCGACTCGTGCAAAGAGGACACGCCACTTGCACGTGCTGGAGCGGTTCGACCATCCGAACCCAGTCCCCTCGAACGTAGATTGCCGCGACGATCGGGATGAGAATCACCGAATCCACGAGGATGGCGAGCAGCGCATGCCACCAAGGAACGCGATCGAACCAGTAGACTACGCTGAAAACGAAGGCGAGAAGCCATACCGCAGCCGCGGGCAGGACAAGCCTCCGATATCGCTTGTAAAAGGTTTTCTCGGCGAGAGCGAGGGCTTGAACCACCTCGGGGTGCGCTTCCAACCGGTGGGACTTCAAACCGTTTCGGCTCACCGGGGCGCCGCAGATGGAGCAATAGGCCTTCCATCGGTTTCCGGCTTTCACGAAACCTGGATTCGCGAACCAACGGGAAGAACCTGGTTGTTTGCGAGGACGCCCCCTCTGTTCGGATTACGTTGTCGAAGCCCTCGTTCCCCATCCAGTCCCCTCCTCATCGGGTGGGCACCTTCCCTGCTGCCGTCTGTTACCTGTTATACGGCGTCGCGACTGCGATTCGAATGTCGTCGAGAGCGCCAAGAATCCGCCGGCCGATCGACTCCCATTCGTACTTCCCGGAACCAAGGAACCCCGTGCGACGGGCGTCAAACTGCGCTTCGACCCAACGGCGGGGATCTCCCAATTCCCATGGCTTCGAATGCCAAGGATCGTACTTCGCCTTCGGTCCTGCTTCTCGGGCGGCCATCATTGCCCACGTCGCGTCGAGTCCGAGTTGAGCACGTCGAAGGTTCGCGCGGGCTTCGGGGCCCCCCCGGATCCCACCGAGCGGTCGAAGGTGCACTCCCAGCCAAGCGAGGGCGACACGCCCGACGGCGTCAAGAGGTAGCGTCAGCGCGGAGCCATCCACCGCAGGAAAGAAAGCGAACGTGAGTCGGGCCGGATCGGTCCAGCGGACTTGACTCGGAATCCTTATCACCCGGAAATAGACCCCGTTGTCGAACCGGGCAATGTGTCCCGCGAGAGGCGAGACTCCCACCTCAACCACGCGGGAGCGGATGAACGGCAGAAGATCTTCGAACTGCGTCATTTCCGCGCTCTGAAGACCTCGGACGGTGGATATAAGGTGCGCGAGCTTTCTCGGGGCTGCCTCAGACCTGCCGTCGGTTTCGCGGCGGAGGACGGCCTCGGACCCCAAGCTCGTTGCTCGTTAGGACCGAGCGTCTAGAGACCAAAACGATTCCGAAAGGAAATTGAAGGCCATGCTCCCCTTCGACGTGACCGGTCTGGCCTTGATTGACCCGGGAGGAACCATAGCTGGATTGCGGGTGCTGAGGGCCGCCGACAAGGCTCTGTTGGTTCCCTGAATCATGACGTCCGGACTGGTCGCGGATCCGCCCCGGACGGACACGTTCCCTTCGGTGTCCACATGCAGGGTGATGGTTTCCGCCTCCGTGGTAAAGACCCATGCCTGTGGTAGGTAGGCTCGGACCATCCCGCCAAAAAACCCGAAGATTCGGCTTCAGCTGCGCCTCGATTTCGGGACCCATTCCGCTCAACAGGTCGGCGACGGAACCCATTGAGATGGTCGACACTCGCGTACCTAGATGAAGATGACGGCGGGGCGAAAGAATCTCCGAAAGGCTCCCACCCATGCCCGCCCGAAACGGCGGGCACTTTCCCCTTCCCACGATTGCGCTGCACATCCGGTCATGGAAGCAGGCGATGCAGAGCTCCGAGACGAAATTGGCTGAACGGGTAGCCTTCCTTGATGGCCCTGTCGAACTGCTTCCGGCTGCGGCGACGATACAGAAACATGCACCCGAAAGCAACCGGAAATTCGATGAGGGCAAAAAGGAAAACAACCGGTATGGGCGCTGATCCGTAGAGGAACAACACCATGAGGATCGCGACGACCATCGTGCCCAGGTAGATCGCGAAATAGGCGAATCCCCACGCCACGTCCCCTGGGAGTTGTCCGTCGATTCCACGCTCTTCCTTGTAACGAACCAGCTCCTCGTAGAAGGGCTTGGACTTCTCAAGCATCCATCCCCGATTCACTGCCGCTCTCCAGAAAGCGGGTCCATACATGGGCACGTAGATGGCCCTCTGGAAAGCGGTCCATGCCACGAGTGCGACAAAACCCGTGTAGAACACTTCGTAGGTTTCAGTCGCACGACCTGGGGAGTAGACGAAAACAGCGGCGGTGAGGAGCATAGCCGTCGAGATTCCGGGTCCGAGGACCTGGAGGATCACAAAGAACCGCTGACTGCGACCTCCGACTTCCCAGGCGAGGCCCCACAACTGCGTTGAATTCGGACGCTGCACGGGTGGATTTGCGGCCAAGCCTCCAACCAACCTCTCGACCCTCGGTCGGCTCTGACTCTGGTAGGGTACCGGCCAACTTAAGGATTGAAACTTTCGACTGGTTTCGCAGCAGATAATGCCCCCTTCTGTTCGGATTATGTCGTGGTAGCCCTCGTTCCCCACCAACGCCGCTGCGCGCGGAGCGGCCCCCTCACCCTTTCCTTGTGCGCCGAGGCCTAACCCGCCCTGGGCCAATCATCCGGACCAGCTTCGCAAGATCCTCTCCCTTTCCGGATGGCGAATCCGACAGCATAACGACGTGTGACTGACCGATCCGACACAACTCCCGAGTGATTGCCCGGGGCGCCTTCGACAACAACTTGTCCCAGCTTGGTGAGTCTAACTGTGCGATCCACCACCCTCTCGATGGCCTGCTTGCGTCGAGCATCCCTTCAAGCGTTCCCTTGACTTTGGATCCATCTGGGAGGTGCATTCTTGCGAAGATGGCCCTCATCTCTTCGAGGGGTGTCACGTCAACAAAGAATGTCTCGTCCCCGCCAACAGCGACGCGCTTTGGAAATTGAAAGTCGAAGTCCAAGTCTATGCCACGTGCTCCCTTACGGAGGATTGCACTCCCCGCCCTGACGCGCAACAGGTCGCCTGATGTTGGACTCTGAACTTCCTTCTGTTTCTTGGTCCCATCGTCGTATGTGAGGCTCTCGAGTCTCCACCCGAGACCGAGAAAGCTTTCTGAGACGCGGGCCAATATCTCGAGGAACTGCCCCTTCGGCGGGGTGATGAGAATCCAGAAGCCCTCCGACACCGATCACACCACGCCGTTCATGTCCTGGCCAAGATTCGTCACTTTCGGTCGGTTTCGCGGCGGAGGACGGCCACGGAACCGAGACTCGTGACCAAGGGCAAGGGCCGTCGCGAATGGTCACCTACTTCCAGCGGATCCCAAGGGAGCTGCAAACTTCCACTTGGAGCTCTCGCCCCTAGGCCGCCTGACTAGACAACGGTACTGAGGGATTTCACGTGGCGCTCCCAAAGAACTTTCCCCACGACGATCACCCAGAAGACGAACACGAGCGCCATTGCGAACAGAAGGACCTCCGCGAACGTGAGGTAGGAGTCGGAGAGCCATCCAACCAGGACAAGGTTATCAATGGTAAGCGGCGCGATCAGCGCCGCTAGAATCAGAACCGTACCGCCCGAGCGGCTGAGGTTTGCGAGGCGAGCCGCAGACGGATGACTTCCGGAGAGGTGGGGCAGAAACTCCTGTCTCTCGGTTCGACGGGCGCAAAGAGGACATGCTACCTGCACGTGTTGGAGTGGTTCGATCCCCTGAATCCAAGCAGCTCGAGCATAGACTCCCGCGACGACAGGGAGGAGAATCAACGAATCTAATAAAACGACGAGCAATGAATGCCACCACGAAACCTGACCGAATAAGTAGAACACGCCCACAAAGTAGACGACAACCCATGCGGTGGCAGGGGGGAACACGAGTTTCCTAAGTCTCTCGTAGAAAGCTTTCTCCGCGAGATCGAGGACTTGAGCGACCTCGCGATGAGTTGCGGCACGGTGCGACTTCAAGCCACTGCGCCTCATCTGGTCACCACAGATCGAACAGTAAGCGTTCCATCCGCTTCCGTAATTCACGATACCAGGATTCGCGCGCTGAAGAGAAGAACCTGGCGGCGATGCCAAGACCATGGATCTCACCACCGCCCGGAAGTGGCCAGGTGACCGCCGTACGACCCTTCTGTTCGGATTATGTCGTCGAAGGCCCTCGTTCCGCACCAAGCCCATCCGCCGGGGCGGGCACCTTCCACTTTTAGCGCGTGAGCGCGATCTGGGGCCGTGGGCGAATCCAGGATGCGATTCCTCCGTCGTGCCCAGAATCTTGCCTCGAAACTGCGCCACCAGGGATGGGATGTTGAGGTCTGGCCTCTCTGGAATACCGAGGGGGAGACGCTTCGTCAGTCCGGATGGGTTGTGCTCTAGGAGGAGAGTTGTCTGCTCCAGAAGAAAGATCGGAGAGGATTACTTGGCCCTTCGGGTTAGATTTCGCGGCGGAGGACAGCCTCAAAGCCAAGCTCGTAACCAAGGGAAGGGCGGCGGTTAAGGAAGGGGCCAGTCACGGAAGTGACCGTTCCGGAATCACCTGACTTTGGTACGCGGACCAACAGGCCGGTCAAGGAATCCCGTACGTCCTTCGCGCCGGCGTTTCTCCCCCCACCGCTTTCCGAGGCGATACATGAAGGGCATGTAGAGGCCAAGGAAGCCGTACAGGCCCAGAATACCGATGGCGTCGAGGACGAGAAGAACCCCGACGCTGCCCCACGTCGCCCTGCCAAGAAACGCGAAGAGCACGACTATCAACGTGATGCCTCCGAGGAACAAGGAAACCAAGACGAGCGTGCGCCACAGAAAAGCCGATCTTGCTTGCTTGTCTTCACCGAACTGGCGCCATTCCCGTTCCGACTCCCTGATATCCATGCCGAAACCTCTATCCTCCTATTCCGGCAAAGCCCTTCCGGCGGAGAATCACATGATGTCGGTGGGACTGTGCAAGAGAGCGAGAATCCCGCCGACGATCTCGAGCAAACCCAACGCGATGAGACCTATCGAGACGGAGCAGCAAAGCGCGCCGGCCGAAAGGGTACGCGAGCCTACACCCGAGAGCAACAGCTCGGTCCCAATAATCCCAAGGGCAAGGGAACATGCGCCGATGAACACCGACCATCCTGGATTCCTGCGCAAGCGAGATTGGTGTACGAGGTCCTGGGATACCGTCATGCCGAACCTCTATCCCTCCATATCGGCACATTTCTGTTGCTGACGGGATGGGGCAGCCGTCGCTCCCATCTCGATGCTGTCAGCCCCTATCGGCTCGTTCGATGTCACTTCGCTCCATCTCACTCGCCGTCCGCGGGTCTTTCTGTAAGATGACGGTCGGTCATCCGACTGTCCATGGGAATCGGGGTCGAAGGTTGATTTGCCTTAAGGGCACTCCATACACATCGTCACTAGCGCGATTTTACGACGCCTGGGCACAAGCCCCGGCTTCTAACCTAGCTTCCGGTGCTTTCTCAGCCACCCTGCTGTCAGGGTCCCAAGCGACACTACCCCGCCGCCGGCAATTCCAGCGACAAGTGCAATCAGCCAGATCGGAAAAGGCGGAACTGGGGAGACCAGGGAACCAGCTGGCGATCGCTCTGGTAATTCGAAGATGAGGCTATCGACGACAACATCCATCCGGTAGGCCATGAATCCGATCACGCCCGCCGGCTTGTTGATGTTCGGGACCGCGAGCTCTTTTACCCCGTTGAGGTCAATCGACAGGTTCCGGTTGGCGTACCGAACGAGAGCTTCGTTTGCGGGTCCGACCGCGAGCGCCGAACTCGCGACTGCAATTTCGGTCGCGACGAAGTTCGTGACCTCGGACACCCTAACAGTTCCACGTCCGATGTTGAAGTTGACCACAATTCCACTTTCTGGTGTCGGGCTGCTGCACGGTGGACAGCTGGATTGACCCGGGTAGTTAGAGTTGTTCCACGCTAGGAGAAGGCTGAATTGGTCGGCCTGAGTCATATCTCGATTCAGTGCGGAGAAGTCCACTGTGAGATTTACATCAATCATGACCGGTGAACGGCGAATCGCATAAGCGAGTGCATTCACGGTGCCGTCGAGAATGATGCCCGTTCCATCCCCGTTCGATCCAATCGTCCCTCCAGTCCCATCACCGAAGGGCCCTTGCCACCCACCTGTAACATAGTTTGCGAGTGCACGGGGGAAGTCGTCGAAATGGAAGTCCTGGCCAGCCGCCGGTGCTGGAAGGACGGAGAGGATGACGACTGCGAGGAGTATCGGTGCGAGCCGATCCGCAAATGGCATTGGTTAGCGGACGATTCGGCCTTTGATGATAAGTCTGCCGAGCTAGTTATCACTCCGAATCGAAACGTCTCCGGTTCATGCACGGGGCCTCTGGAAAAAGCGTCGCCGCTCGAGGCCAACGTGACAATCGCATCAAATCTCCACGGAGTGGCATCATGCTCTTTAGGCGCATCGCGCCTTGTGCCGCCAGTTTCCGGCCAGAATCTCCAACCAAGTTTCCAGAGTCAAGGCCAAGCGGAATCTCCGTTCTAGATTCGCCACTCAACGATCCTTCCCAAGGGCGTGACATCGTGGAAAATCCTTCCTGTTTCCTCCGCGTACGCATGCGCGGAAGCCGCAGGCCGAACGCCTGCTTTCTTCCCCCTCCGGAGATATTCTCGGCTCGGAAGCAGGAATCCGGATATCTTCTTGGGCTCCTCGTCTTGTCTGAACTCGACCACAAAGGAATAGGTGTTTAGAGTTCGACGGCATCGAAGGCCGTCTACGAAACCGTGCGGGATGACGACAGCTCCGGGCCGCCGAACCCACATTTCGGGATCGAATACTCGCTCGGAGTCGGCGAAGCCACTGGCCTGAATGACGCCACCGTCAAGGAACGAGCCCAGTAGGATTTTGGCATCCCGCCAAGGAAGCAGGATTGTCAGCGCATCCGTAACAAGCACTGCGTGACTCTTCGTTCCCAGACCATGCGGAGGATTGACCGCGAGTCGCGGTACAAAGCCTTTCACGATTTCTGGCATTCACTTTCAGAGGGGAAAGCCGGACCTACTCTTTCAATCTCTCGCGGGCCTGAACGATTGCCGAAAGTGGCACGACACCGGCCTTGCGTGCCATCCCCGCGGTTGTCCTCTGGATCTACCCTATCGCGGTAATGATAGCGCCATGTCATCGCCGTCGCTCTGTCTCCGTATCGCGATGCCGACAAGCTTGAAGCCGGATTCGTAGATTCGGCAGTGAACACGTGAACAGGCAGAATTTCAAATCGCTTGCTGTAATTCGACTCCAAGAAGCCAAGCTCCTCTTTCGCAATGCGAAGTATGACGGAGCGTATTATCTCGCTGGCTACGCAGTAGAGTGCGCTCTGAAAGCTTGCATCTCCAGGTTGACCCGGCAACATGACTTCCCAGATTTGGAAACTGTCAAGAAGAGCTACTCACATGACTTAGCCCAGCTAGCCAAGATTGCTGGCCTAGAGATCGCCATGAACAGAGCATTTGACCTCGATTCAAGGTTTAATGTCAATTGGGGCGTGGTGAAAGACTGGACGGAATCGAGCCGCTATGATAGACACACTTCAACCGAGGCGCGGGACCTTCTTCGAGCGATAACCGACAAGAAATCTGGAGTCATGCAATGGTTACGACAACGTTGGTAGAACGCGACATCGAAGACGGGAAGCGGCTCATCAAAGCGCTTGATGAATCCGAGTTCAAGGTTCGTTCCGCACTATGGTTCTACGTCTCGGAAGCAGACAAGTGGGTCCTATACATTGCATCTCCGATCTTCGATGAGAAGGGGCCGAGCCGTGGCTATGCCGCCTTGCAGAAGGTACTTCTCGGGATATCTCCAAGACTTGGGCTCTCCCTCGGAGACGTTGCAGTGGTGTCGCCGAATGACGACTTGATCAAGCTGCTTAGGAGCGCAGTCAGGACTGGCCCGGGGATTTCAACGATGAGATTTAGCCGGAACACCATCAATGGCGTCTTCATTCAGGATGCCCTTCTGTACAGGGTCCAGTAGACGAAATTTCCCTTTACGAGGCTCGCATCGCGCCGAGAAATGATCACCGTGTAATTTTGCAGCGGCGCCTGCGCCAACCCAAGAACCGAAAAGTGAGCGCCGTATCAGCCCGCATGGCGTGAATCTGATAGAAACAAAAGCAGCGTTCAGCAACCGAAACGGCTCGGCGACAATCGGTGTCCCGAATGTCCCCGACGGACGAATCGGAAAGACATATCACGGCGCTCACGTATAGGTCGGGACCATGTCGAACTACACCATCGTGGGGGAAGCCAAGGGAGTGAAGGTCCAGGAACTTTGGAGGTGGTATACGGACTTCCGAAGCGACGACTCCGAGATTTTGGATCGCGAGGGGGTCGATATGCGAGGCGCCAAGACCCTCTATCGAAACGTGACGAAGGAGGGAGATCAGGTCCATATCGACCAAGCAGTCCAATGGAGGAAACGCCGGATCGAGATGTCGCTCGACATCACCCTTCATCCCGAGAACCTGACCTATGATGTGGTCGGTGGGGTGAAGGGCCTCCTGCACGAGACGCGGCACTACACGTTCACGCAGTCGCCGAATGGGGCCGATGTCGGGGCGACGGTCGTGTCCCAGCCCCTCTCGTTATTGGGCCGACTGATTGGCGGGATGGCCAGGAAGGGAAGCCAACAGACCATGGACGCGTACGTTCGAGCGGCGCAAAAGGAGTTGGCGGGGCAGCGAATCCCCTGAGGATCGTAGGCGCCGCAGCCGGTCGCGAATGAGACAAATACCGACCTGCCGTTTGTCGCTGAGCCATGACACGTTCCAGGAACGACCGGCATGCGGTCCTTCGGTCTTCCCGGAGCTATTATGCGAACCGCGCCTACTATCGAGATTTGTTCGACCAGCGCCGGCGGCGGGATCCCGGAACCGATCGGGAACTCGATTTCTTGGAACACGCATTCCGGACGCACGCACAACGCCGGATCGAACGGGTCTTAGACGTTGCGTGCGGAGGTGGGAGACACGTCGTGGGCTTGGCCCGCCGAGGATACGAGTGCGTCGGCCAGGATTTCACACGCGAGCGCGTGGAAATGGCGAAGGCACGGGCGCACCGCGCCCAGGTTTCGGTCCGGTTGAAGCGGGCGGACGCAACGAGACTTCGCTTTGTTTCAGAGTTCGATGCAGTCCTTGCCCTGAACATCCTCTTTCTTCTCCCAGACGACGACGATGTGCAACGGTGTCTGCGTTAAATCCACCGCGCGTTGCGCCCCGGCGGTTTGATCGTCTGTAACATTGAGAACCCGTTCGGTACTCGAAAGGGATGGCTTTCGACCCTGTTGCGACGCGGACATCGAACCGAAACGTCCCGCGTCCCCGGCCTCCGCATCACGAACGTCCAACGACTCGGTAACGTTGATCCCGTCCTTGGCGTCGCCTGGATCGAAGAGACGAGCAAAATCGAAACCTCCGATGGCCGGCGCACGTTCCGTGACCGCGAACGCGTTCGGCTCTTCACCTATTGGGACCTCACCAACTACTTGCGCGCCGCAGGCTTCGGAGGGATTCAATGCTATCCAGACTGGGAGCGGAAGCCGCCGAAGAAACCGCTCGCAGATGAACTTGTCTTCGTCGCCCGCAAGCGGATTAGAAAGAGGTGATCGACGCTAAGCGGCGTGCCGATTCTTCCCCTGAAAGAGGCGGCGTCGGTTACGCGGATTCCTCCGGTGCGAACGCACAAGGGAACCGCTGCGATTTTCTGCCGGGGGCGAAAGGTATTTCCCATGCCATACGCCTGCCGCCCTGTCACATCTTAGCAAGGGATCTGGGCAACACCGGATCCCGGCGCCGAGGAGGGGCGCTCCGAATACCCAAGACTCGGATTCGGGAGGAGGTGAATGAAACGAGCGTAGAAGAGAACCTGCGCAAGCTCGATGAGGCTATGGAAGCGCTCGAGGCCCATGATTTTGATCGCCTCGACAGAATGAATGCGGAATCAATTATTCTGCGCGCTGGGCAGCCCGAGCCACAGAAGGGCCGGGCTGCGGTTCGCGAGTGGAACCAAGCTTTCGCAACAGCATTCCCAGACATCCGATTTCGAAAGGAACGGAGCTTTGGGCAAGGCGACTGGGTCGCCGCGGAGGGCGTGTTCACAGGAACCCATAAGGGACCCTTAGTGGGGCCCGGAGGCCGGACGATTCCAGCCACCAACAAGCGTGTCCGGGTGCCGATGGCCGCTATCGTGAAAATCGAGGGCGGCGAGTTCACCGAGCTCGCCGTGTACTCGGATCAACTGGCGTTGCTGAACCAGCTCGGCATCAATCCGTAGTCTGACCATCCCTGGGCGGTGGGCCGTGTCGCCCAGGGTATCCTTTCCGATTTGAAACGGGTCCGAGCGCAACCGGGACACTCGGTGAACCACATGTCCTCATTGTCGACGTAGCTCTCCAGGCCCAAACCTCGAGCCCCGCACACCGCCAAAATGGGTCCGGGGAGAGTCGGAGCGGCAACCTGGAACCCTGGGTACTATGAAACGCCGCGTCCTATGATCAATTGTTAAGAAGCAGGAAAGCCTAACTGCTCTGCTTCTAATTCCGGAAGGCGGCGCGGCATGGATTTGGCCTCAGAGCGAGCCCGACTACTTCGGCGCGACGCCGAATGGGCGGCCGCTGCCTCCGAGGGGCGCGACGTTGAACGCATTCTCTCGTACTGGACCGATGATGCGGTCGTCCTGCCGCCTGCTCTCCCGGCGGTCGTCGGCAAGGCTGCATTGCGCCAGTACGTACAGGGCAGCATGCAGATTCCGGGATTCAAGATTACATGGACATCGACGGATGTCACCTTCTCCCCGGACGGAAACCTTGCGTACATGCTTAGCCGGAATGCGGTCACGATGAACGCTCCGGACGGCACCCCTACGACGATCAAGGGCCGCGCGGTCACAATCTGGCGCCGGGAACCCGATCGCGAATGGCGCTGTGCAATGGATATATGGAACGCGGAGCCTGCGGCCTAACAACCGCTTGCAGCCGACCCGGCGATGGCGCCCGACTTTCAGGGGGAGTGCTGGCCTGCTTCACGGTGTGGACAGTCGGTAGAGCGCCTGTCAACAACACTTCCTAGATGATTCCCTGGATGGCCTTCGAACTCCTGCCATTGGCTTCGATGATGTCACTTTCGGGATCGACGACGCCGCCGCCCGACCGCGAAGGCAACGAGTAATGCGACGCCGCCTACAACCGCTCCGAGGGATCCTGCGACCAGGAGCTCAGAGTTGTTGTCAGCGGTGTTGGAGCCCTGTGGACGAATCTGTATGGCAACCGAGCTCGTCGCGGAGTTTCCCGCTCGGTCAACGACCGTGACGACGAACGTGTGAGGGCCGTCGGCTAGGCCATCGAACTCCTGAGAGAACACGTTCGGTGCGATCGTTCGTGCTGGGCCGCCGTCCATCGCGACATTGACGTAAGCTATGCCTGATGTCGCATCGCTTGTTGTCCACGAAACGATCACCGATCTCTCTCCTACAATCGCATCCGGTTGAGGAGCGGTAATCCGCAAGGAGGGCGGGGTCGTATCGACGGTTATCGTCACCGAGTCCGTCTTCGTGTTGCCCGACTTGTCAATCGCTGTCACGTCGACTCGGTGGAAGCCGTCAGAGAGGTTTGCCAAAGTCACAGAGGACGAGCTCGGCGGAACACTCGCGATGAGTTCCCCATCGAGTCGGACCTCGACATGGTCCACTCCGAAGCCAACGTCGGACGCGGTCCACACGACATCGATGGATTGATGATTGGTCAGGAGTCCGGTTCTCGGCGAGACAATCGTCACAGTCGGGGCATGCGTGTCCGTAGCGAGGACGAGGTCGCCGTATGCGTAGAGCGGCTGGGGCCCGAAGGTCCATTCCGGCCAGTCGCTCCACCGCAACTCAAAGTCATCGTAAGCCCCCGGTGCAATCTGCCCCCCTCCCGCAAACCCCAGCGTGTCTCCCGCCCGAGCCCCTAACAGCGCGAGTGGCACGGCGAACTCGTACATGCGGTGA